>Ga0153956_1000958_pt1 | contig 28615 bp, 24 predicted proteins | sample TSFL040MetaG_FD_104704 | JGI IMG/M metagenome (GOLD analysis project Ga0153956, IMG submission 104704) | Attine ant fungus gardens microbial communities from Florida, USA - TSFL040 MetaG | ecosystem: Host-associated > Fungi > Mycelium > Unclassified | place: USA: Florida, Wekiwa Springs... | reverse complement strand
ATCGGCCAGCGCCGCTCGCCCTTGATGTAAGGGGAGGCGCTCAAGCCTGGCCGGGCCGCTGCTCCTCGGTGAAGAGGTCGCCCTGGGCCGCCGCCGACCCCGACCTTCCCCCACCCGGGCCGCGCAGGACGAAGGCGATGCCGACCGCGACGACGGCGCCGGTGAGCGGCCCGGCGACGTAGACCCAGTAGTCGGCGAATTTGCCGGCGACCAGGTCGGGGCCGAAGGTGCGCGCGGGGTTCATCGAGGCGCCGGAGATCGGGCTGCCCCAGAGCCCGGCGAGCGCGATGTAGCCGCCGACACCGATGGCGCTGAAGATGCCGATGTTCTGCGCCCCCGACGCGGTCCCGAGGATGACGCTGACCAGCCCCATCGTCAGCAGCGCCTCCATCAGGTAGCCCCGCCCCTCCGAATAGCCGGCGGCGACGTAGTTGGAGCCGAAGACGGCCGAGACGTCCACCGCCCAGCGCAGGACCAGCGCCGCGAGCGTCGCGCCGATCAGCTGGACGACGAGGTAGCCGGGGACGCGCCGCCAGGGGAAATCACCGCGCAGCGAGAAGGCGAGCGTGACGGCGGGATTCAGGTGCGCGCCCGAGACTTTGCCCATGAACATGATGACCCCCATCACCATCAGGCCCGGGGCGAGGACGGCGGCGGCGCGGCTGATCGTGTCCGGGAACGCCTGCCCCACCATCCCGGCGCCCGCGGCGACGAGGACCAGGAGGAAGGTGCCGTAGAGCTCCGAGAAGAGGCGCCGCCACTCCTGGTCGGGGTCGCGGAAGTCCCGCATCGGCCCGGTGATGTCGCGGTCGATCCAGGCGAGGACCCCGGCCTCGGCGTCCGCGATCCCTCGACTCTTGCCGTTCGGCACGGCCACCGAGCGAAGCTATTCGACCCGCGGAGCGCCGTCAATCCGCCCGTCGGCGCCGTCGCCGACCGCGCTCAGGCGCAGGTTCTGACCGTCGTCTTCAGCGTTTTCGAGACGGTGCTGTGACGGTGGCCGACGTGGAGGTTCACGCTGATCTTGGCCGAGATCGCGAGGGCGGCGCCCTTGCCCAGGCCCCGCGTCGCGAAGGCGGTTTCGAAGGGCTTGTGGGTGTCGGTCGCGATCTTCTTCTTGCCCAGGAAGAAGACCACCTTCTTCACCGTGTAAGTGGCCTTGTGGGCCTGGGAGCCCTTGCGCTTCACCGCCACCTTGGCCTTGAAGACCTGGCCGCCGGGGACGCAGCTCTTCGGCGCGGTGAGTTCACCGACCAGGCCGTGGCCGAGGGACCCGGTGACCGCCGCGCCGGCTTCGTTGCCGCCGCCCCGCGGCGATCTCGGCCGCGTGCCCCCGCCGGCGCCGCCGCCCGTCCCGGTGCCGCTTCCGCCGCCGGTGCCACCGCCGCCGCCCGATGGAGGCGGGCCCGGGGACGAGGGTTCGCCCGGCGCCAGGGGCAGGACGAAGTCGTGGCCGTTGTCGTTGTCCCAGTAGGAGAGCCAGCCGAACCCGGACGCCGTGGTCGCGAGACGCATTTCGCGGTAGGCGTGTTCGGGCAGGGTCTGCGGGTTGCTGAAGGTGTCGTTGGACGCGCCCAGCGAGTAGCGGTAGTGGACGCCGTCGAGCCCGGCGTAGGCGAGGTGGAGGAGGCCGGCGGCGTCCTCGGAGATCGCGAACCGTTCGGCCCCGGGAGGGCTGATCGCGACCTGCGGGTCGAAGCCGACGCCGTTGAAGTGCTGGGCGATCACCGCTTCGTCGCCGGGGCGGACGTAGGCGACGTAGAGGCCGCTCGGGCCGGTCACCATGCGCACCTGATCGCCGCCGCCGATCGCCTGGCCGATCGCCGCCGGTGCCGACCAGCCGGCTTCGGACTGGATCGAGGCGGGCGAGCCGCCGGCGCCGACGTAGCGCCGCCAGAGCACCGCGTCGCCCTGGGTCTCGTCGATGTAGGCGAGGGAGAGCAGCGAGCCCGTGGCCGAGATCGTCGCGTCGCTGGTGAAGTCGGAGGTGAAGTGGAAAGTCGAGCCGGGCCCGCTCCCCGCGGTCAGGCCGGTCGCGGTGAGGACCGGGGCGACGGAGGGCCCGGTGCCGACGGTGGCGATCACGGTCGCGGTCGGGTTGACGGTGCCCGCCGGGGCGAGCGCCGCTTCGCCGAAGTCGAGCTCCGCCCCGGGGATTCCTTCGGTCGTCCCCAGCGCCGTCGCCCCGCCGAACGGCTCGCCGCTCCAGAGGAAGTGGCCTTCGGCGGAGGCGCCTTTGGCGCGAGTCTGGAGGACGCGGACGGTGCTGCCTTCCATGAGCGGCTGGTTGGCGACATCGGTTTTGAATTCCGCCGCCGGGTTGGCGAGCACCGTGGCGACCGAGCAGGCGCCGGCGCCGGGGTCGATCCGGCAGTAGTGGAGCGTGTCGACGCCGGGCAATTCTTCGACGGAGTAGGTGAGCACGGCGCTGCCACCCGCGGTCAGCGCCAGGCCCGGCCCCTTGCTGTCGGCGAGGCCGAGGTCGATCGGGTCAGCGGCGAGCGCCTCCCCCACCCCGCACATCATCAGGGCCGCCAGTGCGAGGGGCGCGGCGAGCGCCTTCATCCATCCGGGCATGGCCAGGCATGCTGCTGTTCCCCTATCCAGGCCGCAATGGGGAATTCTGCCCATGCGCGTGGACGACGCCGGCGGCGGCCGTCCGGTTGCTCACGCCGAGCCGGTCGAGGATGTGCTCGACGTGGTGGCCGACCGTGCGCACGCTGATCCCGAGCCGGTGGGCGATCTCGGCGTCGGAGCGCCCCTCTCCCACGAGCGCCAGGACCTCCGCCTGCCGGCGCGTGAGCGGCAGCGCGGCCGCCAGCTCGGCGGGGTCGGGCGGACCGACGCGCCGCTCCCGCAGGACCAGCAGCCGCTCCTCCCCGTCCGCGCTCGCCAGCAGCACCTCGAGGCGCCTGCCCTCCAGCGCCCGGACGAACCGCGGCGCGCCCGGGGCACGGCGCGACGCCTCGACCCACGCGGCGAGCGCCGGCGGCAGGGCGTCGGCCGGCGCGCGCCCGCCGAACCAGCGTCCCAGGACCTCCTCCGCCCCGGCGTCCGCCGCGACGATCGAGCCCTCCGCGTCGGCCATCACCACGCACGCCCCGGCGTGGCCCAGGCCACGCTCGAGCGCCGCCCGCCAGCGCTCCGCTTCCTGGCCCTGCTCGAGCCGGGCGTAGGCGGCGCGCAGGTGCGGCGCCAGCGTCTCCAGCAGCTCCCGTTCGCGCTCGCCGAAGTCGCGGTCGATCCGGTGCACGGTGAGGACGGCGGTCCGCCGCGCGTCCCAGGCCAGGTGCAGGGAGAGCTCGCCGCGCAGCCCGAGCCGCCGGTAGGCGGAGTAGATGCCGAGCTTGCGCCACTCGCGGGCGGAGAGGAAGTCCGACGGCCCGAGCACCCGCGCGTCGGGCAGCCGCGCGAAGACCGGGTGCTGGTGGTGATGGGCCGCCCAGTCGGCGAGCGCGTCGGCGTCGAATACGTAGGGCTGGGTGACCTGGGGCAGGACGCCGATCGCCTCCTCTCCCCCGCTCCGCCGCAGTTCCCCGGCGCCGACGTACGCGGCCCCGACCAGGCTCGGCAACCCGACCAGCGCCGCCTCCAGCTCCTCCGGCCGCCCGCACGCGGCGAGGTCGGCGGCGAGCGCGAAGGCAGCGCGCAACTCCGCTGCCGCCATCGGTCCGGACGAGGACATACCCCAGCATAGGCAGGATTCCCCATTGCGCCATCGCGGGCGGACTTTCAGGCTGTGCCGGTGGCGACCACCCCGACGGTCATGCGCGCGCCGAGGCGTCTCCGGGCGGCCTGGGCGCTCGCGATCTGCCTGGTCCTGGGCCTGCTGGGCCCGGCCGGCGCCGACGCCTACGTGTACTGGACGAACGAGTCGACCGGGACGATCGGGCGGGCGACGCTGGCGGGCACCGAAGCGAACGTCAGCTTCATCACCGCCGCCAGCGAACCGCAGGCGGTCGCGGTCGAGGGGGAATACCTCTACTGGGCCGACAAGGGGAGGAACTCGATCGGGCGGGTTCGCCTCGACGGAACCGACCCGCTGCCGAACTTCATCGCCGGCGCCACCCTCCCCTCTGCCGTCGCCGTCGACTCCGCCCACATCTATTGGGTGAACAACACCGGCGCCAAAATCGGCCGCGCGAACCTCGACGGCACCGGCGTCAACCAGAGCTTCATCACCGCCGAACCCGGCGTGCGCACCCTCGCGGTGGACGCCAACCACATCTTCTGGGGACGCTTCAACTTCCCCAACGCGAACATCGGCCGCGCCAACCTCGACGGCACCGGCGTCAACCAGAACCTCATCCACGAAGCTGGCATCCCCAGCGGCCTCGTGTCCAACGGGACCTACCTGTACTGGGTCGCGCCGCAATACAGCGCGATCGGCCGCGCCAAGGTCGACGGCACCGGCCAGGAACCGGCCTGGCTGAATCCCCAGAACGACGCCTACTCGATCGCGGTCGACAGCTCACACCTCTACTGGACGGAACTGCACTCGGGCGGGATCAGCCGCTCGAACCTCGACGGGACCGGCATCGAACGGAACTTCATCAGCGGGCTCGGCGAACCGATCGGGCTGGCGGTCGACTCGCTGGCACCGCCGACCCCGCCCGCTCCACCGACGGTCGAACCAACGACTCCTCCGGCCACCGGCGGAGGCTCCTCCGGCGACCCGGCCACGACGAAGCCACCCGTCCCCGCGCCGTCCCCGACCGTGAAACCGAGCAACGCCTTCACCGTCACCAAGAGGCTGAACCTCAAGGCCGGGACCGCGACCCTCACCGTCACGGTCCCCGGACCCGGCGTCCTGGCACTCACCGGCTCGGGGATCAGGAAGGCGACGAAGCGGGCGGCCGCGGCCGGCAAGGTGAAGCTGACGGTGAAGGCGACCGGCGCGGCGGGCCACACCCTCGCCGCGACCGGGTCGTTCAAGGTCGCCGCGAAGCTGACCTTCATCCCGAGCGGCGGCGACGCCCGCACCCGCCCGGTGAAGCTGACGCTGAAGCGTCAGCCCCCTCCGGCCTGACCCCTACGACCGAGGGCGCTCCGGTCTCGGGCTAACCTGCGACCGATGGAAGACGCGTGGGGACCCAAATCGCTGTTCGGTCGCGAAAACGAGCTCCGCGATCTGGAGTCGTTCTTCCGCACGCGCATCGAGAGCGGCGAAAGGGCAGGCGCTCACATATACGGTCCGACCGGGATCGGGAAAACCGCTTTCGCCAGGGAGTTCGCGGACAGGAATCAGAGCCTGTTCCCCGCGGGCAACCTGATGTTCGCTCGGTCCGTGGTTGCGCCCGGAGCCACCGAAGATCCCAGCCTCTTCCAAAGCCTGTCGCCGCTGGGATCGGGGCTGGTGATCCTGGACGAGGCAGACAGACGAGGCCCGGAGCACACTGACGACCTGCTCGCCCAGCTATGGCGGCTCCGACCACTGACGAGCGTGATACTCGTCGGCTACCGCAAGATCGCCATCCCTACGCACATCACGGCGCCCAGTACCTGGCTCGACCTCGAGCTCGACGTGCCGCCCGGCGCCGTCCACCTGTCCGGTCTTCCCGGGACCGAGCTGGCCAAGCCGATCGTGGGTCAGTTGCGCGCGGTCAGCGCGGACCTGGTCGAGCGGATCACCGCGCGACCGGAGCTGGTCCACCAGCTGAGTTCGAGGCAGTTCGAGGAGTTCGTCGCCGGCCTCTACGAGCGCCACGGGTTCGAGGTCGAGCTGACCCCGGCATCAAAGGACGGCGGAGTCGACCTGTACGCCGTCCGCCACGAGACGTTCGGGCGCTACCTGACGGTGGTCGAGTGCAAACGGAACGCGCAGGACCGCCCGGTCGGGGTCGAGCTGGTGCGAAGCCTGTACGGGGTCGTGCAAGACAAGGGTGCGAGCGTCGGAGTCCTCGCCACCACCTCCAGCTTCACCGCCGGGGCGAAGGAGTTTCAGCAGCGACACGAGTACCGGCTCGGGCTCCAGAACTGGTTCGACCTCCAGGACATGCTGCGCGGACCGGAAGGCCCACGGGAACGTTAAGCAGCGGGGAGATCCACAGGGGCCCTATCGGCGCAGCAGCTCGACCAGCTCTTCGGCGCTCTCCAGAAGCTCGGCGGCGGAGCTGGCGGTGTAGGTGAAGTCGACGTGGACGCCGTCGGCGCCGCGGCGCTCGGCCTCGCGGACCTGCTCGACCGTCGCGGCGAGCGATTCGCCGGCGTGGGTGTTGACGCGGGTCTCGCGGCGGAGAGCCTCCGGGGCGCGACCGGCCTGCGCGGCGGCGTCGCAGGCCATCGACCAGAGCTGGGCCTCGAACTCGGCCGGGGCACCCGCGATCGCGATCCACCCCGCGCCGCGAGCGCCGACCCGGGCCATCGCCGCCGGCGTGAAGCCGCCGAGCAGGACCGGCGGGCCGCCGGCCTGCGCCGGCCGCAGGTCCACCCGCGAGGGCGGGATCTCGAAGAAGCGGCCGTGGTGCTCGACCGGGTTCTCGTTCCAGAGCTTCTCGAAGACGTCGAGCATCTCGTCCAGGCGCGCCCCGCGCTCCCGCCAGGGGACGCCCGCGACCTCGTACTCGTCGCGCATCCAACTGGTGCCGAGCCCGAGCTCCAGCCGCCCGCCGCTGACCGCGTCGAGGCTGGTCAGCGACCGCGCCAGGAGCAGCGCGTTGTGCCAGGTCGGGATCAGCGTGCTGAACGACAGCCGCGCCCGCGCCGTCACCGCGGCCGCCGCGGTCAGGGTGACGATCGGGTCGAGCGCGGCGGTGAACTCCGGCGGATAGGGCGCCTCCGCCGTGCCGCCGACCGGATAGAAGTCCCGCGGCGACTCCGGCGTCAGCAGGCGGTCGCCGACCCAGAGCGACTCGTAGCCGACCTCCTCCGCGCGCCGCGCCACCTCGGCGACCTTCGTCCCCTCCGCGGTCGGACCCAGTTGCGGAAGGCAGAGGCCGAGATTCATCGCGGGCAGTCTCTTGCAAGCGAGGTCACCCGTCCAGATGGTCGCTTCCGCGCGGATCCGGTGGCTGCCGGCGCCCGATGCCGTAGGGGACTCGGCCGTCTCGACCACGGCCCTGGCAGGCCGTGGCCGAGACGGCCGGGTATGCGGGAAGTGGCGCCGGGCGTCCACGCGAGCCCCACGGACGCGTCACGGGAGGGGCACGGATACATCACGGAAGGCGCGTCCCGTGGGACAGACGCCGGGAGCGTCACGCTTCCGCGCGTGTTGGGCAACACGCACTTTCGCGCTGCATGCATTGACCGTGCTATGGCACGGGTAATCCATGCAGCGCGTTCTCGGACACGGCCACAGCCAGCCAGGGCCGCTACGAAATGCCCGGGACCCACCTCGGACGGCCGGAGCGCCCTCGAATCCCCCTCCCTCGTCTAGGCTGGACCGGTGGCGCATCCGTCCGCGGCCGAAGCGGCCCAGCTGGGTCGCGATGACTCGAAAGAGGCGATCGACCTCGCGCGCTCCGGCGGCCAGATGTACCCGGTGGTGACGATCGCCGACGGCGCCGACCACCACGCCCAGACGACCGCCTTCCACAAGCGCTGGTGGCGCCAGCAGGACGAACACTGGCCGGCGACGGTCAGCGAGGCCTACAACGACGCCTTCACGCGCGAGCTGCTGGACGCCAAAGTGGCGGTCGTCGAGCTCGCCTTCGACGCCGCGGGCGGCAAGAAGTGGAGCAACGTCGGCGTCGTCGACCTCCAACAGTGGGAGCCGACCTTCCCCTTCGACCCCGCGAGCACCGGTTGGGTCCAGCAGGACCCCCGCTCCCGCGTCGGCTGGCGCCGCCGCTCGATGCTGCGCAACCTGTTCAAGCGGAAGAAGAAGCCCGACGAGGAGAAATCACTGACCGCCTGAGCGATCAGTCCTCCGGCAGGGTCGGTGGGGCGGTGCGGTAGGTCGCCGGGGTGGCGGAGAGCTTGATCGGGTTGCGGGTGAGGTTGACGGTGGAGCCGTCCTCGCGGGGGATGGCGACGGTCGGGTCGAGGCCGATGCGCTCGGCGAAGGCGAAGGCGGCGCCGAGGTCGTTCACCTGGCCGGCGGGGACGCGGCGGGCGAGCAGGGCGCTCGCCCACTCGGCGGCGGGACGGGCGGCGAGCAGGCGCTCCAGCTCGGCGCCGAGCGCGTCGCGGTTGGCGACCCGGTCGGGATTGGTGGCAAAGCGCGGGTCGCGCGCCAGCTCCGGCGCGCCGAGCTCGTCGCAGAGGCCGGCGAACTGGCGGTCGTTGCCGACCGCGAGGACCAGCTCGCCGTCACCCGTCGCGTAGACCTCATACGGGGAGATGCTCGGATGGCGGTTGCCGAGCCGCTGGGGGACGACGCCGGCGATCGTGTAGGCGGAGCCCTGGTTCACCATCGCCGCGAGCAGCGCCGAGTAGAGGTCGACCTCGACCAGCTGCCCTTCGCCACTCTCCTCGCGGGCGCGCAGGGCGACGAGGATGCCGACCGTGGCGAAGAGCCCGGCCAGCACGTCGACCAAGGCGACGCCGACCTTCATCGGTTCGCCGTCAGGCGCGCCGGTGATGCCCATCAAACCGCCGAGCGCCTGGATCAGGAGGTCGTAGCCGGGCAGCGCGGCGCCGCCCTCGCCGCTGCCGAAGCCGGTGATCGAGCAGTAGACAAGTCGCGGGTTCCCGGCCCGCAGCGTCTCGTGGTCGAGGCCCTTGTCGGCCATCAGTCCCGGCCGGAAGTTCTCGACCAGGACATCGGCGTCGAGCGCGAGCCGGCGCAGCTCCGCCAGGCCCTCCTCGCTCGAGAGGTCGAGGACGACGCTCTTCTTGTTGCGGTTCACCGACTGGAAGTAGGTCGCCTCTCCGCGCTCGTCATAAGGCGGGCCCCAGGCGCGGGTCTCGTCCCCGCCGCCCGGCCGCTCGACCTTGGTCACCTCGGCGCCGAAATCGGCCAGCATCATCGTCGCGAAAGGCCCCGCGAGGATGCGCGAAAAATCAAGAATTTTTAGCGGCTGCAGAGCGTCGCGATCCTGCGAAGCCGAACCACCGTCACTGGCCTTCTGCGCCTCCATCTGGTTCAATCCTCGCAGATTTTCGAAAATCGAAAGGACCCGATGACCACCACCGCCGCCGCTCCCCCCGCGCTTCGTCCCGAGGACTACCTGAACATCGACCGGATGCTCTCCGACGAAGAGCGCGACATCCGTGACACCGTCCGCGCCTTCGTCCGCGACAAGGTCACCCCCTACGTCGGCGACTGGTTCGAGGAGGGCACGATCCCGCTGGAGCTGGCGAAGGAACTCGGCTCGCTGAACGTGCTCGGCATGCACCTCACCGGCTACGGATGCGCCGGCGCGTCGGCCACCGCCTACGGCCTCGCCTGCATGGAGCTCGAGGCGGGCGACTCCGGCGTCCGCTCGCTGGTCTCGGTCCAGGGCTCGCTGGCGATGTTCGCGATCTGGAAATGGGGCTCGGAGGAGCAGAAGCAGGAGTGGCTGCCGCGGATGGCCGCCGGCGAGGCGATCGGCTGCTTCGGCCTGACCGAGCCGGACGCCGGCTCCGACCCCGGCTCGATGCGCACCCGCGCCCGCCGCGACGGCTCCGACTGGATCATCTCCGGCCAGAAGATGTGGATCACGAACGGGTCCGCCTCCGAGGTCGCCGTCGTCTGGGCGCAGACCGACGAGGGCGTGATGGGCTTCATCGTCCCCAAAGGCACCAAGGGCTTCACCACCCAGGACATCCACAAGAAGATGAGCCTGCGCGCCTCGATCACCTCCGAGCTGCTGCTCGACGAAGTGCGCCTGCCCGACTCCGCCCGCCTGCCGCTGGTCTCCTCGCTGAAAGGCCCGCTGTCCTGCCTGAACGAGGCCCGCTACGGGATCGTCTGGGGCGCCGTCGGCGCCGCCCGCGCCTGCTTCGAAGCGGCGCTCTCCTACGCCAAGGAGCGCACCCAGTTCGACAAGCCGATCGCCAGCTTCCAGATCCAGCAGCAGAAGCTCGCCCTGATGGCGACCGAGGTCAACCGCGGCACCCTGCTGGCGCTCCACCTGGGCCGGCTGAAGGACGAAGGCGTGGTGCGGCCGGAGCACGTCTCGATGGGCAAGCTCGCCAACGTCAACGGCGCGCTCGAGGTCTGCCGCAACGCCCGCCAGGTGCTCGGCGCCAACGGGATCACGCTCGAGTATCCGGTGATCCGGCACATGAACAACCTCGAGTCGGTCGTCACCTACGAGGGGACCGCGGACGTCCACGCGCTCTCGATCGGCCAGGCCCTCACCGGGATCTCGGCGTTCCGATGAACCCCACGGTCGGCGCGGCGCGGCCCGGCACGATCGCCCAGCACGCCGTCGAAGGCCTGCGCCGCGCGCTGACCTCCGGCGAGCTCTCCCCTGGCGACAAGATCCGCCAGGAGGAGATCGCCGACGCGCTCGGCATCAGCCTCTCCCCCGTGCGCGAGGCGCTCGCCGTGCTCGAGCAGGAGGGCCAGGTCACCTACCTGCCACGGCGCGGCTACTACGTCACCGAGCTGGACATGGACGACCTGCGCGAGATCTACGAGCTGCGCGCGCTGCTGGAGGAGCGGGCCGCCCGCCGCGCCCTGCCCCTGCTCGACGAGGACGCCCTGGAGCGGGTCGCGATCGCCGCCCGCGACTGCGTCGAGGCCGTCGACGGCGGCGACGTCGCGGCCGAGCTCGAGGCCAACCGCCGCTTCCACTTCGGCCTCCTCGAGTCGCCGGGCCAGAACCACACCCTGCGCGTGATCCGCCTCCTCTGGGACTCGACCGAAACGTACAGGGCGATGTACTACAACGCCCCCGAGGCCCGCCACGAGGCGATCGAAGCCCACGACCGCATCATGGACGCCGCCCGCGACCACGACGCCGACCGCCTCACCGCCGAGCTCGAGTCCCACCGCGCCGAGGCCCTCACGAGACTGGAACGAGTCCTCTCCGAGCCCCGCTGACCCCCCGGGGGGCCTACTTCTGGATCAGCCTCACCTGCTTGTAGAGGACGACGCGGGTGGTGCCGACGCGGACCCACTCCTTCACCAGGAGCTTGCCCTTTCGCCGCACCCTGCCGAGGGCCTGGGGGTTGACCACGACCGAGAAGCGGTGCTTGCCGCCCGTCGCGATCTTCGCCCGGCCGCTCGAGGTCGCGACCTGGTGGCGGTTCAGCAGCCCCTTGATCCGGACCGTGCAGGCGCCGCGGATCGTCTCCGGGCAAACGCCTGTGATGAGGACCCGGCCGCCGCGCAGGCTCGCCGTCCCGGCCAGGCCTTCGGAGCCGATCGCTTCCCGCAGCTCGGCGACCGAGGGACCGCCGGACCCCGTTTCGCTCCTGGTGCCCCCGGACGCCGTCGACCCGCCGGAGCCGTCGACGCCGCCGCCACTCGGACCGGTGGTCCCGCCGGCGCCGTTGCCGCCACCGGAGCCGTCGGTCCCGTTCGAGCCGTCGCTTCCGCCCGCGCCCGCGGGGCCTTCCGGACCTTCGGGACCCTTCGGCCCTTCCGCGACTTCGTCGCGGCTCGCGGTCAGTTCGACGTTGTCGTAGCCGACGCCGCCGGCCGGCACGACCGCCGCCGGGGTGACGAACGTGGTGCGGATGCGGACTTTGTAGGCGTCGCCTTTTTCGAGCGCGGTCGGCGCGATCGCCGTCGAGGCGGTGATCCATTCTTCGACGCCGGAGAGCGGCGAGTGGTTCACCACCACGACCGAGCCCGATTTGTCGGTCTGGTCGAGCAGATCGACGGTGTAGGTGGACTGGGTGCCCGACAGCCCCAGCAGGTTCGACAACTGCGCCCGGCGGGCGAGCGTCAGTTCGACCTTCGTCGCCCGTTCACCCGCCACTCCCATGTAGGTGAATTCGGGGCTTACCCAGACGCCGGTCGCTTCGGCGGCCAGGCCGATCGAGGCCAGGCCGCCCTCCTTGGTTTCGATGTAGCCGGAGTTTTCGACCCCTCCGCCGGCGTGGAATTCGTCGGTGACCTGCGGGCAGGTCAGCCCTTCGATGCACAGCCCGAGCAGGCCGCTGCCTTCGTTCGCGGCGGCTTTCCAGCCTTCCGTTTCGCCGGTGAAAGTGCTGTCGAGCGCCACCAAAGTGGTGGTGGCCGCCGCTGCCCCTCCGACCGCGATCGAAAGTAGGGCCGCTCCCGATACGCACCCGAGCAGGCAGGCCTGCCGAATGCGACTCCTGAGCGAAGTGGACACGAATGCTCCCTTCCAGGTTGTCGCGTGCTTGTCTCTGTCCTTCTAGTCGGACAAAACACGAGGGACGAGCGATACGGCCACCTTTATGGACGCTTCTCCGATGGCCGGGGCACCCGCGTATGAGGCCGGTAGGAAGGGGCCTACCAACCGTCCCAGTGGGTGATCTCCTCGACCGGCGGGCGCTTGGCGGGCTTGAAGTCGAGGCCCTTGGAGTAGGCGACCGGGATCAGGCTCACCTGGGTGATGCCGGCGGGGATGCCGAGCAGCTCGGCGGTCTCCTTGGCGCGGCGCAGGTGGAGCGTGGTCCAGGTCGAGCCGAGTCCGCGGGCGCGGAGGGCGAGCTGGAAGCTCCAGCCGGCCTGGACGATCGAGCCGAGCGGGGCGATCGCGGCCCGGCCGTCCATCCCGCCGAGGTCTTCTTCGATGCAGGGGATGACGAAGGCGGGCGCCTTCTCGAGGTTCTCGGCGAGGTACAGCGCACTCTCGAACACGCGCTCGTCCTGAGCGCTCTCCCCCGCCGCCGCGTTCGCCTGGGACTCGCGCAGATAGGGCAGCGCGGCCTCGCGGTAGTAGTCGGCGATCTTCAGCTTCAGGTCCGGCTCGGTGACGATCACCCAGCGCCAGACCTGGCGGTTGGAGGCGGTCGGCGCCTGGACGGCGAGGCGCAGGCATTCGAGCAAAATCTCGCGCTCGACCGGCCGGTCGAAGTCGAGGCGCTTGCGCACCGAGCGGGTGGTCGAGAGCAGGAGGTCGGCGTTGTCGCGATCGATCATCCGCGGATCGTATGGATGAGGCGCGCGCCGCGGCCCTTGGTGACGAAGCTGAAGGTCCAGCGCAGCAGCACCAGCAGCCGGTTCTGGAAGCCGATCAGGTAGTAGATGTGGACGCCGAGCCAGGCCAGCCAGGCGGGCAGTCCCCAGAGGTTGACGGGACCGCGCAGCTCGGCGACGGCCTTCGAGCGGCCGATCGTCGCCAGGTTGCCCTTGTCGATGTAGCGGAAGGGGCGCGGCCGCTCGCCGCGGAGGCGGGCGGCGATCGCCTTCGCCGCGTAACGCCCCTGCTGGATCGCGACCGGCGCCAGGCCGGGGAGCCCGAGCGGCGCGCCGTCGGGGCCGCGGACGCTCGTCATGTCGCCGAGCGCGAGGACCTCCTCGTGGCCGGGGAGCGTCAGGTCCGGCCCGACCGCGATCCGGCCCGCTTTGTCGACGTCGGCACCCGCCGCCTCGCCGAGCAACTGCGCCAGCGGCGAGGCCCGCACGCCCGCGGCCCAGACCACGGTCCGGGTCGCCATCCGCACCCGCTCGCCGTCCTCCTCCCAGGCGAGCGAGCCGGCGTCGATGTCGACCACCATCCGTCCCAGCAGCGGCTCGACGCCGAGCTGGGAGAGCTCGCTCGCGGCGTGACGCGAGAGGCTCGGCGGGAACGCTGGCAGCACCCGGTCCTCGCCGTCGAGCAGGATGATCCGCGCGTGCTCGGGGTCGACGTTGCGGAAGTCACCGGGGAGCGTGTCCCGGGCCAGCTCGGCGATCTGCCCGGCCATCTCGACCCCGGTCGGCCCAGCGCCGATCACGGCGAAGGTGAGCCAGGCGCGGCGCGCCTCCGGGTCGGGCTCCAGCTCAGCCGCCTCGAAGGCCGAGAGCAGCCGCCCGCGGACCTCAAGCGCGCCGCCGATCGACTTCGGGTCCGGCGCGAACTTGCGCCACTCCTCGTGGCCGAAGTAGGAGTACTCGGAGCCGCCCGCGACCACGAGCGTGTCGTATTGAAGGCGCCGCTCGCGCTCGCCGTCGGGGAGGTCGCCGAGCACCAGCTCGCGCGCCGCCAGGTCGAACCCGGTCACGGTCCCCAGCACCACCCGCGCGTTGGCCTGGCGCTTCAGCACCGAGCGCAGCGGCGCCGCGACTTCGGCGCTCGACAGCGCCCCGGTCGCCACCTGGTAGACGAGCGGCTGGAAGAGATGGTAGTTCCGCCGGTCGACCATCGTCACCTCGACCGGCGCGTCGCGCAGCCGGCGCACCGCGTTCAGCCCGGCGAAGCCACCGCCGACGACCACGACCCTGTGCCTCGAGTCAGAGCCCATGTCCCAAGCTACCCGGGCCGCAGGCCTAACATTCAGGTATGGCGGATGACGCCGGTCGGAGGTTCAGCAGGCGCAAGGCGCTCGGAGCGGGTGCCGGCGCGGCGGGGGCGCTTGCGCTGGGACTTCCGAACCTGGGGTGCGGGAGCGACGGGGGGCAGACGGATGCCGCGGACACGGCGCCGAACGACGGCGCCGCGCTGATCCCTCCCGACCGCCGCGGCATCCAGCTCTATACGGTGCGCGACGCGATCGGCCGGCCGCCGGGCGATTACCCGACCCTCCCCACCGGCTTCCGCCAGGTCTTCGAGGCGCTCGCCGGCAGCGGCTACGGAACGATCGAGGGCTTCAACGACGAAGGGGTGCCGTTCCGCCAACACCCGGACTCCGAGGGCGGCGCCGTGCCCTCGCCGCGGCTGGTCAAGAGGTGGCTCGACGAGTACGGGCTGAAGGCGGGCGGCCACTACGGGCGGATCAACCCGGCGACGATCGACGCGACCCTGCGCCTGGCCGAAACCCTCGACACGCCGATCATCGGCTCGGTCGACCCGATCCCCTGGCCGTGCAGCAACCAGAAGGACGACTGGGACCGGGCGATCGACGAATGGAACCAGTGCACGCCGAAGGCCCAGGCCGCCGGGATCCGCCTCTACGCCCACGCCCACTGGCGCCCCTGGGACTTCCTCCGCGACTCCGGCAAGCGCGACGCGAAGGGCGAATACGAGCGCTGCTCGGGAGTCCGCTCGATGGACTACTGGCTCGCCAACACCGACCCGAACTGGGTGACGCTGGAGCTCGACACCTACTGGGCCTACGTCGCCCGCGACCTCTACAAGAGCTACACCGCGCCCGACGGCAGCACGAGGAGCGCCGAGTTCGACCCGATCGCCACCGCGCTGAAGTACGGCAAGCGCGTCACCTTCTTCCACGCCAAGGACGGCGTCCGCGCCGCCACTCCCCCGCAGGGCTTCGAAGGCAACTGGGTCTGGACCACCTTCAACACCGGCGACATGCCCCTCGAAGAGCTCTTCCGACAGGTGATGACCAAGAACGGCAGCGCCTACGCCCCCTACGTCAACATCGAGCAGGACAACGCCGTCGCCGGCGAAGGCCACGGCCTCGCCGAACCGTTCTCCGACCCGGCGAAGTCCTTGCGTGACGCCCAGAGCGACCTGGAAGGTCTGGTTGCGATGCGAGGGTAGGCGGCCGCCCGAGATGGGTCCCGGGCATTTCGTAGCGGCCCGGGCAGGCTGAGGCCGCTACAAAATGCCCGGGACTCGCGGGGGAGGTCTGACTTCCGTGAGCGTCTCATGCGAGAGAAGCGCAGAAGAGCCTCGAGGGGCCTCGTCCGTTGACGAAGATGCCGGGAACGTCACACCTCCGTACGCCTCCGGTCGCTCTTCCGGCCCGGGATCAGGCCTCACGGGCGGTGTGTTCGTCCTTTGTCCGGTATAGGAGGCCTAATGACGAACGCACCTCGTCGACTGTTGCCCAACACGCACGGAAGCGTGACCTTCCCGGCATCTTTCCCACGACTCGCGAGTCCCGTCACGGATCCGTGACCTTCCCGTGACGCGCCCGGGGGGGCTCGCGTGGACGGTCCCCGCCACTCCCCGAATCCCCGGCCGTCTCGGCCACGGCCACAGCCTGCCAGGGCCGTGGACGAGACGGCCCTCTCGCCGAGACGCTTCGCGTCCCTCACCCCGGGCGCCAGCTCGGCTCCGCCCCAAACCATCCCCACAACGACGAAGCGCGCCCGGGGGCGCGCTTCGTCGATCACTTGGTGTGCGCTCCGTGGATCACGGACCGCCGGCGGAACCATTTTCTTCGGCCAGTTTTTCCTGCGCCGGGGTGAGCTTCTTGCCCGCCCAGTGCGACACGAATTCGGCCACGTTCTTGATTTCTTCTTTCGACAGGCTCCCGCCGAACGCCGGCATCCCGCCGCCGCCGTTGGTGACCTGTTTTTCGACCAGCGCCTGGTTCGGTTTCAGTTCGTCCAGGTTCGGGCCGACGGTCCCGTTCGTACCGGCCGCTGCCAAGGTGTGACAGCTCGAGCAGGTCGTGTCGAACACTTCTTCACCGGCGGCCAGCGTCGAACCGCCTTCGGCGGAGGCTTCTTCGTTTCCGCCACCCTCACCGGATTTGTCTTCTTCTTCGGCGCCGGGGATTGCGGCTTCTTCGGGTCCACCGGCCGCCAGGGTCGATTCGACCGGTTTGCCGGTGGCGCCGAGTTTGAACGCGACGACCTGCGGCGTCTCCCCCTTGCCTTCCGGGAAGCCCGCGCCGGTGACGAGATATTCACCGGTGATCGCGACCGGCGAGTTGGCACCCGCCGGCAGCTTGGCTTTCCACAGTTCCTTGCCCGTCTTGGCGTCGAGCGCGACGACTTCACCCCCGAAGATCGTCGTGTAGACGACGCCTTCCGAGTAGGCCGCATCGCCATAAGCCGAGGAGGGGAGCATGGTTTTCCAGACGACCTTGCCGGTTTCGAGATCGAGCGCGACCAACTCGCCTTTGCCCGATGACGGCGGTTCCTGCGAGGCGATCGGTTCGTCGTAGCTTTTGAACGTCGACGGCAGGTCGTTGATCGGCACGAACACCATGCCTTCGGCGACCGCCATGTTGGTCTCGACCCCGCCGAGCAGGCCCGGGTAGTACTTGTAGGGCAGCTTCGGCTTCTTGAACTTGCCTTCGAAGGCATGCAGCGAGTCGAGATCATGACCGTTGTGGATGCCGACCGGGGTTTCCCAGTTGAGCTTCCCCGTTTTCGGGTTCATCGAGTAGACGTAGCCCATCTTGCCCGCGTCGAGGACCATCGGTTCCGTGGTTTCTTCCACGTAGATCGGAGCGACCTGCATGTCCCAGTCGTGGAAGTCGTTGGTGCCCTGCGGGCTCTGGAAGTGCCAGTTGAGCTTGCCCGTTTCCTGATCGAGCGAGACCGTGCTGTTGTTGTAGAGCAGTTCGGTCGGTTCCTTGATCGCCGTTTCGATCGAGCGGTACGGGTTGGCGATGCCGAAGAAGACTTCGCCTTCCGGGCCGATGGCGGGCGCGTTCCAGGCGCCGCCGGTGCCGAGTTCGCCGCCGGCTTCCTTGTCTTTCTTTTCTTTGGTCTCTTCGAATTCCCAGAGGACCTTGCCGGTTTTGGCGTCCAGCGCGTAGGCGATGCCGCCTTTCAGCTGACCCGAGGTCGAAAGGAAGATCTTCCCTTCGTAAGGCTGCGGCTGGATGTTGAAGCCCTGGCCGACTTTTTCGGCAAGGTTGGGGGTTTCCCAGACCTTCTCACCGGTTTCCGCGCTGAGCGCGAAGGCGGCGGTGTTGGTCTCGCCGTAGAGGTTGCCTTCGTAATAGGAGACGCCGTTCGGTCCCTCGCCGTTGGTGGCGGTTTCCGGCACGTTGAATTCCCATTCGATTTCGCCGCTTTCCATGTTCACGGCGAAGACATCGTTGGCGAGGTCCTGGAGGTAGACGGTTTTCCCGTCGGGACTGAAGACGGGGCCGCCGGCGAAGCTGCCGAAGATGCCGGAGCCTTTCACCGTGACCGCCCACGCCGGTTTCAACGTCGAGACGTTTTCGGCGTTGATGTCCGATTTGATGCTGCGGGTGTTCTGGACGTTGACGTTCGGCAGCGACCAGGCTTCCGTTTCGCCGCCTTCTTCTTCGGCGACTTCCGTCGTCGTTTCTTCTTCGGTCGTCGTTTCTTCCGCGGTACTGCTGGAGCTGCTGCCACCACCGCCACAGGCCGCGACCACGACCGTCAGGAGGAGGGCAAAGAGGAGTAACGCTCCTGCCGTTGTCAGTTTCCTGCCTCTGAACCTCATTCCCCTTGGCTCTCCTTTTCCTGTGTACTGAAATTTGTGAACGAGTTGAAAAACAGGCGCCATCAAGCAAACGGCGCAACTCTATCTGGCTGACTGGACACCGTGCGATTTATTGGCGCCCTTCGAGCTGACGCCGCATGTCGTCGGCGTCGTAGAAGAGGGTCTCCTCGACGATCTTTCCCTCGTCGTTGCGCGTGACGACGGTCGATCCCTCGAGGAAGATCTCCTTGTCGGTGGCCGGGAGGTCGTAGAAGGGACCGCTGTGCATCCCCGTGACCTTCCAGTTGGCGAAGACCTTGTTGCCGTCTTCCCACCGGTCGCCGACATCGAACTTGATGTCCGAGATCGCGATCATCTCGGCGAGTTTGTGAGTGCCGATCGCCGGCTTGCCGACGAGCGGTTTGGCGAAGAGCGGGTCGTTGACCACCGCCTCGTCGGCATAATCGTCCATGACCCGCGCCACAGCCTGGCGGCGCCGCTCCTCTGGATCGAGCGACGCCGCGGTAACGTCAGAGTCCGGGTCGGTCAACGACCGGCGGCCTGATTTTCCAGGTGCTGTTCGTGCATCTGGACCTGGCTCTGCGAGGTCACCGAGCTTTCGACCTGCTTGACGTGCGACGAGCCGGCGGCCGGGCCGGTCGGCGTCCCGTGCGAGCTGTCGATCGACGAGACGAAGGCGGCGGCCCCGACTGCGGTCGCGCCGGCGAGCGTCAGCGCGGCGATCAGCTGGCCCTTCGAGACCTTGGCCTCGCGGTAGCCGGAGATGGCGGCGTCGACAGAAAGTGCTTCAGCGCTCATATATCTCTCCTGTAGTTAGCCCGTTTAGGACTGAAACCAATTCGGTTACTGGAACCATACCAACATTCTGGACGGAAGAAACCGAGTCTCACGACATTTGCCATCCGCTAGATTCCGCCTCGGCACGCCAATTGGGAAGCGAGGAAGAGATAGTGAGCGTCGACGCCGAGATCACCGGGCCGGAGCTGAGCTTCGAGTCAGCGGTTGATGATCTGAATTTTCCTACCAGCGTGAGCTTCGGTGAGGACGGTGAGGCGTACATCGCCGAGTCCGGTCTCCCCTTCGGCGGCGCTCCCCCCGGCGGCCGCATCTGGCGCGTCAAGGACGGCGAGCGGGAGCTCCTGATCGAGGGCCTGCGCCCGCCCGTCAACGGCGTCACCTACCACCAGGGCGCCCTCTACGTGACCGAGTCCGGCTACCCGTCGCGCATCTTCCGCCACGACCTCGCGAGCGGCGAGCAGACCGACGTCGTCACCGGCCTCCCCGGCCCCGGCAACTACCAGGCGAACATGGTCGCCTTCTCCCCCGACGGCAAGCTCTACTTCTCCACGGGGGCGATGACCAACACCGGCGTCATCGGCCTCGACGCCTACGACCTGGGCTGGCTGAAACTCCTGCCGCACGAACACGACGTGCCCGGCTACGACGTCGTCGTCCGCCACCAGGAGTTCACCACCGACGACCCGAGGCCCGACGGCACCGGCCACGCGGTGACCGGCCCGTTCGCCACCTTCGGCGAGGTGCTCCCGGAGGGCACCCGGATCGAGGGCACCGTTCCCGCGACCTCCGCGGTGATGCGCTGCGACCCCGACGGCGGCAACCTCGAGCTGGTCTGCTGGGGCGTGCGCAACGGCTTCGGCCTGCTCTTCCTCCGCGACGGCCGGCTGATCGCCACCGACCAGGGCGCCGACGACCGCGGCTCGCGCCCGGTCGGTGACATCCCGGAGATCCTCTACGAGATCAAGGAGGGCGCCTGGTACGGCTGGCCCGACTTCATCGGCGGCGTGCCGATCTCCGATCCCCGCTTCAAACCGGAGGAGGGCGACGCGCCCGAGTTCGTGCTCTCCAACCACGACGAGCTGCCGCCCCCGGAGAAGCCGCTCGCCGAATGGACCTCCCACGTCGCCGCGGTGAAGCTCGACCAGGCCCCCGACGGCCGCGTCGTCGTCGCCATGTTCGGCGACGAGGTGCCGATGACGGCCCCCTCGGGTCCCAAAGTCGGCCGCAACATCGCGATCGTCGACCCCACCGACTGGAGCTCGACCTTCCACCCCACCCCCGGCCTCCGCCGCCCCCTCGACGCCAAGTTCGGCCCCGACGGCGCCCTCTACGTGATCGACTTCGGCCACTTCGAGCCCGCCCGCGGCTCGATGGAGGCAACCGCCGGCAGCGGCGGCCTGCTGCGTTGCGAGTGGCCGCCTGAGGAGTGTTGAGGCCGCGCGGCGGCAGTCCTAGAAGGGTCCTGGGCGTCTCATCGCGGTCCTGGCTGGCTGTGACCGCGATGAGACGCCCAGGACGTGAGGGGTTCGGGGGGAAGTGTGCACAGGTCCGGCACGAGGTCGGACTTACGTGATCGTCCCGCGACGGAGGGCGTGGGATCCGAGCGGTCGGGGATCTGCGTGGTTCCTTATCCACCTATACGGGGGATTTCGAACCACGCAAGACCTTGGTCCTTGCGTGGTTCCTTTCTTCGCCCATGCCGAAGTTTCGAACACGCAGATCCCTGATCGTGCGGGACCCGGCTTACCTCGGCCCGGCGACGCCCTCCCGGCCCGTATCCGTGGAGCTTCCGTGGCACTCCGGTGACGAATCTGATGCACCGCGGCGGGCTTCCCGCCATTCCCGCCACATCCCCCGGCCGTCTCGGCCCACGGCCACAGCCAGCCAGGGCCGTGGCCGAGACGGCCGCTCTCGCCGACCCGCCTTGCGTCCCTTGCCTGCGCGCTAGCGAACCTCCAACAGGCCCAGAAGGAGGTCCTTCACGTCGGTCGCGGCGACCCGGGTGCGAGCCTCTTTCGGGTTGGAGCCGATCAGGAGGGGGCCGTCGGCCGGGTCCTCGGGGAGGCGGCCGTGGCTGCCTTTCACCCATTTCGGGTTCAGGGGGACGACGTCCATCAGGTAGCGCATGCCGAGTTTCTTGCGGGCCAGGGTGAGGCCAGCGCGGAGTTTGGCGGTTTTGTCGAGGGGGTCCATGAAGAGCTCGGCGGGGTCGTAGCCGGGCTTGCGGTGGATCTCGACGTTGCGGGCGAAGTCCGGGGCGCGCTCGTCGTGGAGCCAGTAGTAGTAGGTGAACCAGGCCTTGGGGTCGGCGACGGCGACGAGCTCGCCGGCGCGCTCGTGGGCGAGGTGCGCCTCCTGCTTGCCCGCCTCGTCGAGGACCATGTCGACACCGGGCAGAGACTTGATCAGCTCCTTCACCTGCGGGATGTCGACCGCGTCGCGCACATATATGTGGGCGATCTGGTGATCGGCGACGGCGAAGGCGCGCGACACCCACGGGTCGAGGTACTCCATCCCGTCCTGGGTGTAGACGCTGAGCAGGCCGGCGCGCCGCAGCGCCCGGTTGATGTCCACGGGCTGGTCGACCTCCGTGATCCCGTACTCGGAGACGACCACCACCTCGTGGTCGCGCGAGCGGGCGTGGTCGATCAGGTCGCCCGCCACCCCGTCGATTTCGCGCGCCGCCTTGGCGGCCTCCGGCGTGTCCGGCCCGAAGCGCTGCAGGTCGTAGTCGAGGTGCGGCAGGTAGACCGTGGTGAGGTCGGGACGGTCGCGGTCGATGATCGAGCGGGTCGCGTCGGCGATCCACTTCGAGGACTTCAGGTTCGCGGTCGGCCCCCAGTAGTTGAAGAGCGGGAACGTCCCCAGCTCGCCGGTAAGGCGGTCGTGCAGCTCCGGCGGGTCGGTGTAGCAATCCGGTTCCTTTTTCCCGTCGGAGTAGTAGATCGGCCGCGGCGTGACGGTGAAGTCGGTCCGCTCCCCCATCGCGTACCACCAGCAGACGTTGGCGCTGCGCAGGTCCGGCCGCGCCTTCTTCGCCGTCTCCCAGACCGGCTCACCCTGCACCAGCCGGTTGTGCTGGCGCCACAGGTACACCTCGCCGAGATCACGGAAGTACCAACCGTTGCCGACGATCCCGTGCTCGCTCGGCATCGCCCCGGTCAGCAGGGACGCCTGGACCGAGCACGTCACCGCCGGCAGCACCGGGTCGAGCGTCGCCGCGTAGCCGTCCGCGGCCAGCTTCGACATTCGCGGCATCTCTTTCAGCAGCTTCGGCGTGAGGCCGACGACGTCGAGGACGAGGAGTGGTTTGGGCATCAGGCTGCTTCCTTCAGGCCGAGGGTTTTCAGTTCGTCGCGAAGCCAGGACAGCTCGCGGGCCAGGCCGTCGACCAGTGCCGCGTCGGCGTCCGGGCGGAGGTCGCCTGGCATCACGTTCCAGGTGTAGGTCTCGAGCTCCACGTGGTGGGTCAGCGGGTGGGGCCCGCCGAGCACTCCCTCGAGGAGCTGGCGCAGCTGCGGCTGGGTGGTGCGCCCGCCGTCGAGGTGCACGGGGACGTGGAAATGGACGCGCCACTCGCCGTCGCGCGGCAGGCCGCCGTCGAGCGCCTGGTCGAGGTCGTCGACGCCGAGCACCGCGGCGTTCTCCAGCGTCCGCGTCTGATGGAGGAACCTGGGCTCGACGAAGTCCGCCAGCTCGCCGATCCGCGCGGGCTCGCACCGCAGCGCCGCGGAGGCCTGCATCTTCACGATCGGCACGCCCGCCGCGTCCAGCTGCGCCAGCGCCGCAGCCGGGGATTCGAACTGCACCGCCGAGTGGCAGGCGTCAAGGCAGATCCCGACCGTCTCCTCGTCGAGCCCGGCGATCCCCTCGACCAGCCCGGCGACGGTCTCGATCGCGCAGCCGGGCTCCGGCTCGACCGCGAGGCGCACGCGCTTGCCGGTGTCGTCGGCAAGCCGCCGCAGTGCCTCGACCGTCGCCTCCAGCTCCGCCCGCGCGGCGCGTGCCTCCTCGGCCCCGAAGCCCTCGCGCCAGGCGAGCGGCAGCGTCGAGACGCTCCCCTCGGCGACGTCGTCCGGCAACAGGCGCGCCAGGATCCGCGCCAGCGCGACCGTGAACTCGCGCCGCTCCTCGCTGGTCCAGTCGGGGACGTAGACGCGCTGCTTCACCACCTCGTCGTGGAAGCCCTGGTAGGGGAAGCCGTTGAAGGTGACCGCCTCCAGGCCGAGCCGCTCCAGCGCCGCGCGCAGGCGCTCGACCGCGGCGTCGTCGCCAACCAGCTCGCGCGCGGCGGGCGCCGCCAGCCACAGTCCCACGCCCAGCCGATCGGTCCCCAACTCCTCCCGCACCGGCCCGGCGAAGCGCTCCAGCTGCCCGATCACGCCGTCGACGTCTTCGGCCGGGTGGACGTTCGTGCAGTAGGCCAGGTGGACTACGGAGCCGTCGGGATGAGTGAAGCGACTCACTCGGGGCGTTCGCCGCGCAGCACCGAGTTGCCCGCGAAGGTCGCCATCCGGTCGACCCCGTCGGCGCCCGACTCGGCCAGCTCGAGCCGGCCGCTCTGGCCGAAGAACTCGACCGGGTTGTCCCAGACGACCCGCTGCACGTCCGCCTCCGCGAACCCCGCCTCCAGCATCGCGGCCACGGTTTTCGGGACCTTCAGCGGGTCGCTCTTGCCCCAGTCGGCGGCCGAGTTGACGATCGTCTTCTCGAGACCCGCTTCCTGGGCGATGGCGACGAAGCGATGCTCGTCGACCTTGGTGTCCGGGTAGATCGTGAAACCCGCCCAGCAGCCGGAGTCGCGGACGATCTGGTGCGTGAGCTCGTTGTTGTGGTCGATCAGGACCTTGCCCGGGTCGAGCGAGGAGGCGGCGACCAGCTCCAGCGTCCGTTCGGTGCCGCGCATCTTGTCGCGGTGCGGGGTGTGGACGAGCACCGGCAGGTCGTGCTCGGCGGCCAGCTCCAGCTGCGCCGTCAGCGCCTTCTCCTCCGCCGGGGTCATCCCGTCGAAGCCGATCTCGCCGACCGCGACGACCCGGTCCTTGGCCAGGTAGCGCGGCAGCACCTCCAGCACCTCGGCCGCCAGCGCCCCGTCGTTGGCCTCCTTCGGGTTCAGCCCCATCGTGCAGTGGTGCTCGATCCCGAACTGGCCCGCGCGGAAGCGCTCCCAGCCGATCAGCCCGTCGAAGTAGTCGGTGAAGGAGCCGAGGTTGGTGCGCGGCTGGCCGAGCCAGAAGGCGGGCTCGATGATCGCCTCGATGCCCGCGGCGGCCATCGCTTCGTAGTCGTCGGTGGTGCGGGAGGTCATGTGGATATGGGGGTCGAAAATGCGCATGCGTTCAGCTCCTCAGATGTTCTTGCTCGGCGTCGCGCCGAGGAGGGCGCGGCGGTCGAGGGCCCGGCGGGCCGCGGCGGCGCGACCCTCGTCGGGATGGTCAAGTTCGGCTTCGATCGCGGCCACCTCGTCGGTGGCGGGGAAGTTGTTGGCGACGGTCCAGATGTCGTCGGGGACATCACGGCCGGCGGCGACGCGCTCGTGGGCGAAGCGGGCGAGCATCGCGGCGATCTCCGGCGTCAGGCGGTCCTCCAGGCCGACGAAGCCGCCCAGCGGCACGCCGACGAAGACGCACTTCAGCGTCGCCTGGGCGATCGCGTCGTCGTCGAGCTCGGCGGAGGTGTAGGGACCGCAGGCGGCGGCGATCAGCCGCACGTCGTTGGTGCGCAGGGCGTCTTCGACCAAGGCGACGCCGATCGCGCGGTCGAGCGCCAGGAACGGCAGCGCGCGCAGGACGCCGCGGCGCTCCTCGCCGTCGCCGTGGCGGTAGAGCGCCTGGATCTCGGCGTCGACCGCGTCGCCGGTCGAGACCAGCAGCAGCGTGCGGGCGGCGTCGGCGACGGTCCAGGCGTGCGGGTCGTCGGGGTCGGCGTCGGCGGTGAGGAGATCGCGGCCCACCATGCGGCCGACACCGGGGAAGATGACGGCGATACGCGAAGGATCGGCGGCGACGTCCGAGCGCGCCGCGGCGAGACGCTCGGCCGCGGAGACGTCGTCGCGACCGCCGGCGTCGTCGCGGCCCGAGTCGCGATCGGCGGACGCGGCGAGGCGCTCGCCGGCCGCGGCGTCGAGGCGCTCCGCGAGCGCGCGCTCCAGCGAGTCGGGCTCGATCGGGGTCACGTCACAGCTACTTTCCGGGCGGCGCGTCTCGCAAACGGGAAGCTCGCCAGGAGGGCGGCGGCGGAGGCGACGCGGCCACGGCTCGCGAGCAGCGCCGCCTGCAGCGGCATGTTCGCCATCACGCCGGTGCCGACGAGGCGCTGGAGGCCCGCCGCGTCGGGATTCTTCATCGCCGCGCGGCCCGCCTGGCCCATCGCGAAGGCGTAGGCGCCGACGCCGATGAGGGCGAGCGCCGTGTCCCGGGCGCCGCGCCGACCGACCAGGGCGCTCGCCGCGACCAGCCCCCCGATCGCCGCGCAGCCGACCAGCGCGTCGCGGGCAACGCTCGCGTCCCCGCCCTCCGCCTCGTGAGCCGAGACCAGGGTGATGACCAGCGCGTGGGCGCCGATCGCGCCCGCCGGGACCAGCGCCCCGACCGGGTTCGTCCCCGCCCCGACCAGCACGTCGAGGGCTCGGGCCGAAGCCATCGTCCACGGCCCCGCCGGGGTGTCCTTCGTCATCAGGTCGTAGGTCCAGACGACCGCCGCGAGCGCCCCCGCCAGCTTCAGCCGGCGCGATCCGCCGAGCCCGGCGGCGGCGAGGGAGGCGCCGGTCAGTCCCAGGGCCGTGGCCAGCGCGGCCGGCGGCGCGATCTCCCCCGCCGGGATCGGCCGGCGCGGCCGCTCGACCGCGTCGATCTCGCGGTCGGCCCAGTCGTTCAGCGCCATCCCGCTGAGGTAGACGAAGGAGGAGCCGATGACGCCGGAGGCCAGCGGCGCGCCGGCCCCGTCCCCGGAGCCGTCCCAGGCCGCCCCGACCATCACGTCGCCCGGCACGGTGAGGACCGACGGCAGCCGCACCAGTCGGACCAGCGCGCGGGCCCTGCTCAAACCTTCGCCCCGATCGCGCCGCGCAGCTCGGCGACGGCGGCGACCATCATCGCCGTGTCGATCTCGTGGACGTCGACCTGCGAGCCGATCGCGTCGATCACCGTGATCGTCAGCTCGCCGCCGAGGTGCTCGCGGAACTCGGTGAGCCCGTCCAGCAGCGCCGGGTGGTCGAGCTCCTCCACCGACAGCTCGAAGCCGAGCGCCTCGAGGATGCCGACCGAGCGGCGCCAGTCGGCCTCGCCGAGGATCCCGGCGAGGTGGGCGTAGGTGGTGTCGAGGGCGATGCCGATCGCCACGGCCTCGCCGTGGCGCAGGCCGTGGTCGGTCAGCTTCTCCAGCTTGTGGGCGGACCAGTGGCCGAAGTCGAGCGGCCGGGCGGAGCCGAGCTCGAACGGGTCGCCGGCGCCCGCGATGTGCTGCAGGTGGAGCTCCGCGCAGCGGTGGATCAGGCGGTGCATCGCCTCCGGATCGCGCTGGGTGATCGGGTAGGCGAGGTCCTCCAGCTCGGCGAAGAAGGCGGCGTCGCGCAGCAGGGCCACCTTGACCGCCTCGCTCGTGCCGGCGCGCCAATCGCGGTCCGACAGCGTGGCGAGGAAGCGGTCGTCGTTGATCACCGCGGCGGGCGGCGCGAAGGCGCCGACGAAGTTCTTCTTGGCGAAGGCGTTGATGCCGTTCTTCACCCCGATCCCGGCGTCGTTCTGGGCGAGGACCGTGGACGGCAGGCGGATCATGCGGACGCCGCGGTGGGCGATCGTCGCGGCGAAGCCGACCGCGTCGAGGAAGGCGCCGCCGCCGAAGCCGACGACGTAGGCGTGGCGGTCGATCGCGTGGTCGTTGATCGCGTCGAGCACCGTCTGGACGTGGCGCGGGTCCTCCTTCACCTCCTCCCCGCCCGGCAGCACGAGCGGCTGCGCGGCGAGGTCGATGCGGTCGGAATGCGCGGCGGCGTAGGCGACGACCGCCTCCGGCAGGCCCGGGTGGTGCTCGACCAGGCCGGCGTCGAGGACCGGCAGGACGCGGGCGCGCGGCCCGCCCGCGAGAGCGTCGCGCAGCACCGTGTTCGCGGGGGCGAGGACGTCGCTGGTGAAGAGAACCTCGTAGTCGTAGGGGACGCTGAAGGTCGCTCGGATCGAATTCGATTCGGTCACTGGCCGTCCAGAATATTCGCGGACCTCCTTCGGCAGCATGAAGCGCACGTCCTCGTGGACGGCCCCCAGCTCCCCCACCTGGACCGCCCCGCGACCGCGGAGCCACTGGACCAGGCCGTCGACCAGGACCTCCGGGGCGCTGGCGCCGGAGGTGATGCCGACGGTCTCGACACCGTCGAGCCACTCCTCGCGGACCCCGGTGTGGTCGTCGATCAGGTGGGAGCGGGCGCCGTGCTCGCGCGCGACCTCGACCAAGCGGTTGGAGTTCGAGCTGTTCGCCGAGCCGATCACCAGCACCAGCTCGCAGCGCTCGGCGAGGGCCTTGGCGGCGACCTGCCGGTTGGTCGTCGCGTAACAGATGTCCTCCGACTTGCTCGAGCGGATCGCCGGGAACTTCGCCCGCAGCGCGGCGATCACCTCCGCCGTCTCGTCGACCGAGAGCGTCGTCTGGGTGATGAAGGCGACCTTGGTCGGGTCGGGGACCTCGAGCGTCGCGACTTCCGCGGCGGTTTCGATCAGGACGATCGCGTCGGGCGCCTCGCCTGTCGTCCCCTCCACCTCCTCGTGGCCCGCGTGGCCGATCATCACGATCGTGAACCCGTCGGCGGCGAAGCGGCGCGCCTCGACGTGGACCTTGGTGACCAGCGGGCAGGTGGCGTCGATCGTGCGCAGCTCGCGCGCCGCCGCCTCGGCCCGGACCGCGGGCGCGACGCCATGCGCGGAGAAGACCAGCAGCTCGCCCTCCGGCACCTCGGCAGCCTCGTCGACGAAGACCGCGCCGGCGGCGGACAGCTCCTCCACCACGTGCTTGTTGTGGACGATCTGTTTGCGGACGTATACGGGAGCGCCGTGCTCCTGAAGGGCGCGCTCGACCGTCTCGACGGCGCGATCGACACCCGCACAGGGACCGCGAGGGGTTGCAAGCAGTACTTTCACTTCGTCTTCCCGTTACAAACTTGTGTGTTTAGCCAATATATAGGCTAGCTATATGACCATCTCGCCTTCGGAGGCCAACCAGACGGACGTCGCCGCGATCGGATCGGCGATCGAAGGCGCGGTGACCGGGGCGGTCGTGGGACAGTCGGAAGCCGTGCGCGGCGCGCTGATCTGCCTCGCGGTCGGCGGGCACGCGCTGCTGGAGGGAGCGCCGGGGCTCGGGAAGACTACCCTCGCCCGCTCGCTGGCGGCGGCGGTGCGGCTGCGCTCGCGGCGGATCCAGTTCACCCCCGACCTGATGCCGGCCGACATCACCGGCACCTCGGTGCTGCGCGGGTCGCCGCGCGAGGGCGAGTCGGCGTTCCGCTTCGAGCCCGGGCCGCTGTTCGCCAACGTGGTGCTGGCGGACGAGATCAACCGCGCCGCGCCGCGCACCCAGAGCGCGCTGCTCGAGGCGATGCAGGAGGGCACGGTGACGGTCGCCGAGACGACCCACGAGCTGCCCGACCCGTTCATCGTCCTGGCGACCCAGAACCCGATCGAAATGCGCGGCACCTACCCGCTGCCGGAGGCCGAGCTCGACCGCTTCCTGCTGAACCTGAACTTCGACTATCCCGAGCTGGACGAGCTGACGCGGCT
>Ga0153956_1000957_pt1 | contig 28620 bp, 25 predicted proteins | sample TSFL040MetaG_FD_104704 | JGI IMG/M metagenome (GOLD analysis project Ga0153956, IMG submission 104704) | Attine ant fungus gardens microbial communities from Florida, USA - TSFL040 MetaG | ecosystem: Host-associated > Fungi > Mycelium > Unclassified | place: USA: Florida, Wekiwa Springs... | reverse complement strand
CGGGCCACTTACCGTCTTCGCCTGAGGCCGGACCGTCCTGGTGCCGAGCAGGACGACCTTGCCGGACATGTTGACTCTGGCCGCGAGGGTCGCGAACCCTTTCTTCCGGTTGACCTTCGCTTTCCCGAGGATCAGCTTCGCGCTCGGCGAGGGTGGCCCGGTCTTGGCGACGACGGTGAAGGCACGGGACGCGGTCGGGCTCTGGTTGCCGGCCTGATCGGTCGCGATGACCTCAAAGACGTGGACGCCCTCGGCCAGATCAGATGCCGGACGGTCCGAACCCGTGGCCGCGCAGGCGACCCATTGACCCGAGTCATAGCGGCAGGAGACGGTGACCGGGTTCTCGTCGACGGTGAAGGTGAACTGAGGCCGGCGATCGGTCGTCTCGCCGCTCGGCCCGGAATCGATGGTCACCGTCGGGGCGGTCATGTCGACCGTGAAGGACCATGTCGCGGGAGAGGGATCGAAGTTGCCCATCTCGTTGACCGAACGCACGTCGAAGCGGTGATCGCCCTCGGTCGGGTCGGACCAGACGTAGGGCGACGTGCAGCTCTCGTACGGACCTTCGTCGAGCCGGCACTCGAAGACCGAGCCTGCCTCGGTCGAGTCGAACTCGAATCGAGCCTCGGCCCCGTCGCCGATCGCCTCCGGTCCGGCTGCGATCTCGGTCCCGGGAATCGTGTACTTGACGCTGACCGAAGGGGTCGCCGGCTCGTCGGCGACCGTGATCGTCCCGCCGGCCGGAGCCAGTGACGAGCCGCCTCCTCCTCCGCCACCACCCGTGGCCACGATCTGCGAGCCGGTCATGAAGCCGCCTCCTCCTCCGCCGCCACCGCCGTAGACTCCGCCTCCGCCACCGCCTCCTCCGCCGGGGGGAGAGTTGTCCGGGCCCAGCCCGCCGAGGCCGCCCTGGCCGAGGCCGCCGTCATGCCCGGCGGAGCCGGTCTGGCCGCTGCCCCCATAGGGAAGCCGGCCTGCCCACCACCGCCGCCGGCCGAGCCGGTGCCGGCACCGCCGCCGAAGCCGCCGGAGCCGATCGTGTTGTTCGCCCCAGCCGACTCCGCCCTGGCCCCGTTCGCACCCGCGTCGCCGCCCGCACCGCCTGCCTTGGCGCCGGTGCCGTTGGCGGTCGAGCCGGCACCGCCACCGCCGCCGGCGACCACCACACGGCTCTCGAGCGAGTTGTCGTCGAAGCTCGGCACGGTCCGGATGTCGGTCGCACCGCCGCCCCCGGCCCCATAGGCGTTCGCCACCGTGTATCCGCCCTGGCCGCCACCGTTGACGCCGCCCGCGGCCTGATTGCCGACGAGCGAGCTACCGTCGCCGCCGATGTTGACGAAGATCGTGCTGTCTGGGATCACGGCGAGCCTTCCAGACACCTCGGCGGGCAGTCCTCCCTGGATCGATCCCTTGTTTCCCCCGTTGCCGCCGATCGCGGCTACGTCGATCGCCCGGACGCCGGCGGGGATCGGGACGGACTGCTCACTGACGGTGCCGGAGATGGTCTGGTCGACGACCGTGGTCGAATCCTGCTCGGATCCCGCGGACGCCGGCCCCGCGACGAGGATCAGGGCGGACAGGACGACGGCAGAGGCGAGGAGAAGGACTCCCCTGTGCTGAGTCGAACGAGTCATCGTCTCAACATATCCCGTCGCCAGACCTCTGGTCAACAAGCGCTGACGCGGTTTTCAGCGCTTCCACCGCACGTTCCAGATGAACCGTTTCCATGACCGCCGAGATCTGCGACCTGATCCGGGCCGTGCCCTCCGGCACGACCGGGTGACCGAAGCCGGTCACGAAGACCCTGTCGGACAGCATCTCCCGGGAGATCTGGATCGCTCGGGCGGTCTCGCCCACCAATACCGGGACGATCGCGCTCTCGCCCGGGATCGGGTCGAAGCCGGCCTCGGTGAGCAGGCGACGGTAGGTGGCGGTGTTCTCCTTCAGCCTGGCGACCAGATCCGGATGCTCGCTCAGCTCGATCAGGGCCTGGCGGGCGCTGGCCGCCACGGTCGGCGGCAGACCGTTCGAGAAGAGCTGGGGACGGGAGCGCTGCTCCAGTATCTCGCACAGCTCTTTCGGCCCGGCCACGAATCCGCCGGCCGCTCCGCCGAGGGCCTTGCCGAGGGTGCCGGTGATGATGTCCACCTTGCCGTGGACGCCGAAGTGCTCGGCGGTGCCGCGACCGGTCTCGCCCATCACCCCGAGACCGTGGGAGTCGTCGACGATCAGGACCGCGTCGTGCTCCTCACAGAGCTCGACCAGCCGCGGCAGCGGGGCGAGGTCGCCTTCCATGCTGAAGACGCCGTCCGTGACGACCAGCTTCCGCTTCACGTCTTCGTGCTCGACGAGCGCGGCTTCCAGCGCCTCCATGTCGGAATGCGGGTAGATCGACTTGCCGCCCGGCCGGGCCAGCTTCATAGCGTCGATGATCGAGGCGTGATTCAGCTCGTCGGAGAAGATGTGGGTATCTTCGTCGCTGAGGGCATCCAGGATCGCGTGGTTCGCGGTCCAGCAGGAGACGTAGGAGAGCGAGGCTCCGGTGCCGAGGAAGCCGGCGAGCTCCCGCTCCAGCTCGATGTGGGGCTCGAAGAGCCCGCAGATGAAGCGGACCGAGGCGGTTCCCGCCCCGTACTTCTTCAGAGCCTCTACCCCGGCCTCGACCACCGCCGGATTGTCCGCCATGCCGAGGTAGTCGTTTGACGAAAGGACGATCACATCCCCCAGGCCCTTCAGCCTGACCTCGGGCCCCTGCGGGGACTCGTAGACGCGTAGATCCTTCAGCGTGCCCTTCGCCTTCATCTCGTCGAGCTCGGCCCCGAGCTCTGCGGTGAGCTTCTCGGTCGCGGTCATCGGCCCAACTCCTCGATCGCCTGCCCGACCGCCGTCGCGATCCGGTCCAGCGCCGCTCCGAACGCATCGGGCGGCATCGAGAGCGAGGGCTGGATGTTGAGCGAGGTCGAGCTGGAGTCGGTCAATATCCCCAACTGCGCGGCCTTGGCCGCGGCAAGGTGCTGCAGCTCGGAATCGCGTCCCCGACTCTCACGGTCACGCACGAACTCGAGCGCCTGGAATCCGCCGAAGGCACGGGCGTCCCCGATCTGGGGATGTTCCTCCTTGATCCGCCCGAGCTTCTCCCGGCCGACCGACTCGAGCGCGCGCACGTTCTCGAGGATCGGTTCGTTCTCGAATGCCTCGATCGTGGCCAAGGAAGCGGCGCAGGCCCAGGGCAGCCAGGACCAAGTCGAGCCGGTCGGGACATCGTCGTAGCCGCCCATCGCCCTTTCGCTGCCCAGCACCGCGCCGATCGGGGCGACGCCGCCACCCATCGCCTTGCCCAGGCACATCAGGTCGGGCTGAAGACCCCACTTCTCGACCGCGAACATCTCGCCGGATCGGCCGAAGCCGGTCTTCACTTCGTCGACCGCCAACAGCCAGCCGAACTCGTCGCATAGCCCCGTCAGGGCGTCCCAGAACTCCTGCGAGGGAGCGACGCATCCGCCGGAGCCGAGGATCGGCTCGATCAGCACGCCGGCGACCTCCTCCGGGTCGACCGCGTGGAAGAGCAGGTGGTCGCGGATGTAGTCGACTGTGCTGTCGCCACTGCCGCCCGGCCGAGGCGGAGCAAACGGGCTGCGGTAGGGGTTCGGGTACGGCGCGTGGAAGAAGCCGCTCGACATCGGGCGGATGCCCTTTGAGATCTCGGTCTGCTCGGCGCCGAGCACCGCGGTCATCGAGGTCTCGCCGTGATAGCCGCCGAGGAAGCCGAGCACCATCGGGCGACTGGTCGCGCGGCGCATCATCTTGACGGCGGTCTCGACCACCTCGGTTCCATTCAGACCGAGATCGACCCGGGTCAGGGAATCCGGAGAGATCGAGAGCAGCTTCTCGGCCAACGGCAGCATCAGCTGCGAGGCGACGCCGTGGCTGTCCTCGTTGCCGATGTCCCGCATCGCGTCGACCAGCGGGTCGATCAGGTCGCTGCGACCGGCGCCGAGCGGCACCGACGCGGAAGAAGAGACCAGGTCGACGAAGGTGTTGCCGTCCAGGTCCTCAACCAGATAGCCGTGCTTGCGGGCGATCACGAGCGGCGCGAGGTGATCGGCCGTACCGGGATAAACGAGTTCTCTCAGCCGCTCTAGCTCGGCCTGGCTCTCCGGTCCGGGGATCTGGCCCGGGACCGGCGGCAGAAGGTCTGTCATTGCTCGTCTCTCATTGTAGGTGCGGATCTGGGAAACGTGGGAAGACGAAGGGCCCGGGCAAGCCCGGGCCCTTCGAATCCATGTCGTCGCTCTCCATCGCGAAGAAGAAGCCGTTCGGGTTGTCGTCGGCGATGTCGAGCCAGTTCACACTCCCGTTACACGCCCTTCACACCAGGGCAATCGCATGCGAAAACGTCCGCGGGCGGAAGCTTCCGCGCACAGTTCCGAGCCGGGCTACTCGTCCTCGTCGGGGCTGCCGAGCTGGTGCTTGAGGCCGCGGAAGATCGGGACGCTGACCACGCCGAGCAGGATGATCGTCCAGATCACGGCGGCCAGCGGCGAGATGATCTTCGCCACCGCCCCGATCGACACGGCGGCGATCAGGATCACGATCAGCCAGCCGAACGCGGCGCTCTCGCGCTCGATCGGGTTCCCGAGATCGAGCCCGAACCTCTGCCCCCGAGCCGGCACCGGCGATTCCTCCGCTTCCACGGAGTCCTCTCCCTCGCGCGACTCGGGATCGCTCATGAGCGGGTCAGATGATGTAGACGGCGAGGAACACGATGATCCACATGATGTCGACGAAGTGCCAGTAGATGCCTGGCACCTCGACACCGAGGTGGTCCTTCTGCTCCGGACCGAAATGGCCGCGATAGGCGCGGATGTTGGCGAAGGTCAGCAGGAGCAGACCGACGAAGACGTGGGCGCCGTGAAGGCCGGTGAGACTGAAGAAGATCGAACCGAAGGCACCATCACGCGGCGTGAAGCCGATGTGGATGTACTCGTTGATCTGGATGAAGAGGAAGGTCGCGCCCAACAGCCAGGTCAGCGTCAAGCCGAGCTTGAGGCCGCGGTGGTTGTTGTGCTTGATCGCCTCGAGCGCGTAATGGATCGTGAACGAAGACGAGACCAGGACGCAGGTGTTGATGCCGGCGATCAGGACCGGGAGCTCGATGCCCTCCGGCGGCCAGGAGGCCGGGTCGGCGACGACGCGAAGGAAGAAGTACATCGCGAAGAAGGCACCGAACAGCATGACCTCGGAGAGGATGAAAAGCAGGATGCCCAGGATCGTGCGGTCGATCCGGGCGCTCTGATGCGCTTCCGGCGGGCCGTGATGGTGGTCGTCGACGTGACCGTGGGCGGCGATGCTTGCGCTTTCCATCTTTATGCCTCGTTGCTTTCCGCGGTTGAATCTTCGATGGCCGGTTCGGGCGAGGAGCCCTCGGCGACCGCGGCGGCGACTGCCTCCGGCGGACGGCCGGCCTCGTGGTGGCTCACCGGTTTGTCGGTGATCTCGCGCACCCGGCCGATCAGATCCTGCTTCAGCCAGTGCGACTCCTCCCCGCTCAGGGTGGAGATCAAGATGTCATCGACCCGGTAGTGCTCGATCGCATTCTTGACCGCGTCGAAGGGATCCGGGCTCATCGGCTGACCGGTCGCGTCTATGTCAGCGTGGTACAGCTTGGCCATGAGCGAGGCGAGGTTCCGGGCGACGGCCGCCTCGGATACGTCGTCGGCAGCCGGGGCGACGATCGTGTACCGGTGCGGACGTGCGTCGGACCGATCGAGCAGGCGCTCCTGAAGGTCCTCGCTGGTCAGGGTGCGATTGGCGACGACCAGGGTGTGGATCACGTTCTGGCTGATCGAGTCGTCCTCGATGCGAACCGGAATGTGGGTGATGTTCGTGACGTCGCCGAAAGTGACCTCCGCCCAGGACAGCAGATCCCGGCGGGTGAGGCCATAACGGAAGTCGTAGGTGCATGAGAGCAGCACCTCGGACGGCCGATGGCTGCGGATCGCATCGCCCAGCGCCAGGTCATAGTCCGGGTCGAGAACCTCACCGATCGCATCGATGCCGAACTCGTCGAGCACCGCCAAGGTCACGTCGACCCGGGCACGAGCGGCCTGAGCGCGTTCCTCGGGAGCGAAGAGCTGACCGACCGAAGGCTGGTTCTGCGGCGCGACGACCACGACGTAGGACGCATCGGCTGCCTTTTCACGGGCTGCTTCGAGCAGCTTGCGGCCGCCGGCAACCTCGTTGAGGAAGATGAGAAGTGGCTTCTTGCTCATGAGGGCGCGGTCACCGTGCTCGGCTTGGTCTCGGGCACTTCGGCGCCGACGCTCTCGCCACCCATGATGACGTGGCGGGCTCCGGGGGTGCCGTACTCGTACGGACCACCGACGACGCGCGGGATCTCATCGAAGTTGAACACGGGCGGCGGCGAGGTGACCTGCCACTCGATCGAGTTCGCACGCCAGGGGTTGTTGCCGGCCTTGGGGCCGAACCGCCAGCTGACGATCATGTTGTAGAGGAAGACCAGCTGGACCGCGCCGAGCACGAAGGCCGAGACCGAGATCAAGAGGTTCCAGTCGCCGTACTGGCTGGCGTAGTCAGCCACACGACGGGGCATGCCGTCCATCCCGATCCAGTGCATCGGGATGAAGGTGCACCAGGTTCCGATCACGGTGCCCCAGAAGTGGACACGGCCGAGGCGCTCGTCATACATGCGCCCGGTCATCTTCGGGAACCAGTGGTAGATGCCGGCGAAGATCGTGAAGACCGAGCCGCCGAACAGAACGAAGTGGATGTGGGCCACGACGAAGTAGGTGTCCGACACGTGGATGTCGATCGGGATCATGCCGAGCATGACTCCGGAGATGCCGCCGATCGTGAAGGTGATGATGAACGCGAGCGCGAACAGCATCGCCGTCGAGTACGTGTGGATCTTGCCGTAGAAGAGGGTTCCCAGCCAGGAGAACACCTTGATGCCGGTCGGCACCGCGATCAGCATCGTCGTGATCATGATCGGCACGCGCAGCCAGCTGAACATGCCGGCGACGAACATGTGGTGCGCCCAGACCGAATAGGACAGGACGACGATGCCGATCAGGGCCAGCGCCATCAGGCGATAGCCGAAGACGGGCTTGCGGGCGTGGGTGGAGATGATCTCCGAGATGATCCCGAAGCCGGGCAACATCATGATGTACACGGCCGGGTGTGAGTAGAACCAGAAGATGTGCTGGTAGGCGATCACGTCGCCGCCGTCGAGGAAGTTGAAGAAGTTCATCCCGAGGATGCGGTCGAAGAAGACCATGAACTGCGCGCCGGCGATGAACGGCGTGGCGCCGACGACCAGCAGCGAAGTCGAGAGGTTGGCCCAGACCAGCAGCGGCATCCGCCAGAGGTTCATTCCCGGCGCACGCATGGTGATGATGGTGACCAGGAAGTTCAGGGCCGTCGCGATCGACGAGGCACCGGCGAACTGGACGCCGATGTTGAAGAACGACTGGCCGAGCGGGGCGCCGGTCGAAAGCGGCGCATAACCGGTCCAGCCCGCATCGAACGAGCCGCCCGGAGCGAGGAAGCTGCCCAGGAAGATCAGGCCGGCGATCGGCAGCAGCCAGAACGAAAGCGCGTTCAGGCGCGGGAAGGCCATGTCCGGAGCGCCGATCATCAACGGCAGGACGTAGTTCGCGAGGCCCGCGAAGACCGGGATGATGAAGAGGAAGATCATCACCACGGCGTGCGTCGAGAACAGGCCGTTGAAGGTGCTGGCGGAGACGATCTGAGCACCCGGCTGGGCCAGCTCGGCCCGCATCAGCAGGGCCAGCAGGCCGCCGACCAGGAAGAAGAACAGGGTGGTGACGACGTACTGGGTGCCGATCACCTTGTGGTCGGTGTTGAACTTGAAGTAGTCCTGCCACTTGGTCGCACCGTGGCCCGAGTGGTCTTCGGGGATGGTCGGCTTGCCGGCCGCCCAACGGAACCAGTAGTCGAAGGCGCCGAAGCCGAAGAGGAAGCCGAACGGAGCGGTGATCAGCGGAACGATGACCTGCGGGTAGCCGGTCTGTTCCGTCTGCATCGCGTCGAGGCCCGAGAGCAGACGTAGCCCGACCACGAGGAAGAAGCCGAAGGCAGCGCCGAGCACCAGACCGATCGCACCTCTATACCAACCGGGTTGCCTGATTGCCGCTGCCATCACTTGACCTCCATCATCGGGTTTTGGAACCGGGTCTTCACTGTTCGATGACCCCGCTTCCATCAATGCCCCCGGACTGCTCTTCCTGCTTCTTCTGGGCCGCGTCGTACTGATCATGGGTCAGTAGGAGGGTGTCCGGAACCGTGGTGGACTGCTTCTTCACCCAGGCTGCGTAGTCGGCCTTGGACTCGACCACCACGGTGGCGCGCATGGTCGTGTGACCGATGCCGCAAAGTTCGGTACAGATCAGCTGGTACTTGCCGACCTTGTCGGGCGTGACGACCACATCGGTCGACAAGCCGGGCACGGCATCCTTCTTGATGCGCCACTGGGGGACCCAGAAGGAGTGGATGACGTCCTGGGCCTGGAGGTCGAAGATGACCTGGCGATCGACCGGGACGTGGAGCTCGCCTTCGGTCCACTTGTTGCCGTCGTCCGGGTAGCCGAAGGTCCAGGTGAACTGCTGCGCGTAGACGTTCACGTGCAGCGCGTTGCTGTCGGTCTTCTCGATGTCCTTGAGCACCGCCCAGGAGTAGCCGGCCAGTCCGAGCACCATGATGACCGGGATGATCGTCCAGATGATCTCGAGCTTGGTGTTGCCGTGGATCGGCAGGCCATCGCCCTCATCACCCGGCTTGGCGCGCCACTTGATCAGCGCATAGCCGAGCGCGACGCAGACGATCGCGAAAACGAAAGACGAAATCACGATGGTGACGTCCATCAACGTGTCGATCGGCTTGGCCGCTGTGGAGGCTTCACCGCCGAACCAGTTGAACTGGAGCAGGATCACTGACTGGATTACGCCGAGAACGATCACGGCGAGCACCATTTTCAAAATCGGGAGACGAGTCATGAGGCGACCGCCATTCTATTGAAGCCGGGGACGAAAGACTCGTGACCCTCCTTCACGGCCGATCGACCTTGCGCACTTGGCCTGTTGATGCGGAAATCACGTCCTTTGCCACACCCTGCCAACTCCAATTCCTATCGGCTGACTCGGCAATGTTTCGACCGATTCGCTGCCGCTGCGGTGGTTCCAGCGCGAGCCATCGATTGACCTTGCCGGCCAGTTCGGCGACCGCGCCGGGACCGAGGGGGAGTCCGATCATCGGCTTCACCTCCGGCACCTCGTCCGCCAGGGTGGCACTCACCTCCGCCAACCCGGAATGCTCCGCACATACCGGGAGGACTCCCGAGGCGGCAGCCTCGGCAGCCACCATCCCGAATGCCTCGGGGAAGGTGGAGGGCACGATCATCGAGTCCGCGGCGGGCACGACCCTCGCCACCTCGTCGTGCTCGAGGCGGCCCGCGAAGGAAATCGAGCCGGCCGCGTTCCGGCCGGCCTCGGCGTAGCCGACCGGCGGATTCTCGAGGAACGAAGAGAGGTAGGAGAGCCTCTCCTCCTCCCCGCCTTCGAGCGCCCTGCCGACCGCGGCGACCTCCCGAGCGGAGTCGAGGTCGCCTTCGGTCACCGCGGTGGCCAGAGCCCGCAGCCCCATCTCATAGGCGCCGAACCCGACCAGCATCAGATTCGCTCCCGGGTTCTGACGATGGATCAGAGGCCAGGCGGAGACGATCAGATCGACTCCCTTGGAGACGATGAGCTTGCCGACGAAGATCACTCGCGGACCTTCCGCCGACTCGAAGTCGGCCAGCGCGGACACGGCTTCCTCGGCGTCACGACCGAACGTCGCCGACGGTGGCTCGTCGGCGATGCCTTCCCGAAGAGCCGCGATCCGCCCGGGCCTCTCGTCGGGCGGGATCGGCGAGAAAGCGTCCGTGTCGACCCCCGGAGGTCCGAAGCCGGTCTTTGATCTCAGGTCCAGGTCGGGGATCGCCTCCCACATCGATGCGGCCGTGTGCTCTGACCCGACCAGGATCGAGGCGGCCGGCTCGAGACCCTCAGCCGCCCATGGCACGAACCGCGGGTTCGGCTTGATCGTGTACTCGAGGTCCGAACCATGGTTCTTGACCACATAGGGCCTGACCCCGGCCCGGGCGAGGATCACCGGCCCCATGATCAGATGGTTGGCCAGGGCGGCGTCGGCACCGCCGATCTCTTCCTGAACCGCCTGGACCGCCGCGACGTTGACCGATATGTAGTGCTCGATCTCCTCGTCGCTCAACCGCGGGAACGCGCGGGCCTCGAATCCTTCGTACGGATCCTCGACATAGACCGGCAGCAGGGTCCCGATCGGCGGCCTGTACACGGTGATCGACCCCTCACCCGCGGCCGGGCGCAGCTGCTTCAGCTCGAGCGGACCGATCCCGTCGTCCCCGGCCGAAGGCCAGGTACCGACCGCGTTCACCCAGTCGAGCCCTTCGGCCTCCCGGTCCTGGCAGAGCAGGTGAACGTCATGTCCGAGACCGGCCAGCGCCTGGACGAGATTGGCGTTGTAGATGTTGCTCCCTGTGCCACGCAGCAGGTAGCCGTGAAAGATGAGGATCTCCATTGCCGGTTATTCTCCCCTCTGATGACGACTGAAAACGCAACCACCGATCCGATCTACCGTCTTCGCGCCGCTGTTTCCGGCCGTGAAGCCATTGCTCCCGTCCGTGACGGTGTCGTCTACCGCGACGCCGAGACCGGCGAAGAGCTCGAGCCCGTCGCTGTCGTGCTCCCATCCGAGGCCGAGGGTTCCAGCCTCCCGCGCACCCCGCTCAACCTCCGGGTCTGCCGCCGCTGCGAGCAGCTCACCCCCCGCGATCTCCCCACCTGCGAGTTCTGCGGCCTCCCGGCTTGACCGCAAGTCGGCGGAGCCACGCTCCGCCTCTCAGCTCAAAGGGTTGAGTCCCACTTCGGTCAACGGCTGACCACAGTGGCCGTGTAAAGCATGCGGGCGGCATCGTAATAGCAGCCGTAACGCTTCACCGAGTTCACCTTCTGCTGCGGGTGTGACTTCTGCAGAGCCTCGTTGGGGCGGTCGAAGGCATCGGTCTCGATCGCGCACAGATCCGGCGCGCGGCTGCCTCGCCAGGTGTTGTGCTTCTTGGCGTTGGCGCACCGGTTCGGGGCGATGTAGTTGTCGAAGCTGTCCACGTTGCAAGCGTTGGGCACCCAGAACGCCGGGGCCCAGGTCGGAATCGTCAACGCGACGACATCGCCCTTGATCACGTTGAGGGGATTGGTTATGGCGAACTTGATCTCGGTGCCGAAGTACGGGTTCAGGGTCTGGGTCCCACTGGCTCGGATCAGCTTGTATCGCGGCGGGAACTTGGGGCCCTTCACAACCGGCCGGAGGATCGAGATCCGCGCTTTCGACGGTGAACCGAACAGCTTGTTGAAATAGGGAAGCTGGGCTCCACCGAACGTCTTGGTGGCCTTCCGCGTCGGATTCGAGAGGGAGATCGACCAGGCGACCACCTTGCCCCGCTCGTAGGGAACCACGAAACTCTTTCCGGTCGCCCCCCGCTGAAAGACCTGGAACCCCGTGATTTTCCCTTCCGCCCGGCATATGCGGTCGCCGGCCCGGGTGCCACAGTTCGGAGTGACCTTGTCCTTGGTCGCTCCGAGCACCACTCGCCTGCTGCTCTTGCCGTCGGCTTCACCCGAGACGCCGTACATGGCAAGGCAGATGAGCAGCACCAAGACTGATGCGAAGAGCCCGACGGCACGGAAGGCCGGGCGACTCACAATCGGTTGTGAACGAAATTCGGCCATACGAGAAGCAACACCGAGGCTAGCCGCTCGATGCGGAAGGTCAACTCCGGACGGTTCGCGCAAAATTCGTCCCGACCCGGTCAGGAGACGGCGAACCTCCCGGCATGAACATGAGACCTGGGCTCAGTCGGACAGCCCTTGCCCATCCGGGCGGGGTTGCTCGACCCTTTCAGCGACCGACGATCAGCGCTGAGTAGAGCAGTGCGTTGCCGCCGTAGTAGCAGCTGTACCTTCGAACCGAATCAATGCGTGTTTGCGGAGTAGTCTTCTCAAGCTGCTCCGTCGTCTCACCGATGTCATCGGTGAGCCCGCAAGTCGCCGGATCGTCTTGAGGGATACGGCTTCCCCTCCACGTGTAGGCGTCGCTCGCCTTTGCGCACTTGCCCGGATCTAGATCTCCGTAGTCCGTTCCGTTGCAGGCCCGGGGCTTCCAAAGCGCCGGCGCCCAGGTCGGGATGGTCAGCGCGACGATGTTGCCCTCAAAGACGTTGAGAGGAGCGTCCAGAGTGAACGTGACCTTCGTGCCGAAGTATGGATTGAGGATCTCGACCGGACCCTGGCGGACGAGCTTGTACCGGGGACCGCCCTTCTTCTTCAGGTCGACCTGACGCAGGATCGCGATGTTGGCCTGGGCCGGCGCTCCGAAAAACAGATTGAACGCCGGAAGCTGCGGATCGTGGTCATCGATCTTTGCCCGGGTAGGCTGGGCCAGCGAGATCGACCAGGCGACCAGCTTGCCGTCGAATGGCACCACGAAGTTACGCCCTGGAGACAGGGGCGAAAGCGACTGGAATGCCGTCAGCTTGCCCTCGACCGTGCAGTCCCGGGAAAAGTCCTTGCCGCAGTTCGGCTTGAGATTGTCGATGTTTTTGCGTCCAAGCTCGACGATCTTGGTGGACTTGGCCTCGGCCTGCGGGGCAGATGCCACCAGCACCAGCAGGAGGAGGAGAGCGGTCAGGAGCGTGAAGATCCCGGCGGCCCGGAGGCCGTCAGATCTGAGGGGAGAGCGAAGCATCGAATATTGGAACACGGTCGGGTGCCTCAATGTTGCGCTCCGGAAGCCGGTCGGGCTCCGGACGCGTACGACGGTTATTTGTAGCGATAGGTGATGCGTCCGCGGGTCAGATCGTAGGGCGAAAGCTCGATCTTGACCCGGTCCCCGGGCAGGATGCGGATGTAGTGGCGGCGCATCTTGCCGGAGATGTGGCCCAGGACCTCGTGGTCGTTGTCCAGCTTGACCCGGAACATCGTATTCGGGAGGGCTTCGGTGATTTCGCCCTCCATCTCGATCTTTTCTTCTTTAGCCATGCGAAGGTGAGGCTACTACTCACTCGGCTTCGAGGAAGCGCCGAGCATGCTCTACAGCTTCGTTTGCATCATTGATCTCACCGGCGTAACGGGCCGCGGCGAGTTCCTGCATGACCTCTCCGAGCTTCGGACCGGTCTCGATGCCGACCTGTTCGGCCAGCTCGTTTCCAGGCAGGAACTGCTTTGGCGGGCCGTCAGACTCCCAGTCGAGTCCGTGCCCGATCATCTGGCGAGCCAGTTCCATGTGGTTGGCGACCATCTCTTCGCTCGCGACCTGCGCCGATCCGCGGGCGGCCAGGCGATCGGCCACCGTGAGCAATGTCACATCGATCGCGACCGGCTGGGTCCGATCCAGATAGCTGAAGATCTGTCGTCGATCGAGTGGCATCGAAGTGACCATGAACCCCAGGATCAGATGGTGCCGGGCCAGATCGGCCAGATAGCCGGTGAGCTTGCGACTCGCCTTCAAACCGCGGAAGCGACGCTCGATCTGATCGGCACCGAGCTGATCGTGCCCGCGGAAGGAGATGAAACCACCCTCCTCGCTCCGGGTCTGCGGCTTGGCCGAGTCGTGAAAGAGCGCCCCGAGCCTCAGGGCGGCGGCCCGGGTGGCGCCGTCGGCCAGCGGGCGAGCCAGATAGTCGGAGACCTCGGCGGCCCGCTCGCCGACGAATCGTTCCAGGTCCGACTCGATCCGCAGGATCCCCTCCACCACTTCCATGGTGTGCCCATAGACGTCGAGGTGGTGGTTCGGTCCCTGGATCACGTCGTGGAGATCGCCGATCTCCGGCAGGAGCCAGTCGAAGAGGCCGATCCGGTCCATCGCCGCCAAACCGGCCAGTGGCTCGCGGGCACCGACCAGCAGCAACAGCTCGGCCAGGGTGCGCTCGCCGGCCGGATCATCTGCCCGGGGCGACGACTGGCGCCCCAGCTGTACCGTCTCCTCGTCGATCTCCCAGCCGAACTGGGCGACGAGGCGGGCGGCCCGCATCAACCTGAGAGGATCGTCGCTGAACGAGGTCTGGCCACAGGCCCGGATCAGGCCGGCCTGCAGGTCGATGAGACCACCGAGCGGGTCGAGCGCCTCGCCGTCTTCGAGACCGACCGCGATCGCGCCGACCGTGAAATCCCGCAACGCCAGGTCGGCCTCGATCGTTCCGGCTCTCAGCTCGGCCAGGTCGACCTGCCAGGCGTCGTCCCGATCCTTGACCCGCCAAGCCGGAAACTCCTCCGAGAGCTCGAAGGCGACGCCACCGAGAGACTCGGCCAGCGCCCGGGCCGGTGCCTTCGGCGGACCGGCCACCGCCACGTCGAGGTCACTGACCTCACGGCCTGACGCGACGTCCCGCAGGGCACCGCCGACCAGCCATGCCGGGGTGCCTGCCAAGACGGTCCGGATCTGCTCGACCCGCGGCGCGGCGAGCGCCCGTCGGCCCAGCTCATCCAGCTCGAAGACGCTCACGCCGAACCGCTGTCCCGGCCCACCCGCGGCACGCGGGGCGAGATCCCGCAGGTCACCTCGTAGTTGATCGTGTCGAGCGGCCGGGCGACCTGCTCGGCAAGGATCGCCTGATCTCCCTGCGAGCCGATCAGCGTGACCTCGTCACCGACCCTCACGCCGGAGCCGGAACCGACGTCCGCGGTGATGTTGTCCATCGAGACGGTGCCCGAGATCGGATAGCGCCGGCCGCCGATCAGGACCTCGCCCTTGTTCGAGAGGCCTCGCCGCACGCCGTCCCCATATCCGATCGGGATCGCCGCCACCCGGGTCGGGCCATCGGCCAGCCAGGTCCGGCCGTAGCCGGCGCTCTGGCCAGGTTCGAAGTCCTTGACCGAGGCGACCCAGGAATGGAGAGAAAGAACCGGTCTCAGGTTGTGGTCGGCCGGATCGTTGCCGAAAGGATCCATGCCATAGGTGGCGACCCCGGGCCGCACCATGTCGAAGTGGCAGGAAGGGTCGGCGATCATCGCGGCGCTGTTGGCCGCGTGAAGCCGGACTTCCGGGAACTCCCGGCGGGCCCGCTCGCCCAGCTCGGCCAGGCGGTCTCGCTGCAGGTCACGGAAACCTGTGTCCTCTTCGTCCGCGGTGGCGAAGTGGGTCCAGATCGAGGCCAGGCTCAGGTTGGGATGCGAAGCGGCCGTGCGGGCCAGCTCCAGGACCAGCTCAGGATCGGTCGTGCCGAGACGGCCCATGCCGGTGTCGTACTTCACGTGGACTCCGACCACCAGCCCCGACGCCGCCGCCTGATCGGCCAGGGTGGCGATGAAGCCTGGCTCCCAGGCCGCCACATCGGCTCCGGCCGAGATCGCCATCTCGATCTCGCCGGGTGCCAGGGCGCCGAGCACCAGCAGGGGAATCCCGGGAGCCACGCTGCGGACCAGCACCGCTTCCGAAGCGGTCGCCACGGCGATACGGTCGGCTCCGGCCTCGGCCACGGCAGCGACGCAATGCAGGGCTCCATGCCCGTAGGCGTCGGCCTTGAGGACCGGGCAGAGCTCCACCCCGTCGGCCAGCCGCGACTTCAGCTCACGGCAGTTGTGCCGCAGCGCATCAAGATCGATCCGGGCCTCCGCCCGCTCGTACATCAGGCCCCGGTGAGGGCGGCCAGAACGTCAACCCGGGTGACCACGCCGACCAGTCGGCCCTCGTCATCTACGACCGGCAGGCGGTTGTGCTTCCTCTCGGAGATCAGACGACCGGCATGCTCCGCCGGCTCGTCCGGGGTGACCGTGATCGGGTCGGCGGTCATCATGTCGGCCGCCGTCGCCGCGAAAGCCTTCTTGGCGCGCGCTTCCCAGTGCTTGGTCGATTCGAGGAAGACGATGCCGCCCATGATGTTCACGTAGTGCGGCAGGTGAAAGTCGGCGTCCTCGTTCGAGATCACCAGATCCGAATCGGTGATGATGCCGACGACCTTTCGGGTCTCGTCGACCACCGGCACGCCGGGCAGGTCGTTGGTCTGCAGGGTCTCGATCACATCCTGGATCGAATCGTCCGGCGAGACGGTCGCGGGCTCACGATCCATGATTTCGGCAACGGTCGGCATCGGCGGCAGCTTATTTCATCCGGCTGGCGGAATCATCGCCCGGGGGATGGCGCGGATCACGTCGGTGGCGATGACCCCGTCCCGATTGCCGACCTCGAGCGCCGCGATCGACCCTGCGGCGGCGTGCGCGAAGACGGCCGCGGCTGCGGCTTCGAAGGCATCGAGGCCACGGGCCAGGAAGGCCCCGACGATCCCGGCCAGGACATCGCCGGTTCCGGCCGTGGCCAGGGCAGGCGCGGAAAGTGCGTTGATCGCCACCCGACGACCGTCGGTGACGATCGTGTCGTCGCCTTTGAGCACGACCACCGCCCGAGCCTTTCCGGCGAGCTCGCGTGCGGACTGGAGCCGGCTCGCGGAGATCTCCGCCCACTCCCTCCCCAGCAATCTCCCAGCCTCGCCGTCGTGCGGCGTCAGGACCGTGGGCCCGTAGCGAAACGTGAGAGCGTCGCAATCCTCTCCGAGCAGCGTGAGACCGTCTGCGTCGATGACCAGCGGGCGCTTGATCCCGGCGGCGAGATCGCTGACCAGACCTTTCGTCTTTCGCAGTCTGCCGATCCCGGAGCCGAGCACCACCGAGGCCGCTCCGTCCAGGTGGCCGAGCAGGTCGTTCTCCACGCCGCTGACCAGAGCGGGCCCCTCGCCGAACCCCTTGGTCATCACCTCGGTCAGCTTCGCTTCGAAGATGTCCTCGAGCCCGCCCGGCACCGCGGCGGTCGCGTAGCCGGCTCCGGCCCGTATCGACGCTTCGGCGGCCAGGCAGACCGCACCGGTGAGGCCACGGGAGCCGCCGACTATCGAGACCCGCCCCGAGGTGAACTTGTTCGAATCGGCGCCGCGGCGTGGCAGCAGGTCGAGGATACGAGCCTGGATCACGCCACCGGCCCGGGGCGGCGGCGCGTCCTCGGCGATCCCGATCGGCACCACCTCGACCTGACCGCAAAGATTCTTGCCCGGGTTGATCAGGTGGCCGATCTTGCGCCGATGGAAAGTCACGGTGCGGGCGGCTTTGACCACCGTGCCCGCCGCCTCCCCGGTCGAGGCATTGACGCCCGAAGGCAGGTCGCAGGCCACGACCGGCAGCCCGGACGCGTTGATCGCCCGGATCGCCCCTACGACCGGTTCGCGGGGTTCGCCCTCGAATCCGGTTCCGAGCATCGCGTCGACCACGACACCGCGCAGCGACGAGTCCGAGAGCGGGCTTTCCAGCACCTCGGCCATTCCTTCCGGCAGCCGGTCGAGATTCGCCCGCGAGTCCGGGCTGAGGTCGTCGCGCCCGCCGAGGAGCATGACCGCCACCTCGAAGCCGGACTCGGCCAGATGGCGAGCCGCGACCAGTCCGTCGCCGCCGTTGTTTCCCTTGCCGCAGACCACCGTCACGGGCCCGTTGCCGGCCAACTCCGAGGTGGCCCGGGCCAGACCTCGCCCCGCCGCTTCCATGAGCGTCAGGGAAGGAATGCCGGCCTGCTCGATCGACCAGCGATCGGCCTCGCCCATTCCGGCGGCGTCGTATACGGGATCAAGCCAGTCGTCCACTCAGTTCCTTTCCTCGGCGGCCGGGTCGGCGATCGCCACCGCCCCGGCCATCTCGCGAGCGTGGGTGAGGCTGACCTGCACTTCGAGTCCTCGCGACTCAGCCTGATCCTTCACCCGACCCGACAGGCGGATGGTCGGAGCGGGATCGCCTTCGTCACCGGCCACAACTTCGATTTCGCGCAGAATCGTGCCAGGTCCGAGCCCGAGTGCCTTCACAACCGCCTCTTTGGCAGCGAAACGGGCAGCAAGATGGCGGCCCGGGCGACCCTTCGAAGCCGCGTACTTCAGCTCGTCTTCGGTGAAGAGCCGGTCGGCGAGGCGGGGATGGCGATCGAGGGCTCGCTCGATGCGAGCCACCTCGATCAGATCCATTCCCACCCCGGCGGCCATTTCCTACCGGACCTCAGTCATAGAAGAGCCCATGGCAATGGGTTCTACTACTTGAGCCCCAGGTTGAACTCGAAGGAGCCGTCGTCCTCGCCGGAACCGGCGGCCATGTACTCGAACTTGTTGACGATTCTGGCCACCTTCCGGGCGTCGGGGTCACCGGACGAAGCGGCCACGATCAGCTTCGCGATATTGGCCGGATCAGCGAAGAGATCGAGACCTTCTCCCGGCAGCGAGTCGTCGGCGGCCTTGTAGCCGTCGGAATCGCCGAGCGTCGGGCCGGCGCCGGTCAGGGCGGCGATCGACGCCTTCATGCCGATGCCGACGACCAGGCGATCGCCCTTGACCCCGATCACGACGGGGCGACCAGGCAGGTCCGCGGTGCGGATCCGGAAGCCGGCGATCCCGCCGGGCAGCGGCCGGACGCTGGCGTCACCGGCCAGGCTGATCAGGGAGGAGATCCCGCGCAGCGAGCTCTCGATCGGCTTGATGTCGGAGCTGGTCGCGACCAAGGCGCCGCCAAGAGTCTTCTCGGTGCTGCCGCTGACGAAGAAGGCGACGGTGTCGAGCGAGCCGACGATCCCCTTGACGTCGATCTGGCCGGAAGCCTGGTTGATGAACTTGTCGACCTGCCCGGGCTTCAGCACGCCGGGGATGCCTTCCTTGTTCAGCGCCTCGATGATCTTGGTCGCGTTTTCTCCGACGTTGCCGGAGCCCGCGGCGAAGATCGAGTCGGCCGGGAAGGTCTTGAGCACCGGTGAGGGATCCCCGCCCTGGAGGTCGGAGTCGGCGTTCGAGTAGCCCTGCAGCGAGATCTCGTTCTGCTCCGGCACGAGGCTGACGACCGAACCGCTGCCCTCGAGGTCGATGCCGAGGGCCGAGTAGAGCCCGCCGACGTCGAAGCCCGACTGCTTGAGCGCCTTCAGGTAGGGATCGTTGGCCGTGAACACGGTGGCCAAGGCCCCGTCGGCCACGTGTCCGGACAGGTCGCCGAAGGTATCGGTGTCGGCCAGGTTGTCACCGTTGGAAGCGTCCACCACGGACTTGAACACATCCTCGGTGGAGCTCAGGACGACGTTGTCGTCGACGATTCCACCGGTCGTGCCGTCGGCCTGGACCTTGTAGCTGAAACCTTCGTACTCACCGTCGGTCGTCTTCATGTCCTTGTCGCTCCCGACCTGCTTCTGGATGAAGGCCTGGGCGGCGTCGGTGTCGGTGGTCTGGATGATCACGCCGTATTTCTCGGCATCCGCGCTGGAGTAGCTCGTGATGGCGGGCTCCCCCGGCTTGGAGGTCAGCGCCGAGAGGTTGCCGCCGGACATCGAGTCGACCGAGTTGGTCAGGTCCGCGGGGTCGAACTCGTCGAAGGCTGCGGCGTCGTCACCGAGCCAGGGCTTTATGTCGGTGTCGAAGTCGACGCTGCTGGTGTTGTCGTTGTTGATGTCGTCCTTGATCAGGTCGCCGAGCTTGACTCCGGCGAGCTGGTCGGTGATCGAATCGACGTTGGAGGCGACATCGCTGTCGGGCTGGACCGCGCCCTCGATGTAGACGGGAACATTCGCCGGGGCGTACTTCGCGAGCTCCGAAGATCCAGAGCTGTCGGAGCTTCCCCCACAGGCGCTGATCGCGAAAGCCGCGAGACCGGCAGCGAGGATCGTCGGAATGGAATAACGCTTGAATTGACTGGGCATGGCCGAAATCCTACTGCCGGGTATTGCGAATACCTTGCGATTCCCGACCGGGCAAGATCCACCGCGAAATCCCGATAGTTGCCGCATACCGGCACAAATCTGGACCCCGCCCTGCGGGGCGGCCGGGGTCGGGATTACTCGACGGTCACGGTCTTGGCGAGGTTTCGGGGCTGGTCGACGTTGAGGCCGTTGAGGCGGGCCACGTGGTAGGCCAGGAGCTGGAGGGGAAGGATCGCGACCAGGGGTTGGAGGACCCAGTCGGTGCGAGGCACCGAGATCGTCTCTTCGGAGACCTTCGAGACCCGGTCGTCGCCTTCGGTGGCGACCGCGATCACGTCGGCGCCGCGGGCCTTGACCTCCTCCATGTTGGAGAGCACCTTGTCGAGGATCGGGCTGTCGGTGGCCACGCAGACCACCGGGGTCGACTCGTCGAGCAGGGCGATCGGGCCGTGCTTCATCTCGCCGGCCGCGTAGGCGTCGGTCGGGATGTAGGAGACCTCTTTCAGCTTGAGGGCGCCCTCGAGGCAGACCGGGAGTCCGATGTGACGGCCTAGATAGAGGAAGAACTTCTGGTCGTAGTGGCGCTTGGCGATCTCCAGCATCCGTTCGGACTCGGAGTCGATCGTCGCCTCCATCTTGTCCGGGATCGCCTTCATCTCGGCGACCAGGCGACGGATCTCCTCGTCGTCGAGGGTGCCGCGCAGCTCGGCCAGCCGCAAGGCGACGAGGTACATCGCGGCGACCTGGGCGACGAAGGTCTTCGTCGCGGCGACTCCGATCTCGAGCCCGGCCCGGGTGTAGAGGACGGCGTCGGAGTCACGGGTCGCCTGGCTGCCCATGATGTTGGTGATCGCCAGCACGGTGGCGCCGCGCTCGCGGGCCAGGCGCATCGCGGCCAGCGTGTCAGCGGTCTCCCCGGACTGCGTGATGCCGATCACCAGGTCGCCCTCGCCGATCACCGGGTCCCGGTAGCGGAACTCGGAGGCGATGTCCATCTCCACCGGGATCCGGGCCCAGCGCTCGAGCGCGTAGCGACCGACCAGGCCGGCGTGGTAGCTGGTCCCGCAGGCGACGATCACGATGCGACGGACGGTGGTCAGGAACTCGTCGCTCAGTTCCACGTCCGAGAGATCGACCCCGTCGTCATGCGGCATGCGGTCGAGGATGGTCTCGGCGATCGCCTCGGGCTGCTCGTGGATCTCCTTCATCATGAAGGTGTCGTAGCCGCCCTTCTCGGCTTCCTCCTCGTCCCACTCGACCTGCTCCGGGGCGCGGTCGACCGGGGTGCCGTCAGCGGTCGAGACGGCGATCGAGTCCGGTGTGATGGTGACGATCTCGCCATTCTCGATCGTGGTCACCATCCGGGTCTCGGCCATGAAGGCCGGGATCGCCGAGGCGATGAAGTTCTCGTTCTCCCCCACGCCGACTATCAGCGGGGTTTCCTTGCGGGCTCCGACGAGGATCCCCGGGGCGTCGGCATGCATCGCGACGATCGAGTAGTGGCCGCGGAGCTGGTTGTAGGCACGGCGCACCGCTTCGGTCAGATCGCCTTCCCAGTAGCGGCTGATCAGGTGGGCGACCACCTCGGCGTCGGTCTGTGAGGTGAAGGCGCGGCCTTCGGCCTCCAGCTCGGCCCGCAGGTCGGCGTGGTTCTCGACGATCCCGTTGAGCACGATCTGGACCTTGCCCGACTCGTCCGCGTGAGGATGGGCGTTCTCCACCGTGACCCGGCCATGGGTTGCCCAACGGGTGTGGGCGATGCCGGTGAAGCCCTCGTCGGTGCCCTCTTCGGGCAGCGCGGCCCCCTCCAGGGCGGTCCGGAGCTCAGCCAGATTGCCGACTGTCCGGACCTTCTCGACCCCGCCGGGCAGCAGCATCGCCACCCCCGCCGAATCGTAACCGCGGTACTCCAGCTTCTCCAAACCAGCGACCAGGATCGCCTCGGCCGGCCGGTGGCCGACATATCCGATGATTCCGCACATGAGCGCTAAAGGGTACTGGGGCGGTCAGCCGAGTTCGGTGCGCACCAGTTCAGCCAGCGATTCGCATATCTGGCGCGCCCGCTCCTCGGACGGCGCTTCGGCCATCACCCGGACCAGCGGCTCGGTCCCGGAGGGCCGCAGCAGCACCCGTCCCTGGCCCTCGAGCTCGGCGTTGAGACGGTCTACCTCGTTCCAGACGAGCCCAGCGCCGGCAATCGCGTCACGATCGACGACCTCGACGTTGACCAGCACCTGGGGCAGCTTCTCCATCACCCGGGCCTCAGCCAGATCCCGGCCCGCAAGAGCTTCCAGCAGCATCAGCGCGGCGGCGATTCCGTCTCCGGTCGGCGCGTAGTCGACCGAGATGATGTGGCCGGACTGCTCACCGCCGAGGATCCAGTCCTTCTCGCGCAGGGCCTCGAGCACGTAACGGTCGCCGACGCTGGTCACCTCGACCTCCACCCCGGCCTCGTCCATCGCCTGGTGGAAGCCGTAATTGCTCATCACGGTCACCGCGACGCCACCGCCCAGCCGGCCCCCGCGGGCCCGCTCGGCCGCGACCAGGGCGATCATCTCGTCTCCGTCGAAAGGGACGCCCTCCGAGTCGACGGCGAGCACGCGATCCCCGTCCCCGTCGAAAGCGAAGCCGATCGCCGCGCCCGACCCCGGCATGTGACCGGACAGAAGCTCCAGCGCGGTCGAGCCGCAGCCATCGTTGATGTTGCGACCGTCCGGTTCGATGGCCAGCAACTCGACCTCCGCCCCGAGCCTGGTGAAGATCTCGCCGGCAACCCGGTAGGTGGCGCCGTTGGCGCAGTCGAGCACCACCTTGAGGCCCTTCAGGTCCAGCCGGAAGTGGCTCTCCAGGGCACGCAGATAATCCTGCTCGGCACCGAGCAGACTGTCGATCACGCCGGGCCGCTCGGCCGGGGCCGGCGGCTCGTGGATCAGAGCCTCGACCCCCGCCTCGGTCGCGTCGTCGAGCTTGCCGCCGTCACCGCCGAAGAGCTTGATCCCGTTGTCGTGGAACGGGTTGTGCGAGGCCGACACGACCGCCGCCATGTCGAAGCCGTGATGACTGGAGATCAGGGCCGCGGCCGGAGTCGGAAGGATGCCACCGAGATACACATCGCCCCCCGCCTCGGCGATGCCGGCGGCCAGGGCGGCCTCTAGCATCGGGCCGGACTCGCGCGTGTCGCGGATGATCAACACCCGCGGACGATCGACGCCCTTGGCCCGGCGCAGGGACTCGGTACCGGCTCGGCCGATGCCGAGCGCGAGTTCCGCGGTCAGTTTCTCGCCGACGCGTCCACGTACTCCGTCGGTGCCGAAAAGAGTGCGGGTCGGAGTCGACACGCCTTCTCTTTCCGGACCTAGCGCTTCGAGAACTGCGGCCGCTTACGGGCCTTCTTGAAGCCGGCCTTGCGACGTTCCTTGGCCCGCGCGTCACGGGTCAGGAAGCCTCGCCGCTTGAGCTCGGGACGGAGCTCGGGATCGACTTCGGTCAGCGCCCGGGCGATGCCGTGGCGGACCGCGCCGGCCTGGCCGGAGATGCCGCCGCCGTGAACGCGGATCTTGATGTTCACATTCGACTCGTAGCCGGTCGCCACCAGGGGCGAGCTGACCACGGTGCGATGACGGGCACGCGGGAAGTACTCCTCGATCTCGCGATCGTTGATGGTGATCTTGCCGTCACCCGGCAGGACGATCACTCGGGCGACCGAGCGCTTGCGCTTGCCGGTCGCGATGAAACGGGCGTCCTTGGCGAGCGAGACGGGGGCCGGCTTGGCGACGGGAGCGTCCTCGTCGGCCTCGGCGGCTTCGCGCGCGGCGCGCTCCTCTTCCTCGGCCTCGCGGGCGGCGAGCTCCTCGGCGCTCAACTCCTCCTCGGGCTCCGGCTCGACCAGCGGCTCGAGGTCTGCGCCCGGGGGCAGATCCGACTTCGGCTTCTGCTCTTCTTCGATGACTATCTCTTCGACAGCCTCTTCGACCTCGACTTCACCGACGCCGTCGGCACCTTCGACTTCGCCCTCGACGACCTCTTCGATCTCGATGGTCTCTTCGACGACTTCCTCGGCGACCGCAGTCTCCTCCGCGGCGGCTTCGGGGGTCTCTTCGGGGGTTACGTCTTCGGTGTTCTCTTCTTCGCTCAAGTTCGTCTAGCTCAGTTCTGGATTTCCAAGGGCTTGGGCTGCTGGGCCTGGTGGGTGTGCTCCGGGCCGGCATGGACCTTCAGCTTCAGCAGCTGCTGCCGGGAGAGCTTGTTGCGCGGCATCATTCCCTTGACCGCCTTGCGGATCACCTCTTCCGGCTGCTTCTCGAGCATCTCGGCGAGGGTGCGGGACTTGATGCCACCGGGGTAGCCGCTGTGCCGCCAGTAGATCTTCTGGTTCAGCTTGTCGCCGGTGACCTTGATCTTCTCGGCATTGATCACCACCACGAAATCGCCGGTATCGATGTGCGGCGTGTAGTCGGGCTTGCGCTTGCCGCGCAGCGTGTCTGCGAGCTGGGTCGCGAGGCGGCCGAGGGTCTGGCCTTCAGCGTCGACGATGTACCAGTCTCTCTGGCGATTGGTGGGGGTGGCTACGTGAGTCTTCATGGCAAAAGGCCGCGGGGCAACAGTCGGTCGCCGACGCGGACGGGGAATAATACGGAAAACCGCAGGCAGGCGGGTCTTCGTCTCCTCGACGGCCTATACTGCGCGGATCGATAGCCGAGCCCTTCTCTTCCACGAGCAGGGGCGGAGGAACCAACTGGGGAGTTATTTCCCCAAGGGGCGAATCGGAGGCAAGGACTGCTCCGTAGCGCAACTCTTTCAGCGCGAGCCCGCCAGCTAACTCCGCAGGCGCCAGGAAAGAGATTGAAGCCGAGCCGATCAAAGCCCTTCTCATTTGTCGCATTCGCGGTGATTCTGGCCTGCCTGGTTCCGGCGGCCTTCAGCTCGACGGCCGCGACCGGCGCGGTCAGCGCCGGCGGCGGGCTGCTCATCCCCGAATCTCCGAAGATCTCCGACGTGATCTGCCTGACCGGCTGCGCGAAGGTGCGGGAAGTCTCGATCGGCGGTTCGGTGCAGGTGACCGGCACCGACATGAGCTCGGTCGAGTTCGTAGCCTTCCGCGGCCAGGACAAGAACATCCGGGTGGAACCGGACGTGGTCACCTCGACCCGGGTCGAGGCCACGGTTCCCGAGGATGCGATCAGCGGCCGGGTGCGCGTCGTCTCGAAGACGAATGCGGCTTCGATGCCTTCGAGCCAGATCCTCACGATCAACGAGCGGCCCTTCGCCCGAACCGGGAAGCTGACCATCACCGACGCCAGGACCACCCCTCAAAAGGCCTTCCAGTTCGGGCTGCGGCGGCCGATACTGAGCTTCGTGGTCAACGGGTCGACCCCCAAGGTGGACCTTCGGGTTGACATCGTCAATGCGAACGGCGATGTCGTCCGCAGCCGCTTCCTGAACGACGTCACCACCGGCTCCACCGAGAAGGTCGGCTGGGCCGGGCTCGTCGCCGACAACAAGACCGCCCCCAACGGGGCCTACCATTTCGTCGTGCGGGGAAATGACGGCACCCCGGCCTCGATCTCGACCCGCCTCAAGCGTCAGCGTCAACGGGCTGTGCGGATCGCCAGAACCCACAGGACCAGGGCCAAGGCCGCTGCCGTCCCCGACCCATTCGGCTTCCGGATCTACGGCTTCGAGTTCCCGGTCCGTGCTCCGCACACCTACGGTGACGGAATCGGAGCTCAGCGTTCCGGCCACACCCACCAGGGCCAGGACGTGATGGCGGCTTGCGGCAGCCGCCTGGTCGCCGCCCGGGCCGGCGTCGTCTACTACAACACCTATGACAGTGCCGGCGGCTGGTACGTCGTGATCAACACACGCGGCACCGGCGGCAGGAGCAACGTCTACATGCACATGCCGCGACAGTCGCCGCTCAAGGTCGGGACCTGGGTCAAGACAGGTCAACCGATCGGCCAGGTCGGCGAGACCGGAGACGCCTCCGCCTGCCACCTCCACTTCGAGCTCTGGTCGGGGCCGGGCTGGTACCAGGGCGGCACCTTCCTCAATCCCACGCCTTCTCTCAGGGTCTGGGATAGCTACAGCTGATCGACCACGCTGCCCGTCAGCGCTATCCTCGGTCAATGTGCATGCAGTGCGTCACTACCGGCGTCGTAGCGGCAGGCGCCACCGCCACCGGCCTCCGAGCCTGGCTCAACACCCACAAGCCGGCCTGGGCCACACCACGCCGTATGAAAGCCATCACCGCGGCAATCCTCACGCTCGGCGTTCTGGCGGCCGGAGTTTCGGCGTCTCCCGCCTCGAGCGCGCCGTCAAGCTCGCCGGCGACCGCGCATGACGCGGCCGCCCGCTGATCCGTACATCCGGCTCAGCCTCAGTGAAGCACCGGCGTCCAGGCCGGCAGCGGATCGGTCAGATCGGCCCAGGCCATCGGGCCGCCTTCCATCTCTTCGTCGTCCAAGAGGCAGGCGTCGAGCCTCCGCTCGATCGCGGCCCGGTCCAGGCCGGCGCCGATGAAGGCGATCTCCTGCCTGCGATCGCCCCACGGCTCTCGCCATCGATCCTCGGCCGACTCCTCGAACAGTTCCCGGTTCGCCTCCAACTCGGAAGCATCGAGGGCGGCCCACCACATGCCGACCGGTCCGACCGTCAGGACCCTTCCGGCCTGGGACCACTCGCCGACCTGGTTGTGGCGGGAAGCGACCCAGAAGAACCCCTTGGCGCGAAGCACCTCGGCCCAGGGCGACTGAAGCTCGCTCCACAGCCTTTCCGGATGGAACGGGCGACGCCGGTAGTACATGAAGCTGGAGATCCCGTACTCCTCGGTCTCCGGGATCTCCTCGCCCCGCAGCGTCGCCAACCATCCAGGCGCCGAGGCCGCCTCATCGAGATCGAAGAGGCCGGTGTCGAAGACATGGCCGAGGCCGACCTCTCCCCGCACCGAACGGATCACCTTCGCTCTCGGGTTCAGGGCGTGGCAGATCGCTTCGATCCTCGCCAGCTCCGAGGATGTGGCCAGGTCGGCCTTGTTGATGAGAATCACGTTTGCGAACTCGACCTGGTCGACGAGCAGGTCGACGATGGTCCGTTCGTCCTCCGGGCCGAGTGACTCTCCCCGTTCACGCAGCTCCTCGACGCTTCCGCAATCGTCGAGGAAAGTCGATGCGTCGACCACGGTGACCATGGTGTCGAGCCTGGCTGCGTCCGAAAGGGACCGGCCTGATTCGTCGGCGAAGGTGAACGTCTCCGCCACCGGCATCGGCTCCGAGATCCCGGTGGATTCGATCAGCAGGTGATCGAATCTTCCCTCCCGCGCGAGATCGGCGACCTCGATCAGAAGGTCTTCTCTGAGGGTGCAGCAGATGCACCCGTTGCTCATCTCCACCATCCGCTCCTCGACCCGGTCGACCGAGGCTTCGCCGGTGCGAAGCAATTCGGCGTCGACGTTGACCTCGCTCATGTCATTGACGATCACGGCCACCCTCTTTCCTTCGCGGTTGGCGAGGATCCGTTCGAGCAGCGTGGTCTTGCCCGCCCCGAGGAACCCCGACAGGACCGTGACCGGCAGACGCTCATCACCCAGGCGTCGTTGATTCATATGCAGCACTCCTTCGTTTTCGTATACTGAGACTGAATCTCATTATTATCAAAGCTGCTGCTGCAAACTGAGAACGGTTCTCAGTCCCTGATACGGTGCGGCTCACAAGGACTGGAGATCCACTTGTTAGACACGTTTTCCCTGCCCTTCGTCCAGAAAGGGCTCATAGAGATCCTCTTGCTTTCGATTCCGGCCGGATTGATCGGCACCTGGGTGGTGCTGCGAGGCCTTGCCTTCTTCTCCCACGCGATCGGCACGGCGGCCTTCCCCGGCCTGGTGCTCGCCGACGGGATCGGCTTCTCGCCTGCGCTGGGAGCATTTGGCGCGGCCGGCGTATTCGCGGGGCTCACCGCGGCGCTGGGACGGGTGAAGCGCAGCTCGAATGACAGCGTCACCGCGATAGTCCTGGTCGGATGCCTGGCCGGTGGAGTGCTGCTGGCCAGCGATGTCTTCGGCTCCAGCTCGTCGGTCGACAACCTGCTGTTCGGATCGCTGCTTGCGATCGGTTCGGCGGACATCCGGCTGGCCGCGGTCGCGGCGGTGCTGGCACTGGCGACGACGGCCGTCTTCGGCCACCGATGGCTGGCCCGGGGATTCGACGAAGCAGGCCCCGCCGCGGGCAATGCCCGGCTGCTGGACGCCCTCCTGCTCTTCGTGGTCGCCCTCACGGTGACCGCGAGCCTCAACGCGATCGGCGCTCTGCTCATCTCGACGCTGATCGTCATTCCCGCAGCGACGATTCGCCTCATGACCAACCGGATCTCGCACCAGCTGGTCGGCGCGATGCTCCTGGTCGCCCTCGAAGGCACCTTCGGCCTTTGGCTCTCGGTCGAGACCAACGCCCCTCCCGGCGCCACCATCGCAGTGTCCAGCGGCGTCGTCTTCGCCCTGACTCTCGTGGCGACGAGGCTGGGCCGGAACCGGCTGCGCGTGCTGGCCGCCAGCGCCCTGATCGTCGGCGGCGGAGCGCTGGCCGGATGCGGTTCCTCGAATTCGGATTCGGGCGAGCTGAAGGTGGTCGCGACCACGACTCAGGTCGGCGACCTGGTCGGCGAAGTCGGTGGCGACCAGATCGACCTCACCACGATCCTGAAGCCGAACACCGACCCCCACGAGTACGAGCCCCGCCCCTCTGACGTGACCGCCGTAGCCGACGCCGATCTCGTCTTCCGCAGCGGCGGCCACCTCGATGAGTGGACCGACCAGATCAT
>Ga0153956_1000956_pt1 | contig 28622 bp, 26 predicted proteins | sample TSFL040MetaG_FD_104704 | JGI IMG/M metagenome (GOLD analysis project Ga0153956, IMG submission 104704) | Attine ant fungus gardens microbial communities from Florida, USA - TSFL040 MetaG | ecosystem: Host-associated > Fungi > Mycelium > Unclassified | place: USA: Florida, Wekiwa Springs... | reverse complement strand
GATGGCACCAGCATGTTGCCGGTGCCGCGGATGATGCTGGCGAAGGCGTTCATCAGCCACACCAATACGCTGCCGCCGAACACCACGTTGGAATATTGCATGGCGGCGTCGAGCGCGCCGCCGCCGGCGCCCATCGCCGTATAGATGGCGCGGCCGAAGATCAGGAAGATCGCCGAACCGGTCAGGCCGAGCAGGGCATTGATGAAGGTTGCGTGCAGCACCAGCGCTTCGGCATCGTCGGTGCGGCGGGCACCGAGGGCGCGTGCGATCGCCGAGGAAATGCCGCCGCCCATGGCGCCGGCCGACAGCATCTGCATCATCATGAAGCCGGGAAATACCACGGCCATGCCGGTGAGTGCGTCGGTGCCGAGATGCGACACCCACCAGGTCTCGATCAGCCCGGTGGACGCCTGCGCCAGCATCACCAGCAGATTGGGCCAGGCGAGTTTCACCAGCGTCGGGGCGATCGGCGCCTGCAGCAGCATGCGGGTGCGGGGATTCATGGCCGGCACCGGCGTCGGATCGGCGGCGGTGATCGCCTGCGGCGTTTCCAGTTTCACGGTTGTTCGTCCTTCTGCGGGCGCGGCTTGTTCAGTCGCCGCTGCACGCGCGGGCTGGCGGCAGGGCCGGGGGCATTGGTGTGGGTGGCTTCGGTGATCGGCTTGCCGGTGTTGCGGTCGACCAGGATCGGGTCAGCGGGCAGGCCGGTGTCGCGGTCGATCAGCACGACGCTCTCGCCTTCGGGGGCGAAATGCCGGTTGCCCCAGGTCTGCAGCGACCACAGCACGGGGCGGAAATCGCGGCCGCGCGGGGTCACGATATATTCATAACGCGGCGGCTTATCGCAATATTGCCGCTTCTCCAGCAGCCCGGCCTCGACCAGCACCGCAAGGCGCCTGGTCAGCATGTTCGGTGCGATGTCGAGATTCTTCTGAAACTCGTCGAACCGCGTCATCCCGTAGATGGCGTCGCGCATGATCAGGATGCTCCACCACTCGCCGACCCGCTCCAGGCTGCGGGCGACAGGGCATTCCATCCGGTTGAAGCTTTTGCGTTGCATGGGGGGAAGATTAGGTGAGTAACTTTCATCATGCAAGTATCTTGTCGGCGGAGGCGGACAGGCGAGCTTCAAACTCCGCCCTCATCCTGGGGAGCCGCGCGAAGCGTGGCGTCTCGAAGGATGGATGTGGAGCTCTCCATCTCATGGTTCGAGACGGCGCTATGCGCCTCCTCACCATGAGGGGCGGAGTGTGGAGCGGGTATTGTCGAGCGGGCTGTACAATGACGAAGGGAGAGTGGACCGCCGTATTTCTGCCGCCTCGCTGGTTCCCATGTGGTAGAACCCGGCTACCGGGTGTTCACAGGAGACAAAGATGCGCAAGTTCTTGACCGTGTTGGCTACGCTGGCGACCCTTGGCCTGTCCGGCTGCGGTTACAACGCGATCCAGACCAACGACGAACAGGTGAAATCGGCCTGGTCGGAAGTCGTCAGCCAATATCAGCGCCGCGCCGATCTGGTGCCCAATCTCGTCAACTCCGTGAAGGGCTTTGCGCAGCAGGAGAAGGACGTGCTGCTCGGCGTGACCAACGCCCGCGCCAGGGTCGGCAGCGTGCAGGCGACGCCGGAGGTGGTGAACGATCCCGCCGCGATGCAGAAGTTCCAGGCTGCGCAGGGCGAACTCTCCGGCGCGCTGTCGCGCCTGCTCGTCGTCACCGAGAACTATCCGCAGTTGAAATCGGATGCGCTGTTCAAGGATCTGATGTCGCAGCTCGAAGGCACCGAGAACCGCATCACCGTCGCCCGCAACCGTTACATCAAGTCGGTGCAGGACTATAATGTCGGCGTGCGGACCTTCCCGAACAACCTGACGGCCATGCTGTTCGGCTACAAGGAGAAGGCGAATTTCACCGTGGCCAACGAAGGCGAGATATCGACCGCGCCGAAGGTGGACTTCAACCCGACGCCCGCGCCCGCGAAGTAACGGCACGATGAGGCTCGTCAAAGCCGGCCTGCTGGCGCTGCTGCTGCTCTGCTGCGGCGCCTCGGCCTTCGCCGATGTCGCCGTGCCGAAGCTGACCGGCCGCGTGGTCGATCAGACCGGAACGCTGTCGTCCAGCGAGCAGGCTGCGCTTGATCGCACGCTCGCCGATTTCGAGACGCACAAGGGCAGCCAGATCGCGGTGCTGATCGTGCCGACGACGCAGCCCGAAACCATCGAGCAGTTCTCCATCCGCGTCGCCGACGCCTGGAAGATCGGCCGTCAAAAAGTTGACGACGGCGCGATCCTGCTGGTCGCGAAGGACGACCGCAAGCTGCGCATCGAGGTCGGCTACGGCCTCGAAGGCGCGCTCACCGACGCGACCGCGAGGCGCATCATCGATGAAATCATCGCGCCGCGTTTCAAGACCGGCGATTTTGCCGGCGGCATTTCCGCAGGCGTCGACCGGATGATCAAGGTCATCGACGGCGAGCCGCTGCCGGATCCGCCGGCGCGTTCGGAATGGACCGGGAACAGCAGCTGGATCGACAGCCTGTCCGGATCCGCACAGTTCCTGTTGTTGGGTGCATTGTTCGTCGGCGGCATTCTGCGTGAGGTGTTCGGCCGGTTGTTCGGCTCGCTGGCAACCGGCGGCCTGGTCACAATTGCGGTCTGGCTGTTGGTCGGCAGCCTCGGCGTCGGGGTCATCTGCGGTTTCATCGCCTTTGTCCTGATGCTGGTCGGGGTCGTCTTCACGACCGGTGGCTCGTCGGGCCGAAGCAGCGGCGGATCGTGGTCGTCGGGCGGCTCAAGCTGGTCGGGCGGCGGTGGCGGCGGCTTCAGCGGCGGCGGCGGCAGTTTCGGCGGCGGCGGCGCCTCGGGGAGTTGGTGATGGGGATCACACGTATCGGCAAACATCTGCTCGGCAGCCGCGCCCGGGTCCGCAAGGCATTTCCGCCGCAGGCGTTGGCGGCCATCGAACAGGCCATCAAGCGCAGCGAAGCCGGTCATGCCGGCGAAATCCGTTTTGCGGTCGAGGGCGCGCTCGACGGCGCGCCGCTGTTCCGCAACCAGTCGGCGCGCGAGCGTGCCGTCGACGTGTTCGCGCAGCTCCGCGTGTGGGATACCGCGCACAATAACGGTGTGCTGATCTATCTCTTGCTCGCAGACCGCGATGTCGAGATCGTGGTCGATCGCGGCATCGACGCGCATGTCGGCCAGGCCGGTTGGGAAGCGATCTGCCGGATGATGGAAGCACATTTCCGCGCCGGCCGCTTCGAACACGGCGTCATCGCCGGCATCGACGCGGTGACGGTGCATCTGCGGGCGCATTTCCCGAAGGACGGCGCGGCCGTCAACGAACTGCCCGACGCGCCGGTGGTGTTGTAGTTCGTCATTCTTGTGCCGTAGGGCCGTAGGGTGGGCAAAGCGAAGCGTGCCCACCAATCCGAGCCGGGCGCATGATGGTGGGCACGGCGAAGACGCCTTTGCCCACCCTACACGTCTCTCAATCGTCATTGCGAGCGCAGCGAAGCAATCCAGTTCTTTCTGGTTCAAAGGTTCATGCCACCCGAGACTTCAATGCGTTGACCGTAATCCCGCGCGCGCCGAGTTCCTTGGCGAGGTAAACGGTGAAGACCTCGATCGCGCCCTTGAGCGAGGCGTAGGGGATCGTATCGGGGGTCGTGAAACGAGTGAGGCCCGTGGAAATGTTGATGATGCGGCCGCCATCGTTGATCAGCGGCAACAGCTTTTTGGGACGCACTTTCGCGGTCCACCGGCTTCGCATCATGAGTGCCGCGGCAAGGAAGATCCTGCCCGGGGACGACAGCGCGAGACTTAAGCCTTCACCGACTCCCGCTGTCCCACCCGTTCGAACCACGCGGCGATCTTCGTGTTGCCGCGGTCCCAGGGCTGGCCGACCTTGTCGGCGAAATCGAGCCAGCAATAGAGCACGATGTCGGCCATCGTGAAGCGCGCGCCTGCGATGAACGGCTTGTCGCCCATCTGGCCGTCGAGCCATTTGAGCCGGTCGGCGGCGATTTTCTTTAATCCCGCGGCGCCTTCGGGCACGCAGACGATCCGCCCTTCGAACCGCTTGAGCCCTTCGGCGAAGCGGTAGCCGTTGGCGATGTGCTGGCAGATGTTGAGGTCGACACGCTGCCGCCACATCCGCGCCTCGGCGCGTTCGGCCGGCGTGGTGCCGATCAGCGCCGGCTGCGGCTGCGTTTCCTCGAAATACTCGCAGATCGCCACGGTTTCCGAGAGGTAGCTTCCGTCGTCGAGTTCGAGCGTCGGCATCTGGCCGTGCGGATTGCGCGTCAGATGCGCGGCTGCCCGGTTTTCTCCGGCGATGAGATCGACGATCTGAACCGGAAGCACGATGCCCTTTTCCGCCAGGAACATGCGCACGACGCGCGGATTGGGTCCGATGGAATCATAAAGCTTCATGGTGTTTCCCCGACGGTTCTGATTGTGCCTGTTGTGCGGGCGGCGCGGGCGTGCGTCAAGCGACGGCCTTCGCCCGACAAGAGGTGAAATTTTCGTAAGCAGGGCCGCGAGTAACAATTTGGCAAGCAATGAAAGTTACCAAATCGTTGAACGATCCGGGAGACTTTTATCGTGAGCGAGCATCAGGCCGATTCCGACGACATCAGTGGCGATCGCGCAGACAGCAACGAGCTGGTGGCAGCCGGTTCCCATGCGCATGTCCATGCGCCGAGCGTGGTCCCCGGGCAGGGCGACGATCACCGCGCCGATCTGCCGGGAAAAGAAACGCCGAGGCTCGGTGCGCCCGGCCGCATTTCCGTCATGGCGCCGTCGCTCGATGATGCGCAGCGCTCCGACCACAAGCATGAGCGGTCGTGGGAAGACATGGTCAATTCGGAGCCGCGGAGCGAGGCGGCGCACAAGACCGGCACCGCACGCATGCTCGCCATTGCCGCGATGATCGCCATCGGGATCACCGTCGGGGCGGTCGGCGGCTCGATGGCGACCAATGGTCTCGGCAGGCTGTTCGCCGCCGACGACGGCAAGCCTAATACCCAGGCGCTTGAGGAACAGGTCGCCCGCCTCGAAAGCGAAGTCGCCGCGCTCAAGGGCGATGCCGATCGCGCGGGCAAAGCGACGGCCGCAGCGCGCGCCAAATTCGCGGATCGCCTTGAGAAGCTCGAAAAGGCGCAGGCGGAGCCCAACGCCAAGATCGCCAAGCTGAATGAAGCGGTGGAGAAGCTGCGCACAGCGCCGCCGCCGGCTCCCGCGCCGACCCCGGTCGCTGCGGCATCGGCCAAGGAAGTCACCGGTTCGATTAACAACGCGCCGCCGAAGCCGGCGGCAAAACCGGAAGTGAATCGGATGCCGATGGTCGAGGGATGGCGTCTGCTCGACGTCGCGGCCGGCGGCGCCACCATCGAGGGCCGCCAGGGCGTGTTCGATGTCTTTCCGGGCGACCCGGTTCCCGGCCTCGGCCGCATCGATGCGGTCCGCAAGCAGGACGGTCGCTGGACAGTCGTCACCAGCCGCGGCCTGATCGTCGCGCGTTGATTTCAGTCAAGGATGGGTAGAGCGCAGGCGCGAAGCGCCGGAGCGAAACCCATCGTTCCATCGTCCGCAAATCGCGCGGGCCGCGTTGCGTATGGAACCTGGCGCATCGTGATGTGTTTCGTAAAACAGTGTCGCGATGTCATGGACGGTCGAGGCCGGGCGATGGATGGGACCGAGGCGGAGATCAAGGAACGTGAGGCGGCGATCGCCGAGAACGAGAGCAGGAAGCAGGCGACGAGTGCCGTCCGCGTCAGCGTGTGGGCGGTGAGTGTCGCCGTGGTGCTCGGGCTGGGTTTCTTTGGTTGGCTGCTCGCGCGTTGACCGGCTTGTCGATCGTCACGCGGGATAAGCGTCGTTACCGGCGCGCGGCAGGATGGTCAGTGTTCGTCATGCGCCGTAAGGTCGCGCGATGACTCCGACGACATTTCCTCCCGCTCAGCCGTTGGCCGCACCCGCCTGGTGGCGGGGCGTCGGCTTGCGCCAGCTTCGGCTCGCCTGCGGGCTGGTGCTGTTCACCTATCTGCTCAGCCATTTCATCAATCATGCCCTCGGCAATATTTCGATGGATGCGCTGGAAGCCGGCGTCGCCGTCCATGCGGGGATCTGGCAGTTCTTTCCGATCGCGGTGATCTTCTATACGTCGGCTGCGATTCATGCCTCGCTCGGGGTTTGGGCGTTGTATGAACGTCGGCAGTTTCGCTCGCGGGCGATCGAGCCGCTGCAACTGTTGCTCGGGCTCAGCATCCCCGCGCTGATTGCCGCCCATATGGTTGCCGTGCGGCTCGGCCAGAACCTGTACGATATCGAACGCGGCTATCCGCAGGTGCTCGCCGGCTGGATCGGATCGCCGCTGCGGATCGCGGCGATGTACACCGTGATGCTGGTGGCATGGAGCCACGGCTGCATCGGGCTGTATTTCTGGCTGCGTGCGAAATCCTGGTACCGGCGGGCCGCGCCGTATCTGCTTGCGGCGGCTGTGCTGATCCCGACGCTGGCGCTGCTCGGTATCTTTCAGGGCACGCGCATCGTCGCTGCGCATATCGGTGCGCCGGAATGGCAGGCGGCGAATCTCGGGCCGGATCACGTCGGCACCGCGGCGCAGCAGGATATGCTGGGCAGGATCACCGACGGCCTGCTCATCGGCTATGCCGCATTGCTTCTCCTCGTGCTTGTTGCGCGCGGCGTTCGCACGATCGTCGAACGCCGTGTCGGCATGGTCAGTCTCGCTTATGGCCACGGCCGCACGGTGCGCGTGCCGATCGGTCTCAGCGTGCTTGAGGCCAGCCTCCGCCACAAGGTGCCGCATGCCAGCATCTGCGGTGGGCGGGCGCGCTGCTCCACCTGCCGGATCCGCGTCACCAGCGATCTCGCGGCTCTGCCGGAGCCGACCGCACGCGAGCGTTTCGTGCTGAGCCGGCTTGGGACCAGCGGCGATCCCGCCATCCGTCTTGCGTGCCAGCTTTATCCGACGGCAGATCTCGCTTTCGTGCAGATGCTGGCGCCGCATGGCGGCAGCGCCAATGTCCATGCGACGCATCCCGCGCGGATCGGGCAGGAGCGGTATCTCGTCTGCATGTTCGTGGACATGCGCGACTCCACAAGGCTCGCTGAAAAACGCTTGCCTTACGACACCGTGTTTATCGTCAATCGTTTCCTCGCCGCGGTGTCGCTCGCTGTCGTCGCTTGCGGCGGCAAGCCCAACCAGTTCGTCGGTGACGGTCTGCTCGCACTGTTCGGGTTGGAATGCGATCCGCAAACCGCCAGCCGTCAGGCGCTGCAGGCTGCGGCGCGGATTGCCGCGAATATCGACGAGTTGAATCAGGCATTGCGGCACGATCTCGCGCAGCCGCTGCGGTTCGGTATCGGCATTCACGGCGGGGACGTGATCGTCGGCGATATCGGCTATCGCGACAACATGGTGTTCACCGCGCTCGGCGACCCGGTCAATGTCGCGGCGCGCCTGCAGGACATGACCAAAAGCCTGTCCTGCGCGGCGATCGTTTCCGATGAGGTCTTCATCGGCGCGGGGATCGATGCGGGGATGCTGGCGTCCCACGATCTGCCCGTGCGCGGCCGCACGGCGCCGATCAAGGTGCGTGCCGTGGCCGACCCGCAATCGCTGTTATCGATGGCGGCCGATCCGGCGACCGCCTGAACGCAGGTCGCTGCATGATCGGTTCGCATGGAGCCGGCGTCATCCCACCCGCTTAGCGCAGGATTTACGCAGCTTTAAGGACATGCTGCGAAAGTTCCCTGATATTTCTTTCTTGCCGTTTGCCTTTATCGACATTCGCCCCCTGCGGCACTGCAGGGTTATCGATTTCAGAAAGAATTAGGACATGCGCGCATCGCTTGCCACCAAGTTATCTTCCGTCGTCGCGATCGGATTGGCCGCGGTTACCGGCGCCAGTCTCTGGTTCGCCAATGTCAGCATCGAGGCCGAACGGGTGGCCGTCGCGCGGCAGGCCGAGTTCAAGCAGCTCGGGACCGACCTTGCCGCCGCCAGCGATCTGCTCACCAACGAAGCGCGCCGCTACACCATTTTCGGTGAGAAGGCGCACTATGACGCCTACTGGCGCGAGGTGAACCAGACCAAGACGCGTGACCGCGTGGTGCAGCGCCTGACCCAGCTCGGCGCGCCGAAAGATGAAATGGCGTTGATCGAGAAAGCGAAGGCGAGTTCCGACGACCTGATCAAGATCGAGGAATCCGCCATGGCCGCCGTCGCGAAGAACGATCTCGAACAGGCCCGCAAGCTGATGTTCGGCGCCGACTACGATCGCAACAAGGCGGTGATCGGGCAGCCGCTCGATGAATTCCAGAACAAGATGAACACCCGCGCCAGTCACGAAGCGGAAAGTGCCCGGGATCGTGCACGCCTGATGAGCCTCGTCGCCGAGGTGATGAGCGTCCTGTCGGCGGTCATCTTCATCGCCATTCTCTACTTTGTATTCGCCCGCCGCGTCGTCACGCCGCTGACGCAGCTGAGCGGCGTGGTCACGCGTCTCGCCCAGCAGGATTATGCGGCCGATGTGCCGAATACCGATCGGCAGGACGAAATCGGCGATATGGCGCGCGCGGTGGAGGTCTTCAAACAGAACGGCATCGCGCGTGAACATCTGGAAGCCGAGCAACTCAAGGAACGCAATGCGAAGGAGCGCCGCGCGGCGGAGATGGAACGGTTGACGATCGGATTTGAAAGCAAGGTCGGCAACCTCATTCAGATGCTGTCCAGCGCATCGAGCGACATGCAGATGACGGCGCAATCCATGTCGGCCACCGCCGAGGAAACCAACCAGCAGTCCACTGCGGTGTCATCGGCGGCGGAAAGGGCATCGATCAATGTTGAATCGGTCGCTGCTGCGGCCGAAGAACTGTCGTCCTCGATCGGTGAAATCAGCCGTCAGGTGACCCAGTCCGCGACCATCGCGAACAGTGCGGTCGCCGAGGCCAGGCGCACCGATCAGACCGTGCAGACCCTGGCCGAGGGCGCCCACAAGATCGGCGAAGTCATCACGCTGATCCAGACCATCGCGTCCCAGACCAATCTCCTGGCGCTGAACGCCACCATCGAGGCGGCCCGTGCCGGCGAAGCGGGGCGCGGGTTCGCCGTCGTCGCGACCGAAGTGAAAAGCCTCGCGACCCAGACCGCGCGGGCGACCGAGGAAATCTCCGCGCTGGTGGACCAGATCCAGATCGCCACGCGCGACGCCGTCTCCGCCGTGCAGGGCATCGGCACGACGATCAACGAGATCAACGAGATTTCGTCGACCATCGCCGCCGCGGTCGAGGAGCAGTCGGTGGCGACGCAGGAAATCGCCAAGAACGTCCAGCTCGCCTCGGCCGGCACCGCCGAAGTGACGTCCAACATCGACGGTGTCCGCGTCGCTGCGAACGACACCGGTGCGGCCGCGGACAAGGTTCTCAACGCCGCCGGCCGGCTGTCGCAGCAGTCCGGCGAACTGCAGAGCGAAGTGAATTCGTTCCTCGGCAGCGTCAAGGTGGCCTGACGCGACAGGCTGATTGCCCTCCTCAAGCCCCGGCGGTTGCGTCGGGGCTTTGTCGTGCAGTGCGGTATGATTGTGGCGGGCTGCTGTCGGTATTCTTGCGACCTTCCGCCGCCTCGAATCCGCTTCGAAACCGCGTGCGGCCGGGCACGATGTCAAATGCGTGCAAAATTCGCGATTGCCGTACACTCTTTGTGCTGTCAAGCTGTCTTGCCCGCGCATAAGCTGCATGGGCCGGATCGACCGTTGGCGGGGATGGGTCATTCGTTCTGATTTGGAGGGCCCGCGGAGACGACGTGATGCCTAAAGGTACTGTGAAGTGGTTTAACCCGACCAAAGGCTATGGCTTCATTCAGCCGGCGACGGGTGGCAAGGACGTGTTCGTGCATATCTCTGCGGTTCAGAAGGCCGGCCTGGCGTCGCTGAACGAAGGCCAGGAGGTCGAGTTCGAAGAAGTCGCCAACCGCGGCAAGACCTCGGCGGAAAACCTCAAGGTCTGATCGGGCTTCGCTTCGCCGTCATTGCGCGGAGTGCAGCCGTAGGGCGGATGACGGATGTCATCCGCCGCCGTCGCCCGCCACAAGCGCCGCGGCGGATGTGCTGCGCCCATCCGCCCTACGGCTATTCACTTTTCATCGACCCATTGAGCAACCGGCATCACGGCCGGCGGCTGCGCATAGGCGCGGGTCCATAGATCGACGGCCCATTCGGTTCCGGTGGCCTTGTCGCGCAGGACGGCGGTGTTGTGCGGCGTCTGCAACGCGAGCGCGTTGCCGCGATAATGCGGATTGCCGACGCTGTGATGCTTGAACAGACCCCAGTCCTGCATGATCAGCAGCAGGCTGGTGACGTTGCGCGTCGTGTCCCAGCAATCGAAATTGTGCTTGTCGTCGAAATAGCGAAAGTCCGCATTGGCGATCCGCTTGTCGGTGCCGATCACCGGTCCGACGCGGCGGTCCCACCAGATCACGGCTTTCTGCACGGCGGCGCGCTCGGCCGCTGCCGATGCCTTGCCGCCGGCCATGATCCGGGTGAGTGCGGCGCGGTCCGCGGTGGTGAATTCGAAACTGTGACGGCGGCGGCAGACGAAGCCGTAGCAGATCGTCATCGCGTTGGCTGACGGCGGATAGATCGAGACCGAGCTGTAGAGATCGGCGACCTCGCGCGACATCTCGATCGCGCGCGCCGGCGATAGCAGTGAGACGCTGAACAGCAAACCGATAATGGCCGGCACGCGGCGTTGTGCAATCCCGAACGCTATCAATTCATCGCATCCCGTCGACGTTCTCCGGCGAGGCTAGCCGAGGGCTTCGGCGATGCCAAGCGCCCCGGATGGGATGATAGGCCGCGGCGGCAGCGCTGCATCGCATTTCCGCCCGTTGCGTCTCCCCTGCAAGATGGGTCAAATGGTTCAGCGGAATCTCAGGGCATGAAATTCCGGTTGGCGGCAAGCACAAAGCGACGGGAGTGACGCGATGGAAGACGGTCTGTTCAAGGGGCTGAAGGTGCTGGATTGCGCGAGCTTCATCGCGGCACCGGCTGCGGCCACCGTGTTGTCCGACTTCGGGGCCGACGTGATCAAGATCGAGCCGCCCGGCACCGGCGATCCCTATCGCAACCTGCCCAATCTCCCCGGCTATCCCCGCAGCGAGCACAACTATGCGTGGATGATGGAGAGCCGCAACAAGAAAAGTCTCGCGCTCGACCTCGCCAAGCCCGAAGGCCGCGAGGTGCTCTACAAGCTGATCGCGGAAGCCGACGTCTTCATCACCAATTTCCCGCCGCCGGTACGCAAGCGCCTGAAGATCGCCTATGAGGACATCGCGCCGCTCAACGACCGGCTGATCTATGCCTGCTTCACCGGTTACGGCGATAAGGGTGCCGAGGCCGACAAGCCCGGTTTCGACTCCACCGCCTGGTGGGCGCGCTCCGGCATGATGGATCTCGTGCGTGCCGACGAAGACACCACGCCCGCGCGTTCGGTCGCCGGCATGGGCGATCACCCCTGTGCGATGGCGCTGTACAGCGCTATCGTCACCGGGCTCTACAAGCGCGAGAAGACGGGCCAGGGCTGCCAGGTGAAATCGAACCTGATGGCCAACGGCGTGTGGGCGTCGAGCGTGCTGGCGCAGGCCAAGCTGGTCGGCGCCAAATTCGAGAAGCGGCGTGCCCGGCACGAAGCACTCAACGCCGTGACCAATCACTACAAGTGCCGCGACGGCCGCTGGATCATGCTGTCGCTGCTTGCCGAGGAGCGGCAGTGGCCGGCTTTCACCCGCTGCCTTGAGCGCGACGACCTGCTCAACGATCCGCGCTTCGCGACCAAGCCGGACCGTCACGCCAATTCGGTCGAACTCATCAGGATTCTGGACGAGGTGTTCGCGAAGCGCGATTTCGCCGACTGGCGCCAGCGCCTCGACGGCCAGGGACTCGTATTCGGCTATGTCGGCATTCTCGACGATATCCCGCACGACCAGCAGATGAAGGACAACGATGTTCTGGTGCCGTTCGAGGGCACCGACATCCTCACTATCAACAGCCCGATCTGGGTCGGCGGCGAAACCAAGCGCAAGCCGCATCTGCCGCCGTCGCTCGGCCAGCACAGCGACGAGATCCTGCGCGCCATGGGCTATGACGATCACCAGATCGACAGCCTGCGCGCCGCCGGCGCGGTGGGGTAGACGCGTTCTTTCTTCCTTCCCTTCTCCCCCAGCGCTGCGTAGCAGCGCGCATTGGGAGAGGGGACATGGCGGCCGGTGGCCGCTACACCCCTTCATCCTTCTTCCGCAGCAGATCCTTCGCGAGATCGGCGAGTTGCGGGCGGGGCAGGGCGGTGAAGGGGAGCGGGCGAGTGAGGTCGATGGCGGCGAGGCCGAGGCGGGCGGTCAGCATGCCGTTGAGGATGCCTTCGCCGAGGCGCTGCGAGAGTTTGGCCGCGAGGCTGTGGCCGAGCATCTGTTCGATGACGCTGTCGCTCGCCGCCATGCCGCCGGTGACGGCGAGATGGCCGATCACATGGCGCAGCAGGCGGATCATGCCGAGCGTGCCGGGGCGGCCGCCATAGAGAAAAGCGAGCTGCCGGATCAGCCGGATCGCGGCGGTGCCGACGAACAGCATGTCCACCAGCGCGCGCGGCGAAAGAGCTGTCACGACCGACACGCGCTGCGCGGCGACCGAGACGAGGCGCCGCGCCTCCAGGTCCAGCGGCGACATCAACTCGCGCTCCGCCAGCCGCATCAGGTCGGCGCCGTCGATGATTTCGCCGACATGCGCCTGCACCGCCGCGCGCGCGCGGGCGAGGCGGGGATTGCCGTGCGCGAGCCTGACGAGATCGGCCAGCACGGCGCGGCTGCCCGCGCGGTCGTCGCTGGCGATCACCTCAAGCGCGCGCGCATGCAGCTTCTCGATGGTGGCCAGCCGCATCAGGCCGAACGTCTCGCGCGCGATGGTCACGACCAGCGCCAGCGACACCAGCGCGGTCAGGCCGATGCCGAGAAAGCCGAGCGCGTCATTGACGGCGAACAGGTCGTCGATCAGGTGTTTGGTGCCAAGCCCGAGGCCGAGCAGCACGAGGCCGCCGAGCGCGCTCCAGAACAGCATGCCCCAGCCGAAGCCCTTGCGCGCCGGCCGCAGCGGCTCATCGACCGCCACCGGCAATTGCGGTTCGGGTTCCGGCGTGATGCGGATGGCGCCGCGGGCAAGGCGGCCGATATCGTCGTCGCCGTCCATCACCGTGACATGGGGATCGTCGAGCCGGAACGTGGCCGGGCGGCGCGTGCGGTCGGTCATTGCAGGCGGTCTCCGATCAGGAACTGGAGCGCGCGGTCGAGGCGGATGTGAGGCAGCGCTGGTTCTTCGCCATCCGTGCGCGCGAGCAGCGGCGGACGGAATTTGAGGAAGCGGTAATCGGCCCGGTCGGCGGTGGCGCTGGACAGGCCGGTGAAGGCGCCGCCGTCGAACAGCCCGTCGAGATCGGTCGGCAGGTCGCCGGGAAAGGTCGCGACCTCCGTTTCGCCGTCGAAGATTTCGCCGTTGGCGGATTCGCCCGCGACCGGCGTGCCGAGGATCGACGGCAGCTTGTCGTGCCCGCGCTGCACCAGCGCCTCCCGGGTGGCGCGCACCGCGGCGATGGCCACCGCATCGACGTCGGCGCCGGCCAGTTCGGAGCGGGCGAGCGCCTTGCGCACGATCTGCTTGAGCACGTCTTCGAGCCGGTCATGGCTGAGATGGTGCAGATGATCCGCCTTGGTGGCCGCAAACAAAATGCGGTCGACGCGCGGGCGGAACAGCGCGCTCAGGATGGTGCTGCGGCCGACACGGAAACTGTCGAGGATGCCGGCCAGCGCCGCTTCGAGATCGTGCAGCGCCTCCGGCCCGGCATTGAAGGCGGAGAGCGCATCGACCAGCACGATCTGCCGGTCCAGCCGCGCGAAGTGATCGCGGTAGAACGGCCTGATAACGACATCCTTATACGCCTCGAAGCGCCGCTTCATCATCGCCCACAGCGAGCCGTCCGGCGCGCTGCCGTCCTCGGCGACATCGAGCGGCGCGAAGGTGAGGGCGGGCGAGCCGGCGAGATTGCCCGGCATCAGGAAGCGGCCCGGCGGCAGCAGGCTCATGGCGAAGCGTTCGTCGCGGCAGGCGCGCAGATAGTCGGTGAACAGTTTTGTGGCCGTCAGCGTGAAGCTCTCGTTTTCCGGCGCCGATGGCGCGAGCGTCGCCAGATGCGCATGGAAGTCGGCGGCGATGGCGGCGCGCGGCCCCTGCCGCGACAGCGCGATGCTGTCCGCCGACCATGCCTCATAGCTCTTGCTGAGCAGCGGCAGGTCGAGCAGCCATTCGCCGGGATAATCGACGATGTCGAGCGTCAGCCGGCGGTCGGCGCCGCTGGTGCGCTGATAGTCGATGACGAGGCGAAGCTCGCTGATATCGGTGGTCGAGTTCGGCCAGCGCCGTTCGTCGATCAGCGTGCGCAGATGATCCTCATAGGCGAAGCGCGGCACCGCGTCGTCGGGTTGCGGCGCGAGGCGCGCGCCGGCGATGCGTCCGGTGGCGAGGGATTCGAACACGGGAAACCGGCCGCCGCGCGTCAGGCCGTGCACGAGGGCGGTAATGAAGACCGTTTTACCGGCGCGCGACAGGCCCGTGACGCCAAGCCGCACGGTGGGATTGAACAGGCCGTCGCCGTAATCGAGCAATGCGCGTGCGGACAGCCGGGCTTCTTCGACGAGTTCGGACAGGCTGGCCATAATGCGCGAAGGTGTTCCTTGAGGCGGGTTGATCAAGCGGTAAACGCGAGCACAAGGTGGCGATTGTCCGGCCGAAATCAAGCGGAGATTAACGACGATGTCATCGTCGTCATTCAGTCATCATCCTCATTCAGGTTTCATTGACCTGACGCACGGCATCATCCTGCGCGGGACGGGGTATCTCACGGGCGCATCTTGGGGGAGGCGTGCCATCAACACCGCCAGCCGATCGGCCGCATTCGCCATGACCGTTTTTCATCTGAAACAGATCACCGTTCATTCCGCCCATCGGGTCGCGGGTGCGATCCGCTGGAATTACGACCGCGCCGAACTGATCGCCGACGGTATCGTTCACGGCCTCGGCGTGTTCGCCGGCCTGATCGCGCTCACGGTGCTGATCGTGCTGACCGCCGTGTTCGCCACGGCCTATGAAGTCGTCTCGGTGTCCATCTATGCCGCAGGCGTGCTCGCGATGCTGGGCTTCTCCGCCGCCTACAACATGTGGCCGGTGTCGCCGCGCAAATGGTTCCTGCGGCGCTTCGATCATTCCGCGATCTATCTTCTGATCGCGGCGACCTATACGCCGTTTCTCGCGCAGATGGAGAACGCCAGGCTGGCCGTCGCGCTGCTCGCTTTCGTGTGGGGCGTCGCCGCCGCCGGCATCGTCGTCAAGCTGCGCTATCCCGGACGCTTCGATGGTCTCGCCGTCGTGCTCTATCTCGCTTTGGGCTGGAGCGGGCTGATGGCCTATGATGCCGTGTTCACGCCGCTGCCGCCGCTGACCATGTGGTTCATCGCCGCCGGCGGCACGCTCTATACGCTCGGCGTGATCTTCCATGTCTGGCACCGGCTGCGTTTCCAGAACGCCATCTGGCACGGATTTGTCCTGTGCGGCGCCGCGTGCCACTATACCGCCGTGCTCGACATGGTGCTGAGCACTTCAGCGTAGCCCGTAGCCTGGGTGGAGCGAAGCGCAATCCGGGGATGTCGAGATCATTGAAACGCCGGTCCCCGGGTTACGCTGCGCTTCACCCGGGCTACAAGAACAACAAAAGGAGTGAAGCATGCAGGTGGGCGGCAAGGTCGTCGTCGTGACCGGCGGCGCCAACGGCATCGGCCAGGCGCTGTGCGAAACGTTCCACAAGGCCGGCGCGAAGAAAGTCGTCGTGGTCGATCTCGACGGCGACCGCGCGAAGGCGGTGGCGGACGGGATCGGCGGCGCGTCGTTCACATGCGATGTCGGCCGCGAGGATGATATCAAGCGTGTGATCGATGAGACCGAGCGCCAATTCGGCCCGATTGACTTGTTCTGTTCCAATGCCGGCATCGGCGGCGGTTTCGATCCGATGAGCCCGAATGCCGGCGGCACCAGCGACGAGCCGTGGGCGCGGAGCTGGGCGATCCACGTCATGGCCCATGTCTATGCGGCGCGGCAGCTGGTGCCGCTGATGAAGGAACGCGGCGGCGGCTATTTCCTCAACACGATCTCGGCGGCCGGTCTGCTGTCGCAGGTTGGCAGCCCCGCTTACTCCACCACCAAGCATGCCGCCGTTGGCTTCGCCGAGAGTCTGGCGATCTCGCACCGTGCCCACGGCATCAAGGTCTCGATCCTGTGCCCGCAGGGCGTCGACACCAACATGCTGAAGAACATCCCGAAAGGCCCGCAGTCCAATGACGGCAACCTGTCGCCCGAACAGGTCGCGGCGGATGCGCTGGCCGGGATCGAAGCCGAGACGTTCCTGATCCTGCCGCACAAGCAGGTCATCGACTACATGCGCAAGAAGACCGAGAACTACGACCGCTGGATCGGCGGCATGGCCAAGATCCAGGCGAAGATGCGCGAGGAATTCGGGACGTAGCAAAGCGCGCAGGCGCGCCCTTCACCTCTCCCCACCGGGGAGAGGTGAAGCGGAGCGCCGTAGCGAATTTACTACTCCGCCGCTTCCAGCCGCGGCGGCCTCGGCCGTTCCACCGGCACCGGCGGATCGTAGCACTGGATCGGCGGCAGGTTGCCGGTGAATTTCTCCACCTGCACCACCGTCAACTGCCCGGTGCAGCCTTGCGCGAGGCTGGATGTGCCGATGTCGCGGGTCAGGACGTTCGGGTTGCCGTGCACGCAGAGCGGCTTGTCGTTGTTGATGTCTTCCGGATCGTAATAGGCGCCGGTGGGCAGCTGCACCACGCCGGCCATCACGTCCTCGGTGACGATCACCGAAGCCAGACATGCGCCGCGGGTGTTGAACAGCTTGATGATGTCGCCGTCGGTGATCGCGCGCGCCTCGGCATCGACCGGGTGCATGCGCGCGACTTCGCGGCCGCGGCGCTTTTCGGCCGCGCTGTGGCCGCCGAAATCGAGCTGGCTGTGCAGGCGCGAGGCTGGCTGGTTGGCGACGAGATGCAGCGGCGCTTCCGCTGACGGCACGTCGAGCGGCGGCAGCCAGGCCGGATGGCCGGGGCAATCCGCGTAATTGAAGCTCGCGATGGTTTTGGAGAAGATCTCCACCTTGCCGCTCGGCGTCGGCAGCGGGTTGCTGTCGGGATCGGTGACGAAAGCGCGCAGCGTGCCGCCGTCGAGCGGCTTCTGCGGGAGCAGGATTTCGCCGTTGGCCCAGAACGTCTCGAAGTCCGGCGCTTCGAGTCCCTTCTCGACAAGCCCGTCATAGGTCGTCTGATAGAGATACCGCAGCCAGTCGCGCGTCGTGCGGCCTTCGGTGAAGGCTTCGCCGCGGCCGAGACGTTCGGCGAGTGCCGAGAAGATGTCGTAGTCGTCGCGCGCTTCGCCGAACGGTTCGGCCATCCGGTGCATCGCCACCATCAAGGGATCGGTCTGCGCGCTGCCGATATCCTCGCGCTCCAGCGACATGGTGACCGGCAGCACGATATCCGCGTGGCGTGCGGTGGCGGTCCAGGCCAGTTCGTGCACCACCAGCGTATCGACCTGTGCGAAAGCGCTGCGCAGGCGGTTGATGTCCTGGTGATGATGGAACGGGTTGCCGCCGGCCCAATAGACGAGCTTGATATCCGGATAGGTCATCCGCCGGCCGTTGTAGTCGAACGGTCCATTCGGATTGAGCAGCATGTCGGAAATGCGCGCCACCGGAATGAAATCGGCGACGCCGTTCTTGCCCTGCGGCAGGCCGGCGATCGGCACCGCGTTGTAGCGCCGTCCGTAATTGGCGATGGCGCCGAGGGCATAGCCGAAACCGCCGCCGGGCAGGCCGATCTGGCCCAGCATGGTCGCCAGCACCGCCGACATCCACACCGGCTGCTCGCCATGCCGCGCCCGCTGCAGCGAATGCGCGACGGTGAACAGCACGCGCTTGCCGGGCAGACGCCGCGCCAGCTTGAGGATCACGGCCGCCGGGAGGTTCGTGATTTCCGCCGCCCAGGCCGCGTCCTTCGGCTGGCCATCGCTGCGGCCCATCAGGTAGTTTTCGAAGGTGTCGAAGCCGGCGCTGCAGCGGTCGATGAAGGCGCGGTCATGCGCATCGTCCATCACCAGCGTATGCGCCAGCGCCAGCATCAGCGCGACGTCGCTGCCCGGCGTCGCCTGCAACCACTCCTGGTTCACCTCGTCGGGCAAGTCGGTCTTCAGCGGCGAGATCAGCACGAATTCGCCGCCGCGCCGGCTCACCGCGATCATGTCGCGGTGCTCGGTGTGCTTGCTGATGCCGCCGCCGGCGACGCGCGAGTTCTTGGTGTTCATGCCGCCGAACGCGACCACGAGGTCGGTGTGTTCAACCACCTCGTCCCAGCCGATATTGCGGCGGGTCATGTCCTCGTAATCGCCGAGGATGCGCGGGATGATGACGGTGGAGGCGCCGGCGGAGTAGCTGTTCACCGAGCGCACATAGCCGCCGAGCGCGGTGTTGAGAAAGCGGTGCACCTGGCTCTGCGCGTGATGGAAGCGGCCGGCGCTCGACCAGCCATAGGAGCCGCCGAACACCGCCTGCGGGCCATGCCGATCCTTGACGCGCTTCAGCTCGCCGGCGAGCAGGTCCAGCACCTCGTCCCATTCCATTTCGACGAAGCCGTCGCGGCCGCGCCGGTCGCTCGGGCCGGGGCCGTGTTCGAGCCAGCAGCGGCGGACCATGGGTTTTGCGATGCGCGCCTTGTGGCGCAGCGCCTCCGGGAAGTTCTGGATGATCGGGTTCGGATCGGGATCGCCCGGATGCGGCGAGATCACCAGTTCGCCGTTGATCCACTCGCCGGAGAACGCGCCCCAATGCGAGGAATGGGTCATCCGGCCTTGCGGCCTGATCGTGCGGTCGTTCGCCTGCGTCATGGGGTCCGTTCCGTCATCGCAGCGTCATCAATGCTTTTGTCCATAAAGCACGGGAACCGCCGAGTCGACGGCGACCTCGACAAGGCTGACGCCCGCATGCTGCAAGCTGTGCCGGAACGCCTGTTTGAGTTCCGACGAGGTGCCGACGCGCACCGCATGGCAGCCCATGCCTTCCGCGAGTTTGACGAAATCGAGGCCGGGCAGGTCGAGGCCGGGAACGTTGCGCACCTGCATCACCTGGCTGAACGAGCGCATGGCGCCGTAGCCGGCATTGTTGATGACGACCACGGTGAGCGGCAGTTTGCGCCGGGCCGCGGTCCACAGCGCCTGGATCGAATACATCGCCGAGCCGTCGCCGATCAGGCACACGGTGCGGCGTCCCGGATGGGCGAGGGCGATGCCGACCGAGGCGGGCAGCGAATGGCCGAGGCCGCCGGAGGACATGGTGGTGAACGAATTGGCGCCGCGCATCGGCAGGTAGTTGTGCATCGCCGGCCGGTGCGACGGTGCTTCCTCCACCAGCATCGCATCCGCCGGCATCGCCTGCGCCAGCGTGTGGAGGAGATAATCGACCGGGATCGGATCGGCGGCGACAGGGGCGGGCGGCAGCACGCGGCCTTTCGCGGCGGTTCGTTTTGTCTCCGGCAGCGTCTCAAGCAGCATCTGTAACGCCGGCTTCATGGTCGCGACGATGCTGGTGCCGATGGGCGCAACGGCGGCGCTGTCGGCGTCGTCGGTGATCTGGAAGATCGCGGTGCCGCCGTCGAAGATTTCTGCGTGGCCTTCGACATGGAAGGTGAACACCGGCGCGCCGATGACGACGACGAGGTCGTAGTTTTTCAGCGCATCCGACAGCTGCGCCGGCGACGCATGCAGGAAGCCGCAGAATTGCGGATGCCGTTCCGGGAAGCTGCACCGCGCCGAGAACGGGCTGACCCACACCGCAGCTTTCGTCTTCTCGGCCACTGCGACCATCGCATCGACGCAGCCGGCGCGGTCGATGCCGGGGCCGACGACGAGGGCGGGGTTCTTGCTGTTGCCGAGCGCGACGACAAGCTGCCGCATCGCCTCGGGGTCGGGGCCGAGCTCGCGGCTGACATGCCGCGCCTCGATGAGCTGTGCGGGCTTGGCCCAGTCGTCGATCGGCACCGACACGAAGGTCGGTCCGCAGGGCGGCTGCATCGCCACGTAGTAGGCGCGTGCGATGGCGGCGGGCACGTCCTCGGCGCGTGCCGGTTCGACGCTGTATTTCACGTAAGGCCGCGGAAATTCCGATGCGCGGTCCGCATAGAGAAATGCCTGTAGCGGCAGGAGGCTGCGTGCCTGCTGCCCGGCGGTGATGACCATCGGCGTCTGGTTGCGATGCGCGGTGTAGATATTGCCGAGCGCATGGCCGACGCCGGCCGCGGAATGCAGGTTGACGAACGCCGCATTGCCCGTCGCCTGCGCATAGCCGTCCGCCATGCCGATGACGGAGGCTTCCTGCAGGCCGAGCACATAGTCGATATCGCCCGGCCAGTCCGACAGGAACGGCAGTTCGGTGGAGCCGGGATTGCCGAACACCCTGGTCATGCCGAACCCGCGCAGCAGATGCAGCACGGCGTCCTTGACGGTGACGATTTTGGGCGGGGTGCGGGTCACGGCGATGTCCTCACGGGTCGGGCGGATGGAAATATCTTGCGGCGCGTCAGCCCTCTCACCCGCCCGGCTTCGCCGAACGACCTCTCCCCGGTGGGGAGAGGTCGGCGCGCAGCGCCGGGTGAGGGGGCGTGCGTGGCGACCTTACCAGCTCGCGGTCGCCTTCATCGTCGGGGCGCCCTTGTCGTTGGCGGTCCAGACGTCCAGGCCATCCGTGGTCTCATTCGCATTCACCGTGAAGTCGGCGCCGTCGAACAGCGGCGACACGCCGCGATAGCTGAACTTTGCGGGCGCCTTGCCCTTCAGCTTGGCAGCGAATTCCACCAGCAGCGCGGCCTGCATCGGGCCGTGAAAGACGAGGCCGGGATAGAGTTCGACCTTGGTGGCGTAGTCGCGGTCGTAATGGATGCGGTGGCCGTTGAAGGTCAGCGCGGAATAGCGGAACAGCAGCACCGGATCGGCGTAATGCGTTTCCTGATGCTTGGCCTGCAGCGCCTGCTTCGGCGCGGGGGCAGGCGCGGCCATCGCGGTCGGCGCATCGCGATAGACGATGTCCTGGCGCTCGCGGATGGCGGTGCCGCGCGGCGTCGTGATGATGTGTTCGACATTGACGAAGCACAGCGTGCCGGTGGAGCCGGTCTTCACATTGACGTCGAGAATCTTCGACGAGCGCGTGACTTCATCACCGACGCGCAAGGGGTCGATGAACTGCACTTCGCCGCCGGCCCACATGCGGCGCGGCAGCGGCACCGGCGGCAGGAAACCGCCGCGGGTGGGGTGACCGTCGGAGCCGAGCCTGTCCATCGCCGCCACCGGCTGCGCCAGGCACCAATGCGTGGTGAACGGCGCGGCATCGCCGGCCTTCGGCGTGCCGATGTCGAGGAACAGCGTGGCGCGCAGGCCCTTCACCAGTTGCGCGGTGATGGTGTCGGACTGCTCGTCGGTGCGGCCGATCCACTGCCTGAGGTGATCGATGTCGAGCTTGTCGGTCATGTTGTCGCTCCGCTTATTACTTCTGCACGTCGCCGATGCCGGGCACCGCGCCGTAGCTGCGCTCCGCGTCGATCCAGATCGCGCCGGGCGCGGGATAGGCGACCGGGCCGTTCGGCGTGTCCACGGTGATGCGGCGCAGATGCGGATGCACCGAGAGGTCCGCCATGGTGTTCACTTCGGCGAAGGCGATGTCCGCATCGCTCAGGCGCTTCAGCAGCTCCTCGCGGGTGAGCGCGCCGAAGATGTCGCCGACCACCTTGTCGGTGTAGTCGCGATGCTGCACGCGGGTGACATTGTTCACCATCTGCGCATCGCCGGCGAGGTCGGCATTGCCCAGCACCTTGGCGCACAGGATCTTCCATTCCCGCTCGCTCTGGATCGAGATCAGGATGCCCTTGCCTTCCTTGGAATTGAACACGCCGTAGGGTGCGATGGAGGGATGCGCGAGGCCCATGCGCTTCGGCGCCTTGCCGTTCTCGGCATTGAGCAGCGGCACGGTGAGCCAGTCGGCCATCACGTCGAACATCGAGATGCGGATATCGGCGCCTTCGCCGGACACGCTGCGGCCGATCAGCGCTTCGAGGATCGCCGCATGCGCCGCCGCGCCGGTGGCGATATCGACGATGGAGACGCCGACGCGCGAGGGGCCGTCCGGGCCGCCGGTGATGGAGGCGAGGCCGCTTTCGGCCTGGATCAGGAGGTCATAGGCCTTGCGGTGCGCATAGGGGCCGCTGTCGCCGTAACCGGTGATGGTAGCGCAGATCAGCCGCGGATAGTCCTTGCGCAGGCGCTCCAGTGTGAAGCCGAGCTTGTCCATCGAGCCGGGCTTGAGGTTCTGGATCAGCACGTCGGCGGTGGCGATCAGCTCCTCCAGCGCCTTGCGGCCTTCCGGGGTGGCGAGATCGACCACGGCGGAATCCTTGCCGCGGTTGAGCCAGACGAAATAGCTGCTCTGGCCCTTCGCCGCCGCATCATAGCCGCGCGCGAAATCGCCCTCCGGCCGTTCGATCTTAATCACATGCGCACCGGCATCGGCGAGCCGCGAACTGCAGTAAGGCGCGGCCACAGCCTGTTCGACGGCGACGACGGTGAGACCTTTGAGGGGGAGCATGGGCGGGGTCCGTATCAACAAATGATGAAACTGTAGCAGAGCCATGTGCTCCACTTCACCTCTCCCCACCGGGGAGAGGTCGCGCGCTCTTGCGCGCGGGTGAGGGGGCTTGGCGATGGAGTTTGTGGCGCCCCCTCACCCGCCACGCCGCGCGTGCCGACCTCTCCCCAGTGGGGAGAGGTAAAACAAGATCAATACGACCTCGGCATGCCGAGCACATGCTCTGCCACGAACGACAAAATCAAATTCGTCGAGATCGGCGCGACCTGATACAGCCGCGTCTCGCGGAACTTGCGTTCGACGTCGTATTCCTCGGCGAAGCCGAAGCCGCCGTGGGTCTGGATGCAGGCGTTGGCGGCTTCGAAAGAGGCGTCGGCCGCGAGCATCTTGGCCATGTTGGCTTCGGCGCCGCATTCCATGCCGGCTTCGTATTTGCGCAGGGCTTCCTTCACCATCAGTTCGGCCGCGCGCATGCTGGCATAGGCCTTGGCGATCGGGAACTGGATGCCCTGGTTCTGGCCGATCGGCCGTCCGAACACATGGCGCTCCTTGGCGTAGGCGCTGGCCTTGGCGATGAACCACTTGGCGTCGCCGACGCATTCCGAGGCGATCAGGATGCGCTCGGCATTCATGCCGGAGAGGATGTAGCGGAAGCCTTTGCCTTCCTCGCCGATCAGGTTTTCCTTCGGCACCTTCATGTCGGTGAAGAACACTTCGGTGGTCGCGTGATTCATCATCGTGCGGATCGGGCGGATTTCGAGACCGTTCTTCCTGGCCTCCTTCATGTCCACCAGGAACACCGACAGGCCGTCGGTGCGTTTCTGGGCCTGTTCCTTCGGCGTGGTGCGGGCGAGCAGCACCATCAGATCGGAATATTCGGCGCGGCTGGTCCAGATCTTCTGGCCGTTGACGATATAGTCGCCGTTGTCGTCCTTCTTCGCCACCGTCTTCAGCGAGGAGGTGTCGGTGCCCGAGGTCGGCTCGGTGACGCCGAATGCCTGCAGGCGGACTTCGCCGGTGGCGATCTTCGGCAGCCACTGCGCCTTCTGCGCGTCGTTGCCGTGACGCAGCACCGTGCCCATCGTGTACATCTGCGCGTGGCATCCACCGCCGTTGCAGCCGGCGCGCTGGATTTCCTCCAGGATCGCCGCCGCGGCGGACAGCTTGAGGCCGGAGCCGCCGTATTCTTCGGGGATCAGGACCGAGAGGTAGCCGGCTTCCGTCAGTGCGTCGACGAAGGCTTTCGGATAGGCCATCTCGCGGTCGAGCTTGCGCCAGTATTCGCCGGGAAACTGTGCGCACAGTTTCGCGACGGCATCGCGGATGTCATGATATTCGTCCTGTTCCGCGGCAGCATGTTTGGTCAAGGAATTGGCTTCTCTATCTTGAGGGGAAAAATTACGAAATCCGAACCGGCAAGCTCTCATAGCCTTTGACGAAGCTCGAATACACGCGCCTGGGTTCCCCCACAACTTCGATGTTTTCGAACCGTTTCAACATTTCCTCCCAAACGATCTTCAATTGCAACTCCGCCAGGCGCATGCCCACGCAGCGGTGTATGCCGAAACCGAATGACATGTGAATCTTCGGCCGCTTGCGGTCGATGATGAATTCGTCGGGGCGCTCGATCACCTCGTCGTCGCGGTTGCCGGAGACGTACCACATCACCACGCGGTCGCCCTTCCTGATGTGCTTGCCGCCGAGCTCGGTGTCCTGCAGGGCGGTGCGGCGCATATGCGCCAGCGGCGTCTGCCAGCGGATTACTTCCGGCACCATGCTCTCGATCAGCGCCGGATTGTCGCGCAGCTTGCGGTACTGGTCGGGGTTCTCGTTCAGCGCCAGCACCGAGCCGGTCATGGTGTTGCGGGTGGTGTCGTTGCCGCCGACGATGAGCAGGATCATGTTGCCCATCAGGTTGTCGGGCGCCATGAAACGGGTGGCGTCGCTGTGCGCCATCATCGAAATCAGGTCGTTCCGCGGTTCGGCATTGACGCGCTCGTTCCAGAGTTTCTGGAACATCAACTGGCACTCGTGCATCTCGCGGCTGCGTTCTTCCTCCGACGACACGATCCCGCTCTTGGGCAGCGCCGTGGCGACGTCGGACCAGCGCGTCAGCTTGCGGCGTTCCTCGAACGGGAAGTCGAACAGCGTCGCCAGCATCTGCGTGGTGAGTTCGATGGAGACGCGCTCGACGAAGTTGAACGTCTCGTTGCGCGGCAGGTTGTCCAGCACGGTGGCGCTGCGCTTGCGGATCAGCACCGCGAGTTCGTCGAGATGCTGCGGCGTGAACATCGGCGTCACGGTCTTGCGCTGCGGCGTGTGTTTCGGCTCGTCCATCGAGATGAAGCTCGGCCAGCTATAGTCCTCCGACTCGTCGCGGATCATGATGCCGCCGAGCTTGCTGTCCGACGAGAAGATGCCGTGGCTGGTGTCCACGGTCATGATGTCGTTGTATTTTGTCACCGACCAGTAAGGCTCGATCGGCGCGTTGGTGCAGTAGTGCACCGGCTCCTCGGCGCGCAGGCGCTCGAAGAACGGCCACAGCGTGTCGGTGGCGAATAGCTTCGGCGCGCCGGGGTGGAAATCCTTCAGCGGCATCGAATAAGCGAGCTCGCGCGCGATGCGGTCGCGGGTCGCCTTGTCGGGATCGATGCGGTTCTGGATATTCATAATCGTTCAGTCCTCGAGATCGGTCGTGTTCGTTCAATGCGGGATGCGGACGGGCAGCGTCTCGTAACCCTTGATGAAGCTCGAATAGACCCGTTGCGGTTCGCCCACGACTTCGATGCGGTCGAAGCGCTTCATGATTTCTTCCCACACGATCTTCAATTGCAGTTCGGCGAGGCGAAGCCCGACGCAGCGGTGGATGCCGAAGCCGAAGGAGAGGTGGCGGTTGGGCCGTTCGCGGTCGATGATGAAGTCGTCTGGACGCTCGATCATCTCCGCGTCGCGGTTGCCGGAGACATACCACATGACGACCTTGTCGCCCTTCTTGATCTGCTTGCCGCCGAGTTCGGTATCCGCGATCGCGGTGCGCCGCATATGCGCCAGCGGCGTCTGCCAGCGGATGATCTCCGGCACCATGCTGGCGATCAACGCGGGATCGGCGCGCAGCTTGTCGTATTCGTGCGGAAACTTGTTCAGCGCGTAAACGCCGCCGGACATCGAGTTGCGCGTGGTGTCGTTGCCGCCGACGATCAGCAGGATGATGTTGCCGAGAAAATTCTCCGGGTCGAGATGCCGCGTGGCGTCGCTGTGCGCCATCATCGACAGCAGGTCGCTTTTCGGCGGCGCGTTCATCCGCTCCTGAAACAGCGCGCCGAACACCTCGCCGCATTCGCGCAGCTCTTTCTGCCGCTGCGCCTCCGCTTCCGGCGTCGGCGGCAGCATGGTGGCCACGTCGGACCAGTGCGTCAGCTTGCGGCGATCCTCCCACGGAAAGTCGAACAAGGTGGCCAGCATCTGCGTGGTCAGTTCGATCGAGACGCGGTCGACCCAGTCGAAGGTCTGGTTGCGGGGCAGGGCGTCGAGCACTGCGGCGGTGCGTTCGCGGATCAGCCCGGCGAGTTCGTCCATGTGGTTCGGCGCGAACATCGGCGCCACGGTCTTGCGCTGGGCGGAATGGTTCGGCGGATCGGTGGCGATGAACATCGGCCGGCGAAACTGCACGCCGGCATCGCGGATGGTGATGCCGCCGAACGCCGCCGCCGAGGAATAGGTCGCATGGTCGACCTCCACCTGCATGATGTCGTTGTATTTGGTCACCGACCAGTACGGGCCGAACATGCTGTCGCGGCAGTAGTGGACCGGCTCCTCGCGGCGCAGGCGCTCGAAATAGGGCCAGAATGTATCGTCGCGGAACAGGTCGGGATTGCCGGGGTCGAATGCGTCGAGCGGCGTGGCATAGGCCGCCTCGCGGGCGAAGCGTTGGCGCTGGGCGTGGTCGGCTTCGATCGTGCCGTGCATGACAATCCCCGGTTTCGTTCGTCCCTGGCGGCACCCTGCTGCGTTCCGGTGTCTTTCCTGCGGCCGATTAGATGCCGGAATGTGAAATCACGCAAGCGCGACTCCGGCCTTTGGACGCGCCGAAAAGGTTGATTTACCGGGGCTTTTGCGGGCATCAATGGAGCAAATGCGCGCGCCGCGCGTGATGATCCGACCGGAGGATGTGTCGATGCTCCCGAACGCCCAGCGCATGTTCAATTTCGATCTCGGCGAGACTGCGGAGGCGATCCGCGAAACCGTGCGGGATTTCGCCCAGAACGAGATTGCGCCGCGCGCGGACGCCATCGACAGGGACAACCAGTTTCCCATCGACCTGTGGCCGAAGCTCGGCGCTCTCGGCCTGCACGGCATCACCGTCGAGGAGGAATATGGCGGGGCGGGGCTCGGCTATCTCGAACATGTGCTGGCGATGGAGGAAATCTCCCGCGCCTCGGCTTCGGTGGGCCTGTCCTATGGCGCGCACTCCAACCTCTGCGTCAACCAGCTTCGCCGCAACGGCACCGCGGCGCAGAAGCGCAAATACCTGCCGGGGCTGATCTCGGGCGAGCATGTCGGATCGCTGGCGATGTCCGAACCCGGCGCCGGCTCCGACGTGGTGTCGATGAAGACTCGCGCCGACAAGAAGGGCGACCGCTACGTCCTCAACGGCAACAAGATGTGGATCACCAACGGCCCGGTGGCGCAGACGCTGATCGTCTATGCCAAGACCGATCCGAACGGCGGCCCGCGCGGCATCACCGCCTTCATCATCGAAAAGGGCATGAAGGGTTTTTCGACTGCGCAGAAGCTGGACAAGCTCGGCATGCGCGGCTCCGATACGTGTGAGCTGGTGTTCACCGATTGCGAGGTGCCGGTGGAGAACGTGCTCGGCGAGGTCGGCCGCGGCGTCAATGTGCTGATGTCCGGCCTCGATTACGAGCGCGCGGTGCTGGCGGCGGGACCGCTCGGCATCATGCAGGCGTGCATGGATGTGGTGCTGCCCTATGTGCATGAGCGCAAGCAGTTCGGCGAGCCGATAGGAAACTTCCAGCTCGTGCAGGGCAAGGTCGCCGACATGTATGTGACGATGAATGCCTCGCGCGCCTATGTCTATGCGGTGGCGAAAGCCTGCGACCGCGGCGAGACGACGCGCGAGGACGCGGCCGGCGCGATCCTGTATGCGGCGGAACGCGCCACCCAATGCGCGCTCGACGCGATCCAGCTGCTCGGCGGCAACGGCTACATCAACGACTATCCCACCGGCCGCCTGCTGCGCGACGCCAAACTCTACGAGATCGGCGCCGGCACCAGCGAAATCCGCCGCATGCTGATCGGGCGGGAGCTGTTCGCCAAGAGCGGCTAGGCCGTAGCGCAGGCGATGAGGGGCATTCGTGCTGGATCAATGGAATAATTTTTTCGTCATGGTCGGCGGCGGTGCAGCCGCGCTCGCGGGGCTGATTTTTGTCGCGATGTCGATCAATCCCGAAAGCATTATCCGCAACACAACGCACAAGAACCGCGCCATCAACATGCTGTCGGGCTTCAGCGCGATATTCATGGCATGCAGCCTCGCGCTGCGAGCTTCGCCGGGGCAAGCCCTGGCCCTCTCCCGCGCGGCGGGAGAGCGACTATCTGGGTTGTCAAGTTGCAAGGGCATATTTTTCTCGCGCTTGGCGTGCTTTTGCGTTGAGGCGGACGAGGAATTTGCGTGCCAGCGCGATCCGCGCCACCATCTTGGGCTTGCCGGCATCGATCAGCTTGCGATGGAAGTCCGCCAGGCTTTTGTCGAAGCGGCAGGCGATACGTGCGACCAGGAACAGGATTGAGCGGATG
>Ga0153956_1000955_pt1 | contig 28622 bp, 33 predicted proteins | sample TSFL040MetaG_FD_104704 | JGI IMG/M metagenome (GOLD analysis project Ga0153956, IMG submission 104704) | Attine ant fungus gardens microbial communities from Florida, USA - TSFL040 MetaG | ecosystem: Host-associated > Fungi > Mycelium > Unclassified | place: USA: Florida, Wekiwa Springs... | reverse complement strand
CCGAATACGGCTTGCCCATCCACGCTGACCTCCGTCACAGCCAGCCCATGAATCACAAAATCACCCACAACGGAATCGGGCCGATATCTTTTCCGATTCAACCCGGTCGAATTCGACTCTAGCCGGGAAATGGCCGGGCAATGACTGGTTCGGAGGCAGGGGCCGCGTTCGATACGGTGATCCATCCCCCGGCGCGGTTGCAGATCATGGCGATGCTGGTCGAGGTGCAGGATATCGAGTTCGCGGCGCTGCGTCAGGCGGTCGACGTCAGCGATTCCGTGCTGTCGAAGCATCTGTCGGCGCTGGGGGAGGCGGGATATGTCCGCCTGCGCAAGGCGGCGCTCGGCGGAAGGGCGCGAACCTGGGTGGCGGCGACGCGGGAAGGGCGGCGGGCGTTCGCGGCGCATGTCGCGGCGCTGACGCGGCTGGCGGGATTGGCCGATCGGGTCGCGGCGGAATAGCCGCCGGCCTGTCCGCCCCCGGGCTTTCACCGGGAGCGGCGGGCCGCTGGTTAGAGGGAGAGTACCCCCGCCACCAGCGCCAGGGAACCGACCGTCACCATGGTGCCGGCCAGCATCTCCATAATGCGCATGGCTGCTTTCTCCTTGCCGGTTAGGTCCGGCAAGGGCGCATATCGGCGGTGGCATGCTGCGCTGCAACATTGTTGTAATATTTCGCAGTTGCAGCATTTGCAACTGTGTGACATAAATGCGGCGATTTGTGGTTAATATGCCACATTACTTGGCCGAACGGCAATCCCTCAACACCAGAACGTGCCGGTCAGGATCGAACGAGTCATAGCTGCCGGCCAGCTTGATGCTCTTGCCGGGCTTGAGCTGGAGGTAATAGGCGGCCTGCCCCGGCGCCATCTTGCAGATGATGTCGGTCTTGAACGGCGCTTCGTTGGGGAGGGGCAGCGCTTCGCGGCTCGGGTCGGGAATGTCGAACAGGACGACATAGGCTCCGCCCCATTTGTCGAGTTCCCCCACATTGCCGCTGAGCACGAAACTCTTGTTGCGATAACGCAGTTCGGTCGCCGCCGCGTTGCGCTGGGTGTCCTTCGAAATCTGGTGCGAGAAGGAAAAGGCCGTCATCGTGATCGGCGCGGCCGATCCGGTCGCCGTCATGCCGCTCGCCGCCGCCGCGTTACCCGCGCGACCGGGCTTCAACTGCCCGAGCATCAGGCAAAGTTCGGTTTTTGCCGAGTCGGCTTTCGCGGTCATCCCCGCGGGCAGCTTCGCGCTGATCGTGACCGTCGTGGCGCCACCGCTCGCGGTGGCGTCGGCGGTCATGGGAAAGCCGCGCGCCTTGTTGGTCACCGATTGTTCGAACAACATGCTGCCGGCTTCCGGTTCGGCCGTCATGACGACATAGCCGCGTGAGACGACGATCCCGCGCAATTGGCCGATCGCGCTGGCGGGGGTCAGGCCGGGAACGGTCACCGATGCGCCGAATTTCTGGCCGCCGATGACGTTGCCGGTCTTGGTGAAGGATTCTTCGCAAGTGGCCGCATGCGCCAGCGAGGGAACAAGCAGAAAGGCGGGCGCACAGAATAACGACAGACGCATGAACTTTCCTTTTTTGTCAGGAGTTCAAGCGCCTAGCAAGCAAGGCCGCGATATCCAACCCCGCAATCCATGCAAGAGGGCTATCCGCCGAACACCCGCGCGAAGATCGTGTCGACGTGCTTGAGGTGGTAATCGAGGTCGAATTTCTCCTCGATCTCGGTCGGGGACAGCGCGGCGGTGACCTCGGGATCGGCCTTGAGCAGGTCGAGCAGCGACAGCGCACCGTCCGATTCCCATACCTTCATCGCGTTGCGCTGCACCAGGCGATAGGAATCCTCGCGGCTCACCCCGGCCTGCGTCAGCGCCAGCAGGACGCGCTGCGAATGGATCAGGCCGCCCATCCGGTTCATGTTGCGTTCCATCCGCGCCGGATAGACCAGCAATTTGTCGACCACCCCGGTCAGCCGCGCCAGCGCGAAGTCGAGCGTGATGGTGGCGTCCGGGCCGATATAGCGTTCGACCGACGAATGGCTGATGTCGCGCTCATGCCACAAAGCGACGTTCTCCATCGCGGGGGTGACGGCGCTGCGCACCATGCGGGCGAGGCCGGTGAGGTTCTCGGTCAGCACCGGGTTGCGCTTGTGCGGCATCGCCGACGAGCCTTTCTGGCCCGGCGAGAAATATTCCTCGGCCTCCAGAACCTCGGTGCGTTGCAGATGGCGGATCTCGACCGCCAGCCGCTCGATCGAACTCGCGATCACGCCCAGCGTCGCGAAGAACATCGCGTGGCGGTCGCGCGGGATCACCTGAGTCGACACCGGTTCGACGGTCAGGCCGAGCTTGCCGGCGACATGCGCCTCGACGCGCGGGTCGATATTGGCGAAGGTGCCGACCGCACCCGAGATCGCGCAGGTCGCGATATCGGCGCGTGCGGCGACGAGGCGGTCGCGGTTGCGCCTGAACTCGGCATAGGCCTCGGCGAGCTTGAGGCCGAACGTCACCGGCTCGGCATGGATGCCGTGGCTGCGGCCGATCGTCGGGGTCAGCTTGTGCTCTTCGGCGCGGCGCTGGAGGACGGCGAGCAGCGCGTCGATATCGGCGATCAGGATGTCCGAGGCGCGCGCAAGTTGCACCGCGAGGCAGGTGTCGAGCACGTCCGACGAGGTCATGCCCTGATGCATGAAGCGCGCTTCGTCGCCGACATTCTCCGCCACCCAGGTCAGGAAGGCGATGACGTCGTGCCTGGTCACCGCCTCGATCGCGTCGATCGCGGGCACGTCGATCGCGGGGTTGGTCGCCCACCATGCCCATAGAGCGGCGGCGGCTTCCTTCGGCACCACGCCGAGGTCGGCCAGCGCGTCGGTCGCGTGCGCCTCGATCTCGAACCAGATGCGGAACCGCGCCTCCGGCGTCCAGATCGCGGTCATGTCGGGGCGGGAATAGCGCGGGACCATGGGCGGCCTTTCGGATGGGGGGGTAGGGGATGCGCAGGGCCGATAGCAAGGGCATCCGCGCGCGACAATCTTGGGTCTGAGGCGCGGGTGCGACGGTTCCAGAAAGCGCGCCCCGCTTCGTCGCATGTCCGGCACGTCCCTGCGGCGAAGCGCGCCGGCACGGCGACGGTATGCCGGACCCATATCGGCGCTCGGCGGTTGTTCGTTCGAGCCGTTCCGGCGGCGCGCCGACCCTGCGCATCGCGGAATCCGGACGATGGGAAAACGAGGAGAACCACCGTGTTGAAACACGTATTGCTGGCCGGCGCCATGGTGACCGCCGCCCCCGCATTCGCGCAGACCACGCCGACCGATACCCCGCCGGCAGCGCCCCTGCCGACCGATCCCGCCGTTCCGCAGACCGCGATGCCGCCGGCGGCGACGCCTTCCGCGCCGATACCGGACTCGCCGGCCCCGGCTCCGACCGCAGCCGCCGACCCGAGCGCGCAGATCGCGGATGTCGTGAACAAGGAGTTCCCGAGCTACGACAAGGATGGTGACGGCAAGTTGAGCAAGCCGGAATTCGCCGCCTGGATGTTCGCGCTGCGCAAGGCGTCGGACCCGACGCTGAAAGACGATGCCGCCAACAAGACCTATGTCGCCGGCGCGTTCCGGACCGCCGACACCGACAAGTCGGGCAGCGTGTCGAAGGACGAGCTGACCGCTTATCTGGTGGAGGGCCAGAAGAACGCGCCGCCCGCCGCGCCGTCGGGGACGCAGCCGGACAAATAGATCCATCTGGATGCACGCTTCCCCGGTCTCGGCCGGGGTGGCGTGACTCTATCCGATCCTAGATCAGCCCCTGGCCTTTCAGGCTGGCGAAGCCCTTGGTCCCGACGATGATATGGTCATGGACCGCGATGCCGAGCTTCTTGCCCGCTTCGATCACCGAGCGCGTCAGGTCGATATCGGCGCGGCTCGGCGTGGGGTCGCCGGAGGGGTGATTGTGGACCAGGATGATCGCCGCCGATTTCAATTCCATCGCGCGGCGGATCACTTCGCGGACATAGAGCGGAGCCTCGTCGATCGAGCCCTCGCTCATCAATTCGTCGCGGATCAGCATGTTGCGGGTGTTGAGGTGGAGCACGCGGACACGCTCGTTGCCGTGATGCGCCATGTCGGCGCGAAGATAATCGAGCAAAGCCTGCCAGTTCGCCAGCACCGGCCGGGCCGCGACCTCCGCCCGCAACAGGCGAAGCGCGGCGGCGTGGACGATCTTGATCGCGGCGACCGACGTGTCGCCCATCCCCTTGACCTGCGCGATCGCTTCGGGGGGCGCGGTGAGCAATCCGGCGATCCCGCCGAATTCCCTGAGCAACGCCTTGGCCAGCGGCTTGGTGTCGCGGCGCGGAATGGCGAGCGCGAGCAGATATTCGATCAATTCGTGATCGAGCAGCCCGTCGGCATCGGCGAACAGCCGCTCGCGCAGCCGCGCGCGATGGCCTGTATTGTCCGTTCCCCCGTCGCTCATGCGGCCAGCGTTATCGGCACGGTCGGCCCCGCGCAATTGCCGTGGTCCACAACGGTTGACTCGGCGAAACCCGTTTCCTAAACGCGCGCTGGCAGATGGGGGCTGCGGCCCTTCGGCTGCCCGCCAAATTGTTAAATGGCCGTCGCCCGCTTTGGACAAGGCGTGGCGGCGTTTCTTTATCAGGATCTTGAACGCGTTGGCCGACGACCGCCAAATCGATGACCTTGACCGCCGGATCGCCAATGCGCGCGCCGTCGAAGAGGCGCGGGTGGGTTCGGTCCCTGCGCAACCGGCCAAAGGCTATAGTCAAGGGTCGCGCGTGCTGATGGAGCTGGTTGGCGCGCCGCTCGGCGGCGGCGTGCTCGGCTGGGCGCTCGATCGCTGGTTCAATACCAGCCCGTGGTGCTTGCTCGTTTTTCTGGCGCTCGCGATCGTGGTCGCGTTCCGTAATATTTTCCGCATTTCGAAGGAGCGTGCCGAGTAATGGCCGGCGACATCAATCCGATGGAACAGTTCGAGGTCGGTCACCTGATCGACCTGAAGCTGTTCGGCTACGACGTCTCGTTCACCAATTCGGCACTTTTCATGGTCGTCGTGTTCGTGCTGCTGGCGACGTTCATGGCGGGCGGGCTCAAGCGCCAGCTGATCCCCGGTCGCTGGCAGACGGCGGCGGAAGGCGCGGTTTCGTTCATCGATTCGATGGTCAATGTGAACATCGGCAAGGGCGGCAAGAAGTTCGCGCCTTATATCTTCTCGTTGTTCTTCTTCATCCTGTTCGCGAACCTGGTCGGCGTGCTGCCGCTGGCGATCCTGCCGGGCCTGCACACTTTCGCCGTCACCAGTCATATCACCGTTACCGCGGTGCTGGCGTTCTTCTCGTTCGGGATCGTCCTGCTGGTCGGTTTTTTCAAGCACGGCCTCAAGTTCTTCTCGCTGTTCGTGCCGCACGGCGCGCCGATGGTGCTATTGCCGGTGATCGTGCCGGTCGAGCTGATCTCGTTCCTGGTCCGGCCGTTCTCACTGGGGCTGCGACTGTTCGTCGCGATGACCGCGGGACATATCCTGCTCGAAGTGTTCGGCAGTTTCGCGGTGCAGGGCCTTAACGCGGGCTTCAACGGCAGCTGGATCGGTTTCGTCGTGTGGCTCGGCAGCTTCGCGATGATCGTCGGGGTCAGCGCGCTTGAGCTGCTGGTCTGCGCGATCCAAGCGTACGTGTTCGCGCTACTGACCTCGCTTTACCTCCACGACGCGGTGCATCTGCACTAAGTCATCAACATCACATCGAATTCTCAAGGAGCTTATCATGGACCATACTTCTGCAATGTACCTGGGTGCCGGTCTCGCCGCGATCGGCGTTGGCATGGCCGCGATCGGCGTGGGCAACGTCTTCGGCTCGTTCCTCGAAGGCGCGCTGCGCAATCCGTCGGCTGCTGACGGTCAGCAGGGCCGCCTGTTCATCGGCTTCGCCGCCGCCGAACTTCTGGGCCTGATCGCGTTCGTCGTCGCGATCCTCATCCTGTTCGTCGTCAAGTAAGCCAACGAGCGCTTCCGATGCCTCAGATATCCCAAGCGGCGTCCATCTACGCCTCGCAGCTATTCTGGCTCGCGATCGTGTTTGCGGCCGTCTATTTCGGGATCGGCCGGGCGATGGTGCCGAAGATCGAGCGGACGATCGACGATCGTAACGCACGCATCGCATCCGACCTGGCAGCGGCACAGGCGGCGCACGATACCGTCCGCGTTTCCGAGGAGGGCTATAACGCCAGCCTCGACGCGGCGCGGGGCTCGGCCCTGAAACTGGTCACGGACGCCAAGGCGAAGGCCGCGGCGTCGACCGAGGCCGAGATCAAGGCGGGCAACGAATGCCAGGAAAAGGTGTTGGCCGAAGCCACGGCCCGGATCGATAAGGCCAAGGCCAAGGCTTTGGCGGATATCGAAAGCACGACCGTCGATGCCGTCGAGGCGATCGTCGGCAAGCTGTCGGGTGCAACCCCCGACCGCGCAGCGGTGGCGGCACGCGTGAAGGCGGAACTGATCAATGGCTGAGGGCAACTCGCTCACTGCGGTGACCGGCACGACCGAACTGCACCACGAGCCGTCGGCGCTCGGCCTGACGGCGCCTGCCTGGGTCGCGCTGGCGATGCTGGTGGTGATCGCGATCATGCTGTTCGCGAAGGTGCCGACGCTGATCGGGCGGATGCTCGACGGCAAGATCGCGACGATCCGACAGCAGCTCGATGAGGCTGCGGCACTGCGCGCCGAGGCCGAGGCGCTGCTCGCCGAGGCGAAGCAGCGCAATGCGGCGAGCGCGGGCGATGCCGCCGCGATCGTCGCGCATGCCGAACAGGAAGCCGCCGCTTTGCTGGCCAAGGCCGAGGCCGACGCCGCCGAACTGGTCGCGCGCCGGGGCCAGATGGCCGAGGACAAGATCGCCGCCGCCGAGCGCAGTGCGCTCGCCGAAGTGCGCGCCAGGGCCGCCGACGCCGCGACCAGGGCGGCCGCGGCGATCATCGCCGACACGCACGGCGCCGGGGCCGACAAGCCGCTGGTCGACAAGGCGATCGCCGGGCTGGGGCGGCTGAATTGATCTCCCGTGCTCCTGCGAAAGCGGGAGCCCAGGGCGGCATATGAGCCGTCGTCGATTTTGGCTCTAGGCTCCCGCTTTCGCAGGAGCACCGGCTCAGCTAGGCGTTTTGCATGATTCTTCCCGAAGACTGCCGGACGATGGCCGAGGTGCGCGCCGGGATCGACGCGCTCGACCCGCAAATCGTCGAGCTGCTCGCGATCCGCTTCCGCTTCATGACCGCCGCCGCGCGGATCAAGCAGGATCGCGGCGCCGTGCGTGACGAGGACCGCAAGGCGGTGGTGATCGCCAACGCCCGGGCCGCCGCCGAGCGTGCCGGTATCCCGTCCGACGTGGTCGGCGATATCTGGGAGCGGCTGGTCGAGGGATCGATCGCCTATGAATTCGAGCGGTGGGACGAACATCGCGCCTGACCTGAAGCGATATCGCTGCCATGTTTCGGACGCGAACCGCCGCTAATGAAGAGCGGCTTTTCCTGAGAGAGGATGCTTATGAAGACCCTGTTCGCCGTCGCGCTGATCGTCGTCGCCACGCCTGCTCTGGCCCAGACCACGCCGGCCCCGGTGCCCGCACCTGTTGCTGCCTCGGCCACTGCAGCTACGGTCGCCCCGGCGGCGAAGTATAACCTCGACACGCCGATCGAAACCCTGGTGGCCGATCCCGCCGCGAAGGCGGTGCTCGACAAGGATCTGGGCAGCGACGTCAGCCAGCACCCGGCCTATGACCAGTTCAAGGCGATGAGCCTCAACGCCGTCGCCCCGATGTCGGGCGGCGCGGTGACCGACGATATGCTCAAGACGATCGCCGCGGACCTCGCCACGATTAAATAGGCGCTGCTCGTCACCCCAGCGAAAGCTGGGGTCTCTGGCGGTTTCAGCCCCTCACTTTCCAAAGATCCCAGCTTTCGCCGGGATGACGAATGGGTGGCGGATTGCCCGGCGAATCCCTAGATTCGCCGGGCATGTCGGACCCGAACTCCCCCAACAGATTCAACGAGGAGAAGGCGACCTACGCCGTTCGCGGCGAGGGGAGCGCGCCTGATCTTGCCGCCGGTGTCGCGGCGATCCGCAATGTCCTGAAGACGTTGCCCGCGCGGCCGGGCGTGTACCGCATGCAGGATGCGCGCGGCGACGTGCTGTATGTCGGGAAAGCGCGGGCGCTCAAGAACCGCGTGACCAACTATACCCAGGTCGACCGGCTGCCCCGGCGGCTGCAGCGGATGGTCGCGCAGACCCGGGGCATGACGATCGTCACGACCAACAACGAAGCCGAGGCGTTGCTGCTCGAAGCGCAGCTGATCAAGCGTTTCCGCCCCGCCTACAACGTGCTGCTGCGCGACGACAAAAGCTTCCCGTTCATCCTGCTGCGCGCCGACCACGATTTCCCGCGCGTCCAGAAGCATCGCGGCGCGCGGCGGGCCAAGGGCAATTATTACGGACCGTTCGCCAGCGCGGGCAGCGTCAACAACACGCTCAACGCGTTGCAGAAGCTGTTCCTGCTGCGAAGCTGTACCGATGGTTTCTTCAAGACCCGCGACCGGCCGTGCCTGCTCTACCAGATCAAGCGCTGTTCGGCGCCGTGCGTGGGGCGGATCGCGGTCGAAGACTATGCCGAGCTGGTCGGCGACGCGAAGGACTTCCTCGCCGGCAAGTCGACCAAGGTGCAGGCCAAGCTCGGCGCGCAGATGCAGGCGGCGGCGGACAACATGGACTTCGAGCTGGCCGCGGTGCTGCGCGACCGGTTGAAGGCGCTGACCTTCATCCAGGGCACGCAGGCGATCAACGCCGAAGGGGTGGGCGACGCCGACGTGTTCGCGCTGGCGTGCAAGGACGGCACGATGGGCATCCAGGCGTTCTTCATCCGTGGCGGACAGAATTGGGGACATCGCAGCTTCTTCCCCGCGCACACCGCCGACGTGCCCGAGGACGAGGTGCTGACGCAGTTCCTCACGCAATTCTACGAGGAGGTGCCGCCGGCGCGGACGATCCTGCTCGACCGCGAGCTGGCGGAAGGCGCGCTGCTGAGCGAGGCGCTGGCCGAGCGCAACGGTTACAAGGTCGCGCTGTCGGTCCCGCAGCGCGGCGACCGGCGGCGGCTGATGGAACAGGCCAGGCGCAATGCGGTCGAGGCGCTCGACCGGCGGCTGGCGGAGAGCACGACACAGGCGAAACTGCTCCGCGAGGTCGCCGATTTGTTCGACCTGCCCGAGCCGCCCGACCGGATCGAGGTGTACGACAACAGCCATATCCAGGGGACCAACGCGCTCGGCGCGATGGTCGTCGCGGGGCCGGAAGGGTTCCGCAAGAGGCAATATCGCAAGTTCAACATCCGCAACAAGGACACCGTCCCCGGCGACGATTTCGGCATGATGCGCGAAGTGTTCCAGCGCCGCTTCGCCCGCGCGCAGGCCGAGGACCCCGACCGCGACGCCGGCGACTGGCCCGACCTGGTGCTGATCGACGGCGGGCGCGGGCAGTTGAATGCGGCGAAAAGCGTGCTGGAGGATATGGGGATCGAGGATGTCTGCCTGGTCGGCGTCGCCAAGGGGCCGGGGCATGGGCGCGAGGGGCGCGAGGTGTTCCACCTGATGAACGGCCGCGACTTCACGCTGCCGACCAACGCGCCGGTCCTGTTCTACCTCCAGCGGCTACGCGACGAAGTCCACCGCTTCGCGATCGGCGCGCACCGCGACAAGCGCGCCAGGGCGATCGGCGCGAGCCCGCTCGACGACGTGCCGGGGATCGGCCCGGCGCGGAAGAAGGCGCTGCTGATGCATTTCGGCACCGCGCGATCGGTGCGCGGCGCGAGTCTGGAGGATCTGCAGAAAGCGCCCGGCGTGTCGGCGGCGGTGGCGCAGCAGGTGTACGACTTCTATCATTCGCGGTGACCGCTTTCATACTGCCGGCGGACCGTATTTCACGACCAGCCACGCGCGCCACAATCGATCGAGGTCGGCCACGGTCGCGCCGAGCTTGAGCGCCGGTCCTTCGGCGGCAAGCCATTGCTCGATCGTGCGTCCTTGCCCGAACGCGCGACCGATGTCGGCGAACACCGTCGGCTTGCCGCTGCGTTCGATCATGAAATCGGCGAATACCCGTCCCTGGGCGTAGAAGATGCCGGCCTGGCGCGCGTTGGCGAATTCGGACCCGCCGTCCTGGCTGCGCATCACCGTCACGCCGGCGCCGTTGCGGCCCGCTGCCTCCGCCACCGCCTTCATCGGGTGGTCGCGATGCAGGAACAGCGCCAGGTCGTCGACCTTGAGCCCGTCTCCGCCGCGATATGCCTCGCGGAATTGCGCGCGCCGATCATCGGCGGCGGCATCGGTTTCCATCAGGACCGCCGCGGTCTCGTCCATCCAGTCGGGCCCCGGCCCGCCATAATGTCCCCGCGTGTCGATATCCAGGCCTGGCCAGAAAGCCTGGACGTACCAGCCATGCCCCAGTTCGTGCGGCACCGCCTGGGGATCGCGATCGAACGATCCCGCGGCGAGCCGGGTGCGGATTTGCGCCAGTGCCTTGTCGAGCGCCGCCTGCGCCTGGTCGGGCGACATGCCGGCGGTCTGCGCTTCGACCTGTCGGCGCACCGACGCTTCCACGCTGGACTGGAACGCGTCGCGCGTGAACCATGGCAGATCGACCGCGAAGCCGGCAGCCTTCAGCGCGGCCAGCACCGGCGCCCCGGCCTCCCCTTGAATGACGGCGTACCGCGCCGGCCTGACGCCGAACCAGCGCTCGAACCGCGCTTCGCCCGCTGCCGCGATCGCGGCAAGACGTTTCGCTTCATCCGCGTCCATCGCCAGCACCACACCCCCCGCATTGGCGACGCATACGGTCATGTTCGGCGCCGCCGCCCGGGCGGCACCACAATCGTCCACGCTGGTCGCCCCGGTCAATAACAGCCCCGCCAGGCCCAGCATTCCAACGTTACGCATCGCCATCTCCCACGCACTGATTTCACGGGGATGTCATTGATTACAAACGTAGTCAACTCCCGACTTCATTCCCGGGTTTGCGATTCCTTCATCCTGCGCGCGGTACGATCGCGGCATGACCGCCATCTTCATCACCATCGATACCGAGCTGATGTGGCGCCACCACACCGCCGGTTGTGACCTCCGGACGCAGGTGGCGCGTTCGATCGAGCCGGCGGGCGTCGGTATCGCGTATCAGCTCGCGACGCTGGCGCGGCATGGGCTGAAGGCGACCTTCTTCGTCGATCCGATGCCGACGATGGTGTTCGGGCTCGATGCGATCCGGCCGGTGGTCGAGGCGATCGTCGCGGCGGGGCAGGAGGTGCAATTGCACCTCCATCCCAACTGGGCGGGCGCGCGGGCCGACGATGCGGGCGAGCAATGTGCGCGGTTCAACCTGATCGAATATGGCCCCGACGAGCAGCGCGCGCTGATCGCGGGCGCGCGCGACCTGCTGAAGGCGTGCGGCGCGCCCGATCCGGTCGCGTTCCGCGCCGGCAGCTATGCCGCGAACGACGATACGCTGATCGCGCTCGCCGAGCTCGGCTTCGCCTATGACAGCAGCCATAACGGCGCCGACGCGCCATGGCCGAGCCAGATCGGCCTGCCCCCGCGGCAGATCGCGCCGGTGCGGCATCGGGGCGTGGTCGAGGTGCCGGTGACGCTGATCGAAGATGTGCCGGGGTCGCTCCGCCATTTCCAGATCTGCGCGCTGTCGCAGGGCGAGATGCGCGCCGCGCTCGATCATGCGGCGACGTTCGCGCACGAGGCGGCGACGATCGTCGGGCACAGCTTCGAACTCGCCAACCGCGCCGGTACGCGGCCCAACGGGGTGCATGTCAGCCGGTTCGAGGCGCTGTGCGGGATGCTCGCCGACGCGCGCGACACGCTGCCGACCGCGCAGTTCCGCGACCGCCCGCGATTCTCCGGGCAAAGCGACGCGACCCCGCTCGGCCCCAACCGGCTGCGGACGCGCTGGCGGCAGGCCGAACAATTATGGTCGAACCTGGTCGAGGAACGCTCGGCGTGACTCCCGTCACGTCCGGCGCGCGTCCCCTGCCGCTCAAGTTCCAGGTCGGCGCGCGGACGCTGGCGTCGATCCGCCGCAACCTCGTTCGCGTGCCGCTCGATCTCGACGCGGCGATCGACGGACGCCTGCCGGCGCTGCCCCCGCTCGACCGCGACGCGGACGGCTATCTCGTCACGTCGCTGCCCGAAGCGCGGCGCGACGCGCTTGCGGCCGCCGGGATGATCGCGTTCGTGCGACAGCGCTACACGCGCCGCTACGCCGACCTGACGACCGGGTTCGACGCCTATCTCGGGCAATTGTCCGGCAACACGCGGTCGGCGATCAAGCGCAAGGGCAAGAAGGTGGCGCAGGCGTCCGGCGGACAACTCGACGTGCGGCGTTACGCGACCCCCGAACAGCTCGCCGAATTTCACGGCATCGCGCGCGCGCTGGCGCTCGGCACCTATCAGGAGCGGTTGATGGGCGCGGGGCTGCCCGACACGCCCGATTTCACGCAACGGATGTACGCGATGGCGGCCGAGGGCGATGTCCGCGCCTGGTTGCTCTATGCCGGCGGCGAGCCGGCCGCCTATCTCTATTGCCCGATCCATGGCGGCACCGCGATCTACGAATTCGTCGGGCACGATCCCAGGTTCAACGATCTGTCGGTCGGCGCGGTGTTGCAGGTCGAGGCGCTGCGCGACCTCGCCGCCGATCCCGCGGTCGCGCGGTTCGATTTCACCGAGGGCGACGGCCAGCACAAGCGGCAGTTCGCGACCGGCGGAGTCGAATGCTGCGACATGCTGCTGCTGCGGCCGACGATCGCCAACCGCGCGGCGATCGCGGCGCTGGCCGGGTTCGACGGGAGCATGGCGGTGGCCAAGTCCGCGGTCGCGCGGTTCGGTTTGCAGAACGTGGCCAGGAAGGTCCGCCGCGCATCCTAGGGTCGATCGACCTCCCCCTAAATCCTTCCCCGCCAGGGGTGCGCGCGGAGCGCCGGAGGGGACGGAAGCACAAAGGCTGGTCGGAAGCCGTCCTACCCCTCCGTCAGCTCCGCTGACCCCTCTCTATTCGGTGATCGCGACGTGTCCGGGCAATGCGGCGACCCGCGCCAGCCAGGCTTGTATCGCGGGATAAAGGTGCAATTCGAACCCGCCATCCTCGCAGACATGGGTGTAGGCATAGAGCGCGATGTCGGCGAGGGTGAAGCGGCCGCCCGCGAAGAACGGCGTTCGCGACAGATGCTCGTCCATCAGCGTCAGCGCCGCTTCGCCCGCCGCGCGCTTGACCGGGAGCTGGACGCGCTGGAGGTCGGTGAGGTGTTCCTCGCCGATCCAGCCATACCAGAAGCGCAGGGTCGCGACGTTGGGCTCGTGATTGTACTGCTCCCAGAACATCCAGCGCAGCATGTCGGCGCGGTCGAACCGGTCGGCGGGGATCAGGTCCGAACCGTCCGCCAGATAGAAGCACGCCGCGCTGCTTTCGGGCAGGTAATCGTCGCCGACCTGGAGCACCGGGATGCGGCCATTGGCGTTGACCCCCGACAGGAACGCATCCGTGCGCGTTTCCCCCGCCATGATGTCGTATTCGCGCCGCTCCAAAGGCACGCCCAGGTGCGCGGCGGTCAGGCGGATCTTGTAGCAATTCCCCGACTGGGCGTATTCATGCAGGATCAGGTCGGCCATCGGCGCCTATTCCATCGTCAGCACGATCTTGCCGACATGGTCGCCCGCTTCCATCCGCCGGTGCGCGTCGGGCGCGTCGGCGAGCGGGTAGGTGCGGTCGATCGCCGGCTTCAGTCTCCCTTCGGCGACCAGCGGCCACACCGTCCGCGCCAGTTCGTCGGCCACCGCGGTCTTGAATTCGACCGGGCGCGGGCGGAGCGTCGACCCGGTCAGCGTCAGGCGGCGGCGCATCACCTCGAACACCGGGATGGTCGCCATGGCGCCGCCCTGCACCGCGATCGAGACATGGCGGCCGTCATCGGCGAGGCATTGCAGGTTGCGCGCGACATAGTCGCCGCCGACCATGTCGAGCACCACCGCGCAGCCCTTTCCCCCGGTGATCGCCTTCACCTCGGCGACGAAGTCCTGCGTCCGATAGTTGATCGCGTGATCGGCCCCGATCGCTTTGGCCGCCGCGCATTTGTCGTCGCTGCCGGCGGTGACGATCACCGTCACGCCGAACAGGTTGCACAGCTTGATCGCCATCGTGCCGATGCCCGACGTGCCGCCGTGCACCAGCACCGTGTCGCCCTCCGCCGCATAGCCGCGCTCGAACAGGTTGGTCCACACGGTGAACAGCGTCTCCGGCATCGCCGCCGCCTCGACCATGCTCAGCGCGTGCGGCACCGGCAGGCACTGGCCCCAGGGCGCGACGGCATAATCGGCATAGCCGCCGCCCGCGATCAGCGCGCAGACCGGCTGGCCGATCATTTCCGGCCCGACGCCCTCGCCGACGGCGACGATCGTGCCGGCCACTTCCAGCCCCGGGATCGACGGCGCGCCCGGCGGCGGCGGATACAGGCCGGCGCGCTGCAGCAGTTCGGGGCGATTGACCCCGGCGGCGGCGACCTTGATCAGCACCTCGCCGCCGCCCGGTTTCGGCACCGGCCGCTCGACGATCGTCAGGACCTCGGGGCCGCCGGGCGTTTCGGGGTCGATCGCCCGCATCATGCTTGGAATCATCGCATCGTTATTGACTTCGCTCCCCGCCCGGTCAACGATTCCGCGCATGGATTCCGACGAGAATCTGCCGCGCCCCGGCGAACCGATCGCGCTCCTGGTCAAACAGGATCTGGATCCGCTGTCGGTCGCCGAGCTCGAAGCGCGGATCGCCGCGCTGGAGGGTGAGATCGCCCGCGTGCGCCACCATATGCAACGCGCCGTTAACCATCGCGCAAGCGCTGACGCGTTATTCAAGCGATGAGCGCGAACCGCATCCTCATGGCCGGCGATGACCGGCCGGATGATGCGGACATCGGCCAGCGCTTGATGCGAGGCCCCTCCCACCCGACATTAGGGCAAAGGGCCGCGCGTCCATGCGGCCCGTCAGGAGTAATGAAGTAATGCCGAGTTTCGCCTCCGCGCTCGAAACCACCCTCCACAAGGCGCTCGAAGCCGCCTCGTCGCGCCGCCACGAATATGCGACGCTCGAACACCTGCTGCTCGCGCTGATCGACGACGAACATGCGTCGAAGGTCATGGCGGCGTGCGGCGTCGAACTCGACGACCTGCGTACCACCGTCGCGCATTATCTCGACAGCGAGCTGGATGCGCTGAAGGTCGACAAGGCGACCGATCCGTCGCCGACCAGCGGTTTCCAGCGCGTCGTCCAGCGCGCGATCCTGCACGTGCAAAGCTCGGGCCGCGACGAGGTGACCGGGGCCAACGTGCTGGTCGCGCTGTTCAGCGAACGCGAGAGCTATGCCGTCTATTTCCTGCAGCAACAGGACATGAGCCGGCTCGATGCGGTCAGCTATATCAGCCACGGCCTCGGCAAGGGGGGCGCGCCGGCCGAAAGCACCCCGCCCAAGGGCGCGAGCGACGAGGAAAAGCCCGGCAAGTCGGACAAGGGCAAGGGCGAATCCGCGCTCAAGCAGTTCACCGTCGACCTCAACGAGAAAGCCAGGAACGGCAAGGTCGATCCGCTGATCGGGCGGATGCCGGAGGTCGACCGCACGGTGCAGATCCTGTGCCGCCGGTCGAAGAACAATCCGCTCTATGTCGGCGATCCCGGCGTCGGCAAGACCGCGATCGCCGAGGGACTCGCGCGCAAGATCGTCGAGGGCGACGTGCCCGATGTGCTCAAGCCCGCGATCATCTATTCGCTCGACATGGGGGCGCTGCTCGCCGGCACGCGCTATCGCGGCGATTTCGAGGAGCGGCTGAAGGCGGTCGTCAACGAGCTGGAAAAGCTGCCCGACGCGATCCTGTTCATCGACGAAATCCACACCGTGATCGGCGCGGGCGCGACGTCGGGCGGGGCGATGGACGCGTCGAACCTGCTCAAGCCCGCGCTGTCGGGCGGCACGATCCGTTGCATCGGCTCGACCACCTACAAGGAATTCCGCAATCATTTCGAAAAGGATCGCGCGCTGCTGCGCCGGTTCCAGAAGATCGACGTCAACGAGCCGTCGATCGAGGACACCGTCAAGATCCTGGCGGGCCTGCGCTCGGCGTTCGAGGATCACCACAAGGTCAAGTACACGCCCGACGCGATCAAGGCCGCGGTCGAACTGTCGGCGCGCTACATCAACGACCGCAAGCTGCCCGACAAGGCGATCGACGTGATCGACGAGGTCGGCGCGATGCAGATGCTGGTGCCGCCGTCGCGGCGCAAGAAGACGATCACCACCAGGGAGATCGAGGCGGTGATCGCGACGATGGCGCGCATTCCGCCGAAATCGGTGTCGAAGGACGACACGCTCGCGCTGTCGACGCTCGAAACCGACCTGAAGCGCGTCGTGTTCGGCCAGAACGAGGCGATCGAAAAGCTCTCGTCGGCGATCAAGCTCAGCCGCGCGGGGCTGCGCGATCCCGAAAAGCCGATCGGCAATTACCTGTTCACCGGCCCGACCGGCGTCGGCAAGACCGAGGTTGCGCGCCAGCTCGCCTCGATCCTGGGCATTCCGCTGCAACGGTTCGACATGTCCGAATATATGGAGCGCCATTCGGTCAGCCGGCTGATCGGCGCGCCGCCGGGCTATGTCGGGTTCGACCAGGGCGGGCTCCTCACCGACGCGGTCGACCAGCAGCCGCATTGCGTGCTGCTGCTCGACGAGATCGAAAAGGCGCATCCCGATCTGTTCAACATCCTGTTGCAGGTCATGGATCACGGCCGCCTGACCGACCAGCACGGCAAGACGGTCGATTTCAGGAACGTCATCCTGATCATGACGACCAATGCCGGCGCGTCCGACATGGCGCGCGAGACGCTGGGCTTCGGCAACCTCACGCGCGAGGGCGAGGACGAGCAGGCGGTGCAGAAGATGTTCACCCCTGAGTTCCGCAACCGGCTCGATGCGATCGTGCCGTTCGGTTATCTGCCGCCGGAAGTCGTCGCGCGGGTGGTGGACAAGTTCATCCTCCAGCTCGAACTGCAACTGGCCGACCGCAACGTCCACATCCAGCTCGACGACGAATCGAAGGCGTGGCTGACCGCCAAGGGCTATGACAAGCTCTACGGCGCGCGCCCGATGGGCCGCCTGATCCAGGAGAAGATCAAGCAGCCGCTCGCCGAGGAACTGCTGTTCGGCAAGCTGGTCCATGGCGGCGAGGTGACGGTGAAGATGAAGGACGGCGCGCTGACCTTCGCGATCGAACCCGCCGCGCCCCGGAAGACGGGCAAGAAGGGCGGCAAGGCGGTCAAGGTCGACGCCAAGTAACGCCGACGCCGGTGACGTAGCGAACGGGCCGGGAAGCGATTCCCGGCCCGTTTTCGTGTCGGCCCAGTGGCGACGCTCAACCAAAACCCCGTTCGTGCTGAGCTTGTCGAAGCACGGCTCTCCCCAAGCGCATCGCTTGCGGCCCGGCGCCCTTCGACAAGCTCAGGGCGAACGGTTGGGGGTTGTCGCCAGCCTTCGCGATCGCACCGCTTGGGCCTATGCTTGCGCCCGCAACCATCACGATTCGGGAGAGACTTGATGTGCGACGAACACACCGCGGCCGATAACGATCGCTTTCTCGCCAGCGTCCACCCCTCGCGGCGGCAATTCGGCACATTGGCCGGGGTCGCCGGGCTGATGGCGGTCCTGCCGACGCCCGCCGACGCCGCGGCGATCAAGGGGCGCGACGTGTCGATCAAGACCCCCGACGGCACGTGCGACGCCTATTTCGTCGCGCCCGCGACCGGCAAGGCGCCCGGCGTGCTGGTGTGGCCCGACATCATGGGGCTGCGGCCCGCTTTCCGCCAGATGGCCGATCGCCTCGCGCAGTCGGGTTATGCCGTGCTGGTCGTCAACCAATTCTACCGCTCGACCGCGGCCCCGTTCATCAAGACCGGCGAATCGTTCGACCAACCCGAGGTGCGGGCGCGGATCATGCCGTTCACGATGGCGATCAGCCCCGAGGGCATTGTGCGCGACGCGACCGCCTTCACCGCGTGGCTCGACGCCCAAAAGGAGGTCGACACCAAGCGCGGGCTCGCCACCACCGGCTATTGCATGGGCGGCCCGATGGTGTTCCGCACTGCCGCCGCGAACCCGGCGCGGGTGAAGGCGGGCGCGACCTTCCATGGCGGCGGCCTGGTCGGCGACAAGCCCGACAGCCCCGACAAGCTGATCCCGCGGATGAAAGCGAGCTATCTGATCGCGATCGCTGCGAACGACGATCAGAAGGCGCCGACCGACAAGGAGACGCTCAAGGCCGCCTTCGCCGCCGTCGGCCTGCCCGCCGAAATCGAGGTCTATGCGGGCACGATGCACGGCTGGTGCCCGCCCGACAGCCGCGTCTACAACGCCGTACAGGCGGAGAAAGCGTGGGGCCGGATGCTCGCGCTGTTCCAGAAGGCGCTGTGAGAAGTCCAAGCCCCTCGCCTTCAGGGGAGGGGTTGGGGGTGGGGGAGTGCCGTCTCACCGAGCCCGTCGTTTGGGGCACGCCCCCACCCCAACCCCTCCCCTGAAGGGGAGGGGCTTAGTAAGGTGCTTGCAATGTTGGATTCCACCTGTTCCCTGTCTGTTCAAGGAGTCAATCGATGAGCGACCTGATTCTCTACACCAATCCGATGTCGCGCGGGCGGATTGCGCGCTGGGCGCTGGAGGAAGTCGGCGCGGGCTATGAGGTGCGCGTGATGAACTATGCCGATACGATGAAGGGCGGCGAGTATCTCGCGATCAATCCGATGGGGAAGGTGCCGGCGATCGTGCACAAGGGCAAGGTCGTGACCGAATGCGCGGCGATCTGCGCGTATCTGGGCGACGCGTTCCCCGATGCCGGCCTCGCCCCCGCACCTGCCGACCGCGCCGATTATTATCGCTGGCTGTTCTTCGCGGCGGGGCCGGTCGAGGCGGCGGTGACCAACCAGGCGGCGGGGTTCGTGCCGTCGGACGAGCAAGGCCGGATGTTCGGCTATGGCAGCTACGACCGGGCGATCGACGTGCTCGAACGCGCCGTGTCGCAGCATGATTACGTCGCGGGCGACGCCTTCACCATGGCCGACGTCTATGTCGGCAGCCAGGTGTTGTGGGGCACGCAGTTCGGCACGATCCCGCAACGCGACGCCTTTGCCGCCTATGCCGGGCGGCTGTCGTCGCGCGCCGCCTATCGACTGGCGAGCGAGCTCGACGATGCGTTGATGGAAACGAACCAGATGGCGTGATCGCCCGCTGATCGTGCTCCTGCGAAAGCAGGAGCACAGAGCCACGAGCGATGCCGCCTGAAACCCTGGGCTCCTGCTTTCGCAGGAGCACCGGATCGCACATGAGGGGGTTATCGATGGGATTCTACAAGGACGACGCGAGCCTGCAGGCCGCGGCGCTGGTGCCGGCGCGGCCGATCAGGACGCTGCCTGCCGCCGGCACTACATTGGGCAGCGTGGCGCGCAGCTACAATGCGATCGGCGGGCTGGCCGACCGGCTGGGCGCGGTGACGGGGATCGAGACGCTGGCGGCGCTGGCGGTGTGGATGGTCGAAAGCGGCGGGCGTTCCTTCACGCCGGGCAAGCCGGTGCTGCGATTCGAGAATCACATATTCTGGGATCGTTGGGGCAGCGCCAACGCCAAGACGTTCGACGCGCATTTCGTGTTCGGCGGGCACGGCGCCGCCGGCAAGCGCTGGGAAGGCCATAAATGGCGCGAAAAGACCACCGGTCCCTGGGCGAGCTTCCACGGCGTCCAGGCGAAGGAATATGACGCCTATCATTTCGCGCGGACGCTGTCCGGCGTCGAGCTCGCGGCGCAAAGCGCGAGCTGGGGCGGAACGCAGGTGATGGGGTTCAACCACGGCCTGATCGGCTATGCGTCGGCGTTCGACATGGTCAACGCCTTCGCCCGCGACCTGCGCTGGCAAGTGCTCGGCTTCTTCGACTTCTGTCGCTCGGCGGGGCTGGTCGCCGCGATCAAGGCGCATGATTGGGTCAAGTTCGGCGACGGCTATAACGGCGCGGGCAATGGCGGGGTGTACGGGCCGAAGCTCAAGGCGATCTACGATTTGAAGAAGCAGTTCGACGCCCTGCCGCGGTCCTGATCCACGGGTTTCGCGTCCTGTCCGGACATCGCGACAGTGTGACCCAAGTGTGACCTTTGGTGGTCCATGGTGACCGCGAACATTGCGAACTTTCAGCCGATATTCAGCCGGGTGGGCGTTCTTGGCCGAACTGGGAGAATCGCGATGAAACGAGCATTGATCGGCACCGTATTCCTGTCGCTCGCGACGCCGGCCCTGGCGCAAAGCAACGGTTACGGCATCCGCACCATGCCGCCGCCCCAGCCTCGGTCGGTTCCGAATGAACGGCCGGGCTACGAGGGCGCGTATGACCGCGCCAATGAAGGGTGGCGGAGCGAGCGGCACGATTGCCTCTATGGTCGCGGATCGTCGTCCTCGACGCAGCGCGCCTGCACCGAAACCATGCGCAATCGCCCGCCGCTATCGTCCGATTTCGTGAAGGCGCCGCCCGCCAAATAGCGCCTAGCGGCCTGGCAATTCCGCCATCACCGCGTCGCGCTCGGCCGCCGTCATGCGCGACCATTGCGCGATCTCGTTGATCGACCGGCGGCATCCCTCGCACAGCCGGTCCTTGCCGATCGTGCAGATGTTGACGCACGGGCTCTCGATCTTCCGCACCGGCACGATGCTGATGAAATCGGGCAGCGACACGCGCGGTCAGTCGCCAAGATCAATCAAGCGTGAGCTTGGCGCCGAGGAAGTCGGGGATCGGGCCGTTCCAGCCCCCATTATCAGCGGCGTCGGGGCCGTCATCCGCTTCTTCGCGGCGCGTAGGCTCGCGGCGCGGCGGGCGGGCGGCGCGGGCCGGACGTTCGGAACGGGGGGCGTCGTCGCGCGCGCGCGCCTCCTCGCGTTTCGCGCGGCGCGGCGCGGGCTTCTCGTCGCGCGTGCGGCGGCCGCGCGGGGCGGCTTCCTCGTCCTCGACGACCGGCACACTGTCCAGCCGCGGGATCTTCTGTCCGGTCAGTTTCTCGATATTCTCGATATTCTCGGCGTCTTCCTTGGCGGCGAACGTATAGGCCGTCCCCGTCGCGCCCGCGCGGCCGGTGCGGCCGATACGGTGGACGTAATCGTCGGGATGCCACGGCGCGTCGAAGTTGAAGACCGTCGACACGCCCTTGATGTCGAGCCCGCGCGCGGCGACGTCCGAGGCGACAAGGATGTTGATGTCGCCCGACTTGAAGCGATCCAGCTCGGCGATACGCGCCGATTGATCCATGTCGCCATGGATTTCACCGGAGCGAAAGCCATGGCTCTTCAAGCTCTTGTTGAGTTCGCGCACCGCGGTCTTGCGGTTGCAGAAGATGATCGCGGTCGTGACGTCGTCACCCTTCAGCAACGTCCGCAGCACCTTGCGCTTCTCGAACGCCTGAGCCTTCACCGGCACCAGCCATTGCGTGATGTTGGTGTTGGTCGTCGCCGGCCGCGCCACCTCGATCGTCTTCGGGTTCGACAGGAACTTGTCGGCCAGCTTCTTGATCGGCGGCGGCATCGTCGCGGAGAACAGGAGCGTCTGGCGGCTGGCGGGCAGCTTGGTGCAGATATTCTCGATATCGGGGATAAACCCCATGTCGAGCATGCGGTCGGCCTCGTCGATGACCAGCAGGTTGCACCCGGTCAACAGGATCTTGCCGCGTTCGAACAGGTCCATCAGCCGGCCCGGCGTCGCGATCAGCACGTCGACGCCGTCCGACAGCGCCTTGACCTGGTCGCCCATCTGCACGCCGCCGATCAGCAGCGCCATCTTGAGGTCGTGATACTTGCCGTATTTCTCGAAATTCTCCGCGACCTGCGCGGCGAGTTCGCGCGTCGGCTCGAGGATGAGGCTGCGCGGCATCAGCGCCCGCCTGCGGCCATGGCCGAGGATGTCGATCATCGGCAGCACGAACGCGGCGGTCTTGCCGGTGCCGGTCTGCGCGATGCCGATGATGTCGCGCATCATCAGCACGGACGGCACGGTCGCCGCCTGGATCGGGGTCGGCTCGGTATAGCCCGACTCCTCTACGGCGCGGAGCAATTCATCCGATAGGCCGAGGTCGGCAAAGGGCATTCACGAATCCGGAAAAAATGACAGCGCGGCGGTGCGTCGCGCTTGTCTGCGCGCGCTTGCCGATCAGGCGCGCAAAGTCAAGGTTTACGCGGCTTTTCCACCTTCGCGACCAGTCGCTTGAACTTGCTGATCGCGCATTTGTCGCCCGATCGCGTGCGGATCGTGTCGCGTTGCGCGCATACCTGTCCGTCCGCGGCGGTCTTCAGATAGAAGCCGCCATAATAGCCGAGCGCGGTGCAATCGTCGTCGAGCTCCGCGCGAATGCGGGCGCCGCCCTTCATCACCAGGTCGACGCTGTCGGTGCCGTTGACGATCGCGCCGGCAAGCTGGTTGGCGACGACGCATTTGGGGCCGCTCTTCTCGATCCAGCGCGGCGCGACCGGCACGGTGCGCACCCGCGACTCGACCCGGATCACGATGCGCCCGGTAATCGATACCTGCCCCTGCGGCTCGCCGAACGCCGGCGTCAACGGGGCGCTCGCCGCGGTGCCGAGGATCATCAGGAGAGGAAGGAACGAGTGCATGGACGGGGACTTGGTAGCGGCGAAGGTTGAACGTTGAATGAATTGGCCGGGCGCCGCCGCCATGCTAGCCGCGGCGGCATGACCCCCGCCCAATCCGCGCTGATCGACGCCGTGCGCATGCAGGCCGGCGACAAGGCCGTCGTCATCGACCCCGATGATATCGCGCCGTGGCTGACCGACTGGCGCGGGCGGTTTCATGGGCAAGCGCCCGCGATCATCGCCCCCGACAGCGTCGAGGGCGTGCGATTCGCGGTCGGGCGGGCGCACGAACTCGGCGTGGCGCTGGTGCCGCAGGGCGGCAACACCTCGATGGTCGGCGGGGCGACGCCGCCGGCGGACGGATCGGCGTTGATCCTGTCGCTGCGGCGAATGAACCGGATTCGCTCGATCGACGCGGCGGCGGGCCTCGCGGTGGCGGAGGCGGGCGTGATCCTGGCCAATCTGCACGAGGCGGCGGAGGCGCAGGGCATGCGCTTTCCGCTGACGCTCGGTGCGCGGGGCAGCGCGACGATCGGCGGGCTGGTGTCGACCAATGCAGGCGGCACGCAGGTATTGCGGTTCGGAACGATGCGGTCGCTGGTCGCCGGGGTCGAGGCGGTGCTGCCCGACGGGTCGCGGCACGACGGGCTTGCCGCGCTCAAGAAGGACAATCGGGGGTACGACCTCGACCATCTGCTGGTCGGGGCGGAGGGGACGATCGGGGTCGTCACGGCGGCGACCTTGCGACTGGTCCCGGCGGTGGTCGATCGCGCGACCGGCTGGCTGGGCGTCGCATCGCCGGCGGTCGCGCTCAAGCTGCTGCGCGCGATGGAAGCGCGATCGGGCACTGCGATCGAGAGTTTCGAACTGGTGCCGAAGCTCGCGCTCGACCTGGTGCTCAAGCACATCCCCGGCACCCGCCCGCCGCTCGACGCGCCCTGTCCGTGGCTGGTCCTGGTCGATTATGTCGCGGCGACGCCGGATGCGGCGAAGCCCGCGCTGGAAGCATTGCTGCAAAGCGCGCTGGCCGATGGCCTGGCGCAGGACGCCGTGGTCGCCGCCAACGAGGCGCAGGCCGAGGCGTTCTGGCGCCTGCGCGACTCGATCTCCGAAGCCGAACGCGCCGAGGGACCGACCATGGCGCACGACATCTCTGTCCCGGTCGATGCGATGCCCGGTTTCATGACGCGAGCGAGCCGCGAGGTCGAAGCGGCCTTTCCCGGCGTCCACTGCAGCGCGTTCGGGCATCTCGGCGACGGCAATGTCCATTTCCATGTCAACGCGCCCGCCGGGGCGAGCCCCGACCGCTGGCGCGCCGAAATCGGTGAAGCGGCGAGCCATATGGTCTATGATCTGGTCGTCGCGGCGGGCGGGTCGATTTCCGCCGAACACGGGATCGGCCAGATGAAGCGCGACGAACTGGAACGCCTGTCACCGCCCGCCCGCATGGCGGCGTTGCGGGCGATCAAGCGGGCGTTCGATCCGCGCGAGCTGATGAACCCCGGCAAGCTCGTCACCCTTGCGCCTTGATGCGCCACGCCCTAGGGCACCCGGCGATTAGCGGCGTTCCGCCGCGCTCAAGATCTTCGATGGAGTCAAGGTAATGGCCAGCGCGCCGCAACAGCTTCCCCTGTTCTACAACACGCTCGAACCGCTTTCGAGCGAGGCGCACGCCAAGTTCCGGATGCGCCAGACCGATGGCGCCGATTTCCTGATCGGCCAGCATGCCATCCCGGTCACCGTCGACGAATTCCCGCTGGTCCAGCGCCAGATGCCGATCATCTTCTCGCAGGGCGACGATTCGGTGCCGCTCGCGCTGATGGGCCTGAACGAAGGGGTCAACGTCTTCATCGACGAAAAGGGCCATCTGCGCGATCAGCACACTTATGTTCCAGCCTATATCCGCCGTTACCCGTATCTGCTCGCTCGCCTGAGGCCGGATACCGAGGATTTGACCCTGTGCTTCGACCCGACGTCGCCGGCGATCGGCGATTTCGAAGAGGGTGAGGCGCTGTTCGAGAACGGCGAGCCGACGCCGATCGTCAAGGGTATCCTGGAATTCAACCAGCAGTTCGAGGAGGCGGGCGCGCGCACCGGCGCGTTCATGAAGGAGATCAAGGAACTCGACCTGCTGATGGACGGCGAAGTGACGATCCAGCCGGAGGGCGCGGAAAAGCCGTTCCTTTATACGGGCTTCAAGATGATCAGCGAGGAAAAGCTCGTCGCGCTGCGCGGTGACCAGCTTCGCAAGATCGTCCAGTCGGGTCTGCTGCCGCTGATCTACGCGCACCTGTTCTCGTTGCAGGTGATGCGCGAGATTTTCGCGCGTCAGGTCCAGCTGGGTCTGATGCCGGCGCCGCAACTGGCGCAATAAGCGGGCTCGCAACGTCGGGCAGCGGGCGAGCGCGGCTCGTCCGTCCGACGAGGGGGCGCTTGGGGTCAGGTAGCCCCTTGAAACCAAAGCGCCGCGTCCTTAGTTACCGTACTGCATGGCTTCGTGTTCCCCCCTTTCGCGGGGCCGTGTGGCGCATCTTCGGGTGCGCCTCCTCCCTGAACCTTGGCCGCCTCGGGCATTTGCCCGGGGCGGTTTTTTATCGGGAGATCATTCGGCGGCCAGCGCGTACTCGTCGCCGAGCAGCTCGTCGGCCGCCGCGTCGATCATGCGACGGAGCAGCGCCGCCATCGTGTCCAGCCCCTTGCCCGGTCCGTCGAGCCCGGCGTCGAGGTAGAGCCGGCGATCGACCTCGATCTGGATCGCGTGCACGCCACGGTCGGGCCGGCCGTGCCGGCTGAGGATATGCCCGCCGGGATAGGGCGCGTTGAGCGCAGCCGTCAGCCCGGTGGCGGCCACTTCCCCTTCGATGCGATGCACCAGCCGCGCGCCGGCGCTGCGCCCGAACCGGTCCCCCAGCACGATGTGCGCCGATCGCGGCCCCGGCAGCGGCGGCATCGAATGCAGGTCGATCAACAGCGCCACGCCGAACCGGTCGCGCGCCGCAAACAGCGCCTCGGCGAGCGCGGCATGGTAGGGGCGGTGGTCCTCGGCGATGCGCTGGCGTACCTCGTCGTCGGCCAGGCGGCGGCGCCACAATGTCACGCCGGGTGCGGCACGGCGTGGAACAAGGCCGAGCCCGCTCCTGAGCTTGGTCGCCGCCGCTCCCGCCGGGATCGCCCGCGCGCCGTCGTCGATCAGCGGGTCGCGCTCGTCCTCGGCACGGTTGAGGTCGATCCAGGCGCGGGCGCGGCGCTGGACGAACAGGGTCTCGTCGCCATGCGCGGCGAGCGCCAGCGTATCGGCGTGCCGGTCCTCCAGCGCGAGCATCGATGCGATCGGCACCGCCGCCGCGGCGCGCAGCGGCAGCGGATAGTCGCGGCCCGCATGCGGCACCGAAATCACCACCGGACTTGCCGGCGGATCAGCGCCAAAACGGTCGAACGACGGGACGGCCATGGCGCCATGATATGCGCCGCATCGGGACGCGGCAATCGGCGTGGACGCTGGAATTTCTTAAACCTTTGGCGCATAAAACGCGCCGCGAAATTGAGCGGGGCGGCGATGATCAGAATTCTCTTGGCCGAGGACGATTCGGTGATGCGCGAATACCTCACGCGCGCGCTCGAACGCTCGGGCTATGCCGTGACCGCGGTCGACCGCGGCACCGCGGCCTTGCCGCTGGTCGAGGCGGAGCATTTCGACCTGTTGCTGACCGATATCGTCATGCCGGAAATGGACGGGATCGAGCTGGCGCAGAAGGTCGCCGAGATCGCGCCGTCGACGCGCGTCATGTTCATCACCGGTTTCGCCGCCGTGACGCTGCGGGCGGGCAAGACGATGCCGCAGGCGCGCGTGCTGTCCAAACCGTTCCATCTGCGCGACCTGGTGATGGAGGTCGATCGCCTGTTCGAATCGGAAACCGCCAGCGGGGGGTTGTAGAGGCTCGCGGCCTTCGCTAGAGGCCGCTGCCTCGTGGGCGTATAGCTCAGTGGTAGAGCACTGTGTTGACATCGCAGGGGTCCCAAGTTCGAACCTTGGTACGCCCACCATTAAAAGCCCGTCATTCCAGTGGGATGGCGGGCTTTTATGCATCTGGAGCTGGTCGATTTTCTCAGGCGCTCCGGTAGAATTCCGGTGAAATTGCGGAACGGGAACGGAACATGTCGAGACAGGGGCGTTCGGCTCCAGTCCCCCCACAGCCTCAGCGCTGCGCCCTGAGCGACACGACGTTCGAACTCGAATCGGCGGCTTCGAGATCGGCTGTGGCGGTGACGTCGACCCCGGCCTCCCACACCCGCCCGCTCGTCGAGCAAAATATGAACTGCGGCACGTCGAGATCGACCGACACGTACTGGACTCCGTCCTCGATGAACGATTTGGCATCGGTCACGATGATGTCGTCCGTCAGGAAGGGGTGATCGATCAGAGCCGTGACCGGCTTGCCGATGCCAGCCACGAGGGTCGTCGCCGGGACGTGTAGCCTGCTGATCACGACCGAGTCCCGACGCCAATCCACGGTCGAATGCGGGTCGCCTGTGCCGGCCGTGACCCTGCCGTACCGCATAATCATCGCGGTGTCGTCCGGAAGCCAGAAGCGCCATTCGGTGTTGAAACGCCGGAGGGTTGTGGCCGTGTCGCCATGATGGGCGATGGCGTTCAGCGCGAGCCGGTCGATGCGGCCTGTGGCACCGAGCTCGGCCAGCTCCAGCCAGGTCGCATTCGCCGCTTCAACGTCCTCGCGGCACTCGGCGAGCTGGCTCTCCAGCTGGTCGGGTGTCTCGACGGATATCTCGATGACTTCGCTCGGGAACCGCTCGGTCGGGCCCTCTATCTTTATGGAGGTCGCGGGGGTAGTCGAGCCTACCCAGTAATCAAACGGTGCCAGCTCGACACCAACAAGGCGCGCATGGATGCCGTCCCGTGCCCAAGCGGCGATAATCCTCCGCGTCCGCAGCAGCTGATCGTGCAGTTCGTCTGCCAACTGCGGCAGGATTCGCATGCAGATACTGGCGCCTTGCACAACCCATGAGCGGAGGAGTTCCGTGTCCTCCTCGGGGTCGATACCCCCATATTCGGCGTCCTCCGGAAGACCGTATTCGGTAGCGATCGTCATCCCGGACGCGAGCTCGACGACGGCGCGGTATCGCACCTCGTCGTCCTCGTCGTCCAGGCAGGAGATGCTAGCGAGGTAGGGGTAGCCGTCGTCGTCGAACGCCGTCACGATCCCGGCAGCGGCCAAGCGAAGTTCCATCGGTGCTTCGTCATCGCTGAGGATTTCGACGGCGGTCCAGTTCTTCATTTCTTTTCTCCCTCTCTTGATCGGCACGGATCAAGCATCTTCAAGGAACTTGAATTCCAAACCCTTCCAGTCAGTTACTCGCTCTACTCCCCACGCCGAACGTCTTGTTGTTCGCGGGCGGAATCGGGCGGTTCAATCAGACGCGCTGAGCTCGCCATCGCCGGTGGGCGCGAGTTCAACGACAGTCCATCTGGTGAGTGGGGCCTTTGGATCCACGGCCCTGATCCTTCCGTCGGCGATCAGGATGCCGATCTCCATGGCGGTCGAGCGGGCGTCGAATCCGATCATTCGGAATCCGTCGATGAGGTCGAGGATGACGAACGCATCCCGCGTCGTGAAGGCGTCGATGATCCTGGCGGTCAGCTCGGGGTCATGCTCGAACCTGTACGGTTCTCTTTCGTAAACGGCTGTCAAATTCGCACTCCTCTCTCGCTGTGGTTTGTCAGATGATCGTCGTGGTCTGCCTTGGAAAAACTGGTCCAATTCTGAAGAGAGCCTGCGAGGGCGAAAGAATTGGAGAAATGTATGGGACGTCAGCGATTTACGCCGGAGCAGATCATCGCGAAGCTGCGTGAGGT
>Ga0153956_1000953_pt1 | contig 28653 bp, 22 predicted proteins | sample TSFL040MetaG_FD_104704 | JGI IMG/M metagenome (GOLD analysis project Ga0153956, IMG submission 104704) | Attine ant fungus gardens microbial communities from Florida, USA - TSFL040 MetaG | ecosystem: Host-associated > Fungi > Mycelium > Unclassified | place: USA: Florida, Wekiwa Springs... | reverse complement strand
TTCGGAGAACGCCGAGTACACCTACGGCAAGCGGCGGTTGCGGGAGATCGACCGCCGGGTGCGCTTTTTGCGCCAGCGCCTGGACGGGATGGTGGTGGTGGATCAGCCGCCGTCGGACCGGGGACGTGCGTTCTTCGGGGCCTGGGTGTCGCTGGAAAAGGAGGACGGTGCCGAGGTGCGCTACCGCATCGTGGGGCCGGACGAGATCGACATGGCGGCGGGTTACATCAGCATGGACTCGCCGCTGGGGAAGGCGCTGCTGGGGAAGGCGCTGGATGCGCAGGTGACAGTGGCCGTGCCGGGGGGCACTGCCACGTATGTCATTGTCGAGATCGAATACTCGGAAGCCAGCAGCTCGCATTCATGACTGCCACGCCGCCCGCCGGCCCCCGTGCGACGCGAGGGGCCAACGGTCGGCATGTCAGCCATGAATACTCAGTGATTCCCCCGAAATCTAAAACTTTAAGACGGAGCATTCCTGGGTGACAGGTCGACTCCGGCCCCTTCGCGCAGCGTCCGGGGCCGGAGGCGACTGTCAGCCAGGAAGGCGAACGGCGGTGCCTACCAGAGCACCCGCACGTTCTTGAACTGCCACGGATCACTGGTGTCCAGGTCCTCCTGGAACAGCCGCTCGCGGCCTTCCAGCGGCGTCCAGTCGGTGTACTCGCCGTGCATCGTGCCCATGTAGGGACCGACGATTTCCAGGTTGCGGCGGTAGTCCATTTCGTCGGGCTCGACCAGGCCGCGGTTGGGGTTTTCCATCGCCCATATCATTCCCGACAGCGCCGAGGAGGTGACCTGCAGGCTGGTGGCGTTGTTGTACGGCGCCAGGGCGCGGGCTTCCTCGATGGTCAGCTGCGAGCCGTACCAGTAGGCGTTCTTCTTGTGGCCCGCCAGCAGCACGCCGAGCTCGTCGCGGCCGCTGATGATCTCGTCGCGCAGGATGCGTTTCTTGTCCTGCAGCACGAAGTTGCGGCCGGCGAACTCGTGCACCGAGGCAATGGCGGAGTCCGACGGGTGGTACGAGTAATGGGCGGTGGGCCGGTACACGACCTCGTTGCCGTTGCGCACGGTGTAGTAGTCCGACAGCGAGATGGCCTCGCTGTGGGTGATCAGGAAGCCGTGGAAGTTCTTCGCCAGCGGGGTCCAGGTGCGCACGCGCGTGGCCGCGCCGGGCTGCATCAGGTAGATGGCGGCGCCGCTGCCGTTTTCGTGGCGCCGGCCGTCGCGCGGGAAGTTGCGTTCGTGCGTGCCCCAGCCCAGTTCGGCGGGCTGCGCGCCCTCGCTGACAAAGCCGTCGACCGACCAGGTGTTCACGAACTCGTTGAGTTCCTTGGGCCGGTCAGCCAGCTGGGTGTCGCGCTCCGCGATGTGGATGGTCTTGACCCCCAGGGTCTGGGCGAGCCGGGCCCACTCGTCGCGCGAGGCGGGATTGCCCGCGTCCACGCCGGTGTCGGCGGCGATGTTCATGAGCGCCTGCTTGACCAGGTGCGAGACCCAGCCCGGGTTCGCGCCGTGGGTGACGACGGCCGTGGGCACCTTGGGATTGCCGGCGCGCAGCGCGAGGGCTTCCTCGCGCATGGCGTAGTTGGTGCGCTTGCCGGCGGACAGCGTGGGATCGGTATAACCGCCTTCCCAGGGCTCGATGCAGGTGTCGAGGTACAGTGCGCCCTTTTCCCAGGCCAGCTTGATCAGCGCGATGCTGGAGACGTCCACCGACAGGTTCAGCAGGAAGTCGCCGCGGCCCACCAGCGGGTTGAGCACGCGCTTGTAATTCTCGCGCGTCAGGCGCTCCTTGATGAAGGTCACGCCGTACTCGCGGGCCTCGGCGCTGCCGGCGTCCTCGGCCGTCACGATGGTGATGCGCTCCGGTGCAATACCGATGTGTCGCAAGATGAGCGGCAGAACCCCCTGGCCGATGCTGCCGAAGCCCACGAAAACGATGCGACCGGGGAAATCGATATGAACCGGATGCTTTGCCATGATTACATAGAGTCCTTGTTTGCTTGGGATGACCGCCTTATGGCGGGAATGGGTTGCCTTCCGGCGCTCAGCGCCAGTGTGGGGGAAAGGTGCGCTCGTAGCCGGGCAGCGCCGCGACCCGGCCGATCCAGCGTTCCAGCGCGGGGTAGTTCACCGCGAGCGGCAGGAAGCGGCTGGACAGCTCGCGGGCGGCGGGCCTGGCCAGGGCGCGCAGCAGCAGCTGCAGCGCCGGGAAAATCACGATGTCGGCGGCGGAGAAGCTCTCCCCCACCACCCAGTCCGAACGCGACAGCCGCGCCTCGATGGAGCGCGCCTCGCGGGCGACTACATGCATCGAGTCGGCGAGCTGGTCGATGCGTTCCTGGGCATGGCCTTCGAACACCGCACGCGTGATGCGGTTGATGTGTTCCTCGACGTAGCTCTGGTACTCGCAGATGACCCGCATGATCACGCCGGCCTCCTCCGGGGAGCGGCCGAACAGCGGCGGATCGGGGTATTTCTGGTCCAGGTAGTACAGCACCGCCAGGGACTCGAACACGACGTAGTCGCCGTCCTTGAGCACCGGCACCCGGCCGCGGAAGTTCAGCGCCGTGAACTGCGGGGACTTGTGTTCCTGGCGCGAGAACTCGAGCAGGTGGCTGTTCCAGGGCAGGCGTTTGTACTCGAGCGCGAGCAGCACGCGCCAGGAGTAGGGGCTGCCGCTGCCCCAGTAAACGTCGATCGCCATGATATAAATGCTGCTTGAGTCACAGATTGCCTTTGGGCCATTGTGCCAGTTCGCGCCCCATAACCCCACCCCCTGCCCTTGCGGCCTTTTTCCAGCGGAGCTTGTGCATGCCCAGCCACCGGACGCCCGCGCTGATTTCCGCGACCGGGCTGGCCGCGCGGCTGGCCGACCCGGCGGTCGTGGTAGTGGACTGCCGTTTCGACCTCATGAAACCGGACTGGGGCGCGCAGGCGTGGGCGCAATCGCACCTGCCGGGTGCGGCGTTCGCGGACCTCAACCGCGACCTTTCGAGCCCCGTGACACCGGCGACCGGCCGCCATCCGCTGCCGGAGCCGCGGCAACTGGCCGCTTTTTTCGGCCGGCTCGGCATCGGACCGGACTCATATGTCGTGGGCTATGACCAGGACAAGCCCATGGGCGGCTCGCGGCTGTGGTGGCTGCTGCGATGGCTGGGACATGAGCGGGTGTCGGTGCTCGACGGGGGGCTTGCGGCCTGGCAGGCCGCGGGATTGCCGCTGGGGACTGAGCCGCCGTCGCGAGCACCGGTGACGTTCAGCGTCCGGGAGCCGCTGGTCATGGCGATCAGTACGGCTGAGCTCCAGCAAGAGCTGATGCAGGAGTCGGTCACCTTGGTCGATGCCCGGCCGGCGGACCGCTTTGCGGGCCGGAACGAGACCATCGATCCGGTGCCGGGGCACATCCCGGGAGCCCGCAACCTGCCCTTCCCCGGCAATTTCGATGCGGCCGGTCGGCTGCTGCCCGTGGCCGAACTGGCGTCGCGCTGGCAGGCGGCGCTGGGTGGCAGGCCCCCGCAGCAGGTGGTGGCGATGTGCGGCTCGGGGGTGACGGCCTGCGTCAACCTGCTGGCGCTGCACGCCCTGGGCCTGGGCGGCGCACGCCTGTATGCCGAGTCCTGGAGTGGCTGGATCCGCGATCCGGCGCGGCCGGTGGCCAGCGGGCCGGCTTAAGGCCTGACGCGGCGGCGACCCGCAAAATCCGTTTCATGCGGACCCGCCCAGGGTCCGCGCCCCCCATGGGGCCGCCCTTCGGGCGTTCAAAAGGGCATCCACGCCGTTTCAGCCGGGGACGCCAAACCCACGTCCCTGTGGCTTGGAGCGCGCCATCCATGGCGCGCACGCCCCTCAAGCGGACACTTTGCGGGCTGCCGCCGCCTTTCAAGGTTCTTCCGAGTATTGCGCTGTCACGTGGTTTTGCTATGGTCCGCGCCTTTCACTGCCCGCATTGACAAGGAGCCCTGACCTACGTGAACGGCACGCCCTCCAGCAACTGGTCCATCGATGATTCCCGCGAGCTCTACCACGTGGATGCGTGGGGCAAGGGGTACTTCTCCATCAATGCCCTGGGGCATGTGGTCGTGCGGCCTGATCCGCAGGCCGGGGAGCAGATCGATCTTTACGAGGTCGTGGAGGGGCTGAAAGCGCGCGACCTGACGACGCCGGTGGTGGTGCGGCTGTCGGACATCCTGGCGCACCGGCTCAAGCACCTGCATGCGGCGTTTGCGCAGGCGATCGAGGAAAACAACTACAAGAACCGCTACGCCGCGGTATATCCCATCAAGGTCAACCAGCAGCGCCTGGTGGTCGACGAGGTGTACCGCTACGGTAAGAGCTTCGGCTTCGGCCTGGAGGCCGGTTCCAAGCCGGAACTGCTGGCGGTCATGGCGCTCACGGAAAACGAGGCCGACCGCCTGATCATCTGCAATGGCTTCAAGGACGACAGCTACATCGAGGCGGTGGCGCTGGCCACCAAGCTGGGCCGGACCATCATCCCGGTGGTGGAGAACTTCGAGGAGCTGGAGCTGATCCTCAAGCACGCGGACGCCTACCAGGTGCGGCCGCGCATCGGGGTGCGGGTGAAGCTGTCGAGCGAGGGCTCGGGCAAGTGGCGCGACTCCAATGGCGCGAAGTCCAAGTTCGGCCTGTTCGTGACCGAGATCCTGCAGGTGGTCGAGGTGCTGAAGGCCCGCGACATGCTGGACTGCCTGCAGCTGGTGCACTGCCATCCGGGCAGCCAGTTGCAGGACATCCGGCGCGTGAAGGACGCCATCATCGAGCTGGCGCACGTGTACGCGGAGCTGCGGCTGATGGGCGCGGGGCTCAAGTACATCGACATCGGCGGCGGCCTGGGCGTGGACTATGACGGCAGCGGCACCAATTTCTCCTCGTCGATGAACTACACGCTGAACGAGTACGCGAGTGACGTGGTGTACCGCATCGGCAGTGTCTGCAATGCGCGCAACATCCCGCACCCGATGATCGTGAGCGAGTCCGGGCGCGCCATCGCGGCCTATCACAGCGTGCTGATCTTCAACACCCTGGGCTCTTCGCAGCTGGACAAGTTCCAGGTCACGGCCCAGGAGACCGCGGAGGCGGCCACCAACCGCGATCTGCCGCAGCCGGTGCGCGACCTGTTCGAGGCCTACCGCACCGTCAACGAGCGCAAGCTGGTGGAGTGCTATCACGATGCGCAGACCGCTCGTGAACAGGTGCAGCAGATGTTCAACCTGGGGCTGCTGTCGCTGGTGTCGCGGGGACTTGCGGAACGGCTGTACTGGGCCACCTGCGCGCGCATCCGCGATGTCTGCCGCCGGATGGAGGACACGCCGGAGGAACTGGCCGACCTCGAGACCATCCTGTCGGACATTTACTTCTGCAACTTCAGCGTGTTCCAGTCGCTGCCGGACAGCTGGGCCATCGATCAGCTGTTCCCCATCATGCCGATCCACCGCCTGGGGGAAGAACCCACGCGCACGGGCACGCTGGCGGACATCACCTGTGATTCGGACGGCAAGATCGACCGCTTCGTCAGCCACCGCGACGTCAAGCGCACGCTGGAGCTGCATGAGCTGGCCCCGGGAGAGGACTACTACCTCGCGGCATTCCTGGTGGGCGCCTACCAGGAAACACTGGGCGATCTGCACAACCTGTTTGGCGACACGCATGTGGTGCATATCCGGCTGCTGGAGGAAGGCGGCTGGTGGATCGAGGAAGTGGTCAAGGGCGACACCGCCAACAAGGTCCTGGAGTACATGGAGTACGACGTGGCGGAGCTGGCGCCGGCACTGGCGCGGGACTGCGAACGGGCGGTGCGTGACGGCCGCATCACGCTGACGGAGAGTCAGCGGGTGAAGCGTTTCTACGAGGGCGAGCTCAACGGCTACGCCTACCTGGAGCCGCCGGGGGCCTGAGCCGCTCCGGCACGGTGCAGTGCGGCAGGTGGCGCACTGCGCTTGTGCGATCAATAGTTGGCAGAAGCCGTCAATTTGCCTGTAATTTTTGGCGGGAGTAGCATCGTTCCGGTTCTGCGGTGCATACGCGCCAGCTGTACGGCGCGCCTCTGCCCGCGCTTGCAGGAAGGCAGGATGACAACTATTTACGTGGGCAATCTGCCCTTCAATGTCACCGAGCAGGATGTGCGGGTTCTGTTTGAACCCCATGGCGCGGTGGAATCGGTAAAGCTCATCACGGACCGTGAAACCGGCAAGCCGCGGGGCTTCGGTTTTGTGGAAATGGCGCCTGCGGATGCGCAGGGGGCCATCTCTGCGCTGAACGGTCAGCCGATGGGCGGGCGGCCGTTGCGGATCAATGAGGCGCAGGAGCGGCCGCCGCGGCCGCGTCAGGGCGGCGGTCCGTACCGGCGCTGACGCGTCAATCCCCTGGCTGACCCTCGCGTCTGGCCGCCTGCCGGGCCAGAGGGTCCTGCACGCGACACGTCAACCAGTGGCTTTCTGCTTTGCAGTTGGCAGCTCTCAAGGGACCGAGCTCTCATGGCTGGCATCATGCCTTCAGTCCCCTGTGTGCGGCGCCCGGGGACTGAAGGGCATGTGCCCGTCATGAAGGCGTGCCGCAGCGTTTCCGTTATGCTGGCGTCATGAAAGACGCGCAAGTCCTCAACAGCACGCCGAAGTTCCAGGGCCGGGTGATCAAGGTCGGTGTCGACGAGGTGCTGCTTCCCAACGGCAGCCGCGCGGCGCTGGAAGTGGTGCGGCATCCCGGCGGCGCGGCCGCCGTCGCACTCGATGATCACGGCCGCGTCTGCCTGCTGCGCCAGTACCGCTACGTTGCGCACGGCTGGGTCTGGGAACTGCCGGCCGGGAAGCTGGAACCGGCCGAGCCGCCGTTGCGCACGGCACAACGCGAGTTGGTGGAGGAAGCCGGCCTCGAGGCCCGGCACTGGACGTCGCTTGGCACGTCACTGAGCTCCCCCGGTGTCTTCAGCGAGGTGATCCACCTGTTCCTGGCCACGGGCCTGTCGGCGGCCACGGCCGCGCCCGAGGCCAATGAAGTGCTGGAAGTGCACTGGGTATCCTTCGAGGAAGCCTGCGAGCGGGCCCTGACAGGTGACATAACCGACAGCAAGACGGTCATGGGTTTGCTGCGGGCGCAGCATGCGCGGAAAACCGTGACCTGAGTCACAGTCTGGACCGAGGCTCCGTTGCGGAGATCGCCGTATGCTGTCGCAGTTCACAGACATATGTGCCGCAGATGATGAGCAAGCCCAAATCTCCGTCCCCCGCCGCCGCGAATGCCTGGGATCCCATGGACCCGGTGAGCGATGCCGAGCGCCGGCGCTTCGGCCGCATCGACCGTGACGAGCGCGGCCAGGCCGTGGTCACCTGGGTCAAGCCGCCGCGGGACTGGGAGCGCCGGGATTTATCGCTGGTGGAGGACGACGCCTCGGCAACGGCCTCGCGGCCGGCGGTGACCAAGGGGTATGACCCTTACGAAAGCACCGGCACCAGCAGCGTCACCTGGAACACCGAGCCCACGCGGCTCACGCGCCCGGCACGCACGGACCTGCGGCGGTTGTCCGAGCATATCAAGCAGATGCGCGCGCTGAAGGAACGTCAGGACGACAAATAGGCGCAGCCCGCACCGGCTCCCGTCCGCTCCCGTCCGCGCAATGACGCGGGGCCGCCGCGGGAACCCGGACGGGTCGCTCGCGTGCGGGCCGCGGCTGATCAGTTGCCGCTGCGCCGCAGGCGCAGGAAGGGTTCATCCTCGCGGCCGGCGAGCAGTTTCTGGTCGGGATCGTAGGCCCGCTCACCGACCGACAGCATGTCCGGGGTGACCTCCATCTGCCACTTGGCATAGACCGCACCATGGGCCTCGGGTGGCGTGGCATGGCAGAGCGTCATGTCGTTCGCGCCGGTGAAGGTGTCGCCCTCCTTCTTCCACAGCAGCGAACACCCCGCCAACGGCTTGAGGTCCTTGTACTGCAGCGCCGCCAGCAGGTCCGGCTGGCTGGCCGCGCCGCGCCAGCGCCGGGGTTCCACCAGGGAAGAGACCTTTTCCAGCACCCCGCCCTTGGCAGACTCCAGGGAGAACACGCGCTGTTCGATGATGCGGCCCGGGTCCTGGGCGTCGGTCATCTCCAGGTAGTAGGCATGCTCTCCCACGGTCAGGGAATCCAGCTGCACGATGACGGCCCTGACGGCCTCGTGGGGCTCGCGGCCGGCACGGCGATCCGCCTCCACCTGCGCGACGTTGTCGTAGTGTCCCTGCAGCAGGCCACCCAGCTGCAGCAGCTGCATGTCAGGGCTGCTGTGAGTGGTGGACGCGCAGGCCGCCAGCTGCAGTGCGGCCACGACCACGGTCAGCGGCAGACAGCGCCGCATCCCCCGCCGCGCAACCTGCAGCGCCCCCCCCGCGCGAATTGCAGCGGTCCCCCCCGCGCAAATTGCAGCGGTCCCCGCCTCTGTCCTGCATCCCGGCATGCCTTGTTCCTCAACCATAGGTTGCGCGCCACTGTGCCTTGTAGTTCTGTCCCAGGGCAATGAGCCGCTCCAGGAGTTCCGGATATTCAACGCCCACCGCCGCGGCGCTGCGGGCGAAGTCCTCGTGCGCGGTGAGATTGGGATTGGCGTTGGCTTCGAGCACGTAGACGTCGCCGCCTTCGGTGACACGGAAGTCCATGCGGGCGTAGCCGGACAGTCCCAGGGCGCGGTAGATGCGCCGCGACAGCCGGTCGAGCCGTGCCAGCACCTGCGGCGGCAGGTCGGAGGCCTCCCGGGTGCCGATGCCATAACGCGCGATATAGGCGCGGTCCCACTTGACCTTGCGGGTGGCGATGGCAGCAGCCGACCGCGGCAGCGTACCGAAGGTCAGCTCCCACACCGGCAGGCGCTGCAGGCGTTCGTTGCCCATGACGCCGACGTAGAACTCGCGGCCCTCGATGTATTCCTCCACCAGGGCATCGGAGCCGACCTGTTCGTGCATGAACTGGATGCGTTCGCGCAGCTTCGCGGCATCCTCCACCACCGAGGCCTGTGAAATCCCGAGCGAGGCATCCTCCACGGTGGATTTGACGAACAGCGGGAAGCGCTGGCGCCGCGGCACCTGCACGCGCAGGCCCTTGCGGAACACGGCGAACTGCGGCGTGGGGATGCGATGGAAGGACAACAGCTGCTTGCACAGCGGCTTGTCGCGCGACAGCAGCAGGCCCCTGGGGTTGCAGCCGGTGTAGGGCTGGCGCATGAGTTCCAGGAAGGCGACGACGTTCTGGTCATAGGTGCCGATGCCGTCGAATTCCTCGAGCAGGTTGAAGACGACGCTGGGGCGCCACTCCTCGATGGCGCCGCGCAGCTCCGTCAGGCTGTCGAGCACGCCCAGGCAGCGGACCTCGTGGCCCGAGGCCTTGAGCGTGGAGACGACGTCGTACTCGGTGCGCCACTCGTCGATCTGTTTGTCACTGAAGCCTTCCAGTGAGTCCGGCGGCATGAAGCTCGGGTGCAGCACCACCAGCACGCGCTGTTTTCTGTGCGCGGCCTTGCGTGCCTTGGCCCGCCTGCGGGGCCGCGCTTCGGGCGTCAAAGCCCGCTCTGTCGCGGGTCTGTTCATAGCAGCAGCGTCGGCGTTTCACCCTGCCGGTAGGTGCGCGCCAGGCGCAGCACCAGCAGGCGTGCGTGGCGTGAGGCATCGCGGCGGGTGCCGCGGACGTGGAGTTTCAAGGCATCGCACCTTTCAATCAGCATGCGCAGTATCTGGAAGACACTATAGCGCTCCACACCCGCCACGCGCGACACTGAATCCACCAGTCGCGGCTTCAGGGCACGCAGCAATGTACTGGCGCGCGCCGCGCCCGTCTCCGGCCGCGCGGTAAAGGCCCGACGCAGCAGCTCCCGGGCGAGGCCGCGGCGTTCGCGGCGCATGCGATCGATGCGCGCACGGTAGATCTCCGCCAGGGTGCGCGTGTCGGCGCTGACGGGGTCCACCTGCCGGCGGTTGCGCACCGGTGGCGTACGGCCCTGCAGCTGTGACATCAGTTCGTCCACCAGCGCGAGCTTGTTGAACGCCGGCCACTCGGCATATGCGGTGCGCCAGTTGGAGTTCGGCTTCAGCCACACCGCGAAGGTCTCCGCGAAATCCTCAGTGGGGTGCGACTGCGCGTACCACTCCCCCAGGTGATGGACGTAGCGGCGGCTGCCGGGGCGGGCGCGGTAGCGGTCGGGATACGGCTGCGAGGCGGGGCCGAACAGCTGGCGCCAGCGCGCGCGGCGCCGCAGGCGGAAGGCATTGTCGAGCGCGTGACCGGCCTCATGGCGCAGGATGCGCATCAGCCAGCGCAGGTTGCCGCCCTCCACCTCGCGCATGAGGTTGCGCTCCAGGCGCCGCAGGCGCGGGTGCGCGAGCCAGAACGGAATGGCGATGCCGGGCACGCCGTCCGGCGAGAACCATTCGTCGGATAGCCAGACATGGGGGCGGAAGTTCAGGCCGCGGCTTTCGAGTTCTGCGTACAGGCGTTCGAGCGGCCGCGCCAGGCCGGGGTTATCGAGGTCCAGATCGAGGTCGCACAGCCTGACCTGCAGCAGCTGTTCGTCGCTGAGCCGTACCCAGGAACGGGAGCGCCGTGGTGCCCGGCGCGGCGCGCCGGCACCGGCAGAGCGGCGTTTCGCCGTACTACGGCTGGCTCCCATGCTGCTGCTGCGCGGTGCGCACAGCGGGCGGTGCGCCGGGCATCGGTACACCCAGCGTGCCGGTGCTCCAGGTGCGCACGAAGGTGGCCTGGGCCGGTGTTTCCGGCACGCGCGGCCAGGTCCGGGAACGGGCGCTCTGGCTCCACTGCCGGTTCAGCTGCTTCAGGGCCTCCTCGCCATCCAGGCCACGCTCCACCAGCAGGCAGCCCAGCACGGTGCCGGTGCGACCGATGCCGGCGCGGCAGTGGACGTAGACCCGCCGCCCGGCGTTCAGGGCACCGGCGACGACGGTGAGCACCTGTGACATGAAGATGCTGTCGGGCACGCCGTGGTCTTCGATGGGCAGGTGGAAGTACCAGGTGCCGGCCGCAAGGTGGGTGTGATAGGCCGGCAGTTCGGCTTCGCCGGCACGGGTCAGGTTGACGAAGCAGTCGATGCCGGCGGCAGCCAGCGCCGTCAACCGCTGGCCGGTCTCTGCGTCATCCAGGCCACCCGGGTATTCCCCTCCGGCTATCACGCCGGGCAGCAACCAGTAGCTGTTGGGCAGGAGCGGTGCATCCGGGTTGGCGCTCATGTTCGACTCAGTGGCGCTCATGCTCACACCGGTCCGGCTGCGGGCACGACGCCACGGCCCGCCACGGGCGGCAGGAAGGCCTCGCCGCTGATATGGGCCTCAAGCGCCAGTTCCTCCGCCGCCGTCATGGGCCGCAGCGCCTGTTCCAGGCCGGACAGGCGGCGGGCATCGAGGCCGGCGAAGTCATGCAGCGAGGTGTCGGCCAGGTGTTCCGGCACGACGTTGCGCAAGGCGGTGAATATGGTGTCGCTACGGCCGGGAAACTCGGCGTCCCAGGCGCGCAGCATCTGCTTCACCGTCTTGCGCTGCAGGTTTTCCTGCGAGCCGCACAGGGTGCAGGGAATGATGGGAAAGGCACGCGCCGTGGCATAGCGGGCGATCTCGCGCTCGGTGACGTACGCCAGCGGGCGGATGACCATGTGCCGGCCGTCCTCGGACAGCAGCTTGGGGGCCATGGCCTTCAGGCGGCCGCCGAAGAACAGGTTCAGGAAGAAGGTTTCGAGGATGTCATCGCGGTGATGGCCGAGGGCGATGCGGGTGACACCGTTTTCGGCGGCATAGCGGTACAGCGCGCCACGCCGCAGGCGCGAGCACAGGCTGCACATGGTGCGGCCTTCGGGAATCACCCGCTTGACCACGGAGTAGGTGTCCTGCTCGATCACATGGTGGTCGACGCCGAGCTGCGTGAGGTAGCGCGGCAGCACGTCCGCGGGGAACCCCGGCTGCTTCTGGTCGAGGTTGACGGCCACGATGCTGAAATCAATGGGTGCGCCGCGCTGCAGGGACAGCAGCACGTCCAGCAGGGTGTAGGAGTCCTTGCCGCCGGACAGGCACACCATGACACGGTCGCCGGCCGTGATCATGCCGAAGTCGGTGATCGCCTTGCCGACTTCGGACCGCAGGTGCGACTGCAGTCGCTGCGCGGTACGCGACAGCACGGGCTGGACGACCTTATGCGGCGGCACTGCTGGGGGTGCCTTCGAGGTACCGGGCCTGCAGGTGCCGCAGCAATGCGGTGGCGGACAGGGGTTTGCCGCTGGCTTCCTGCATCAGTTCCTGGATGGTGAAGCGCGAGCCCTGGGCATGCACGTGCTCGCGCAGCCAGCCGGCGACCGCGGCGAATTCGCCGCGCGCCACCTGTTCCTCGAAGTCCGGGACGTCCTCGCGCAGCACTTCGGCCAGCTGCGAGGCGATCATGGCGCCCAGGGCGTAGGACGGGAAGTACCCGAAGGCACCCCAGGCCCAGTGGATGTCCTGCAGGCAGCCCTCGAGATCGTTGCGGGGCCGCATGCCAAAGCGCTGCTCCATGCCACTGTTCCAGGCCTCGGGCAGGTCCTTCACGGCCAGCGTGCCGGATACCAGGCGCTTTTCGAGTTCGTAGCGCAGCAGGATGTGCAGCGGATAGGTGACTTCGTCGGCCTCCACCCGGACCAGGCTGCGGCGCACGCGGGTCAGGTGGGCGTAGAGATTGTCCGGCGCCCACTCGGGACCGCTGACGCCCAGGTGCCGGACCATGAGCGGCTGCACCCAGTGCGCGAAGGCGCGGCTGCGGCCGATGAGCATTTCCAGGAACAGCGACTGGCTTTCGTGCAACGCCATGCCGCGGTCCCGACCCACGGGCTGGGTGCGCCACTGCGACGGCAGGCCGACCTCGTACAGCGCATGGCCGGTCTCATGGATGGCGCTCAGCAGGCCGTAGAAGGCATCGCCCGGGACAAAGCGGGTGGTGACGCGGACGTCACCCGGCACGCCCTCGCAAAAGGGGTGCTCGCTTTCGTCCAGGCGGCCGGTGTCGAAGGGAAAGCCGAAGGCCTTCATGACTTCGATGGCCAGGGGACGCTGCTTTGCCGTCGGGAATTTGCCGCTGAGCGGCAGCACCGGGCGGGTCTCCTGCTGGGCCAGGGCATCGCGCACCAGGCCGGGCAGCCAGCGCGACAACTGCTTGAAGGCGGCGTCGATGTCCTGGCCGGTGACACCGGGGTTGAACTCACTGATCAGGGCGTCGTAGGGAGACAGGGACAGCGCCTGGCCCAGCAACAGGGCCTTGTCACGCACCAGAGTGAGAATTTCCTCGAGGTGCGGGGCGAACACCGCGAAGCTGTTGTCAGCGCGCGCCTTGAGCCACGCGGCCTCGGCACGGGCAACGGCCACGGCGAGCCGGGAGATCAGGGACACCGGGGTGGCGATGGCGAGATCGCGCAGGCGGCGCATTTCGCGCAGGTTTGCAATCTGCCAGTCGTCGAGAGCGGGGGTGTTGGCTTCGGCGCGGTCGATCAGGCGGGTGATCTTGGGCTGGGTCAGGAGCTGGTGCTGCTCGGTTTCCAGGGCGGCCAGCTGTTCGCCGCGGATATCGGCGCTGCCACGGGGCATCATCACCGCGGCATCCCAGCGCAGCAGGGAGATTGCGCCACGGAAGGCATGGACCCGGCGGAACTCTTGTTCCAGCTGTTTGTAGGGTGGGGCTGTCATGGGACGACCAATTCTACCAGCCGTGCCCGGCCCCGGCCGGCGCCCCGGCAGCCAGAATTTTTATAATTTATTGTTTTTTATGAACTTTATTTGAAGCCGACCGAATCTGGCTATTGACAAAGGCTAGCGGCCACGGGTCTGGCGGACGGCCCTGCGCTGCTGGTCCCACGGGCCGGCAGGGGCATTACGGGTGTGAATGCGCAGGACCGCGTTCAGCCCGCGCCGGCGCGGTGGAGTTGTTCCCAGGCCAGCATGGCGCGCTTGCGTTCGAGGCCCCAGCGATAACCACCCAGCGCCCCACCCTTGCGCAGCACCCGGTGGCAGGGAATCAGCCAGGCGATGTCGTTGGCGCCGATGGCGCTGGCCACGGCGCGCACGCCATCGGGACGACCGATGTCGCGGGCGATGTCTGTGTAAGTGACGGTGGCGCCATCGGGCAGACGCAGCAGGGCCTCCCAGACCTTCAGCTGGAAAGGCGTACCCTGGGCGCGCAGCAGCAGCTCGGCCGGCCGGGTATCCGCCGCCCAGGCCTGTCGCGCCAGCGCCGCGGCACGGGCATCGTCGCGCTCGAAGCGGGCCGCGGGCCAGCGCGCCGCCAGCCGTGCGCGTTCAGTCTCGACACCGGCCATGCCGCAGTCCGCGTCGCAGCTCGCGATATCGGTGCCGGTACTTTCACCCGCATCGATGAAGGCGAGATGACATAAGCCACGCGACGTACCGGCAAACAGTGCGCTGCCAAAGGGCGTATCACTGATGCCGTACCATCCCTCCACGCCGGCGCCGCCGGCGCGCACCTGGGCGGGAGTCTGGGCATGCAGCTGCACCATGAGGTCATGCAGCCGACCGGCACCCGACAGGCCCACGGCATGCGCGGCATCCATCAGCGAGGGCTCTTCGGCCAGCGCGGCCTCGGCCGCAACGCCGGTCACCCGCTGCAGGTACTGCTTGGGGGTCAGTCCCGCCCAGCGGTGGAACAGGCGGTTGAAGTGGAATTCAGACAAGCCCACGTGATCCGCCACCGCCTGCAGCGAGGGCTGGCGCACAGCCTGGGCGTCGATATAGGCGATGGCGCGCGCGATCCGTGCGAAATCACGCCCGCCGATGAAGTGTTCCGGATTGTTTTGCATGGACCGATCTTAATCCCGCTGTTACACAGGCTCGACCCGGAACTTGCTCGATCTTGCTAAGCTGGCCCGCAACCCCCGGCGTATCGAGCAGGCCCGACCATGCAACCTGTGCGCATCTGTGCCATCGCCTCCGAAGTCACCCCCCTGTCCAAGACGGGCGGGCTGGCGGACGTGGCGGGCGCGCTCACCAAGCACCTGCAGGCACACGGCCACGACGTACGGCTGTTCACGCCGCTGTATGACTCCATCGACCGGGCGCGCTTCGACATCGTTGACACCACCCTGCCCGCGCCACTGGTCGTGCAGCTGGGCGCGCACCGCCTCGAGTACACCGTGCGCGCCACCCGGCTGCCGGGCTCGCAGGCGCAGGTCTATCTCATCGACTGCCCGGCGCTGTACGACCGCGGCACCATCTATTCGGGCGCGCCGGATGAGTACCTGCGGTTCCTGGCGCTGACCCGCATCGCGATCGAGTGCTGCCAGCACATGGCCTGGAGTCCGCAGGTCCTGCACTGCCACGACTGGCATGCGGGATTCGGCCCGCTGCTGCTGAAGCAGCTGTATGGCTGGGACCGGCTGCTCGCCGGCACGCGCTCGGTGCTCACCATCCACAACATCGGCTACCAGGGCCTGTTCGGCGCGGAACACATCGCGGACCTGAACCTGGGCGATCGTGCCTACCTGCTGCACCAGGACGACCTGCGCGCGGGCCATATCAATGCGCTCAAACATGGCTGCATGTACGCGGACGCGATCACCACGGTGAGCCCGACCTATGCGCGGGAAATCCGCACGCCGGAATTCGGCATGGGCCTGCAGACCGTGCTGAACCAGCGCGCCGACGTGCTGACGGGCATCCTGAACGGCGTGGACTACGATGACTGGGACCCGCGTACCGACCGTCACCTGAGCGAGCATTACGACGCCTCCAACCTGGCGGCCAAGACGCGACTGAAGTGGAAGCTGCTGGCGCAGTTGGGCCTCACGGTCCGGCCGACCACGGTGCTGGCAGGCGTGGTCTCCCGCCTGGCGGTGCAAAAGGGCATCGATCTCACGGTTGCAGCGCTACCGCGGTTGCTGCGCGGCCACCCCGATCTCGCCTTCGTGGCACTGGGATCGGGCGAGGCGCGCTATGAGCGGGAGCTGCGGCAGTTGCAGCAGCAGTTCCCCGCACGGGTGCACTTTCACCAGGGCTACGACGAGTCCCTGGCGCACCGGATCGAGGCCGCGAGCGACCTGTTCCTGATGCCGAGCCAGTACGAGCCCTGCGGGCTGAACCAGATGTACAGCCTGCGCTATGGCACGGTGCCGGTGGTGCGGCGCACGGGAGGACTGGCGGACTCGGTGCACCGGTATGATCCGGGCACGGGCCGGGGCACCGGCGTGCTGTTCGATGCTTTCACCGCGGAGGCACTGGGCAATGCGGTGCGCATGGCACTGGCACTGCATGCGGTGCCCAGCCACTGGAACCGCCTGGTGCGCAATGGCATGGCCGCGGACTTCTCGTGGGAGCGCCAGGGCGCGCAGTACGTCACGTTGTACCGCAAGCTGATCGGGGACTGAGGCCCGGCGCGGCGTCCGGGTCTCATTGCGCAGCCGCTGCACGTCGACCTTGGTGGCGACGGTCGGCGACTGCAGACAGGAGTGCCTTGTTATCGGCAAGGGTCCTGCCCGGCCAGGGTGGCCAGGCAGGACCCCGGTCTTATTTCAGGAACTTGTAGGTCGCCTCCACTGAGTACTGCCGGCCCACCACGCTGTAGTTGTCCAGATTGAAGGGCAGGTTTGTGTTGCCCAGGTAGGTCGGATCCGACGGCGGCATGTCGTTGAACAGATTGTTCGCCGTCAGTTGCAGCAACAGCTGCGGCATCACCTGGTAGCGCAGGCTGAGGTTCGTGATGGTATACACGCCGACCGTGCCGGGATTGGCCCCGGTGCAGATGACCGTCGTGGTATACGGCTGGGTCGCGTCGCAGTTCGGCGTGCGGCCGTAGCGATCGACGTAGACCGTGGCACCGAATTTTCCAATCTCCCAGCTCAGAGCCATATTGATCTTCGATTTGAAGTCCGTACTGCCCGTATCTTCCGGGTCACGCAGTTCATCGTAGGTCACGTCACCGTCATACTGCTGGAAGGTGTGCTTCAGCATGTCCGTCCAGGTGGCAGTGAACAGGAAATCACCATACTTGGTGGTCGGGATCGCCCAATTGACCTGGGTCAGCAGGGTGTTGACCACCTCGTTGGAGACATTGGCCTTGGGCACCAGGATTTCACTGATGAGGCCGGAGCTGTCGCGGATGACCTGGGACAACGCCGCTATGCACTGCTGTGAATTCGGGTCCAGTGTGCCAAGGCGGCAGCCGGCCTCCCAGGTCAGAAGCTGGCCTGAAGGCTGGGTGATGACCTCGTTGCTGATGCCCCAGTGCATGAAGTCGGTGCTTATGGTCAGGTTACTGTAGGGCTGGAATACCAAGCCGAGATCCCACACCTTCGCCGTCATCGGCTTCAGCTTCAAACTGCCCTGGGTGGTGAATATCGGCTGTTCCTGGGTATACACATCAGGGCAGGACTTCTGGATCTCCGCCCCGTAGTAGCCCAGCTTTTCGCACTGGTAGATGTCCGTGGTATAGCCGCTGTAGTACGAACTCGGCCCCTGGTACTCATCCGCCAGGGTCGGCGCCTTGAAGGCGGTACCGTAGCGGCCGCGGAAGGTCACCTGCTTGAGCGGCTTGAATTCCAGGCCGACGTTGTAGGTGAACTTGTTGAAGCTGACATCAGCGGTCTCGTAGTCGTCATAGCGGCCGGACCCGGTTGCCGTCAACATGGGCAGCACGGGCAGGCGCAGCTCCATGGTGCCGGCATAGCGCGTGCGCATCCCGCTGCCTGCAACCGTGGTCACCGCATACACCTCGCCTGAGTCATAGCGCGCGTCCGGGGCGTAATTCCAGCCCTCGCGGCCACCCTCGGCCACCAACGCGACACCGGCATCACCACCGGGCAGGTGGAACAGCGCCGGATTGGTGATCACGCCGCGCGCGAGGCTGTCCTCGGTATAGGAATAATTGCGGGTGAAGCCGCTCATGGCGGCAAACTGCGCCAGCGTCACCGGCTGGTACAGGGCCGCATAGTTGGGTTGATAGGTGGGCTGGCTGCCGAAGTAGGGATCCAGGCCAAGATCCGGGCCCATGATGGACGACACCCATTGGTCCAGCGGCGTGTTGAACAACTGCAACTGGGTTTCGGTGAGCTTCTGCTGATCATAGGTGAAACTGGCGTCGTAACTCCAGTTGCCGACGATGGTACCCCTGGCGCCGGCGGAGACACGGAAGGCGTTGGTGATGTCTTCGTTCATCGGCTTGCCACCGGCGCCCATTTCCTCTGGCGCGAAGATCTTCTGGATCGACATGAACTCATCGAAATTGGGGTCGTAATACAGGGAGTAGTTGGGGTCGTAATCGGTCGAATAGAACGGCCAGTAGGTGGCGTAGCTGACGACGTCATGGTTCAGCAGGGTATCGGCGTAGAACTGGACGTGCTCGTTCAGATCGTAGGTCGAGTGCATGTAACCCTGGATTCCCGAATCGCCATTGCTCAGGGTGAAATAGCTGTCGTGATTGCTGCCGCAGTAATACTGATCCGGGTGGTTGCGGCGGGTGTATTCAGCCATGGTGCCGCCGAACAAGCCGCTGACGTTGGAACAGTTGTTCGGGTCCTCGAAATAATATGCGGCCGATGGCTGCACAATGCCGTTACCAAGGATCAGGATGTCGCGCTCCGGATACGCCGGATAGCTGGGATTACTATTGTTGTTGTAGGCGGTGAGCGGACGCTGGAAGCCCCAGATAGGCTGGGTGCGTTCGTACTGCACGCCACCCATCACCGTCAGGCCACCCCAGCTGAAACTGTCGGCAATGGCAAAGCGCTTGTCGGTACCACTGCCGTCCTTGGTCCAGCCGTACCTGGCGTCGAGGGTCAGGGCGTCGATCTTTTTCTTCAGCACGATATTGATCACGCCGGCGACGGCATCCGAACCGTACAGGGAGGACTGGCCACCCGGCAGGATGTCGATGTGGTCCACCAGCTCTATCGGGATGCCGCTGATGCTGTTGAAGTTCTCGTTGCCGTTGTACAGCGCCAGGTAATTACCCATCGGCTTGCCATCGATGAGGTACTTGGTGAAGCTCGGGTCGAGGCCGAACATGCTGAGTGTCTGCGCGCCCGCGGTGAAACCACCCTGGCCGCCCTCAGCCGGTCCCTGCACCGAACCGGTGGAGAATGCGCCGCGCTGCAGGGCCTCGGCGATGGTGGAGAACCCGTTGTTCTGCAGGTCCTGGGCGCTGATGGTCAGCGTCGGCGTCGGGACATTGACCTCCTTGGTCGTCGGGATCAGGGATCCGGTGACCACGACTTCCTGCAATGTATCGTCCTTGTCTTTGTCCTTGTTCTGAGGCGCGGTCTGCGCCATGACAGATGAAGCCGCTGCCGCGGCTGCGAGCACGCTGACCACCGCCAGCGAAACCCGGATGCGTGAAACCTGCGACCGGGCACGACCCTGTGACTGGACCATGACTCTCTCCCCGTATCTTTAGTTGTTTCTGCAACTGATGCCGCGCCGAGGCGATGCATCGCTTTGTGAGAAAAGTGTAAGCAAAGCCCATGCCACTGTCACCTTCCTGAAAGCCGGCAGCGATTGCAGTGCAGCATGGCGCGCCGAGCCTGAAAACCAAGGCTTTTTGCAGCGCACAAAAATAGCGCGCTGCAGGCCTGCAGACAGGAATCAGCTGGTTTGAAAAAGATTGCCGCAATCTGGGTGCCACCCTGGAGATGGCGCCCCACCCCAGTGCACCGGAGGTGGACGGCCCTGCCGTACCGGGAAGCAATCCGGCCCGGGTGAGGCACATGAAAAAAGGGGGTGGATTGCTCCACCCCCTTCGAAGGGCTTCCCTAGCCTCGCGGCGAGGGATTCCGGTATCAACTGCGTCCTGGCTTCAGTACACCTTGTACTTCAGGTTGACGTAGAAGTTCCGTCCCAGCGGATCCGCAATGATCGCGTTGTACCCGGCCGCAAAGTTGTTCTGCGCCGCGTTGGTGAACGGCGGGTTCTTGTCGAAGAGGTTCTTGATGCCGAACAGCACGGTCAGGCTTTCGATCGGCTTGTAGCTCAGGTAACCATCCACGAGCGAGTAGTTGCCCACCATCCGCGGATTGCTGGTGCTGCCATCGTTGCCATATTCGTCAAGGTACCGGGAGTAGAAGCGGTTGCTCACGCCACCACCCCACATGCCGTTCGGGCTGGTCCAGTCCACCCGGATGTTGTGCTGCCAGCGGAACGCAGGGTTCTGCTCGCTGAGCTGCGCATACCCGACCAGGTTGTCGATCGGGCCACCGGTGTACACCTGGTCCAGGTACTGCGTGACCGCGGTCCCTTCCAGGTCCTCACGGAAGGTACCGATCTGGGTGTGCTGCACGTACTGGATGCTGACATCGATGCCATTTGTGGACAGCCTGCCCGTATTCGCTGAATTGCGCAGGATGTAACCACAGGTCGGCGCCGTGTAGGGCGTGCAGGCCGCGGCCTCTCCCGCCGTTGTCGTAAGCCCCCCGGTGTTGTTCAGCACGTAGTAACTCGCGAACTGAGCGGGATCACCATAAATGGCCGAACTCGGAACACTTGAAATGGTGTTCTGGACCAGGATCCGGTAGTAGTCCACGGTGATGCCCAGGTCCGGCAGCGGTGAGAGAACCACGCCGAAATCGTAGTTCTGGGACTTTTCCGGCTGCAGGTGAATGTTGCCACCGTACAAGCCGACGCCCTGTGCGCCGCAAGTCAACGCAGTGAACGGCGCAGTCGGGGGGTTGGTCGCGCAGTAGGGGTTTCCCTGTCCCATGCTGGCGCTGCTGGCAGCGGACAGGTTGGGTGGCAGGTACAGACTGTAGAGCGTGGGCGCGCGGAAGCCCGTGGAGGCGGTCCCCCTGAGAGTCAGGAAGCTGAACGGCTGGTAGCGCAGTTGCGCCTTCCAGTTGTTGGTCTTGCCGAAATCGCTGTAACGGTCCTCGCGATCCGACGCATCGAGATCGAGGTTCTTCAGGATCGGCACGTCCAGCTCCAGGAAGGCCGCCTGGGTCTGGCGGCTGCCGGCGACGGCGCTGTCGGTCAGTCCGGTGGCGGCGATCACCAGGTCGTTATACGGCGTGGTGTGGTAGGCGAAGCGTTCACCGCCCACGTCGACGCCGAACGCCGCAGTCGCCGGCGTGCCCGCGTTGAAGAAATCGATCAGGTCGTGGCTGACGTGGCCGCCGGTGCTCCAGCGGGAGTCCGAGCCGAGCTGGTACACGCCGTTGATGTACGACGAATCGATCAGGGCCTGTCCGGCCGCGCTCTGGGGACCGAAGGGGTTGATCAGGTCGCTCAGGACACCGCCGGGCGCGAGCACGTCCTCATTGGGATAGCCACCGAGGTTGCGACCGTCGTTGTTGTTGCGACTCCAGTTGAAATTGGCGGCGTAATCCCAGCCGGCGTTGTTGCCGGAGAACGTCAGCAGCACCCGCTGTTCGACGTTGAGGTTGCCGTTGTAGCGGCTGTTGTCGGGATCGGTCCAGATCGCATCGCCCCCGTCGGCCAGATCCGGCACCGGGGTGCTGCAGTTCGCCGCTCCGCCATAGCAGCTCAACTGGGACGCCTTGGGATAGTAGGGACTCGCCGGGTCCATGGTGAACCAGTAGAACATGGGGCCGGAGTAGGCGGTGACTTCCGACTGGGTGTAGAAGTACTGCAGCTGCACCTGGTTGTTGCCCGGCAGTGCCTTGGTGAAGGAGGCCATGCCCGACAGCACGCTGGACTTCGGCAGCAGGTCCGTGGCGGCGGAATAGCGGTAGTCGCAGCCGCCGTTGGCGGTGCTCAACTGCGGATTGCCGGCGCAGGCCGGATAGCCGGACTGCCACAGGTTGCCGTTGGAATCGAGGAAATTACCGGGCCATGAGCCCGGGAAGTTGGTGGCGGTCACGCCCCGCGAGGGATCAAGCCCGTAGGCGCTGAACGCCCGCTGCGTGGCCTGGAGCTCCTGCTGCTTGGTATAACTTCCCGTGATCATGAAGTTATAGCCGTCGCTCTTGATGTCACCGTGGCCGAAGGTGAAGTCCGCCTCGCCCGAGCCGCCGCCATCATGCTGCGGCCGGTCGAAATTGGCCTGGAATTCCAGTCCCTGGTAGTTCTGCTTGGTCTTGAAATTGATCACGCCCGCGATGGCGTCCGAGCCGTACAGCGCCGAGGCGCCTTCCCGCAGCACTTCCACACTGTCGATGGCCGAGAACGGAATGCCGCTCAGGTCGACCGCATTGCCGCTGAAGGCGTTGTTGGCCAGGCGCTGGCCGTCGAGCAGCACCAGGGTACGGCCGTCGCCCAGACCGCGCAGATTGGCGTAGCTGCCGCCGCCGGAAAACGTGCCGACGGATGTGGCGACGTTGACCGCCGGGGTGTTGGAGGTCAGCGTGCCAATCGCCTGTTCCACGTTCACGATGCCCTGGTCCTTGAGGGCGTCCGCCTTCATGATCGTGATGGCCTCGGCGGTCTCGGCGTTGGCGCGCTTGATCATGGAGCCGGTGACGATCACTTCCTGCAGTTCCGGCTCATTCTGGCTGCTGGCCGGGGCTTCCTGGGCGTACAGGGCGGTGGAACCTCCCGCCGCAACGGCAGTCACCAGGGCAAGTTGAACGGCGCGGCGCACCAGCGGCGTCGCGGTCACATGTTTCTGATTTCGGGTATCAGCCATTTTGAGAATCTCCCTGCATGCGCCGGAGCTGGTCAGCCTCACAGGCCTTTACGATCCGGCGTAGCACCTAATGGTTTACTTGGTACGTTTCGAAGCTGCTGGAATAACCTCATTCCTGTGCGCCATAACGCGTCGCAAAAATGCACACCGGCGGCTTCGTCTATGAGGCCAGCATAAGCTGAAATACTGCCGTCATACAAACATGTGTTGTTTTATGGCAACGATTGGTCGCGCTAGTGACCCAGCTTGGTGCGACCTCTTGACGCCGCATGACCAGCGCCGTAGAGCGCAAGAATCAGTAAAGATTTGGCAATCCAGCCGATGAAATCAGGCTGACAAATACCAGGTATCCGGCGGGCGCCGCGGACATGGCGGAACCGCAGATCTGCGGCGGATCGGCCGCAGATCATCGGTCTTAAGGCTTTGGCAGAAAACTGACAGCAGGACTTGCCCGCGCGCCCGGCAACGGGCGACCGCCGCACCTGGGCGGCGACGGCCTGAAACAGGGCTTTGCCGGGCCGGCATTCCCGCCGACCTTACCCGTGGCAGCGGCCCTGAGCGTGGTCTTACCGGGCCTGCTTCCAGCTGGCGAGATCCCCGACCTTCAGATGCAGCTTGTCCGCGATGCCGCCTTGCAGTTCGATCACGGCCTGCACGGGGATCGAGGAACTGATGATGGTCTCGTCGTGGGGAATGGCATGCGAAATCTGGGTGACGCGGCCATCAGCGGCGATGAACAGCATGTCCAGCGGGATGAAGGTGTTCTTCATCCACATGGACCACACCTTGGGCTCCTGGTCCTGGAACACCATGCCGCGGTCGGCCGGCAGGTCGCGCACGAACATCAGGCCCTGCTGGTCGCGGGCCGGGGTGTCGGCCACCCAGATGGTGAACTTGTGGCTGGTGCCACCACCCTTGATCACCAGTTGGGTCTGCGGGAAGGCGGACAGGTCCTCCAGGGGCGCCTGCTGGGCGGTCGCGGAACCCGCGGCGACCAGCGCCAGCACCGCACCCAGCAGCAACCGCCGTACCGGCATGGGTGCCCTGTCCTGCGGCGCGCGTTCGATGGGGGTCGGCATGATGATTCCTCAAGGGTTCAATGGGCGCGGAACGGGCTGATGTCCGCCGGCGAAGGTGACCACGCCCGCAAAATCAAAACGGTTGATGACGATGCGGCCGGACCCCGGCGCGGACGCGAGGTCGTTGATGGGGTCGGTGCAGAAACCGCGGGCGGTGATACGCCAGGTGTGGGTCTGGCCTGGACCCGGCTGGCGCTGCTGGCGCAGGTCGTCGATGGTGCACTTGCCCTCGCCGCGGGTGGCGAAGATGCGGCCACCCTCCTCCAGGACCGTGAGGTTCACCGGGAGTTCCCGGGCCGCCGCGCCTTCGTGCACGCCGCGCACACCGAAAATCATACGCAGGCGGTGCGGGCCCGGGGGACCGGCGAAACCCAGGCGCACGCCGCTGCCATCGGGCCGGGACTCGCCGTCGCAGGCCAGGTACTGGCGCCAGTCGATGTCGGCGGTGAGAGCACCGCGGATGCGCGCCTTGAGGTAACCCTGGCCTCCCAGGCAGTCCGCGGCGGCCTTTGCGGGCCGGGCCAGCGGCAGGTCGGGGGGGACCGCTGCAATGCGCGCGGGAGGCACCGCTGCAACGGGCGCGGGGGGGACCGCTGCAATGCGCGCGGGGGGCACCGCTGCTGTTGGCGCCGGGGGAACCACCGCCAGGACAGGCGTGGCCAGCGTGGCCGTCAGTACTGCGATGGCGGCCCGGCTGCTCGTCGTCATCCGCGCAGTCTAACGCCTTCGCAACATGGCTGTCGCACTATGGACAACAGGGGTCCGAACCGGGAAAGTAACCCGTGCACCGGGGCGATTTCGATCACACAAGAGCAACTGACATGATGAAGCGACAGCCCGCGCGCACTTCGTATGGCCGGCACGTGAGCCAGCTGACCAACGGCACACTCGCCATCATCATGGCCGGGGGCCGGGGCGAACGCCTGAAGGATCTCACCGCCCATCGCTGCAAGCCGGCGACGCCCTTCGGCGGCAAGTTCCGCATCGTGGACTTCGTGCTGTCGAACTGCGTGAACTCAGGGATCCGCCAGATCTCGATCCTGACGCAGTACAAGCAGCAGCAGCTGATCCAGCACGTGCAGCAGGGCTGGAGCTACCTGCGCGGTGAGTTCGGGGAGTTCATCGAGGTCATCCCGGCGCAGCAGCAGAAGGGCGAGATGTGGTACCGCGGCACCGCCGATGCGCTGTACCAGAACCTGGACATCATCAAGGCGCACAACCCGAAGCATGTGCTGGTGCTGGCGGGGGACCACATCTACAAGATGGACTACGGTCCGATGATCGCCTACCACGTGGAAAAGGGCGCGGACATCACCGTGGGTGTGGTGGAACTGCCGGCGGCCGAGTCGAAGAGCTTCGGGGTGCTCACCGCCACGGAATGGAACCGGGTCACCAGGTTCACCGAAAAGCCCGACAACCCGGACACCATTCCCGGCCGCTCGAACGCCATCCTGGCCTCGATGGGCATCTATGTCTTCAATGCGGGCCTGCTGGAGCGGCTGCTGCTGGAGGAAGCCGAGGCCCCGGACTCCTCGCACGATTTCGGCAAGAACATCATTCCCAAGGCCATCGACAACCGGCATGTGTTCGCCTACCCGTTCCAGGACGTGCAGACCCGCGCGCAGAGCTACTGGCGCGACGTGGGCACGGTGGATGCCTTCTACGACGCCAACATCGAGCTGGTGCACGTGCATCCGGAGCTCAACATCTATGACCGGGAATGGCCGATCTGGACCTACCAGCAGCAGCAGCCACCGGCCAAGTTCATCCTGGACGAGGATGGCCGGCGCGGCGGTGTCACCAACTCCATGGTCGCCGGCGGCTGCATCCTGTCAGGCGCGCATGCGCACCTGTCGCTGATCTTTTCCGACGTGCGTATCGATGAGCGCAGTTACGTCGAGGGCGCCGTGATCCTGCCGCACGTGGACATCGGCAAGGGCTGCAACATCCGCCATGCCATCATCGACGAGGGCTGCCGCGTACCGGATGGGCTGACCATCGGCGTGGACGCGGAACTCGACGCCCAGCGCTTCCATGTGACCGAAAAGGGTGTGGTGCTGGTGACACAGGACATGCTGCGGCGCCTGCCCGGGACTTGAGCCGATGACCATGCGCGTACTGGACCGGCGCCGCGCCGGGGTGCTGCTGCACCTGGGTTCGCTCGACGGCGGCCTGGGAAGACGCGGCCGCGCCTTCGTGGACTGGCTGGCCGACGCCGGCTTCACGGTGTGGCAGATGCTGCCGGCCGGTCCCACCGGCACGGACGGTTCGCCTTACTGGGTGCGTTCGGACGCGGCCGGCAACCCGGCCTTCATCGACGCTTCGGAGCCCGCCCCCCTGCACGGCCCCGAGTACCAGGCGTTCCTCGACACCAATGCCGACTGGCTGCCGGACTACGCCTGTTTCGAAATCCTGTCGATGCTGCACCGGGGGGCGCCGTGGTGGCAGTGGGCGCCGGAGTACCGCGACCGTGATCCCGCCACCCTGGCCGGCGTGCGCGAGCTGCACGCCCTCGATTTGAGGTCGGTGTGCGAACGGCAGTTCCAGTTCGCGTGGCAGTGGCAGCGGCTGCGGGATTACGCGCACTCGCGCGGGGTCCTGCTGTTCGGCGACGTGCCGTTCTACGTGGCGCCGGACTCGGCGGAGGTCTGGTCGGCACGCTCGCAGTTCCAGCTGGATGCCAACGGCCATGCGCTCGCGGTGGCCGGCGTGCCGCCGGATTACTTTTCCCAGCTCGGGCAGCTGTGGGGCAACACCCTGTACGACTGGGAGGCGATGCGGCGGAACGGCTTCGCGTTCTGGCGCGCACGGCTGCGCTGGCAGCTGGCGCGGGTGGACCTGCTGCGCATCGATCACTTCCGCGCGCTGGCCGCGCACTGGGCGGTGCCGGCGGGTGCCCCTGATGCGCGCGCTGGCCGCTGGGTACCCACGCCCGGCCGGGAGCTGCTGACCGCGCTGGCCTCGCAGCTCGGCGAGCTGCCACTGGTGGCCGAGGACCTGGGGGTCATCACCGAGGATGTGATCCGGCTGCGCCGGGACTTCGCCCTGCCGGGCATGCGGGTGCTGCAGTTCGGCTTCGACGGCAACGGACACAACCCGCACCTGCCCCACATGCATGAACGGGACAGCGTCATCTATACCGGCACGCATGACAATGACACCACCCTGGGCTGGTACCGCGCCCTCGACGCGCAGTCGCGCGGGACCGTGGACCAGTTCCTCAACCAGCGCGGCGGGGACCCCGACAATGGCATGCCCGGGGCGCTGATCCGCGCCGCGCTGGGCTCGGTGGGTACGCTCGCCGTGGTGCCGGCGCAGGACCTGTTGTCGCTGGGCCCGGAGGCGCGGTTGAATACCCCGGGCACCGTGCAACACAACTGGAGCTGGCGCCTGCCGCCGGATGCGCTGACGCCGCCGCTGGCGCGGCATTTCGCCGACCTGAACCGGATATATGGACGCACCTGAACCAAACCCACGCCGGCTGCTGCTGGCAACCCTGTGCTGCGGGACCGCGCTGCTGGCGGGCTGCTCGCTGTTGCGGCCGAAGTTCGAACGGCCGACGTTCGCCGTGGTCGGCATCACCCTCGGGCGCAGCGACCTGCTGCAGCAGCACCTGGTGGTGCGCATGCGGGTCACCAATCCCAATGACCGCGAGCTGCCCGTCGAGGGACTGACGTACACCTTCGAGGTGAACGGCGAGGAACTGGCGCGCGGCGTGTCGAATGCGAGTTTCGTGATACCGGCGCGCGGGGAGGCGGAATTTGACACCGCTGTCACCACCAACATGGCCTCGGCGATGCTGCGCTGGCTGGGACGGCGCGACAACACGCCGCTGAATTACCGTTTCAGCGGCAAGGTGCAGCTGTCGGCAGGCTTCATCCGCTCGGTGCCGTTCGAGCGCACCGGGGTGCTGGACCTGCAGCGTTAGGCTTGCGGGGCTGGCGCGGTGATCGTGCGGGTCAGCTTGACCGTCGGGGTGTAGGCGATCGATACCCGGTCAACCGCGGGCGCTGCGGATGTCAGGTTGCCGCAAGCCGTGACGTTGACGGGGCCGATGCGCCGCGTGAACATCCGGATGCAACTTCTGGCCCCTTCCACGATCTGAATCACGATGAAGCCAAGCCTGCGCATTACCGCGCGCCTGACACTGGTCGGCGCCCTGCTCGCGCTGGCCGCCTGTGCGGCGGTCAGCAGCTATTCCGGGGATGCTCCGGCCAATGGCTGGAACATCGCCGGCATCTGGGTGTTGAACCCGACGCTCAGCACCGACACCCACAAGGCGCTGGCGGACCTGGCGCCCAAGCCCAGGAAGCGGGGACGGGGGGACGGGGGGCCGTGCGGTCCCGGAGGCGGGGCGGCGCCTGCCACGCCGGCAGCCGGGCCGGCTGCCGCCAGCTCAGCGCCCGCGTCGAGCTCGGCGCCGGCGGCGGCGGCGGGCGGTCCCGGCGGCCCGGGGGGTCCCTGCCTGGCGGGCGGTCCCGGCGGTCCTGACGACGGTAATGACCCGGACCTGGACCCCAGTGGCGGACCCGATCAGGGCCAGGGGCCCGGCGGTGGTGGTGGCGGCGGGCGCCGTGGCGGTGGCGGCTACGGCGGCGGCAGCGCCATGGGCATGGGTTACGCGGGACAACGCCCCGCCTGGCACCCTCCTCTCGACCTGCAGACCGCGGCACTGGCGGCAGGGGAATGGCTGCAGCTCTCGCACCGCGACGATGAGCTGGTGATCGCCAATGCCAATGGCTCGCGCAGCTACTCACCCGGCGTGCACAGCGTGGTGTCGGTGGATACCGGGGTGGCGGACCAGAGTTCGGGCTGGAAGGGCCGGGGCTACACCATTGAAATCAAGCCGCAGATCGGGCCGCGCAGTGTCGAGCACTACGAACTGTCCCCGGATGGCAGACAGCTGATCGTGCATATCGACTTCGACGGCGAAGGCCCCAACAAGGCATTGAAGGTGGTGCGGGTGTACGACCGGGCCACGGCCATTCCGAA
>Ga0153956_1000952_pt1 | contig 28660 bp, 28 predicted proteins | sample TSFL040MetaG_FD_104704 | JGI IMG/M metagenome (GOLD analysis project Ga0153956, IMG submission 104704) | Attine ant fungus gardens microbial communities from Florida, USA - TSFL040 MetaG | ecosystem: Host-associated > Fungi > Mycelium > Unclassified | place: USA: Florida, Wekiwa Springs... | reverse complement strand
GAGCCCGCGCCCTCGACCCAGCGCCGTCGGTTGAAGTTGTCGACCACCGCCACCTCGTGCCCGCGCGCCGAGAAGCGAAGTGCCGTCGGCCAGCCGAGGTAGCCATCGCCACCAAGTATGAGGATCCGCATAGACCGGCAAGGTTAGTTGAATCGGGCCGATGCCAAACCGCGTGGTGGCCGGAAACGGCGGCAGATTGGGGATTGCGGCGCTCGTCGCGATCCTCCTGCTGGGCCTGGGCCTCCGGGTCGGCGAAGCCTGGAGCGGCCGCGCCCCGGTCTACGACGCCGCCGCCTACGCGGCGATCGCGAAGAACCTCGACGAAGGCAACGGCTTCACCGTCGGCCCGAGCGCCACCCAGCCGAGCACCGACTACTCCCCCGGCCTGCCCTTGTTCGTCGCGGGCATCTACCAGGTGACCGGAGGCGTCCACGAACGCCTGGCGCGGATCATCCTGGCGGTGATCGGCGCCCTCGCCCCCCTCTTCGCCTACCTCCTGGCCCGCCGCCTCGCCCAACCCTTAGACGTTGGTAACCCAGAGGGCGACAAAGGTCTAAGGGTTGCCGGCCGCTCGGTGGTCGCGGGGCTGATCGCGGCGCTGGCGGTGGCGATCTACCCGGCGACGATCGAGTACACGGGGATGCTGATGACCGAGCCGTTGGCGGCGACGCTCCTGGTCGGGGCGATGCTGGGGATCCTCTGGGCCGCGGACGGCGCCTCGACGTGGCGATGGCTGGTGCCGGGGCTGACGCTCGGCGCGCTCGCGCTGGTCCGCCCGGAGTACCTGGCGATCGGCCTCCTGCTCGCCGCCTTGGTCTTCCTGCGCCAGCGGCTCCACATGCCGTGGAAGCGCGCGCTGGTCGCGGCGGCGATCGTGGTGCTCGGGATCGTCGTCGTGGTCGCGCCCTGGACGGTCCGCAACGCGATCGCGCTGGACCGCTTCGTGACCGTCTCCACCGGCGGCGGGCAGGTCCTCTACGCGGGCACCTACCTGCCTTCGGACGGGAACCCGGAAAAGGTCGGCGCGCACGTGGTCGAGACGCACCCGCTGATCTTCGGGCCGAATGCGGTCAAGAACCTGCGCCTCGAGCAGATCCTCGCCCGCCTCGCCGAACGCACCTTCCCGGAGCTGGAACCCGACCAGGCCCTCTCGCGGATGGGCAAGGAACAGCTCAAGGACGACATCGAGCACCACACGCTCGAATACATCGGCTTCGTCGCCACCAAGATCGGCCGCATCTGGTCCCACGGCCCCCGCGCGATCATGCGCACCCCGGCCTGGGAGGCGCTCCACTGGGTCCTGCTCGGCCTGGGACTCCTTGGCCTGGGCCTCCTCGCCTACTGCCGCCGCTGGGAGGCGCTCCTGATCGGCGCCGTCTTCCTCGCCGTGACGCTGATCAGCGCCCTGCTCGTCGCCTCCCCCCGGCGGGTCCTGGTCCTGATCCCCCTGCTGGCCGCCTGCGCCGGGACGGCGGTGGTGTGGCTGCCCACCGCCGTCCGACGCGCCAGAGGTCAGTCCGTGTTGTAGGTGACCTTGAACTTCAGCCGGATTTCCGTGGCCGTGTCGGCCCCCCGGAAGAGGCAGTTGTAGACGACCTTCTGCGGTTCGACCGTCCCTTCGCCGCCCGTGAGGACGCGCGGGGTGCAGCGGAAGCCTTCGAACACCAGCGGCTTCTCGATCCGCAGCGAGAGGTTCTTGTTCGCCACCTTCTTCACGATCGGGCACTGGGCGAACTTTTTCTGCGACTGCGCGACGTTCTTGCCCGCGACCGTGATCGTGACCTCCTTGCCGATCACGTTTTTCGAGCTCGTCGTGCAGGTCGTGTTGATCTTCGGCGTTTCCGCTTCCGGCGGTTCCATGACGCCGCCGGCGGCGGCCGTCCCCACCGAGGCGAGCAGCAGGCAGGCCAGCGCGCCGGCCAGGATCAGGGAGATGCGCTTCATACGGTTCCTTTCCCGTGGGTTTGCTGGAGGTTTCAGCGGGTCGGCGGGGTTTCCTGCCGCCGCGCCAGTAGCCTGACCGGCGCCCTTGAACGCCGTCTCAAAATGGTTCCGCACGCTGCCCGCCCGCTACGGGCGGCGCACGCTGATCGCGCTGGCGCTGATCGCCACGCTCGGCCTCGCCTTCCGCGCCGTCGCCGTCGTCCACCCGGTCACCGACCCCGCCGACGACTCGCACGCCTACTACGCCCTCGCGAAGTCGCTCTACACGGAAGGCAGCTACGGCGGGCCGGAATTCCATTCGGAAGCCTCCAGCGACTGGTCCCCGGGCGCCCCCTGGCTCTACGCCGGGCTCTTTGTCGTCACCGGCGGCCCGCGCGAAGGGACGATCCGCATCCTCGAGGCCCTCATGGGCGTCGGCACGATCCTCATCGTCTTCTTCCTGGGATGGCGCCTGGGCGGACGCTGGCCCGCGCTGCTGGGCGCGCTCGGCGTGGCGATCTACCCGCCGTTCATCCACTCGGTCGGGGAGATCATGAGCGAGCCGCCGGCGATGCTCTCGATGCCCGCCGCGGTCCTGGCGTTCTTATGGGCCTGGGACCGGACGGCGGTCCGGGCCGACGGCCGGCGCGGGAGCCCCTGGGTCTGGCTCCTTCCCGGCTTCCTCTTCGGCTGCACCGCGATGTTCCGGCCCGAGTACACGCTCGTCGCCGGCTTCTTCGTCGCCTACGCCGCCGTGCGCTGGGCGTGGGAACGGGAGTGGCGCCTCGGCACCGCCGCGGTCGGCCTGATGCTGGTCGCGCTGCTGCTGCCGATCGTGCCCTTGACGGTCCGCAACTTCGTCGTCTTCGAACGCTTCGTGCCGATCTCGACTGGCGGCGGCAAGGCGCTCTACGTCGGCACCTTCTACCCCGCCGACGGCGAATACCAGCGGGTCAAGGCGATCCTCTACAAACGCAAGACCGGCATCTCGCTGCCGCCGCAGTCCCAGGCCCTGAACGAAGTCAACCCGACCGAACTCTTCAACGAAGTCGCCGAACGCTATCCCGACCTCCCGCGCGACTCGGCGCTCGGCAAGATCGGCAAGCAGAACTTCTCCAAGTACTTCGGCGAAGACCCGATCGGCTATGCCGGGATGACCGTGCGCAAGGTCGGGCGGATGTGGTCGAGCGGCGTCGGGTCGTTCATGTCGACGACGCTCGGCCGGGTCATCCAGATCGCCCTGGTGCTGCTCGGCGTCGCGGGCCTCGTCCTGCTCGGCTTCCGCCGGCGCTGGTGGGAGACGCTGGCGCTGGCGACGCCGATCGTCCTCGTCACCGTGGTCGGCGCCGCCAGCCTCGCCGCGCCCCGCCGCAACGAGATCCTGATGACGCTGATCATCCCGCTCGCCGCTCTGGCCCTCTCCAGTGCGGCCTCCGCCCTATCCTCTGCCCGCGAATGATCCCCCTTGCAGGCATATTGCCCGCCGAACTGACGGCCCTGCGCGCCATCGGCCTGGCCGTGGCGCTGATCCTCGTCGTCTACGCGATCGTCCGCCGGCGGGAGATGCGCAACGCCGACGTGGTGCTGCTGCTCCTCGCCGGGATCGCGCTGGCGATCGTCACCGGTACCGAAGTCGTGAACGGCCTGCTGTCGGCCTTCTCCTTCGAAAAAGGCAACGGCGGGCGGATCCTCGGCCTCGCCGTCTTCGCCATCTTCATCCTTTTCATCATCTGCCTGCGGGCGCTGTCGGTGGGCGCGCGCAACTCGCGCCAGCTCTCGGCGGCGCTCGAGGGGCTCGCCTGGGAGGAGTTCCGCCAGGCCGGCCTTCCCGCCCGCTTCAAGGGCAAGATCGCGATCCTCGTCCCCGCCTACAACGAGGCCGAGAACATCGGCGTCGTCCTCGACCAGATGCCGGCGGAGGTGTGTGGCGTGCGCACCGAGGTGCTCGTGGTCGACGACGGCTCCCGCGACGGCACCGGCGACGTGGCCGCCGAGCACGGCGCCCTGGTCGCCCGCCACGTCACCAACCGCGGCGGCGGCGCGGCGCTGCGCACCGGCTACCGGCTGATGGTCGAATCGGGGGCGGAGATCGTCGTCACCCTGGACGCCGACGGCCAGCACCTCCCGTCGGAGATGCCGCGCCTGGTCGAGCCGGTGCTCTCCGGCGAAGTCGACGTCGCCCACGGCTCGCGCGTCCTCGGCCACGCCGACCGCAACACCCGCTCGCGGGAGCTCGGGATCGTCTTCTTCAACCGCCTCGTCTCCTTCATCACCCGCACCCACGTCACCGACTGCTCGAACGGCTACCGCGCCGTCCGCACCACCGTCCTGCCGCAGCTGGTCCTGCGCCAGGAGCAGTTCCACACCTCCGAGTTCATGATCGAGGCGATCAAGCGCGGCGTCCCCGCCCGCGAGGTCGCGATCACGGTCGAACAGCGCCTCCACGGGCACTCGAAGAAGCCCGCGGTGATGCGCTACGGGCTCGGCTTCGCCAACGCGATCGTCCGTACCTGGCTCCGCTGAGGAATCTTCGTCCAAAAGGCCAGGCGCGCAGGTACAGTGCCGGCCGATGATCGTCCAAGAGCGCCGTCCCGTCTGCCTGTCCATCCGCCTGGCCCTTGCCATCGTCGTCGTCTCCGTGACCGCGATGGCGTCGGTCGCCACGGCCCTCGCCGCCACCCCGATCGGGCTCGGCCCAGGCGAGGCGAGCCCACATCTCGCGGTCGGCAACGGCGGCGTCGGCTACCTCACCTGGGAAGTCGGCAGCGTCGGCAGCGAAGAAGTCCGTTACTGCCGGCTCGACCCGGGCGCGGTCGCCTGCTCGGAAACGAAGAACCTGGGGACGATCTCCGGCTTCGAATACGCGGACGGCAGCGCGCCGCTCGTCGCCACGGGCCGCGTCCTGGTCCTCTCCAGCCGCTTCGGCACCGGCAATGCCGGCGGCGAGAACTTCCTCTACTCCTCCGCCGACGGCTTCGCCTCCCACCAGGTCGTCGCGAACCCGGCGCCGGGATTCACCGACGCCACCTTCGCCCCCGCGGGCACCGTCGCGCCCCAGGAGCGGATCGCGACCGTCAAGTCAACGCCGGTGACCGGCGGCGGCTTCTTCCAGGCCTCCGGCACCACCGGCCTCGAAGCGGCGAGCACCTCCTTCGACCTGACCACCGGCCACTCCACCATCGCCGAGGCGGTCGCCGTGCAGGGTTCCGCCTTCTACGCCGCTTACGTCGACGAGGACACGGTGCCCTACGAAGTCTTCTGGCGGCGCTACACCGGCAGCGGCGGCGGCGTCGCCGGCCTCAACAAATCGACCGAATGGTCCGCGGCCGCCCCGATCGCCCAGGGCGGCGACAACGTCGCGCTCGCCGGCGGCCCGAGCGGGCTCTACATCGCCTACGACAGCCCCGACGGGACCGTGATGCTGCAGCAGTTCAACGGGGTCGGCTGGAACGCGCCGGTGGCGCTTACCGGCGCGGGCGTGCCGAACGGCTGGTTCGCCCTCTCCGAGGACAGCGCCGGCGTGCTCCACCTCGCCTGGCAGGACGTCGACGGCGCGCTGCGTTACCGCTACGCCCGCGACGCGACCAACACCTCCTTCACCAACCCGCAGACGCTCGCCACCGGGGGCGGCTTCCGCGACATCGAACTGGGCGTCGAACCGTCCGGCTTCGGCTGGGTCGCCTGGCAGGACTTCAACGTGAACCCGTTCGTGAACGAGGCGCTGCCGGTGGCGCCGGGCGAGCCTCCGGTGCCCGCGACCAACCCCTCACCTTCGCCCACCCCCCAGCCCTCCCCGCCGAGCCCGACCGAATACAAGGGCCCGAGCAAAACCACGGCGAAGTCACTCGGCAAGGGTCTCGAAGGAACCCTCAGCACGCCGAAGCAGTGCGTGTCCGGCGGCATCTACTTCAAGGCCCGGGTGGCGGTCAAGCGCAAGGGCAGCCATGCCCACAAGGTCTCCTACTCGATCCCGAAGGTGAAGTTCTTCCTCGCCGGCAAGCTGGTCGCCACCGACACGAAGAAGCCCTTCGAAGCCCAACTGGCGACGACCGGCATCCCCGCCGGAACCTCGGTCGCCGTCGCCGCCCGAATCAGCGTCCTCCTCCGCAAAGGCCACCGCCACAGCACGGTCGACAAGACCCTGAAGGCCACCGTCAAGACCTGCCCTTGAGCACGGCAAACTGCGAACTCAACCTCTGGTGGAGGGTTCCTTTCATGCAGGACCGTCACGGAAGGCCGGAGTTCGTGACGTCCCTGTGCCCGTTGTTTCACGAACCCCGCACGTCCGGGGCGTCTCATGGAGGTCGCAGCCTGCCAGGACCTCCATGAGACGCCCGGGACAAGGTCGGCCGGCCGGTGCACCTTCGTCAGTGGACCCCAAGTTGACCCGCCGGACCGGGCGGCTCCGGGGACGAGACCGGACGGAAGTTCGGCCCCGGGCGACGGTGGTCCCGCATCGCGCCGCCGCAAAAGAAGTGGGACCAAGTCGGGACTTGAACGATCGCGTACGCCGTCCGACGATCCGGCCGTGAACCCGAATACGCATCGTCTCCCCGCCCTCGTCCATCCCCTGCGTCTGCTTGCCGCGGCGGCGCTCGCCCTGATCGCCCTCGCACTCGGCGCCGACCCGGCCCTCGCCGCGACGCCGATCGACCTCGGCGCCGCCGATGAAGGCCCGGCAATGGCGCTCGACGCCGCCGGGGCCGCGCACCTCACCTGGGCCGCGCCCGCGATCGGCAACACGCCCCTTCATTACTGCCGGATCGACCGCGGCGGCAGCGGCTGCGCGAGCGCCCACACCTTCCCCCAGGTCGGCACCTTCACCTCCGACTTCGGCAACGCTCCGCTGCTCGTGGCCGGCGGGGCCGTGGACGTCCTCAGCGCCCGCTTCAACGGCGACGAACAGAAGCAGCTCTGGACCTCGGCCAACAACTTCGCCTCGCCGACCGTGGTCGGCAGCAACGAAGTCCTCAGCGGGACGATGGCCTTCACCCAGGCGCTCTACGCGCAGAAAGGGACCGTCTCCGCGAGTGCCGACGTCGCCGCGACGATCCTCGGCGGGACGCAGAGCGGCGGGGCGATCTTCCATTCGTCGAACCTGACCGGGACCGCGACCGGCTCGGCCACGCTGTCGCCGAGCTCCACCGCCGACGCGGCGATCGGCCGCTACGGCCCGACCCTGGTCGCCGTCTACATCGGGCTCAGCAGCGGCCGGCCGCTCTACCTGCGCCACTACACCGGCGTCGGGACCCCCGCGAGTCTCAACACCGCCTCCAACTGGTCGCCCGCCTTCTTCGTCGGCGCCGGCGACGGCGAAGTCGCGCTGACGGAAAACGTCGACGGCCTCTACCTCGCCTACCAGGGCCCGTCCGACGAACTGCTGCTGCGCCACTACAGCGGGACCGACAGCTTCGAGGCGCCGGTCCAGGTCGCCGCGAAGGCGTCCCAGATCTCGGTCTTCGAGGACGCCGCGGGCATCGTCCACCTGGTCTGGCTCGATGCCGAATCGGGCGAACTGCACTACTCCTACGGGCTCGACAAATCGAACTCCGCGTTCAGCCGGCCGCAGACGCTGGAGATCGGCGAAGCGCGCGAAACGAGCGTTGCCACCGATGCCGCCGGGATCGGCTGGGTCGTCTGGCGGGAGAACAACGGCGAGGCCGAGGCGATCCCGGTCGAACCGGGCGAACCGCCGCTGCCCCCGGCGATCACCAACGGTGGCGGCGGAAGCACCACGCCGCAGACCCCGCCGGCGGCCCCGAAGCCCCCGGCGCCCGCCCCGACCGCGGCCAAGTCGACGAGCGCCCCGATCGTCCCCGGCCTGGATGCGGCCCTCTCGACGCCGAAGGCCTGCGTCGCCGGCGGCGCCGCCTTCAAGGCCAAGGTCGCGGTGAAGAGAAAGGGCACGAAGGCCCACAAGCTCAGCTACTCGGTGAAGCAGGTGAAGTTCTCGGTCGGCGGCAAGGTCGTCGTCACCGACACGACGAAGCCGTTCGAAGCGACCCTCCGCGGCAGCGCCCACGCGGGGGCCTCGATCCCGGTCGCGGCGCGGATCAGCGTCGCCCTGAAGAAGGGTCACCGCCACAGCACCGTGACCAAGACGCTGACCGCGAAGGTGACGACGTGCGGCTGAGGGTCCTCCTCCGTCCCGCGGTCGCCCTCGGTGCCGTCGCCATCGGCGGCGCGCCGGGGGCGGGCGCGAGCGGCTACGCCCACATGTATCCGACCGTCTGGAAAGCCGGGACCGAGAACCTCCAGGTGCGGATCGAAGGCGGCGACTGCGGCAGCTACGACCTCGGCATGGTCGATCGGCTGCAGCTGAAGGACTGGTACTCCTCCGAATCCGCCTTCTACGGCTACGAACCGGCGCTGGTCGAGCCCCACGTCGAGGACGAAGGGGACGAAAAACTCTGGGAAGGGCCGGTCCAGGTCCAGTCGAGCGCGGTCGACGGCAAGCACGAAATCGACGTCTACTGCCAGGAAAACGACCAGAAGATCGGCGAGTTCGACGTCAAGATCATCGAAGGCAAGCCGCCGAAGAAGCCGAAGAAGTGCGGCGCGGGCAAGGTGCTGGAAAAGGGGAAGTGCGTGCCGAGGGGGCCGGTCAAGATCCCAAATCCGAACCCGCACTGAAGGGAGCGCCTCGGTGGCGCCTATATTGCCGCCGTGCCCGAGCGCTCAGGTGAATCCCCTTTCGTCGGGCGCGCGGGCGAGCTGGAGCAGCTCGAGGGAGTGCTCGGCGACGACGGCGCCGTGCCGGTCGTCTTCCTCCACGGGCCGGGCGGGATCGGCAAGAGCGCGCTGCTGCGGGAGCTGGGCCGGCGGGCGGAGGCGCGCGGCCTCGCGGTCCGGGCGGTCGACGCCCGCGACACCGCCGCCGCCCCCGGTGCTCTGACGGCGGCGCTCGCCGCACTGGCCGACGGGTCCTGCTCGCTGCTGCTGCTGGACACCTACGAGCAGGCGACCGCGCTCGGCGCCGAGCTGCGCGAAGGGATGGCGGCCGCGCCACGAGGCGCGCGCCTCGTCCTCGCGGGCCGCAAGCCGCCGGAGGCCGCCTGGCTCGGCGAGGAGTGGCGCGGGCGGATGCTGGTGCGCGCGGTGGGTCGGCTCGGGGGTGAGGAGGCCCGCGCGCTCCTCGCCGCCCACGGCGTCGTCGAGGAGGTCGCCGCGAAGCCGATCGTCAACTGGGCGGCGGGCTCGCCGCTGGCCCTGAGCGTCGCCGCCGACACCCTCGTCGCCGGCAACGAGCTCGACCTCGAGCGCCTCGACGCCGACGACCTGCTCGCCGGCACTCTGGTCAGCCACCTCGCCCGCGACGAGCTCGACGACGCCGACCGCGACATCGTCGCCGTCGCCGCCATCGCCCGGGCCGTCGACGCGCAACTGCTCGCCGCGGTCCTGCCCGGGGTCGACGGCGACCACGCCGAGGCCTGGCTGCGCACTCTCTCCTTCGCCGAGACGCTCGGCACCCGCGTCACCCTCCACGAGCGGGTGCGCCGCGCCGTCCGCACCGCGCTCGCAACCGAGGATCCCGAGCACGAGCGCAGCCTGCGGCGCCGGGCCGCCGACCACCTCTACGCCCGCGCCGAGCTCGGCGAGCTGCGCCTGCTCACCGACCTCGCCGAGCTGATCGACGAGCCGCGGATCCGCTGGGGCCTGGCGCCGCCGCCGGTAGGGGTGCGCGCCGACCGCTTCCGTCCCGGCGACCGCGAGCGCCTGGCAGAGCTGCTCGGCGGCGCCGAGGCGGAGGGCTGGTGGCCGGGCGCGGTCCGCTGGCTGGAGGAGGCCCCGGAGCACGTGATCGCGATCCGCGACGAAGCCGGGCTCCTGGTCGGCTGGCGCGTCTGGGTGACGCCGGCGACCGCCCCCGCGTGGGTCGAAGAGGACGCGATCATCGGTCCCTGGCTCGCCGACGCCCGTGTCCGGGCGCCCGACGGCGACGTCCTCCTGCTGCGCGACGGCAAGGACCTGATCCGCGAGCGCGGGGCCGAGCCGACCTCGCCGATCGTCAGCGCCGCCAACTACGCCAGCGTCCTCGGCTCCGGGCTGCGCGGCGTCCGCTACATGTACGCGACCACCGACCCGGCCGACGACCAGATCCACGAGTTCCTCCTCGCGATGGGCTACGAGCGCCGGCCGGAGCTCGACATCGACGACCACGGTCGCACGGTCCCCTCCTACGTCGTCGACTGGGGGCCGGGCGGCGTCGTCCGCTTCGTCCGCGACCTCGTCTACTGGGACCTCGGCATGAAACCGCCGTCCGTCTCCCCCGCCGCCGACCCGGGCGCCGCCGCCTTCCGCGACGCCCTGCGCGGCTTCCACGACCCGATCGCCCTCGCCGCCAACCCACTCGGCCGTGGCCGTGGCGCGGACCAGCGCGCCGCCTCCGTCCGCCAGACCCTCCTCGCCGCGGTCGACGGCGCCTTCGGCGACTCTCCCGACGAGCGCCTCCAACGCTCGGCGATCGAACGCGGCTACCTCGATCCCGACGGCGGCCACGTGGTCGCGATGCAGGAGCTGAGCTTCAGCCGCACCACCTACTTCCGCCGCCTCGCCGCCGCCTCCGAACGAGTATCCGACTTCGTCCTCTCCCACCGCACCGGCTAGCCGCGCCGATCGCTGCGCACGGTGGATTGGTGTTGTCTGAGCAACATCAATCCACCGCTGGTCGGTGGACGACCTGAGGCGATCTGGGCCAGCCTCGCAAGGACGCAGGGAGCGAGGCGAGGGAGCGCACTATCGGTGCGTGACCGAACCGAGCGAGCGAGGACACCGCGAGGCTGGCCCAGATCGCCTCAGTGGACGCTGGGGTGGCGGACGGCGCGGGGGTCGGGCAGGTACAGGTCGGTGCCGCAGCGGGGGCAGACCTGGACGTAGAGCTTCACCGGCTTCAGGCAGGAGGGGCACTGGCGTTCCGGTTCGTCTTTCTCGCGCCGGTAGAGGACGACGGCGATGAGACCGAGTAACGGCAGGACGGCGCCGACCAGGAACCAGATCCAGAAGGAGCTGCCCTTGGCCTTGCCGATGATCGCGGTGGCGAGACCGAAGAAGAAGATGATGATCAGGTACTCGAGGCCCATGGGTCCTCAACAGTAAAGAAACGCCTTCAAAAGACCGAAATAGACCCAGGGCTGCGGCTGGCCCGACTCGTCCATGTCGATCCCGAAGGTCACCCAACCCAGGCCGAGCTTGACTCGACCAAACCCGGCGGCAAGCACCGCCCGGACAAGCACGGGAAAAAGCATCGCCACAAGAAACGCCACGGGCACGCGAACGCGCACGGGCACAAACGGCGCAAACACAAGAAGCGCAAGCACCACAAACGCAAGCATCACAAGCACCTGCTGCCCAGCACGCCTCCGGCCGCCCCGGCGCCGCCGGCCGCGTCCCCACCCTCCTCCTCGTCGCCGCCGGGCGGCGAACAGCGTCCCCCGGGCTCCTTCGCCGGCACCTTCGACGTCCCCCAGGCCACCCGCCTCCTCACCCGCGCCGGCTTCGGCCCGGCACCGGGCCAGGCGGCCACCGTCGCCTCGATGGGGATGGTCGCCGCGGTCCAGTCGCTGACCCGGCCGAGCGGCACCGCCAACCTCGTCGGCCCGCCGCCGACCGACGACGAAGGCGACCCGCTCGCCCCCGCCGACATCTGGGGCCACGACCACCTCTGGTGGCTCGACCGGATGATCCGCTCCGACCAGCCGCTGGTCGAGCGGATGGCACTCGTCTTCCACGACTGGTTCGCTGCCGACGACCGCGGCGGGGTGAAGAGCTACACGCTCTCGCGCCAGACCGTGCGCCCTGGCGCCCTCAGGGTCCAGCTCCAGAACAAGGGCGCGAAGACCCCCACGACATGGACATCCAGCGGGTCGGCCCGTCCGGCGAACCGCTCGGCGAAGCGGTGAAGGTCCGGTCACCGAACCGGGCGAAAACACGAGCGCGTCGGTGACCGTCGAACCGGGCCGCTACCGGATGTGGTGCGACCTCTTCAGCCATGCCAAAGAAGGCATGGAAGCGACGGTCACGGTCGAATAGCGGCGCTCAGCCCAGGCGTTTGGGCCGGGTGACCGAGCCGAGCTCGGCGATGTCCCGCTTGAACGGCATGCTCGCGGTCCAGTCGAGCACCGCGTGGGCCTTGCGGGCGTAGCCCGGGATCTGGCTCATGTGGTAGCTGCGGGCGAGGAACCAGGCGGGGAAGCCGCGCAGCTTGCGGTCGCCGATCCGCCCCACGGCCTTGTAGCGGCCGAGGTTCACGAAGGAGGCCTCGCTGCGGTAGGTGAAGGGCACGGCGGTGCCGATCCCCAGCTCGGCGGCGATGTTGCGGGCCGCGACCGGGCCCTGGCGCACGGCGTGCTGGGCGGTCGGCGGGCAGGTGCCGCCGCGCGGGTCGGGGGCGGCGGCGCAGTCGCCGATCGCCCATACCGAGTCGAGGCCCTCCACCCGCAGGTGGTCGTCGACCGGCACCCGGCCGCGCTCGTCGAGCGGCACGTTCAGGTCTTTGAGGACCGGTGCCGGGGCGACGCCCGCGGTCCAGACGACGGTGGTGGTCGGCACGACCTCGCCGGTCGACAGCGTCGCCGAGTTGGCGGTCAGCTCTTTGAGGGTCGTCTCCAGCTTGATTTCGATGCCGCGGCCGCGCAGCTCGCGCACCGCGTAGTCGGCGAGGTCCTGGTCGATCTCCGGCAGCACCCGCGGCGCCGCCTCGACCAGGATCCAGCGCATCCCATGCAGGCGGGCGCGCGGGTAGCTGTCCATCGCGTCGGCGGCGAAGTCCTGGAGCTCGGCCAGCGCCTCGAGACCCGCGTAGCCGCCGCCGACGAAGACGAAGGTCAGCAGTTCCTCGCGCCGCTGGTGCTCGTTGGTCGCGTTCGCCAGCTCGAGGTTCTCGACCACCCGGTTGCGCAGCACGATCGCGTCGGCGAGGCCCTTGAAGCCCATCGCGTGCTCGGTCAGCCCGGGGATCGGCAGCACCCGCGAGACCGAGCCGAGCGAGAGCAGCAGCTGGTCGTACGGGATCGTCTCGGTGCCGCCGCCCTTGGCCGCCAGCTCGACCGTCTTCGCCGCCGGGTCGTGCCCGACGATCTCACCGAGCCGCAGGTAGGTGCGCTTGAGGATGTCGCGCAGCGGCGTCACCACGTGGCGCGGCTCCAGCGTCCCGGCGGCGGCCTCCGGCAGGAACGGCGCGTAGGTCGCGTAGTTCTGCTCGTTGATCAGCATCAGCCGCGCCGACTGCTTCGGCATGACCTTCTCGAGCTCCCGCGCCGCGGAGAGCCCGCCGAATCCACCACCCGCGATGACGACGTTCCAAGCCATAGCCCCAAGCTAGCAGCTTGTAACAGCGTGTTACAAAGTGCTTTCCGTCACAGAGAATGCAGGGGAAACGGCGCGGGCTAGAGCCCGAACTGCTCGCGGATCAGGCGGTTGACCTCGCCGCCGTCGGCGCGGCCCTTCGTCTCCCGCATCACAGCGCCGACTATGGCGCCGATCGCCTTGCCGTTGCCGGAGCGGATCTGCTCGGCGGCGTCGGGGTCGGCCTCGATCGCGGCGGCGACGACGCTCGCGAGCTCACCGTCGTCTCCCCCCATCTGGGCGAGGCCCTCGCGCTCGATGATCTCGGCGACGTCGGCGTCCTCGTCGGCGACGAGGATCGCGAGCACCTGTTTGCCGCCCGCGTGGGAAACCTGCTTGGAGGCGACGGCGTCGATCAGGTCGGCCAGCGGCTTCACCGCCGGGCGTTCGGCGTCGTCGGAGGCGCGCAGGGCGGCGGTCAGGTCGCCGGTGACCCAGTTGGCGACGACGCGCGGCTCGGCGCCCTCGCCGACCGCGGAGACGACGGCCTCGAAGTAGGCGGCCTGGTCGGGGTCACCGGCCAGGAGGCGGGCCGGGGCCTCGTCCAGTCCCAGCTCCGCTTCGTAGCGCGCGGTGCGCGCCGCGGGCAGCTCCGGCAGCGAGTCGCGCGCCTCCTGGAGCATCGCCTCGGTCGGCGCGATCGCCACCAGGTCGGGCTCCGGGAAGTAGCGGTAGTCGTGCGCTTCCTCCTTGGAGCGCAGCGAGGTGAGGGCGCCGCTCGTCGGGTCGAAGTGGAGCGTCTCCTGCTCGACCGTCCCCCCCGCGCCGATGATCTCGCGCTGGCGCTCGAGCTCGGCTTCGATCCCGCGCTGGACGAAGCGGAACGAGTTCATGTTCTTCAGCTCGGTCTTCACGCCGAGCTCGGTCGAGCCCTCCGGGCGCACCGACACGTTGGCGTCGATCCGCAGGCTCCCCTCCTCCATGTTCACGTCGGAGACGCCGAGCTGGCGGACGGTCTCTCGCAGCAGGCGCGCCCACTCGGCCGCTTCGGCGGCGCCGCGCAGGTCCGGCTCGGTGACGATCTCCACCAGCGGCGTCCCACCGCGGTTGAAGTCGACGAGTGAGGCGGTCGAGCCGTGGATGCGGCCCGAGGAGCCGGCGTGGATCGTCTTCGCCGCGTCCTCCTCGAGGTGCGCGCGGGTGATGCGGATGTCGCCGAGCTTCCCTTCGCCGCAGATCGGGATGTCGTACTGGCTGATCTGGTAGGCCTTCGGGTTGTCGGGATAGAAGTAGTTCTTGCGGTGGAAGATCGAGCGCGGGGCGATCTCGCAGCCGAGCGCCATGCCGATCTTCAGCGCATAACGGATCGCTTCCTCGTTGGGCACCGGCAGGACGCCGGGGTGGGCGAGGCAGATCGGGCAGGTGTGGACGTTCGGCTCGTCGCCGAAGGAGAGCTCGCAGCCGCAGAACATCTTCGTGCGGGTCGAGAGCTGCACGTGGATCTCCAGGCCGATCACGGCCTCCAGTGCCTGACGCGGCACCTGCTCAGGCACGGGCACCCCCCTCGAAGCCGAGCGCGCCCTCCAGCGCATGGGCGGCGTCCAGCAGCTTCTGCTCGCCGAAGGCCGGGGCGGCGATCTGGAAGCCGACCGGGAGCGGGGACGCGCCGCCCTCCTCCGGGGCCGCCAGTCCGGCCGGGATCGCGATCGCCGGGATCCCGGCGAGGCTCATCGGCACGGTGAAGAAATCGTTCATGTACATCGCGAGCGGATCGTCGGTCTTCGCGCCGAGCTCGAAGGCCACGGACGGTGAGGTCGGGGTGATGACGAAGTCGACCTCCCCGAAGGCGGCGTCGAAGTCCTCGGCGATCTTCGTCCGCACCTTCTGCGCCTGGCCGTAGTAGGCGTCGTAGTAGCCGGAGGAGAGCGCGTAGGTGCCGAGCATGATCCGCCGCTTCACCTCCGGTCCGAAGCCCTCCGAGCGGGTCCGCTCGTACATCTCGATCAGGTCCTCGTCGCCGGCCTCGCGGAGGCCGTAACGGACGCCGTCGAAGCGGGCGAGGTTGGAGGACGCCTCGGCCGGGGCGATCACGTAGTAGGCGGAGATGCCGTGCTCGGCGTGCGGGAGGCCGATCTCGACGATCTGGCCGCCGAGCTCCTCGATCTTGGCCACGGTCGCCTCGAAGACGGCGCGGACTCCGGCGTCGACGGCCGACTCGCCGAGCTCACGCGGGACGCCGAACTTCAGCCCGGCGAGGTCCTCGCGGCTGGGCAGCTCGATGCCCCCCTCGATCCCGACGGAGGTCGAGTCGAGCGGGTCCTTCCCCTGCATCACCCCGAGCAGGAGCGCCGCGTCGGTGACGTCGCGGGTGAACGGCCCGCACTGGTCGAGCGAGGAGGCGAAGGCGATCATCCCGAAGCGCGAGATCGCGCCGTAGGTCGGCTTCAGGCCGACGATGCCGCAGAGCGAGGCGGGCTGGCGGATCGAGCCGCCGGTGTCGGTGCCGAGAGCCGCCGGGGCGAGGCCGCCCGCGACCGCCGCCGCCGAGCCGCCGGAGGAGCCGCCCGGGACGCGCCCGCGGTCCCACGGGTTCAGCACCGGCCCGTAGGCGGAGTTCTCGTTCGAGGACCCCATCGCGAACTCGTCCATGTTCGTCTTGCCCAGCACGTGGGCGCCGGCCGCGGTCAGCTTCCGCACGGCGGTCGCGGTGTAGGGCGGGCGGTAGCCCTCGAGGATCCGGGACCCGGCCGTGGTCGGGATGCCCTGCGTGGTGAAGATGTCCTTGATCGCGATCGGGACGCCGGCCAGCGGACCGGACCCGGCGGGCGCCGCAGCGTTGGAGCCGTAGGGCGTCGCGTCGCCCTCGCCGGCGGGGGCGCTCTCGCCGTCGCCGTTCCAGTCGGGTTCGAGCGACTCGGCGTGCTCCGCGGTCCAGAGGTAGGCGTTCAGCTCGTCGGTCGCGGCGGCGGCGCGCCAGGCGGCCCCGTACTCCTCCCCCGAGATCTCGCCCGCGGCGATCTTCGCCGTCGCCTCGGCGACGGTCAGGTCGAGCAGGTCGGCCATCAGTCGGCGTCGGCCTGCGGCGAGGGGACGCGGAAGGCGCCCTCGAAGGGCTCCGGGGCGCTCGCGAGGGCGACCTGGGGCGGCATGCTCTGCCAGGGCGTGTCGGCCCGCAGCACGTTCTCCAGATGGACCACGTGCGAGGTCGGCTCGACCCCCTCCAGATCCAGGCTCCGGATCCGGTCCACGTGCTCGAGGATCCCCGACAGCTCCCCGGCCATCGTCTCGACTTCGGCATCGTCAAGCCGCAGCCGGGACAGCCGGGCGACGTGGAGTACCTGCTCGCGATCGATCACGCCGACGATTCTAGGTGCGAGGGCTGGATCGGCGCGGTGACTCCAGGCTCTTGCCGATCGCGGCGAAGGAGGTGCCCTCCTCGCCCATCGTCCGCCAGCCGCCGTAGGCGATGCCGAGGGCGGCGGCGAGGGCGAGGAAGATCGGCGGCTTCAGGGTCGATTCGAAGGCGAGTTCGGAGAGGGCGCCGGTGGGGCCGGGCGGGTCGATAATGCGGATCAGGATCAGGAGGGCGGCGAGGAGGCCGAGCACGCAGATCACGGCGGCGGGCGGGATCGCGGGCTTCCAGTCGCTGCCGCTCAGCCGCAGGATCGCGGCGCCGACGGTGACGACGATCGCCAGCATCAGGAAGAGCGGGATCACTTCGAGCGTGTCCCAGGCGCTGCCGCCACCGGTCCCGGTGACGACCCCGCCGAGCGTTTCGGCGCTGGTCGTCGCCTTGGTGCCGAACCAGTCGAAGAACATCAGGGCGAAGAGGAGGATCGCCGCGACCAGCGCGATCGCTTCGCCGGCGCGGAGCCGCGGCGCGCGGCGCTCTCCCCGGCGCGCCTTGCCGCCGCTTCCTTTCGCGTCGGCGTTCCGCCGGCCCTCGCCGCTCGGTTTGCGGCCCCGCGCCCGCCGCGGACCTTTCCCCTCCGCGGCGTCGGGGGTCATCGGCTCGCCATGCGGGTCCGGCCCGCCAGCAGGGTGTTGTGGAGGAGCATCGCGATCGTCATCGGGCCGACGCCGCCGGGGACCGGGGTGATCGCGGAGGCGACCTCGGCGGCCGCGTCGAAGTCGACGTCCCCGACCAAGCCCTCCTCAAGGCGGTTGATGCCGACGTCGATCACCACCGCGCCGGGCTTGACGGCCGCTTTGCCGAGCAGGCGCGGCACGCCGACCGCGGCGACGAGGATGTCGGCCTGGGAGCAGACCGCGTCGAGGTCGCGGGTGCGGGAGTGGCACATCGTCACCGTCGCGTTCGCCAGCAGCAGGAGGCGCGCGACGGGGACGCCGACCAGCTTCGAGCGCCCGATCACTACCGCGTGGGCGCCCTCCACCTCGATGCCCTCATGGGCGAGCAGTTCCATCACCCCGGCCGGCGTGCAGGAGACGAGGCCCGGCGTCCCATGGGCGAGCAGCCCGGCGTTGACCGGGGTGAGCCCGTCCACGTCCTTGGCCGGATCGATCGTCTGGACGACCCGGTCGGAGTCGAGGTGGTCGGGCAGCGGCAGCTGGACGAGGATGCCGTCGACCTCGTCGTCGGCGTTCAGGTCGCGGACGAGCTGCTCCAAGTCCTCCTGGCGCGTGGCGGCGTCGAGTTCGTGGTGGACGGAGCGGATGCCGACCTCACCGGAAGCTTTGCGCTTGCCGCCGATGTAGACCTGGGACGCCGGGTCCTCGCCGACCAGCACCGTCGCCAGCGCCGGCGACCGCCCGAACTCCTCCTCGAAGGCGGCGGCGTCGACCTTCACCCGCTCTTTGACCGCCCCCGCGACGGCTTTGCCATCGATGATCCGCGCCGCCATCTACTTCTTCCGGATCGGTGCGTAGTCGGCCATCAGCTTGCGCTCCTTACCGTCGTCGAACCTCACCACGATCACCCCGCCGGGCTCCGTCCCGGTCACCACGCCGTCGCCGAAGGAGGCGTGGACGACGTCGTCGCCGGTCCGCATCTCCAGCGCCGGGCCGGGATCGAGCGGCTGCGCCGGGGCGAAGGCGTCGCCGCCGCCCGCGCCGAAGCCGTTGTCGGCGAAGCCGCCGCCCGAGCCGCCCCCGTACTGGGTCGAGCCCCAGGTCATCCCGCTGCTCGCGGCGGTCGAGCTCCGCTCGGTCAGCTCGACCGGGATCTCGTCGATGAAGCGCGACGGCAGGTTGCGCTCGGAGCGGCCGAAGAGCTGGCGTTCGCGCGCCCAGGTCAGGTAGAGGCGCCGTTCGGCCCGCGTGATGCCGACGTAACAGAGGCGTCGCTCCTCTTCTTCGCCGCCTTCCTCCAGCGAGCGCATGTGCGGGAAGGCGCCGTCCTCCATACCGATCACGAAGACCGTGTCGTACTCCAGGCCCTTCGCGTTGTGGAGCGTCATCAGCGTGACTTTCTCCGCCTCCTCGCCCTCCAGCGCGTCCTGCTCGGAGCGCAGCATGTTCGTCTGCAGGTACTCCTCAAGCGCGGTGATGTCGCTCTCGCCCTCGATCTCCCGCTCGCGGTCGAACTCGGCGGCGCCCTCCAGCAGCGCGTCGAGGTTCTCCACCCGCCCTTCGGCCTCCACCGTCCGCTCCGCGTTCAGCGCGTCCAGGTAGCCGGTCTCGTTCAGGACCCGCTCCAGCAGAGAGTGCATCGAGGAGTCCTCGACGTGATCTTTCAGCGCGTCCATCGTCTCGAAGAAGCGACCGACCGACTTGATCGCGGCGGCGCTCACCCCCGGCACGTCCTCGACCCGTTCGATCACTTCCCAGATCGTCAGCCCGGCGGTGTTCGCGTAGGCGGTCAACCGGCCCTGGGTGGTGTCGCCGATCCCCCGCCGCGGCGAGTTCACGATCCGCCCGAAGGCGACGAGGTCGGCCGGGTTCGCCAGGAACCCCAGATAGGCGAAGGCGTCTTTGATCTCGGCCCGGTCGTAGAACTTGGTCCCGCCGATCACCTGGTAGTTGACGTTGAAGCGTTCGAGCGTCTCCTCCAGCACGCGGCTCATCGCGTTGGTCCGGTAGAAGACCGCGACGTCGGAGCGCCTCACGTCGTCCTCCTCGGCGAGCCGGTCGATCTCCCCCGCCACCCAGCGCGCCTCCTCGTGCTCGTCGCCGAGCTCGTACAGCTGCACCGGGTCGCCGCCCGCGATGTCCGTCCACAGCTCCTTGGGACGTCGTTCACGGTTATGGGACACGACCGCGTTGGCCGCCGAGAGGATCGTCTGCGTCGAGCGATAGTTCTGCTCGAGCTTGATCACCTCCGCGTCGGGGAAGTCGTTCTCGAAGTCGAGGATGTTCCGTACGTCGGCGGAGCGGAAGCTGTAGACCGACTGGTCCTCGTCGCCGACCACCATCAGGTTGCCGTGCTCTTTGGCAAGCAACTGCAACATCCGGTATTGGGCGTGGTTGGTGTCCTGGTACTCGTCGACGAGAACGTGACGGAAGGTGCGCCGCCAGCGCTCGCGGATGTCCTCGAAGAGCTCCAGAACGTTCACGGTCCGCACCAGCAGGTCGTCGAAGTCCATCGCGTTGGCCTCGAGCATCCGCTTCTCGTAGAGCGGGAAGACTTCGGCGACGACCTCCTCGAAGCCGCCGACCATCATTTCGCTGTAGCCGGAGGGGTCGATCAGCTGGTTCTTGGCGCCGGAGATTTTCCCCTGGACCGCGCGCGGCGGATACCGTTTCGGGTCGACCCCGAGCTCGGCCAGGCAGCGTTTGATCATCCGCAGCGAGTCGCCCTGGTCGTAGATCGTGAAGCCCTTGGAGTAGCCCAGCCGCTCGGCGTCCACGCGCAGCATCCGTGCGCAGGAGGAGTGGAACGTGGTCACCCACATCGCCCGGACCGAGCGGCCGATCAGCCCCGCGACCCGCTCCCGCATCTCCGCCGCGGCCTTGTTGGTGAAGGTGATCGCGAGGATCTCCCCGGGACGCGCTTTCCCGGTCGCCAGCAGGTAGGCGATCCGGTGCGTCAGCACCCGCGTCTTGCCCGACCCCGCGCCCGCCAGCACCAGCAGCGGCCCCTCACCGTGCTCGACCGCCTGGCGCTGCGGGGGGTTGAGGCCGGCGACAAGCCGCTCGACCCGGTCCGCACCGGCCTCGGTCGGCGCGCCGAAAAGCGTCCCGTCACCGCCCAGAAACGACTCTTGGTCGGCTTGAAGACTCACTCAGCGAGCATAGCCACGGCCCCGGCCGGGCTCACCGAGCTGCCAAGTGGCGCTCCGGGCGGAACGCTGTCGCCTCAGTGGGTCCGAGGGCGTCCCAGGAATGAGTTCGCAGTTATCCACGCATGTTGTGGCTAAGTGCGAACGCCACCCGGGTGGGACGGGCGGATTCGAGACGAACGCGCGCCGGGGGGTCACGAGAGCGTGACTTCCCATCCCTTTCGTGACCTTTCCTCCGCATTCGTGCGCCTTTCTCAACACCCGATCCGACGCTCGCTGAGTTGAGCCTCCTATAGCGCTGCCAACTCAGCGAGCGTCGAGGGCGGGCACACGAGACTCGCGCCGGACTGTGACTTCTCGGGCCTTCCGTGTCCTTCTCCACGGTTCCGCGCATGTTCCTCATCACCCGTCCCGTCGCTCGTGCACTTAGGCGCGCTTAGGGCGCTCAAGTGCACGAACGCCCGCACCCGTTGAGGAGGTGTGTCGTCCTCCCCCCTCGCGACCTGCCGCGGATTCCGGGCCGACCGCAGCCAGCCCTGGTCGGCACGGAATCCGCGGCTCAGGCGCAGCTTTCGGCCAACTTGATGATCGGTCCGGAGGAGCCGCCGAAGAAGAGCTTTTCGGCTTCCGCCTCGCTGGAGGCGGCGATCTCGCGGGAGATGCACTTCGCTTGCTTGGGACTCAGGCCTTCCGGTTCTTCTTCGAAGCGCTTTTCGAACGCCGCGCCCAAGGCCTCGCCGTTGTAAGCGGCGAAGCCTTCGACGTAGTCGAGCTTCCAGTCGCCGTCCTCTTCGACCAGGGCGACGTCGAGGGTCTGGGAGTCGAGGGGGCCGCCCGTGAATTTGACCTCGACCATTGCCTTTTCGTCGTTGACGGAGACGTTGGAGACGTTGGCGGCTTTCGCCTCGGCTTCGCCGGCTTTCGCTTCCTTTTCGCAGGCTTCGGTCCCGGCCTTGCCCTTCTGTTGGCTCACCTGTTCGTTGAAGCGCTGGGTCTGCAGTTCGGTGCAGTTGCGTGGGTTGGCGGTCGTCTCTGCCGTTTCGATGACTTCGACGATCTTGGATTCGTCGCTGTCGCCACCACCACAGGCGGCGAGGGTGAGGGCGGCCGCGGTCAGGAGCGCGAGCGAGACGAGAAGGCGCTTCTTCACGCGGCGCAGATTAGAGCGGCACCCGGCGGGTGGGGGCGGTCAGCCGCCGGCGGATGAGCGGCCGGTGCGGGGCTTGATGCCCGACTTCTCGCGCTTCGCGGCGTCGGCCTGGCCCCCGTCGACCTCGGCGAGGCGCGTTTCCAGCTCGACGATCCGCTCCGAGAGGGCCTTGATCGCGTCGGCGATCGGGTCGGGAAGGTGGATCCAGTCGGCGTCGGGTCCTTCGAGCTTGCGCCCTTCCACCCGCACCGGGTGGCCCGGGTTGCCGACCACGGTCGCGCCCGGCGGCACGTCCTCGACCACCACCGTGTTGGCGCCGATCTTCGCCCCGTCGCCGACCGCGATCGGTCCCAGCAGCTTCGCCCCCGAGCCGACCGTGACGTTGTCTCCCAGGGTCGGGTGGCGCTTGCCGCGCTGGAAGCCGGTGCCGCCCAGGGTCACGCCCTGGTAAAGGGTCACGCAGTCGCCGATCTTCGCCGTCTCCCCGATCACCACACCGGAGCCGTGGTCGATGAAGAAGCGCTGGCCGATCTCCGCCGCCGGGTGGATCTCGACCCCGGTGACGGCGCGGGTCAGGTAGGCGATCGCCCGTGGCACCCACGGCACCCCGGCCCCGCGCAGCGCGTGCGCCAGCCGGTGGGCGAGCAACGCCTGCACCCCCGCCCAGCTGGTGAGGATCTCGAACGCGGAGACCCCCTGCGCCGCCGGGTCGCGGTCGCGCGCCGCGGTGATGTCGGCGCGGATCTCGGAGATGACCCGCCTCAGCATCGCCCAAGCACCCCCGGACGCGGAGGCGTGGCCGAAAGATCGCCGGTCATGATGAGCGCGGCCGCGCCGGAGCGGAGGAGGTGGCGCCTTTATTCATGGGGCAAAGAATGGCAAGGACATGTAGCGCTCGCCTGAATCGCAGACGATCGTCACGACCCTTTTGCCGGCCATCTCCGGCCGCGCCGCCACCTGCAGCGCCGCGTGGATGTTGGCGCCCGCGGAGATTCCCACCAGCACGCCCTCGGCGCTCGCCGCGAGCCGCGCCGTCTCCAGCGCGTCCTCGTCGCCGACGGCGATGATCTCGTCGATCACCGAGCGGTCGAGCACCTCCGGCACGAACCCGGCGCCGATCCCCTGGATTTTGTGTGGGCCGGGCTGGCCGCCGGAGAGGACCGGGGAGCTCGCCGGCTCGACCGCGACGACGAGCGCGTCCGGCGCCCGCTCCTTCAGCATCCGCCCCACCCCGGTGATCGTCCCGCCGGTCCCGACCCCGCTGACGAAGGCGCCGATCTCCCCATCGGTGTCGCGCCAGATCTCCTCGGCCGTGGTGCGTTGGTGGGCGTCCGCGTTGGCGGGATTGGAGAACTGCATCGGCATGAACGCCTTGCGCTGGTCCCGGATCTGCTCGGCGAGCGCGACCGCCTCGTTCATCCCGCCCAGGCTCGGCGTCTCCGACACTTTCGCCCCGTAGGCGCGCAGCAGCTTGCCGCGCTCGCGGCTCATCCCTTCCGGCAGCGTGAGGATCAGCTCGTACCCGCGCGCCGCACACACCATCGCCAGGGCGATGCCGGTGTTGCCGCTGGTCGGCTCGACCACCAGGGAGCGTCCGGGCTTGATCTCCCCCGCCTCTTCGGCCGCGTCGATCATCGCCACCCCGATCCGGTCCTTCACCGAGCCCCCGGGGTTGAAGTACTCGAGCTTCGCGCAGACCTGGCCGAACAGCCCGTTGCCGAGCCGCTCGAGCAGCACCATCGGCGTGTTGCCGACGACGGCGGAGGCCTCCGGTCCGATCCTCATCGGTGACGCGGGGCGCGGACGACCTTGAAGGCGGTTTCGACCGGCAACGGATCGACGCCGGCCGTGTCGACGGCGCGAACCGCGAACCGGTACTTGCCGGGCGCCAGTTTGAACACCTTCGGCGAGCGACAGCCGACGAACGTCGCCTTCGGCTTCTTCTTCTTCCCGGTCGCGGGCCTGATCAGCTTGCACTGGAAGGTGGAGCCGGGGACGGTCGAGGAGAAGGTGAAGGTGACCGTCGCCTTACCGTCGGACCCCGCCATCACGACTTTCTTCGGATGCTCGCCGAGCACCGTGTCCGGGAGCGGCGTCGCGGGCGGCTTGACGGGCGGCGCCTGCCCCACGGGCACTTCCGGCGAAACCGGCGGCGGGGGTTCGACCCCGGTCACCCGCGCGATCGCCGAGACCGGCACGAGACCTTCTTTTTTGATCAGGGTGACCCAGAGGGTGCCGCTCGGCCCGGCGGTGATCTGGCGGGCCGATTCGACCGGCAGGCCGCCGAGCACGCTGGTCTGCCCGTCCGCGGCGAGACGGGTCAGCTGCCCTTTGGCGAACTGGACGATCCAGAAGGCCTGGTCGGCACCGTAGGCGGCGCCGAACGGGTCCCCGAGAAGCTCGAAGGCGCTCGCCGGGGCGGGCGGGGTGATCAAACCGCACTGCTCAGGTTTCGCGCCGGCGGCGGTGTAGGCGATCTGCCCGGTCGGCGCTCCCGCGACACCCTGCGAGCTGCCGGGAATTTTCACGTCTTTCTGCACGCCCGCCGTCGTGAAGGTGACGATCCGCCCCGCTTCGGTCACAGCTTCCACGTTGTTGTCGGAGATCGCGATCAGAGACCCCGCTACATCGATGTCTTTCGGCGCGAGTTCGCCATTCAGTTCCACTTCGGTGATCGTCCCGTTGAAGTTCGCGGGCGCGAATTTCGCCACTCTGTTGTTGGAGGCGACCCAGAAGAGGCCATCCGGACCCAGCACGATGTTGGGTTCGGCGTTGATCAGCGCCGATTCGAAGTCCTGCTCGGTGCCGGTCGGATTCGCGGGCAGGAAGCTCGTCGCTTTGCCCGTCGCGACCACCCAGATGCGACCTTCGGGGCCGGCCGCGATGCCGATCGTGTTTTCGATTTTGTTGAGTTCGAATTCTTGGACGATCCCGGCCGGGGTGATCATCCCGACCTTTTTGCCGGGCAGCGTGAACCACACGTTGCCGTCGGGTCCCGCCGCGATCTTGTTGTTCGTTTCGATTTCCGTTTTCAGCGGGAAGATGCCGCTGACCGTCGGCGCCGCGGAGGCAACTGATGCGGGGACGAGCGCGGCGAGCGCGAGTAGGGCGGCGACCAGAAGCTTCGGGACGAGAGCGCGCATCGCGCCAGTCTAGCCCCGCCGCAGGGGGCCGTGGACGGATCAGCGAGGGGCCGGCGGGGCGCGGAAGAGGAGGTGGTCGAAGCCCGCGTGGTCGACGTTGCCGTCGCGGACCATGCCGAGCTTCTCGGCGACGCGCAGGGAGGCGGCGTTGGTGGGCAGGATCATCGCGAAGACCTCGTCGAGCTCCAGCTCGGCGGCGAGGTCGAGGGACGCGGCGGCCGCCTCGGCGGCGAAGCCCTGGCCGTGGTGCCGGGGGTCGATCGACCAGAGGACCTCGATCCCGGCGCGGTCGCCGATCTCGCTCCAGCGCAGGCCGACGCGGCCGACATAGTCGCCCCCGCCCCGCTCGACCACCGCCCACGGCCCGAAGCCGAAGCGCTCCCAATGGCGCACGTCGGCATCGAGCCAGAGGTCGCCATCGTCGGGCTCGAAGGGCTCCAGCGGCGGCGGGCGCAGCCACTCGCCGATCGTCGGGTGCGTCAGCAGGGCGCGGTAGCCGGGCGCGTCACCGGGGCCGGGGGGCCGCAGCAACAGCCGCTCGGTCGTGCGGGCGCCGTCACTCATCGCGACGGACCCTACGCGGCTAGTCCTCCGGCGGTGGTGTCAGCTGCGCGCCGAACGGCGAGGGGAAGCCGAGGATGCCGCAGGTGGACGGGATGCCGTCCTCCCCGTCGCGGTCGAGGCGCGCTTCCGCGTCGGCCCGGATCTGTTCGATTTCGCCGAAGGCGGCGGCGAGGGCGGTCGTCATTTCGCTCCACCCCTGCTCGTCGAGGCGCATCGCGATCCAGGTCAGGTGCCGGTTCACCCGCGAGTCGAAGGTGTCGGACAGCAGCGCGCCTTCGATCCGCGCCATCAGCCCCTGCACCATCGTCTTGCTGAGCCGCACCCGTTCGTCGCGGTCCAGTTCGTTCCACTGCAGATCGCTGAAGTAGGCGCGGCCGAGCCCGCGGTAGACGTGTTCGACCGAGCCCCGGCGCGGGTTCCGTTCCAGCACCTCCAGCGCGCCGTACTCCGCCAGCTCGCGGAAGTGGTAGGCGATGTGGGACACCTCGATGCCCTCCGGCGCGAAGCCGTCACGGCAGAACTCGACCGGGCTCATGTCCCGCTGGTTCAGGACTTCGAGGATGCGCACCCGCAGCGGATGGGCCAACACGGTCGCCGCGGTGGAGCGGTCGCGTTCGGCGCGGGTCGGTCGAGCGCTACCCGTTGGACTTTGTCGATCACTCGATTCCATTTACGCGAATCGTCATTGTGCCCTAAAACGCGCCGATGCGGTACCTGAACCGTCTTCAGCTCCCGTGACGCCCCACATACAAAGAATTTCGTCGAAAGGGGGTAGGCGATGAAGCTCAGCGACAGCCTGTCGACGATCCCGCACGCCGGGATCAGCAAGGGCAACTAATTTGGTCGGGAGGCGGCCGCCGACGTCGCCTCCCGACCACCGACGAAAGGACAACCATGGCGGACTCCCCCTCCCAGCTGATCGACGAGCGGATCGCCGAACTCGGCGACTGGCGCGGCGAGGCGCTGGCCCGCGTGCGCGAGCTCGTCAAGGAGGCCGACCCGGAGGTCGAGGAGACCTGGAAATGGCGCGGCGTCCCGGTCTGGGAGCACGACGGAATCATCTGCACCGGCGAGACCTACAAGAAGGTCGTGAAGCTGACCTTCGCCAAGGGCGCGTCCCTCGAGGACCCGGCAGGCCTCTTCAACTCCAGCCTCGAGGGCAAAACCCGCCGCGCGATCGACATCGGCGAGGACGACGAGATCGACGCCGCGGCCCTGAAGTCCCTGATCCGCGAAGCGGTCGACCTGAACACCGGCGCCTGAGCCCGTGGAGGTTCGGCGCCTGGCCTGGGCGGGCCTCGAAGTCAGCGCCGGCGGCGAGACGGCGCTGGTCGACTTCGTCGAGGACTTCGGCTGGATGCACCGCGATCCGCCCGCCGGGGAGATCCCGCCGTCGCCGTCGCCGGAGACGGCCTGGGCCGGCCTCCTGACTCACCTGCACCTGGACCACGCCGACGCGGACGCGCTCGCCCGCGCGCTTCGTCCCGGCGCACCGGTGCTGCGTCCCGAGAAGGCCGTCGGGAGCGGCGACGAGGTCGCGCTGGTCGCGACGGCGGAATCGGCGCTCGCCGGGAGCGCCCTCCCGGATCGCGTCGTGCCGCCGTGGGACACGGTCGAGGTCGGCCCGTTCAGCTTCACCGCCCTGCCCGCGGTCGACGGCTTCGGCGATCCCCAAGTCTCCTGGGCGATCGCCGCCGAAGGGTGCCGGATCCTCCACGCCGGAGACACGCTCTTCCACGGCTGGTGGTGGTTGGCGGCGATTCGCCACGGGCCCTTCGACGTCGCCTTCCTCCCCGCGGGCGGCGCCGTGGCCGACCTCGCCGCACGCCGGCCCCCGAGTCCCTTCCCGGCCGGCATGGACCCGGGCCAAGCGGCCGTCGCGGCAAAGCTCCTCGGCGCAGGCACCGTCGTCCCGATCCACTACGGCCCCCTCCACGAAGCCGCCGACTACGTCCAGGCCGACGATCCCGCCGGCAGCCTCCTCGAAGCCGCGGCCGCCCAAGGAGTCGACGCCCGCGTCCTGGCCCCCGGCGAGAGCCTCTCGATCACACCTAGATGAAGTACATGCCGCTGCCGGCCTCTTCGGCCTCGCGGCGGGCGACTTCGGCGATCGTCGTCTGGCCGAAGACCTTGCGGAGGGCGCCGACGCCCTCGGCCCAGATGCCGCCGGCCTCTTCGGCTTCGGACCCGATTTTGCCGTCGAGGGCCTGGACGACCTCGAGGACGGTGATCTCTTCCGGCGGTCGGGAGAGGGTGTAGCCGCCGCGCATGCCCCGGTGGCTGGTGAGCAGACCGGCGCGGCGGAGGGTCGAGAAGAGCTGCTCGAGGAACTGCTCGGGGATGTCCCGGCGTTCGGCCAGCTCTTTGATCGGCACCGGTCGCTCCCCCGATCGGGCGAGCTCGGCGAGCGCAACGACCGCATAGCGCGACTTCGAAGTGATGGAGATCACGATGACTTTCTACCGCACAATGAGCGCTTGGTTAGGATCGACTCACATCGGGCGAGCCCTCCACCCGGGTGCCCTCACCCAATCGATTGATCGGAAGCAGTCCTGAGCGAACGCCCACAATGTCTTGTCGTGGACGTCCATCCGCTGGTGCGGTTGGGGGTCCGTGAAGTGCTGTCGAAGGATTTCGAGGTGCAGGAGGCGGCCGGCCGCGAGGAAGGCCTGGACCTCGTGCGCGACATCGGCGACTTCGACGTCGCGATCCTCGACATGAGCTGGCGGCCTAACGGCAGCGGCCCGTCGATCAGCGGCACCGAGACGATCCGGGCGATGCGCCGGGCCGCCCCCGTGCTCGGGATCGTCGCCCACGGCGAGCGGCCGGAGCGCCACCTGGCCAGTGCCGCGATGGGCGCCGGCGCCACCGCCTACGTCGCCCGCACCGCCGGACCCGAGAAGCTGCGCAAGGCCGCGATGGCGGCAGCCGCCCAAGAGCGCTTCATCGACGGCGACGTGCCGCCGAAAGGCTCGCGCGCCCTGATCACCAAGCGCCAGCGCGAGATCCTCCAGCTCCTCGCCGACGGCGAGTCGACGACCGTCGCCGCCCGCCAGCTCGGCCTCTCCGAGGAGACCGTGAAGACCCACATGAAGAACACCCTCGCCCGCCTGGAGGCGAAGAACCGCTCACACGCGGTGGCGATCGGGTTGCGGGAATCGTTGATCGTTTAGGGCGGCGGGCGTTGTGCGGGCGGTTGCGGCCGTCCGAGGGCGGTGCCTGGGCGTCTCATGGAGGTCCTGGCAGGCTGTGACCTCCATGCGACGCCCAGGACGTGAGGGTCTCGTGAGACACCAGGCAAGGGTCCGTCACGAACTCCCGACTTCCGTGACCCTTCTGCATGGAAGGAAGCCTCCACCACAGGTTGAGTTCGCACTTAGCCACGTTATGTGTGGCTAAGTGCGAACTCACCGGGGCGG
>Ga0153956_1000951_pt1 | contig 28667 bp, 24 predicted proteins | sample TSFL040MetaG_FD_104704 | JGI IMG/M metagenome (GOLD analysis project Ga0153956, IMG submission 104704) | Attine ant fungus gardens microbial communities from Florida, USA - TSFL040 MetaG | ecosystem: Host-associated > Fungi > Mycelium > Unclassified | place: USA: Florida, Wekiwa Springs... | reverse complement strand
GGTGAAAACCTCCTGGGCTCGGTTCACGATTTCGCAAACCGCAGAATCGCTGTTCAGGCGGACGAAAACGCCCCGGCCAGATGGCCGGGGCGCTCACCTTGGTGAATGATCCGGGCTAGGAGGGGCTTTTCGCCTCAGACCGTATTTCGCATCATGGCGCGGAATGCGGCTCACAGAGCCAAATATCGAGGTGACACGAGTTGACACGAATTGCCGGAAACGGACGGTAGGAACACGATTTGTTCCTACTTTTGTTCCCACCCCGGCCTATCCCCGGGGGTGAGGGATAGGCCCCCTCGACTCTATCTCTTTGTCGGGTCGAAGTTGCCGGCTTCCAGGTCGGGCTGAGTCGACCACGCGCGTGCCCCGAAATTTTCCGGGCCGGCGCCTGATAGCTTCTGCGGCCAACGGCGGGCCAATAGGCACCCAACGGCGGGTCCAACCGGGTATAATTCCTTGGTTGGAACGGAAAAGGAGATGCTCATGCCAGACCTCAGCCTTGCGTCTCGCGAGGCTCATCGGCAGACCACCGAAACCTCGATCGAGCAGATCACGATCTTTCTTGAAGAAGTCCTGGGCCGAAAGCTCGTCGCGGCCCTCGCGGGCGTCGCCGATCCCAAGGCGGTCGGGCGCTGGGCGAGCGGCGAGCGTTCACCGCGGCCGGCCGCCGAGGAAAGGCTGCGGGTCGCCTACCAGGTGTTCCGCCTCCTCCTCGCCGAGGAGTCCAAACACACGATCCGGGCCTGGTTCATCGGCCTCAACCCTCAGCTGAACGACGAGTCCCCGGTTATGGTTATTCGCGCAGGGCGCTTTCAAGAGGTGATGGTCGCCGCAAAGGCATATGTCTCCGGGGGGTGAGTTGAATCGCGGTAAGGATCGTTGCGCCGGATGCGGGAGTCTGGCGCGTGGGGCGAACCCCGGACCCGATCGAGTTCTCCGACCCGCCCCGGGCCGACGAACTGGATTACCCCCACGCCGGTAACCGGTTCGATTCACCCACCGAGAACTTTCGGGTCTGCTACTTCGCGACCGATCTCGAGGCCTGCTTCGGGGAGACGCTCTCGCGGTTCCGACCTGACCCGGCGCTGATCGCCGCCGCCGACGAAGACGGCTTCATGCCCGCCGGCTCCGTGCCTGCCGATTGGCGTAATCAGCGCATCGCCGTCCAGGTCGAATTCGTCCCCAACGAACTCCTGCCCGAGCTTCGCTTCCTGGACGTCGAGGCGCTAAAAACGCGGCGCGAGCTGCGCCGCGAGTTGGCAAGTCTCCTCGCCTACTACGGCTACGAGGATCTGGACGTCCCCACCGTGCGCGGCGCCGACCGGCGCATCACGCGGTGGATCGCGAAGTGGGCCTTCGAGCAACGCGACGCCGACGGAGCCCCCGTCTTCGCGGGAGTCCGTTACCTCTCGCGACTGAATACCGCCTGGGAGTGCTGGGCGGTGTTCCACGACGTCGAGATCAAGGAGATCACCCGTGAGCCGATCGAACGCGAAAACGAGGCCTTGAAGACCATCGCCCGCCACTTCGACCTGACGGTCTTCTGACGCTCCCTCTTTTCCGTTTCTGCGGCAAAGAGGGAGACAAGAACGGTCCCCGGCGCGGACCTTCCTGATAAGCACCCATCGTGAGCATTCAGGACGAAATCTTTGAGTGGGTACAGGAGTTCGATCTCTGGAAACAGGATCTGTTCCGACGTGCGTCGGCAGCCACTGAGCTCGGCGAGGAGGACGTGCGCGAGGTGGTCGCGCTATTGCTGGACGAGGTTCCGGATGGCGGAGGCCCGCAGGAAGTGGTCCGCGAGGATCTGCCCGGCGCGACCGGTGCGGCGGATCCGATGTCGATCGAAGCGCTTGCCGACCTCGTCAACGTCAACGCCTTGGCAGATGGTCAAACGCTTCAGTTCGAGCCGGTCGGGCTGAACATCGTCTTCGGCAAGAATGGTGCGGGGAAGACCGGCTATTCCCGTGTGATCAAGCACGCTGGCCGAACCCTCCACAGGGAGACGATCCTCACCAACCAGGCGCAAGCCGCCGATCAGAGTCCGACTGCGGGAATTCGCTTCGCGATCGGCGCCCAGCCCCATGAATTCACACTCGACCTCGGAGTTACCGCCCCGGCGATTCTCGGCCGCATCTGCATCTTCGACTCCTTGGCAGGCGAGGAGTACCTCACCTCTGAGACTGAGGTCGACTATGCACCGACCACCCTCAACAGCTTGCGCCGCCTGATCGGCGGACTGCGGAAGGTTGACGCCGAGCTTGAGCTTCGCCTCCATGATGCGACCCCCGCAGAGATCGATCTGGAGCCCTATCCAAGAGGAGCCAGGGTCGCGAGCTTTCTTGGCGACCTGTCCGTCTCCGTTTCCGATCAGGCCATCATCGACCTCTCGACGCTGTCGGATGATGAGGAGGCCCAGAGGAAAAAACTACGACAGAGCCGAGCCGAGATTGAAGCGATGCAGGCACCACAGCTCCGCCGGAATGCCGAACAGGAAGCCGCCGCCGCTGACGGCCTCGGTGAGGCTCTCGCCGTTCTAGGGGCACAGCTTGACGCTCCGAGCGTCGAGCGCTTCGCCGAAAAGCAGAAGGCGGTCGCTGAGGCACAGAGTGCCTCTGCTCTCGCTGCGCGGGCATTTGCAAACGAACCGGTTCCGGGTGCCGGCGGTGAGCCTTGGAAACTGCTCTGGCAGGCGGCGCGGGAGTTCGTCTCCCACCAAGGCCACGAACTCCCTGATGACCATGACCCGGCCCACTGTCCACTCTGTATGCAGGAGCTCTCTGCGGAGGCTCGTGACCGCTTCGTCCGCTTCGACGAGTTCATCCGGGCTGATGTCACCAAGCGCCTCCGGGCGGCCGAGAACGATCTGACCCAATCACGCGAGTCGCTCCCCGACCCTGGTGCGCTTCGAGATCGCCACGCCGAGATGCTGACGCGTCTAGGTCTCGATCCGGGTCAGCCTGGACGACTGGTCTCTGATTGGCTCGAGATTGCTGGGGCCGTCGCCAAACGACTGCGGGCAGGCGACCTTGAAGGTCTCACTGGTTTGCAGGCGCCGCCTCTTGAACACGTCCAGAGCTGGGCCGCCAAGAAAAGCGCAGAGGCAACTGAACACGCGGCGTTGGAAAAGGTGGACGATCAAGAGAAACTGCGAAAGGACCTCGACGAGCTGGAAGCCCGCCACCAACTAAGCGAGCGTCGCGCTTCCGTCCTTGCCCATGTCGCAGGACTACGCAAGTGCGAGCAGATCGAAGCCGCCAGACGAAAGACTTCTATCGGACCGGTGAGCTCGAAGATCACGAAGCTGTCCAAGAGCTTTGTCGAAGCCGACCTACAAGGTGCTCTCAACGCTCAGCTGGAGGCGCTCGACTTTCAGGGCCTCGCCGTCAAGGCCAAGCCGAAGACCGTGGAAGGAAAGTCGATGGTGGTCTCAGCCTCGAGACCGTCGACCGTGTGCCTCTGACCAATGTTCTGAGTCAAGGGGAGCAGCGGCGACTTTCGCTGGCGATGTTCCTCGCCGAGATGGAAGCGCTCTCCGACGAGAGTCCCGTCGTCTTCGACGATCCATCGAGCAGCATCGACCAGGAGGGCCGCCGGCACATTGCGCGAACCCTCGCGGTGCTTGGGGAGACACGGCAGGTGATCGTCTTCACCCATGAGCTGTCGTTCGTCCATGAGCTCCGCCGGCAGGCCGCCGGTACCCTTCCGATTCACGCTCAGCATGTCCGACGCCGCGGCCGAACCGCAGGATATGTGCATTCTGACCTTCCCTGGGAGGGACTCAAAGCAACCCAGCGAGTCGTCCCGCTGGTCGAAAAGCTGAAGACCCTCGAGGAACTGAGGCAGGGTGGCGACGAAGACCGCTACCGCACCGCCATAACCGAGTACTGCGGAATGATGCGCGGGGCGTTCGAGCGCGCTGTGGAAGAACGAGTACTTGCCGAGGTGGTGACGCGGCGGAGCGACACCGTCCGTACCACCGCGCTGTCGAAGGTCGCACTGACGGACGAGATCTGTGAACTCGTCGATCGCGGGATGGACGAAAACTCTCCCTGGCTGCACGATCAGCCGTTGGCCGACGGTGCCGATCCGCCGACTCCGGCCGAGCTTCGGCAGGGACTTGAAATCTTCGAAGAACTCTTGGCCGCTGTAAAAGCTGTCAATAGGGATCGCGAGTCTGGCCAACAGAAAAGGGCAGCGTTGACATCTGTGGACGCAAAGGTCGCCGATGGCGGCTCGGCCGAACAGGGCCGGAAACTGAAGGCGGTTCCCCCTGCCTCCGGGCAGGTCTCTGACAAGGGTGCAACGCCACATTCCGCGTGACCTCGAGGGTGGACGCACCCGTGGATCGGCGGTCCACCCATATTCCCGGTCACGGCCTGGGTCGCCGCCACTTTCGCGCCGCCGACCCAGGCCGTGACCGTTATGTCTCCACCGACCCCAAAGGTCGAACCGTCTCCGCACCTTCACCGACCGCCGATCCGAGACCAGGGGCGTCTCCGTTGACCGCGCCGTTACGTCTCAACCGACCTCTCCGGTCGAACAGTTTGCGCACGACTCAGGGCAGCAGGTTCGCGAGGTAGGCGATCGCGCCGGCTGATGCCGCGACGACCGCCTCGGCCTCGGTGAGATCGACCGCGTGGGCGTTTGCACCGGCGCCGTGGCCGCCGAGTCGGTTGCGCGGCGTCATCGCCGCGAGGACGAGGTTCTGCATATGCCTGGGGACGACTCCCGACGCCTCGAGCCGCTCGAAGAGCGGGTTGGCGGTGTCACGTTGAGCGTCGAAGGAAAGGCCCTTTTGCTCGAGCAGGACCTTCATCGCACTCTCGACCGCACATCCGGCCTCATGGACCGCCTGCTTCAGCGATTCGGGTCGCCCCTCTGCCAGCTCCCGACGGGCGGATTCGAACTCAGAACGGACACCGCCCGCGAACTGTGGCCGGTTGATCGCTGCTATCGCGGGGCGGATCAGGTCACGTTCGATCGTCTCGTCCCCCACGTATTCGAACTTTCCTTCGGACGAGAAGGCCCATGGTGCCCCACGGTTCCGACAGATGGAGTTGATCCGGTCGGCCACCGCCATGTCCCAATTGGCTCCATCGAAGGTCGCCTCCACTGCGACCCGGAAGTCAGGCTCGGGCATGTGGATGAGCATTGCCCTGGCGGTGGCGATCCGTGGATCTCGTCCTCGTCTCGGCCGAAGCTCGAACTGTGCCTCCGCACCGGCTTCGGAGAGGGCGCGTTCGAGCAGAAAGCGCTCGGCGGGACCCCATACGGCGGCGACGGCACCCAGGTAGTCATCGATGCCGCCGAAGCGGTCACGCATGAAGATCGCGACGACCACCGTGGGATCTGCGTCGCCTCCGGTCGTCTCCTCGAGCACGCGAAGGATGAGTAGACGCGCCCCCTCGTCGAGGCCGGTGGCGGGCCGCTGGGTCGCCGTGTCGAAATGAGGATCGGCCATCTAGTCGAGTGAATCAGACAGGCAACTCGTACTCGGGCCGCGCCTCGGCCAGGATCTCGCGCCAGCCATTCTCTCCTCCTCGGAAGATGACCCACGCCAATTTCTGCCGCGCGAGCATCACGTCAGCGGCCTTCAGTGACCAGTTCGCATGATGGTGGGCACCTGCGCCATGCGCGGCCTCGCCTTCTCTGAGTACGTCGCTGATCGAGGCCAGGAGGGCGTCTTGTGCCTCGCGGAAGCATTCGCTCTCGGGCTCGCCCGCGACCACCTGCCGCACGAGGCGGCGCTCGCCCTCTTCCTCGACCTCCCCGACGACGAACGTGGCTGGCAGCGGGCCCGATCCGTCCCATACCTTGCGGACGACTTCCCCCAGGCGATAGCAGAGGGCATCCGTGGGGATACGTGCGAGATCGAACTCCGCCCGCCAATCGTGCTCGGGTTGGGAGTCGCGCATGTGCCCGAGGATCACCTGGGCTACGTTGGCCATCGGTTCCGCTGACGGGCCTTTGCGATACTCGTTCTCCTCGTCCGGGGCGGGGATGATCAGGACCCGGACGGATTGATCCTCCTCCTTCGTCTCGACAGATTGCTGCGGACGACGGGCGCCGAGGTTTGCCCTCAGCCTCTCGTTCTCGGCGCGCAGCTTGACGAGCTCGGCTTCCAGCGCGGGCTTCTCGCTCGACTCATCCATCGTCTCGAGCCCACCGTCCCTGTGCCCCCAGCTCGCGGCGCATTCGCCTTCGAAGCCTGCGTTGCGGAGGGTGGCCGCCACAGCTTCGACCTGCTCCTCCGACGCGCTCGCGCTCACCATCGCGCTCGCCTCCATGGTGGCGATGATAGCCCTGCCCGTCGGAGTCGGCCCACCCGGCGGCTCGAAGCCCGCCGAAGCGCCTTCTATCATCGCCGTGATGGTTGGGATCGGCCCGACCGCGACGCATGGAGGTTGACGATGACTCGTTTTTCCCCACCTCATGCGTCAGCTTGCCGAAAATCCGCTCTCTTACGTCGTCGCTAGCCTCCTCCTCGTGAGGCTCGCCGCCTCCACTGCCATCAAGGTGATGGAGGCGATCGAGAAGTACCGCGACACGTTCGGTGACGACTGACCCGGTGTTGTCGGAGCCCGGCCCGCTGCACTGTTGGTCCTCACCCACCGACGAACGAAGCACACCTCTTACGAGGTCCCGCTCGTCCCGGTTCGCCATGCCGCCGGCGCTAGCGCCCCACCTCCCGACGTAACCTTTTCCGCCCCGCGGTGTATGCCCCATGCCGTTCTCGTCGACGACGCGGCGGCACCTCCTTTCTCCGCCCGATGCGCGACCGCACGCACCGGATGCAGATGGCTGCCTGTAGATGGCTGCCCAGAAACGTCCTTCGGGACGACCTCCGTCCGTCGGGTCCGACTCGGCCGATCCTCGCACGCGCGGGCGTCCCTGCAAGCCCCTGCGGGGGCTCCTTCGGCCCGGGCCGAAGGCCCGGGTTCCGGGCCGCCCTCGCGCGTGCAGGCGAGGCCTCCGTCAAACCACGACGGACGGAGGTCGACGATGCAGGACCAAAGAGAAGCGGAGGTGCGCCTCATGGCGGGCGAGCTCTACGCGGAGGGCCGCCGGCACCTCCTGCGGATCGCGAGGTGGAACGCGGCGAGCGTCGCCGATGCCGAGGAAGCCGTGCAGGACGCGCTCCTCTATTTCCTCGAGGGCTATGACCCGGACTCCGGCGCACCGCCGCTGGCCTGGATCACGCTGGCGATGAAGCGCCGCTGCTGGCGGCTGCGCGAACGCGCGCACGCCGACCGTCATGTCACCGCCGACCGTGACGGCGAGCACGAAGAGCCGACCGGGGCGCTCGGGCGTCACGCCTCCGATGCCCGGCCGCTCGCCGATCGGGTCGCCGATCGCGACCAGGCCCGCCGCCGGCTCGCCCGGCTGAAGCCCGACCAGCGGACCGCGATCGGCATGGTCGCCGCCGGCTACAGCTACGAGGAGGTCGGCCGTGCCCGCGGCTGGACCAGGACCAAGGTCAACCGCTCGCTCGCCGAGGGTCGGGCGGTGCTGCGGAAAGGGATCGCGAGCTGAGGCAATCGTGGCGCGACGATCGTCGCTCCCGAGACGTCCAGGCTGGGTTGTCTCTGGCTGTAACACTCGGAGTCATGCACAACGTGGCGGCCAAGAAGGTGGCGGATGAGTTCTTCGCGGTCTTGAACGACCTGGCGGGCAATCACGCGATGGCGCTCGCCGGTGTCGCGGTGACGCTCGAGAGACTCGAAGCCGCCCCGATCGAGGATCGCGGCAAGGACTCGATGAATCTGGTCGGCTACGACGACCCGAACTCGGGCGAGAGCTTCTATTGGCAGGCGTGGCCGCTGGCGACGATCGACGAGCGCCTTGGACCCGAAGGCCCGGTGATCCGTTCCATCGGGCAGCAGTGGGTGGTCGGAGTGGCAACGCAGTGGAACGACCATTTCCGCCGGCGCTTCGCGGATGCGGAGGGGGTCGCCCCGAACGAGATCAAGGACCCGCTGATGGCGGACATGAACCGAATGCGCAACGACATCGTCCATCATCGTGGCGTCGCGACCGCGAGGAACACGGGGCGCTGCGAGGTTCTTCATTGGTTTTCCGCCGGTGAGGCGATCCACGTCATGCCGGTCCATGTGGTGGAGCTGATGGACGCGCTCGGCCTGGTGAAGAAGACCAGCGAGTTCGCGTCCGACTCCGGACCTTGGCGAGCCTCAGACGTTTGAGCTATCGCCTCTCGCACCTCCCGCCGACGTAGCCGCCATCCCGCGTCCGGCCCGGCCCTGTCAAGGGCCGCGCGCCCGACCCGCATGGCGGGTTGACCGGGCCAGGCGGGACGCCATCCTCGAACTGGTCGGCGGGGACGGCCCCTCCGCCTTCCGGCCGAAGCCGTCGACGACGCCCTGTGGGCGCAGGTGAAAGCAACCCTCCGGGGCGCCCGAGACACCAACTGCAACGACCGCCTGCCCTGGAACGCACATTCTCTCGCCTGCTCCTCCTTGCGCAAGGGCTGCGCCCTTCCCCTCGCTGGCGCTCGGTGCGCCGTCGTCGTCAGGCGACCGATCGCGCTTACCAGGGCAGGGCGAACCTGCCCGGCGAGACGAGGGAGTTGGCGATGAACGCGAGAGTGGACGAGACGAATGCACGGGCCTACGTGGAGAGGAGCGCGCGTGGCGTGATCGGGGACCTTCGGTTGCTTCAGCAGGTGGCCGATGGGGACTACGACGGTGGCTCCGGCGAAATGCTGGAATCTCTCGGCCTCGAGATCGACGACGGCTGTGTCGAGGTGCATGAGGCGATCGACACGCTCTACGCGATGCCGCTTGCCGTCGAGGCGACGACGACGTTTGAAGTCATCCTGGGGATCGGCGGCCCTGATCGCCCGCTCTGCTTCGAGTGTGACGGCGGCCCTGCCGACTGGCAGCCGGACCCGCACACTCCGCCGCCGACCGTGTACGAGGTTCGGCGGGTCTATTTCCGTTATTCCTGGGAGGGCAGCGCCGAGCTTGAGCTGACCGGCGAGGACCGCGAGATCGCCGAAGCGTTCGGCCGCCGCGTCGTGCCGGAGCTCGTGGAGTAGGTGCGGCCTCCGGCGCCCCACTTGTTTGGCTCTCGCAACCGCCTTCCTAGGTCGAACAGACATCGGTTAGCCAAGTACTCCCCTTGACAAATAGAGCCGTTGCCGCTTACCCTGCCGCCCCGACGTGGCGGGCCGTTCCCCTCAACCTCAGCCGGGCAACGGCTCGCGATCGGCCGACCAGGACCGCGACCGACTCGTGGCGGCGATCGGCAAGGTGGCCGCCGAGCACGGCTATTCCGGCCTGACGGTCGAGCGGATCACCAGCTATGCGGGCCTCGGGCGCGAGGTGTTCGCCGCCCACTTCGACAGCCGCGAGCAGGGGTTGCTTGCTGCTCAGGAAGTCTTCCTCGAGCGTTTGCTGTGGGAGGCCGGCGCCGCCTGTGAGCGTTCGGTCCCGTGGCCCTTACGTCTGCGGGCAGGCCTCCACGCCGTCCTCGGTTCTCTGGTCGAAAGCGCCGCCCTGGCGCGCGTTCTCACGGTCGAGGCCGACACCGCGGGCCTCGCCCTTGCGGAGCGGCGGCTGGTCGCGCTCGACGACTTCGCCCGCCTGATGCAGAGTGGGCGCGACGGCTTCCCGATCGCCGCGAAGCTGCCGGAGCCGACGGAGCGCGTCCTGGTCGGCGGCATTGCCTCGCTGCTCGGCCAGCGCCTGCTCCGCGAAGAGCCGACCGTCACACCGCCTCTCGAACTGGAGCTGACCGAGTTGCTGCTGATCCCCTACGTGGGACAGAGCGAAGCCCGGCGGATCGCGCTCGAACCCCCGGCCGCCTGACGCCGGCGCTGCGCTCAGCCGGGGCCGAAGGAGGCGAGGACGAGCCGCGCCGCCTCCGGCGCGAGCTCCGGCAGGCCCCCCAGGCGGCCATGCGTGATCTCGTGTTGGATCACCGCCCAGATCGCGCTCGGGATAGCCTCCATGATCGTCTGTCCGAGCGGTGGCCCCAGCTCCGGCGAGTTCCGCAGATAGGCCGTGAAGAGGTCCAGGGTCGCGTCGGCCCGGTCGAGCGCGGGCGGCCCGGCCGTCGGCAGCTCGAAGAACGCGAGACGGGCGAACAGCTCGTTTCCGGCGATGTATTCGAGCATCGCCCGCAGGCCCGCGCCGATCGCCTCCGGCGCTCCTTTCTGGCTGGCATAGGCGGCGACACTACGGGTGAGCGCCTCGCCGCTCATCGCCTCGAAGGCGCCGAGGAAGGCGTCACGTTTGTTGGAGAAGTGTTCGTAGAAGGTCTGGTTGGAGGTTGCCGCGGCCGTCGAGATCGCCGGGATGCTGAGTGCCTCATAGCCGCGCTCGACGACCACGCGGCCCGCCGCCCGCACGATCCGGTCGCGCTGACTGAGCTCGCGACGGCTGCGGCGGCTGTCGGGCGGTTCCTCCCAGCCGACCGCCGGCGTATTTCCCTCCTCGGCGTCGGCCCACGTCTGTGGGACCCCCGCCGCGGCGACGGCCCGCCGGGTCGCCTCGCTCTCAGGTGCCTGGAAGGCCAGCGCCCAATCGGTCAGCTCCTCCACCGTGCCAGGCAACTCCTCCGGGCGCCGGGTGCGGAGTCGCCGGTAGGTGACGCCGCGGATGCCGGCTACGATCGCCCGCACGGTGAGGGGGGAGACCTCACTCTCCGACGGCGAGTGATCGAGGCTCTGCTGCACCAGTACCTCGAACGCCTCCGCCGCACGCTGGCGATGGGTCGCGCCGGCGGCCCCGAGGGTCAGCGAGTCGACTGCCGCCAACGAGGCGGCGGCGGGCTCCTCGACCGCGATCTCCATGAAGGCGCCGAGTCCGGCCCGGAGACGGTCCCGCGGGTCGTCACCGGAGCGATATGCCTCGCCGACCCGAGCCTCCAGCTCGGCCACGATCGCGTCGAAGGTGGCAAGGAAACATGCCTGCTTGTTTTCAAAGTGCGCGTAGAAGGTGCTACGAGAGACTCCGGCCAGCGCCACCAACTCCCGCAGGGTCGTGGCGGCGAATCCGTGCCGTGCGACCGCCTCGACCATCGCGCCCTCCAGGCGCGCCCGTTGATGGCTCGAGATTTCCGCCGGCGACATCCGCTGCGGGCCGCCACTCAGGCGGGGGAAGATGGGCCGGGTCGGCTGCGAGGAGTCGGTAGGCGCCATCCGCCCGGAAGATACCTGCGGAGTCCCCATGAGACCTAGTTGCAGAGCGGGATCGTCCCCCCGGACGCCGGGGTACCAACCTTTACAGAGTTTCGGGTAAATCAAGTATCGACCTTGACAAGTACTGTGCTTTTCTGCAAGGGTCGGACCCGTCGATCGGGTGGAGCCCTGTCGATGGGAGTAGGGGAACCTCGCCACTGCGCGGCGAGGGGCCGGGGATGCGAGACCACTTGCCACCGATCTCAAAACTGCCTGCGCCGACCGCGGAAACCACGGTCCGATGGGCTTTGCCGCCGGAGGGCACGCAGTCGCCAGCGTCGTCCGGAGAGCCCGGTACCACCCTTTACGGTGTCACCGGATATGTGGTAGCTTCGGCCGCGGGTTACGACGGCGGTGGCGATTGGGCACGCCGGAAACTTGGAAAGGCATGGCAGGGGATGAAAGCTTCAGCGCCGCTCGCGCAGATAGAGCTGCATCAGCTCGTCGGGACCGACCTTGAGCGCATCGGCGATCGCCACCAGCGGCTCGAAGGTCGGGCTCAGCTCGCCGCGCTCGACCCGGCCGACGTAGTTGCGGTGCAGGCCCGCCTCGAGGCTGAGCCGCTCCTGGGAGAGGTCGCGCTCCAGGCGCAGACGGCGCAGGGCCGCTCCGAGCGCGGCAAGGTCGCTCTGTGGCGAGACGGGGGCTTTCGGCATGGGCAGGCACGCTCCCAGGCCGCCCCCTCTGCGTCGACCTCGTTTGCGGTGTCATCGTATAAGGGGTCGGGCCTCCGGCAGCGCCTCGTCGCCCGAGGCGGCAGCGGACGCGGAAGCGCGGGAGCGAGATTTCCGGGCGTGACTGGCGCGCCTGCGCGGGAGCAGAGCAGCCGCCGCCGCATGTCTACCCACCTCGACGAGATTTCGGCCCCCGGCCACCCCAGCTGCACCGCCTCGCCCTCCCTGGCCGGCGTTGCAATGCGAGCCCTCTCCCTGCGGGCTCGCTGGGGCGCCGCGGGCGACCCCTCTCACCCCGTCGGGCATTCCCTGACCGGCGGTGGGGTCGTCTGCGGTGGCTCCGCCCCCTCCTTGGGTTCGGCTTCTAACAGTCCACCTCCCGCCCATATCCGCCGTCCGAGTCCAAGCCGCGCCGCAGTCACCCGTAGGGCGTGTAGCGAGGCCGCAGGCCTTGACGGCGAGCGCGGCGCACAATCGCTCCTGGTCGGTGGGGTGGCTCGTCCCGCCGAGGTCCACCGAACATTGCCGGCGCTCGACACATTTGTCGCGTCTCGAGGCATCGCCGCCGCATCGCTCGACGCAGGCCGCCCTGCCGACCTAGCTGAAACGCAGTCCGTCTTGGTCAAAAGCACTTCGTCATTCGATGTCGCGTTCGGGACCGCCGCACATCCTCCGATCTTCGGCATGGCGAACTGGCGCACCCATCTCTCAGTTTGTATGTCACCCGCCCTAAGAAAGGCATCCGCGTGAACGCAAACGCATCTCGCCGCATCTCCGCCACGTCCCTGTTGCGCAGCATGGGGATCGCTCGGTGGGCTGTCACGGGTGCTTTCCAAGGGACCGGTGCGTCCACCGCAAGGGTACGCCGCCCCTTGACCGCCGGCGCCCTCGCTCTCACCCTCGGCGCCCTCGTCTTCGCCATTGCACCCGGCGCGTCCGCCGCCAAGAGTGTCCTGTCGACTTTCGGCGGGCCGGGGACGGCGGCAGCCCAGTTCGGTGCCAACGCTCCGGCCGGTGCTGCGGTTAACACGACCGGGGCGGGCGGGGTCGACCCAGGCGACCTCTACGTCGCCGACCGCGGCGGCAACCGGATCGAGGAGTTCCATGCCGACGGCACCTTCGTCCGCGCCTTCGGGCTCAACGTCGGCGGCGCCGGAATCGACGTCTGCACCAGTACCTGCGCCGTAGGCACCTCCAGCGCGACGGCGGGCGGCCTGGCCAACCCCTGGGGGGTTGCGATCGACCAGTCGACGGGCACGGTGTACGTCTCCGGCATTACGAACAAACGCGTCGACATCTTCTCCGCCACGGGCGAGTTCGAGGGGGCCTTCGGCTTCGGGGTGATCTCGAACACCGAACCGGAACCCCAGTTCTGCACCGATGCGACCGGTTGCGAAAAAGGGCTCGCCGGCGCGGCGTCGGGTCAGTTGGGTGCCAGCCAAGGCTTCCTCGCCGTGGCGCCGGCCGGCTCCCCGCACGCCGGCGACGTCTACGTCGCCGACCTCTCCAACAACCGGATCGCGGAGTACACGCCGACGATCTCCGCCGGCGACGTCACCGGCATCGCCTTCGACAAGGCGTTCGGCGGCGGCGTCGCCGACGGTGTCTCGACCGGCCTACAGACCTGCGCGGCGACCTGCTTCAAAGGCACGGCAGGAGCTGCGCCCGGGCAGTTCGCCAACGGGGCGATGCGCGGGATCGCAGTCGACGGGGACGGCAACGTCTATGCGGTCGATGCGCCGGCCGCCGGCTGCGCCGCCACCTGTCGCGTCGAGAAGTTCGACGCGACCGCCACCTCGGTCGAGGACTTCGCCCCGGCGCGCCTCACGTTCACCGCCGGGACCGCCCAGTCCCAGGCAGCACTGGACGTCGCCGTCGATCCCTCCGACGGCCACGTCTTCGTGGCGCAGCCAGCCTCCGGCGAGACGCGCGTCGTCGAGTTCGACCCTGATGGCGTCCTGGTCGAAGTGTCAGGCGAAGGGTCGGGAATCCCGGCACCGGCGACCACGGCGGCGGGCCCGTGCCTGGCGCTCGGCGGCGACGGGAACGTGTTCCTGACCAGCCAGGCCGCGGCCCGCGTGTACCGGCTGAATACCCCGCCCGCCCCCGGCGCCGCGATCTCGCCCGTCACCGGGGTCGGGTCCGCCGGCGCGACCTTCAACGGCACCGTGACGCCGGTTGACGGCGTCGACACCCGCTATCGCTTCGAATACTCCACCGACGGTCTCGACTGGACCCCCCTTCCTGACGTCGATGCGGGCTCGGGCTCGACTCCGGTCGCCGTGCATCAGGTCGCGACCGGGCTCGAAGCCAATGCCTCCTACCGGGTGCGGCTGCGCGCCGACAACGGCACCGCGGCGACTACCGAACCGGTCGGCTTCACGACTTTGGCCGCGCCCCCGACCGTCAGCCAGTCGGTCGCCGCCGCGGTCACAGCGGGCGGTGCCACTCTCGGGGCGTTCATCGACCCGAACAACTCGGCGACCTCCTACCGTCTGGAATGGGGGACGACGACCGCCTACGGCAGGTTCGCGCCTGCCGAATTCGCGCCCTACGTCGGCTCGGGAGGACGGCCGCTGCTCGTAGGCGCCGAAATCACCGGGCTCCAGCCCGGCACCACCTACCACTTCCGGGTGAAGGCGACGAGCGCCGCCGGGACGACCTACGGTGTCGATTCGCCGTTCGAGACCCCGCCGGCCTCCTGCCCGAACGATGCCCTGCGCGCACAATCCGACCTCGACCCGACGAGCGGTCGGCCGTACTCGCAGGGTCTGCCGGGATGCAGGGCATACGAGATGGTCACCCCACTGGACAAGGGCGGGGTCGATGTGCAGCTCGGTGCCGAGGCGAGCCCCGTCGCACCCGACGGTGACGCGGTCGGCTTCTACACGATCGGCTCGACCGCCGATCCCAACAGCTTCAACGGCGCCGAACTGAACCCGTTCCTCGCGCGCCGGACGGTGGCGGGGTGGGGGAACTCGTCCTCGTTCGCGCCCGCCGCGCTGATAGCCGGCCAGACCGGCGCCAAACGCGGCGTCGCGATCTACTCGGCGGACCTCACGGGCCTGGCGGCCTGCGGGCAGCCGGGGCTCAGCGCCCTCGCGCCCTCGCCGTCGCTCGTCTGCGCTCTGCGGACGGCAGGGGGCGGCTGGGCGGCGGGCCCCGAGTACCCGAACCTGAGCGGCGAAGCCCTCGGCGGCCTGCTGCTCATCTCCTCCTACTTCGGGGGGTCGGCCGACCTCTCCCACATCGTCGTCCAGGCCTCGAGCGGCCGCACCCATCTTCTCCCCGGCGACGAGACGCCGGCGGGCGGCTCCCTGGGCGGCGGCGCCCTCTACGAGCTGGTCGGCCTCGGCGGTGGGTCCCCGACCCTGAGGCTGGTCGACGTCGACGACTCCGGCCAGGTCATCGGGCCCGCCAACCCGACCTACCTGGGCAGCACCGACAGCAGCATCCCGGCCGGCGGCGGTGACTATCACGCCGTCTCCGCCGACGGCAGGACGATCTACTTCACCGCGACCCCGGATGGTGGGCGACCCACCGTGTTCGCACGCACGGGCGAGTTCGCCGGGGGCAGTGAGGCGGCGCCGGTCACCGTGGCGGTGTCGGACCCCGAACCCGGCGGCTGCCCCGGCTGCGCGCCGGGGGGCGGGCTGCCGAGCGCACCCGGCTGGGACAGCCCCCAGGGCTACGTCGGCGCCTCGGTCGACGGCTCGCGATCCTTCTTCCTGACCAGCCGCCAGCTTCTGCCCGCCGACACCGACGCGACCGTCGATCTCTATTCCTACGATCTGGCGGGCCCGGTGGGGGAACGCCTCTCCCAGGTCTCCGGCGGCGGTGCCGGCGACCTCTCGCCCGGTGCGGGTGCCAACGTCCAGGGGGTCCTGCGCGTGTCGCCGACGGGATCGCACGTCTACTTCGTCGCCACCGGGGTCCTCACCAACGAGCCCAACCGCATCGGTGCGGCCGCCACCGAAGGCGCCGACAACATCTACTGCTGGCAGCGCGACGCCTCCTTCCCGGAAGGCCGCACGAGCTTCGTGGCGACCGTTCCCGGGGCGGACTCAGCCCTGTGGGCGGCGAACGGGACCGGCGAATCGCAGGTGACGCATGACGGGCGCTACCTGTTGTTCGCCACCCACGCGGCTCTCTCGCCCGCCGACGACAACGGCGCGAGCGACATCTACCGCTATGATTCCGGCACCGGCGACCTGCTCCTGGTCTCGCCGGGGACCGGTGGCGCAGGTGCCCGTATCGGGCCGTTCCCCTACCTCAGCCTCCTGGGCGCCCAGCCGGACGTCGACTCCCTCACCAGGGCGATCAGCGACGACGGCGCGACGATCGTCTTCACCACCAGGGCGGCGCTCGCCGGGGACGATGTCAATGCCGCCGAGGATGTCTATGGGTGGCACGACGGGACGGTCGCCCTGGTCTCCGACGGCGAGGACCCCGCCGGCGCCGACCCGCCGGGGTCGCTCTTCGCCGCCGCCGGCTCGCCGACGATCTCGCCGTCGGGCTCGGACATCTTCTTCACCACGCGGGCGCGGCTGGTCGGGCAGGACACGGATTCGCTCGCCGACGTCTACGACGCGCGCATCGACGGCGGCTTCCCTTATGTGGTGCCCCGCAGTTGCGAGGACGGCGAGAGATGCCGGGCGGCGGCCCTGCAGGCGCCGCCGCCGGGTGGCGATCCCGCCTCCTCGACCTGGTCTGGTCCCGGCAACCCACCGGTGCCGGGGCCAGACCGGCACGCCGACCTGCGCAGGAAGAAGGGCAAGAGGCACCTGAGGAAGCATCGCCACAAGAAGCACCACGGGGGCAAGAGGCATCGCGGGCACCGGCACGGGGGAAGCTCCGCGGCCCAGGTCGGGGGGACCAGCAAGGCGAACGAAAGGGGAGGGAAATGAGGCTCGCGAGGACGAAGGCATCCAGGGGGTCGGCGGTCCGCCTGCTCTTCGCCGGGTTGTCGGGCGCGGTCCTGGTCGCCGGGTCCCTGGCATCGGCGTCGAGCGCCCCGGCGGCCCCGGCGTCCCGGGGGATCCACAACTTCACGACCTCGGTGGTCGACGGGTCGGGCGCCGCCTACACGCAGGCGGGCGGCCATCCCTTCGCGGCAGGCACCACGTTCTCGTTCAACCTGATGGAACAGGAAGGGGCGACCCAGGGCGAACTCTTCCTGGTGCCCGAAGGTGACGCCAAGGATGTCGAGGTCGAACTGCCTGCCGGCTTCCTCGGCGACCCGCTGGCTGCGGGGAGGTGCGCCGCCTGGGAACTGGAACGGGGGATCAGCACCAGCACCGAGATCGCCGACTGCCCGCCGGCGAGCCAGGTCGGCTTCGTCGAATGGCTGACCGCGCGCGCTCCGATCGACTGGGCGGGCGACACCTTCCCGACGATCTCGCCGGTCTACGACATGGTCCCGCAACCCGGCTATCCCGCGCAGTTCGGCTTCCTGGCCTCCACGCAGCCGTTCGTCCTCTCCGCGCGGGTCAGAAGCGACGACGGCTATGGCCTGACGATCGCGAGCCCCGCCACCCCGGTGCATCCGTCCCTGCTCGGCGCCAGGGTGACCTTCTGTTCCTACGGCAGCACCTACGAGGCGCCGGGAGGCGGTGCCGTCACCAGCGCGTCCTGCCTGCCCCCGGCCGCCGGAAGCCTGCCGTTCCTCCGCAATCCGACGGAGTGCTCGAACGCGGCACCGGTCACCACGATGCGCGCCGACACATACGAGGAACCGGGCAACTACGCGAGCATCACCTCCTATGCGGGTGCTCCTTCGGCGCCGCCGGCCTTTGCCGGCGGGCCGGTGTCGGAGGCGACGCCGGTCGGTTCGCCGGGGGTGCCCGGCGGCTCCTACGTCACCGGCTGCGAGGCGCTGACCGAGGCGTGGGTGGGCAAGGGCGTCCACCGGGGCGAACCGTCGTTCACCTTCCGGCCCGAGGTCACGCAGGCCGACACGCCCTCCGGCTACTCGGTCGACCTGCACGTGCCGCAGGGTGGCCTCGGGGATGCGGATGGCCTGGCGAGCGCCGACCTCGACGGGACGACGGTGACGCTGCCGGCCGGGGTCGCGCTGAGCCCGTCGGCGGCGAACGGGCTGCAGGCGTGTTCGGAGGCGCAGATCGGGGTGAGGAGCGAGAGCCCGTTGCACTTCGACCTCGAAGAGCCGCGGTGTCCGGATGCCTCGAAGGTCGGCACGCTCGAGGTCGACACGCCGCTGCTTGAAGATCCGCTCGCGGGTTCGATCTACCTTGCCGAACAGGGTGCCAATCCGTTCCACTCCAGGTTTGCGATCTACCTCGCGGTCGACGACGAAAAGACCGGGGTCGTGATCAAGCTCGCCGGGAGGGTCACGCCCGATCCGGTCACGGGGCAGATCACGACCACGTTCGAGGACAGCCCGCAGTTGCCGTTCGAAGACTTCAGGCTGAACTTCTTCGGCGGCTCCCGCGCCTCGCTGGTCAACCCCTCGACCTGCGGCGAATACGCCACGCAGACGCAGCTCACGCCCTGGTCCGCGGCCGATCCCGAACACCCGACCGCCGCCGAGACCGCGACCCCATCCGATCACTTCACGATCGGCTCGGGGCCGGGTGGTGGTGCCTGCGCTGCGACCCCGCAGGGTCGCGGGTTCGCGCCGGGTCTGAACGCCGGCGTCGAAGGTGTGGGCGCCGGGGCGCACAGCCCGTTCGTCCTGCGGCTCACCCGCAACGACGGTGAACAAGAATTCGCCTCGCTGACGACGACGTTGCCGCCCGGCTCCGCCGCCACGCTCGCCAACGTCCCGCAGTGTGCGGACTCGGCGATCGCCGCCGCCGAACACAAGAGCGGCAAGGCCGAGCAGGCAAGCCCGAGCTGTCCGGCCGACACCCAGGTCGGCACGTTGACGACGACGGCGGGTGCCGGGTCGACGCCCTACTCCGTCACCGGCAAGGCGTATCTCGCCGGCCCCTACAAGGGCGCGCCGCTCTCGCTGGTCTTCATCACGCCGGCGGTCGCCGGTCCGTTCGACCTCGGCAACGTCGTCGTCCGCGCCGCCGCCGAAGTTGATCCGACCAATGCGCAGATCACCGTGAAGACCGACGCCATCCCGACGATCCTCGAAGGGGTGCCGCTCCAGATTCGCTCGATCGTCGCGAGGATCGACCGGCCCGACTTCACGATCAACCCGACGAGCTGCGAACACATGGCGGTGACCGCCGACGTCGCCGGATCGAGCGGCGCAACGGCGAAGCCGGCGAACGCCTTTCAGGTTCAGGGTTGCTCGGGACTCGGGCTGACCCCGAAGTTGAAGCTCCAGCTCAAGGGCGGCACGCGGCGGGCGAAGTTCCCGGCGCTGATCGCGACGCTGACCCAGCCGAGCGGGCAGGCCAACCTCCGCTTCGTCCGCACGGTCCTGCCGCGGTCGGAGTTCCTTGCACAGGGTCATATCGGCACCGTCTGCACCCGCGTCCAGTTCAACGCGGGCGGCGGGGGCGGCGAACAATGCCCGGCCAAGTCCGTCTACGGACACGCCGAAGCGACGAGCCCACTGCTCGGCTACGCGCTCACCGGCCCTGTCTTCCTGCGGAGCAATGGCGGGGAAAGGGAATTGCCCGATCTCGTGGCTGCCCTCAAAGGTCCGTCCTGGCAGCCGATCGAGATCGACCTTGTCGGCTTCATCGACTCGGTCCACCGGAAGGGCTCGCAGGGGTCGGGGATCCGCACGACGTTCGCCACCGTGCCGGATGCGCCGGTGAGCAAGTTCGTCCTGCGCATGGGCGGCGGGAAGAAGAGTCTCTTGCAGAACTCCGAAGACCTCTGCAAGTCGACGGCGGCCAAGCGGCGCGCCACGGTGAGGATCATCGGCCAGAACAACAAGCGGGCCGATCAGTTCCCCGTCGTAAGCAATCAGTGCGGCAAGCACAGGAAGGCGACGAAGAAGCACTCGGGTCACAAACCCGCCGGAGCCAGAAAGTAGCCGAGGTTTTCGATCCAACTTCTCGGTCGCTTTCCCTGGCGGCCGGAAGACAGGCGATGGACACCATTCCCTGGGGTTCCACGCCGGCTGACCGTCCGGCCTCCCTGACCCGACGGTCTGCTCCAAGGCGGTATAAGGCGTCGGAGGCACAGCAGGTGCCTCCGACGCCCGCCCGCTCTTTCGTGACCGTGAGAGGCGCGCTCCCGGCCTCCGAGCCGACTGGCGTTAGCCGCGCCACCTCTCCCATGCACGAGGGATCTTCGAGGCTGCGGCAGAGCCCCCGGATTTTCCTGCGGCGGCAAGCTCGGACACCACCTCCGCACCCACTCCCCGTCCTGATGGGGAAAGAACCCTCCGATCGCTGCTGACCATGTACCCACACGATTGTGAGTGCACATGGTCAGCAGCGATCGGAGGGTTGGATCGGGGGACGGAGAGTGGGTGCGGAGGTGGTATGGAAGGGGCGGGAACTGATTCGGGGGATTCGAGATGGATCAGAGAAGAGGGGAGTGAGAGATGACGGGGGACGGGGGAGAGGCGTGGGCGAAGTTGAGCTGGCGCGACGGGGAGGTGCTCGGGTTCGTGGCGCGCTTCGGCGTGGTGCCGCGGGACGCGGCGGCGGCCTGGGCGGGCACCGGAAGCTCGACGACGGCGGCGCGCGAGCGACGCCTGCGGGAGGCCGGTCTGCTGAGGGTCGAGAAGCCGTTGCCCGGCGAGCCGTTCCTGACGGCGACCCGGCTCGGCCTCGACGCCTGCGGGCATGGCGACCTTCTCCCGGCGACGATCGCGCTCGTCCGCCTCGCCCACTTCTCTGCCGTCGCTCACCTCGCCGTGAGGCTCGAAGCCGAAGGCCGCGAACTCCTCTCCGAGCGCGAGCTGCTGGCCCATGAGCGGGCGATGGGCGAGCGCATCTTCTCCGTAACCATCCCGGGCGGTTCCCACCACCGCCCCGACCTGATCCTGCTGCCGCCCGGCCACCCGCTGGCCCAATCGTCCGCTTTGGGTCCCGTCGCGCATGACCGGACGCGAGAGCAGGGCGGCGAGATTCCCGGTGACCATGAGCGCCGCCCTGCGGAAGCGGAGGACATGCGCCCCGGTGCCGTAGAGGTCGAGCTGACCCCGAAGGGATCGGCTCGCCTCGACTCGATCGTGACCGCCTGGCGCGAGGCGGTCGCGTCGGGTCGCTTCTCCTCGGTCCGCTACCTCTGCTCGGAGGAAGTCCTGCCCTTCGTCCGCCGGTCGGTCGACCGCACTGGCTCCGGCGCCGCCGTGGCCGTCGGGCCATTGCTGGCGACCAGGGCGGGCTGACGCCGTGGCGCCGAGGCCCGTTGGGCCGGACATCCTCGATTCAAAAGAAGCGGAGCGTTGCCGTGTTCTCGTGCTCTCCGTCGTCGTCGGTCCAATTGACCACGCACCTCGCCTGGGGTGCCACGCCCATGTGCATGACGAGCACGTATTGCGCCTCGCTCCCTGGCGCCAGAACCTCCAGTGGCCGCCCGTCGTTCAGGTCGTGGGGCAAATTGTCCTCGTCCTCTTCCCCCTCGAGGCGATAACGGACGTTGCGCGCCGGCTCCGTCCCGGTGTTGGAAAGGACCAACTGCCAATCACGTCTCGTTGAGACGCGACCTTTGGCGTCGGTGGTGCTCAGCTCCCTGTTCTCGATCCGGGGCCAGACCACCGCCCTGGCGCGGTCGGGCTGCTCCACGGCCGCTTGCGTCCTGGCTCCGGCACGGGCAATAGCTTGGTTGATGATCGCCTCGATGTGGCGATCCAGGGAGCGCACGTCCTCGTATTCCAGCATCAGTGAATTGACGCCCATCCGGTCGAAGAACTCACGCAACCGCCGGAGCTGGTCGGTATCGACGTCTGGCGGATACGGGCGTTTGCACCGCAGGATGCCGACGTAGGCGCCCGCGTCGCTCGCCTCTTCGATCTCCTCCACCGTGCCCGACTCTGCCTCTCCGGTGTCCGATCCGAGACGATGCCAGAAGAGCGCGACCACGATGTCGACGGACTCCACCAGCTGGGAATTGAGCACCGCCTGGGGACGCTCGCCGTGGTGCGCTGCCGAGTTGAGCCGCCAGTGCAGCGGCACCACCGTCGACCCGAACGTCTGCCCGTAGTTCGCGTTCCAACGCGCGACGGTCTCCATGATCGTCGCGATGTCCGCGTCGGTCACGTCGCTCGGCGCGGAGATGAGCATTCGGTAGGTGGTGGCGCTGTACGGCATCTCGTTAGGTCACCAGCCTAACCGCCGAACGCTCGATTGCACCCCTGACCATGGGTGATCGAAGGTTGAGGGGAGAGATCGCGGGGTGTGTCGTCCTAAGTAGGGAAATGACCACTACACCTACACAATTCACCGTTACTGTTCACTCGCGAATCGGAGGGCGCCGTGACCGTGATCGTGAGCTGGTCCACTATGTGGGCCGCCACGGCGTGATCTCGATCGATCACGCGATGGCGGCGCTCGGTGTCGGCCTCACCGCGGCCTACCGTCGCGTCGCCGCCTGTATCGACGGCGGGCTCCTCGAGCGCCTCGAGCTGCAGCGCCATCAGCCCTCGCTGCTACGGGCCACCAGGCGCGGCCTGCGCTACGCGGGGCTCGACGCCCTGCCCACGGCCAGGGTCTCGCCCGGCGGCGTCGACCACGCGCTGCGCTGCGCCACGGTTGGCCGCCTCCTGGAGCGACGTCACGGCCTCTCCCGGGTGCTCACCGAGCGCGAGATCCTCGCCGCCGAGCGCCTCGCCGAGGAGCCGATCGCCAGCGCCAGGATGTGCGGTCCGCGCCGTCGGCGCCACGCCCGCCCGCCGCTCCATCGCCCCGACTTCGCCGTGCTCTCTGCCGGTCACCCTTTGACCGCCGACCGATACCCCGCCGCGTATGACCGGACGCGGCGGCGAGGCGGTGGCGACCCGAGCGACATTCCCGGTGCTCATCAGCGCGAGGTGAGCGAAGCCGAAGCACTTACCCGGGGGCGCGGGATTTCCGATGACCATGGACGCCGCCCTGCAGAAGCAGAGGACATTCGCGTTGTGGCGGTGGAGGTGGAGCTGACGCCGAAGTCGCCCGGCCGCCTGGTCGCGATCATGCTCGCGTGGTACGAAGCGGGCTGGGTCTCGGGCGTCCACTACCTGTGTGAGCCGGGACCCACCCGTCGGGCCGTGGAGCGGGCCGTGCTGAAGATGCAGGCCGGCCGTAAGGTCGCGATCTCCGAGGTGCCGCGATGAGACGCCGCACCCGTCCCGACCGGAGGCTTCGTCCGGAGCGAGTTTTGCACCGGCGACGCTCCCTCGCCGGGAGCGGCGTCCGGCGCGGTCTGGCAACGGTCCGGGCCTCCGGAAGTACGCAAATTGGGGGGTCGAAGGTTGCTCCGCGAACGTCTTGTTGACATGGGCGGATCGGCGACGACGGGCAGGGCATCCAAAGGTCACGGGTCCTTCGACGACGACGACCTGTTGAGCGCCGAGATGGCGGCGGCGATCGCTGAACGAAGCGTCCGCACCATCCGCCGCGCCTATGCCGGTGGTGGCCTGATCGCCTACCGCGACGGCGGCGGGCGGGGCGTGCGGATCCGCTACGGCGACCTGCGCGACTGGCTCCTTCGCGAGCCCGCCGTGGCGGCGAGCTCGGCGGTGCAGGCGGCCGAGCGCCCGGTCGGCCGCCTCGACGATCGGCGCCGCGATGCGGGGCCGGCCGAGAGTCAGAACCTTGCCCTGCTCAACGCCGCGCGCCGGCGGCGGTGGAAGCGGCGCGAGCCCGCCGGCGGCGCTGGGCGCCGCGCTGCGGCCCGGCGGGCTTCTTCGGAGGCGTGAACGGCTCCGCCGCCACCCGCTCCCGTGCCTCCTCGCACTCGGCCTCGAGGTCGATCGGGTCCTTGCCCTGGTAGCGGGCGATGAAGTGGGCGTAGTAGCGCTGCAGGGTCTGGATGTCGTGGCCCGCCCAACCGGCCAGGTTGTGCAGGTTCATACCGTGCGGGCCGACCACCAGCGTCGAGTGCAGGGCCATCGAGATCGCGGTGTGGCGGCAGTCGTAGAAGGTCATTTTCGCGAGTCCGTTCGGGGCGCTCGGGGCCTTCGCCGCGACCTCCCGTGCGGGCCGCCACACCCGCGCCGTCCAGCGTTTGTAGTCGTCGTCGTCCCAGGCGACCGGCGTCCGGTCTCCCGTGTCGGGGTCTACGTCCCACATCGGCCCGTCCTCGTCCAGCTTCTGGAAGACGAGGGCATCGTCGGGCTGTGGGCCGTGACGCTTCTCGAGTGCCTGGCGGTAGCCGTCGATCCGCGAGCTCGCGCTCGACAGCAGGAGGGCCGCTCTCGCACCGGTCTTCAGGCCGATGTCGCTCTCCTCCCCGGCGTCGGCTGCCCGTTGCAGCTCGACCGAGTGCTCGTGCAGGTCGGTCCAGGTGGCCGAGTGGAGCCACTCCGAGGGACGGGCGGCGACGGTGAAGCCCATCGCGGCCACGAACGCCGCATCCCGTGTCGGCAGCAGGTCGTCGCGTTTCGCACGCCCGAGGACGGCCTCGATGATCCGCTCGAGCCCGTAGGCGTCGGCGGCGTAGGCGAGCCGCGTTTTCTTCTGGCCGGGCAGCTTGAAGAGGCCCTCCATTTCGAAGCTCAGGACCTTCGGGTGTCGGGCCTTCCCCCAACGCAGAACCGCACGCAGCGTCTTCAGCACCTCGCGGCGCTTCGCCGCGCCCATGCCTTCCTCGATCAGCTTGTCGTGGAAGCGGGTGATGATCGAGGGATCCTCGGCCAGTCTCGCGAGACGGACCCGGGCGATCGAATGGCCGGCGATGTCGTTGTCCCAGTAGCGGACCACCTTCTTGCCGTAGCCCTCCGAGAGCTCCGCCCCGTGTTTGGCGATCCACTCCCTGAAGAGCTCTTCGACGCTCATCCCCGCCGCCCCGTCGGGCCTCGCCACCGCCCCGTCGACCCGGACGGTCTCGACCGCGGCCTGGAGGTAGCCGATCGCCGCCTCGAGCGCCCGGTCGGCGGAGCCCAGCTTGCGCAGCGAGAAGGACTTCGAGGGCTGCCGCGGCACCCCGTCCTCGTCCTCCTCGCGCCAGCGGATCTTGTAGCTGACCAGCCTGCCGTCGGGATCGACCAGCCCGTAGACGCCCGCCGGGAGCTGATTTCCGTGGTGATCGACGTTGATTTCGACCAGTTTCGCCGCCATCAGATAGGAACGGATTCTAGCAAATCTGTTCCTACTTTTGTTCCTTTTTGAGATCACGGACCCTTTGCTCTGATCTTCACGTTGCATTTATTTAGCTCTATATATGGCTAAATAGCTATGCCCCGAGCTGGATTCGAACCAGCGGCCTATCCCTTAGGAGGGGATCGCTCTATCCAGCTGAGCTATCGGGGCTCGGCGGGGATTCTGGCTTATGGCGCCGTTCGGTGACGAAGAAGTTGCTTTCTGCGCACCACACGCGCGCATTTCAGCGCCATGTTCTCTTGCATGAGAACGAGCCACTTGCGAGAAGAGCCCTCCACGCGGTTTAACGTGGAGGAGATGTCCAGAAAGATCGAGATCGAGGTCCCGGAGGAGTTCCACCGGTTGCTGGAGACGGTCGCGGCCCAGCAGGGGATCTCCCTGTCGGACCTGGTCAAGCGCGAACTCGGCCTCGCGAAGAAAGGGCTGAGCTTCGAGGAGCTCGACGCCCGGGTGCAGGCGCGCGGGCCGTGGGAAGGGAGCACCGACAACACTGTTCGCTACATCCGCGAATCCCGAGGCGACTGATGGGCGTCGTCGATGCCTCCGTCCTGGTCGAGTACCTGGCCGGCGGCGTCCAACGAGGAGGAGGCGCGGGGTGTGATCGGACGAGAGCGCTGGGTATGGGCTCCCGCGCTGGTCGATGCTGAGGTGGGCCAGGCGTTGCGCCGGAGAGTGCGGGCCAAGGAAATAAGTGCGCGGGAAGGGTGTGCCGCACTCAGCAACCTCCTCGAGATGGAGATGCAACGCATCCCACATCGCTACCTCGCCGAAAGGGCCTGGCAGTTACGCCATAACGTCAGCTTCTACGACGCGCTCTATGTCGCGCGGGCCGAGGGGATGGGGGTGCCGCTGCTCACGACCGACAAGAAGCTCGCGCGGGCGCCGGGGCTGCGCACGCGGGTCGAGCTGATCGCGCCGGCCGGTCTAGCTGGCGGGGGCGGTGGACTCGGGGTCGCCCTCGTCCTCCGGCTCGGCGTAGAGGCTCTCGGAGGCGAGCTCCATCGCGCGGCGGCTCCAGAGCTTGACCTCCATGAAGACGTCGTCGCCGTAGGCCTCGAGGGCGTCGAGGGCGATCAGGGTGAAGCGATCGCGGTTGATCTCTTCCTGGTCGACCGTCTCGTCGAAGAGCTGGGCGGTGGCGGCGACGGCGCCGCGGACGAGGGGGCGGCCCCAGACGAGGGTGACCGCTCCGGCGCGACCGTTCTCCCCGCGCCAGCGGCCGATGACGTCGTCGTTGAGGTCGATTTTCCAGTCCGGGTTGTCCTCGGCGAGGACATCGGTGAAGTCGGCGGTGGCGCGGAAGTCGGTGGCGTCCCCCTCGCCCACGGGGAGGGCGTAGGAGACGTGGCCGAAGAGCTCGAGGGTGCCTTCGTCGCTCTCGGTGCGCGCCGAGCAGGGGATCCAGACGCGGCCGCCCCAGGCGCGCTCCGGGAACCAGTCGACCTCCTCCGGCACCGCGGCGCCGGCGGGCAGGTCGCCGATCGCCTCGACCGCTTCGACGAAGGCCTCGCGCAGGCGCGCGGCGAATCTTCCGCCGGCGATGCCCTCCTGGCTCGTGTCGGCGATGAAGCGGGGGATCGGCCGCGGGTTCGGTGCCATCGGCCGCTGACCCTACACCCCCCGAAGGAGTTCGCAGTTAGCCGTACCGGTTACGGAAAGTGCGAACGCGCCCGGCGGTTACGCCGTCTGGGGGACGGCCTCGGGGCGGCTGCGCAGCAGGGTGACCGCGGCGACGGCGCCGAGGAGGCAGAGGCCCGCGCCGATGAGGAAGGCGAGGCGGTAGCCGCTGGTCAGCGCGTCCAGCTGCGCCGTCCCGCCGCCGAGCAGGTCGTTGGTGCGCGAGGTCGCGAGGGTCGTCAGCACCGCCAGGCCGAGCGTGCCGCCGACCAGGCGCGAGGTGTTGACGACGCCGGACGCCAGGCCGTTCTGCTCCGGCGGCACGCCTTTGACCGCCACGATCGTCGCCGGGACCAGGGACCAGCCGGTGCCGAGCGCGGCGAGCATGCCGCCGGGCAGGATCGCGACCTCGTAGGCGCTGGTGGTTTCGACCGTCGCCAGGATCAGGAAGCCGACCGTCGCCAGGGTCATGCCGATCCCGAGCGTCGTCCGCACCCCCAGCCGCGCCACCAATTTCGGTGCGGTCGCCGAGCCGGCGAAGACCAGCAGCGTCATCGGCAGGAAGGAGACGCCGGCGAGGAGCGCGTCGTCGCCCTTCACTTCCTGCAGGTAGAGCGACACGAAGTACCACATGCCGAACATCGCGGCGAAGAGCAGCGCGACGACCAGGTTGGCGGCCCGCAGCGCCGGCATCTTGAAGACGTCGAGCGGGATCAGCGGGTCGGCCGCCAGCTTGCCCTCGACCAGGGCGAAGAGGCCGAGCAGGACCAGCCCGAGCGCCAGCGGCACCAGCACCCCGAGCGAGCCCCAGCCGAGCGAGTCGGTGCGGACGATGCCGTAGACGATCGCGGTCAGGCCGCCGCTGATCAGCACCGCGCCGGGGACGTCGAGCTTGCGCCCGTTCGCGACCGCGTCGATGCGGGGGATGAGGCGGCGGCCGGCGAGCACCACGGCGATGCCGACCGGCACGTTGATGATGAAGACCGCGGGCCAGCTGAAGGCCTGGGTGAGCGCGCCGCCGAGCAGCGCGCCCGCCGAGCCGCCGACGCCGCCCATCGCGGCCCAGAGGCCGAGGGCGCGGTTGCGCTCGGCGCCCTCTTTGAAGGAGCCGGTGACGATCGAGAGGCTGGCGGCGGAGATGACCGCGGCGCCGAGGCCCTGGATCGCGCGGGCGCCGACGAGGACGCCCTGGCCGTCGGCCAGGGCGCAGCCGAGCGAGGCCACGGCGAAGAGGCCGACGCCGACGAGGAAGACCTGGCGACGGGGGAGGAGGTCGGTGGCCCGCCCGGCAAGCATCAGGAAGCCGGCGAACGACAGCGTGTAGGCGTTGACGACCCACTGCAGCCCGGTGTCGGAGAAGCCGAGCGACTCGTGGATCTTCGGCAGCGCCACGTTCACGATCGAGATGTCGAGGATCACCATGAACTGCGCGAGGCAGACGGTGAGGAGGAGAGCGTCCTTGCGAAGTCGTTCCATAGTTCGATGGTCACCGTACCACAAAGTTCGATGATCGTCGTATCATTTCCCCATGAGCTTCGAGCACCCTGACCGCGCCGACATCGACCTCTCCGCTGTCCTCCACGCATTGAGCGACCCCCAGCGCCGCCGCATCGTCGCCGAACTCGCCGCCAGCGAAGTCCCCCGCCCCTGCGGCAGCTTCGCCCCGACGATCACCAAATCGACCCGCACCCACCACTTCCGTGTCCTCCGTGAGGCGGGCCTGGTCGAACAGTGGAAGGAGGGGACGAGCAAGATGAGCCGGTTGCGACGGGACGACATCGACGCCAAGTTCCCGGGGCTGCTGGATTCGGTGCTCGGGTCGGTGCCGGTGGCGTAGGGGGTTGTGCCGGGCGGGGCGGCCGTCCGAGTGGCGGTGTCCTGGGCGTCTCATGGAGGTCCTGGCAGGCTGTGACCTCCATGAGACGCCCAGGACGTGAGGGGTTCGTGAAACAGATGGCACGGGTCGGGCACGAAGTCGGACTTCCGTGATCTCCT
>Ga0153956_1000950_pt1 | contig 28686 bp, 30 predicted proteins | sample TSFL040MetaG_FD_104704 | JGI IMG/M metagenome (GOLD analysis project Ga0153956, IMG submission 104704) | Attine ant fungus gardens microbial communities from Florida, USA - TSFL040 MetaG | ecosystem: Host-associated > Fungi > Mycelium > Unclassified | place: USA: Florida, Wekiwa Springs... | reverse complement strand
CGGCTTCGCGAAGCCGGGCAATCGAACACCGTTCCGCAAGCGATAACTGGCTGTAGGTCGACATGGCAGCACCTGTCTCAGGTGTTGCACTTCGCTTGTGAACTCAGGGGGGTCCCGCTTTTCCAGCGCACGGAAGAAGCGGGATGCCGGATCAAGTCCGGCATGACGAAGGGAGGAGATGACGTAGCATATTTCCTAAGCTAGACGCCCCGCATCTATGACCGACGCCAGCACACCGCCCGATTACCGCGACACCGTCTTCCTGCCCAGGACCGACTTCCCGATGAAGGCCGGGCTGGCGGCGAAGGAGCCGGCGATCCTCGCGCGCTGGGAGCGACAAGACCTGTACGGGAAACTGCGCGCCGAGCGGAAGGGCCGCAAGCGCTTCATCCTCCATGACGGCCCGCCCTACGCCAATGGCGACATCCATATGGGCCATGCGATGAACAAGGTGCTGAAGGACATCGTCGTCCGCAGCCAGACGTTGCTGGGCAAGGACGCGCCCTACGTGCCCGGCTGGGACTGCCATGGTCTCCCGATCGAGTGGAAGGTCGAGGAAGCGTATCGCGCGAAGAAGCTGAACAAGGACGACGTGCCGGTCGCGCAGTTCCGCGCCGAATGCCGCGCCTATGCCGAGAAGTGGGTCGCGGTGCAGCGCGAGCAGTTCCAGCGGCTCGGCGTGATGGGCGAGTGGGACGACCCGTACCTGACGATGAACTTCGCGAGCGAGGCGGTGATCGTCGGTGAATTATTGAAGTTCGCCGAAAGCGGCCAGCTTTACCGCGGCGCCAAGCCGGTGATGTGGTCGCCGGTCGAGAAGACCGCGCTGGCCGAGGCCGAGGTCGAATATGAGGACGTGGTGTCGACCCAGATCGACGTGGCGTTCGAGATCGTCGAGGCGCCGAACGCGCCCGAACTGGTCGGCGCGCATGCGGTGATCTGGACGACGACGCCGTGGACGATCCCGGTGAATCAGGCTTTGGCGTATGGGTCGGAGGTCCGATACGGCTTAGTCGAAGCAAAAAATGTTCCCGCATTAGCGGGTAGAAAGTTCCTGATCGCCCGCCCGTTGGTTGCAGAGTTTAATCAGCGGCTCGACAAATCTTTTGGGACAACTGTTCTCCTGGAAGGCGATGGCAATTTTGTCGGCTCGCAGCTCGCCGGCGCCGTCGCCCGTCATCCGATGGCTGGCCGTCTCTCCTCGCCCCTCCCCTTCAGGGGAGGGGTTGGGGGTGGGGGCGCGCCACAAGCGACATCGCCCGCGGATAGCCCCCACCCCAACCCCTCCCCTGAAGGGGAGGGGCTTTATTTGCCGGACTTTTTCGAGCGTCCGCGCCCCTTCCTTCCCGGCGATTTCGTCACGACCGACCAGGGTACGGGCCTCGTCCACATGGCGCCCGACCACGGCGAGGACGACTTCCTGCTGTGCAAGGCGCATGGCATCGACCCGGTGTTCGCGGTCGACGGAGCGGGCTTCTATCGGCCCGACTGGCCGTGGCTCGGCGGGCAGGGGAGCGTCATCAACAAGAAGTTCGTCGCGTCCGACGGGCCGATCTGCACCGATCTGCGCGCGGCGGGCGCGTTGCTCGCGGCGTCGGACGATTTCGCGCACAGCTACCCGCATTCGTGGCGCTCCAAAGCGAAGGTGATCCAGCGCGCGACGCCGCAATGGTTCATCCCGATGGATCAAAATTCCCTCTCCCGGCGGGAGAGGGAGGGAGGAGCCGAAGGCGACGGAAGGGTGAGGGCAGTCGATAGCGCATCGCTCCTGCCCTCACCCCTCGCGGCTTCGCCGCTCGACCCTCTCCCGATGGGAGAGGGTTTTATGGGCAACGGTCCCACGCTCCGTGAAATCGCGCTCGACGCGATCGAGCGGACGCGCTGGGTGCCGGAGCGCAGCAAGAACCGCATCCGGTCGATGGTCGAGGGGCGGCCCGATTGGGTGATCAGCCGCCAGCGCGCCTGGGGCGTGCCGATCGCGCTGTACGTGAATCGTTCGAGTGGCGAGTACCTCGCCGACCGCGCGGTGAATGACCGCATCGTCAAGGCGTTCGAGGCGGGCGGGGCGGATGCGTGGTTCACCGCCGATCATCAGGTATTGCTCGGGTCGGACTACAATCTGGCCGATTACGAACCGATCAACGACATCCTCGACGTGTGGTTCGACAGCGGATCGACCCACGCCTTCACGATCGAGGCGCGCTATGGCGAGGGCGTCCGCGCGGACCTGTATCTCGAAGGGTCCGACCAGCATCGCGGCTGGTTCCAGTCGTCGCTGCTCGAAAGCTGCGGCACGCGCGGGCGCGCGCCGTACGACGCGGTGCTGACCCACGGCTTCGCGCTCGACGGCAATGGCCGCAAGATGTCGAAGTCGCTGGGCAACGTCGTCGACCCGCTGAAGGTGATCGGCGAGAGCGGGGCGGATATCCTGCGGATGTGGGTCGCCTCGACCGACTATTTCGACGACGTGAAGATCGGCAAGGAAGTGCTGGCGACGGCGAGCGATGCCTATCGCAAGCTGCGCAACACGTTCCGCTATCTGCTCGGCGCGCTCGACGGGTTCAGCGAGGACGAGCGGGTCGCGCCGAAGGACATGCCGGCGCTGGAGCTGTACGTGCTCGACCTGCTCGGCGACCTCGACGTCGAGCTGAAGGCGGCGGCGGAGGCGTTCGAGTTCAACCGTTACCTGCGGCTGCTGACCGACTTCGCGCAGGACGATCTGTCGGCGTTCTTCTTCGATATCCGCAAGGATTCGCTCTATTGCGACGCGCCGGGCGACATCAAGCGGCGGTCGTATCGCACCGTGCTCGATGTGCTGTTCCATGCCTTGGTCCGCTATGCCGCGCCGATCCTGTGCTTCACCGCCGAGGAAGCGTGGCAGGCGCGGTTCCCGAGCGAGGCCAATGCAGCGGACGCAGGCTCGGTGCATCTGCTCGACTGGCCGGAATTGCCCAGGCTGCCGGGCGACGCGCCGAATGCGACCAATTGGGACGACATCCGCCGCCTTCGCGCGCAAGTGACCGAGGCGATCGAGCCGTTCCGCCGCGACAAGGTGATCAAGTCGAGCCTGGAGGCCGAGGTGACGGTGCCGGCCTTGCCCGCCGATGCGGACGCGCTGGCCGAGACGTTCATCGTCGCGCAGGTGAGCAAGGGCGAGCTGAGCGTCGCGCGCACCGATTTCCACAAATGCGGGCGCTGCTGGCGGCATCTGCCCGAAGTCGTGGCGGACGGCGCGCTGTGCGACCGGTGCGCGGAGGTGGTGGCGTGACGCGCGCGGTGCCCAAGGTCGGGCTGATCGCGGCGGCGGCGTTGCTCGTCCTCGATCAGGTCATCAAGTGGCTGGTGGTCGGTCCGCTCGCGATCGGCGAATATGACGAGCGCGCGTTGCTGCCGATCTTCAAGCTCCAGAACGTCCACAATCCCGGCGTGTCGCTCGGTTTCCTGCGCGTCGCGCCCGAACAGGCGTGGATGCTGGTCGTGCTGACCGGGGCGATCGCCTGCGCGGTGCTGGTGTGGATGTGGCGGGAGAAGAACCGCCAGGACCAGTTCGCGCTCGGCCTGATCGCCGGCGGCGCGTTCGGCAACATCATGGATCGCGTCCGGCTCGGCTATGTGCAGGACTATGCCAATCTGCACTTCGGCGACTGGTCGCCGTTTTTGACCTTCAATCTTGCCGATGCGGCGATTACGATAGGCGTGCTCATCCTGCTCGCGCGTGCGTTGCTGGTGCGTGACAAGCCGCAAGTCGGGCCGGCTGATGTGGAGAATTCGAATGCGTAAATTTGTGTCGATCGTCGCCGTCGCGAGTGTGGCGCTGGTGCTCTCCGGATGCGGCAAGCGCGGATACGACCGTGCCCGGCCCGACGAATATGCCGTCGCGCGCAGCCAGCCTCTGGTCGTGCCGCCCGATTTCTCGCTGCGCCCACCGCAGCCGGGCGTCGCCCGCCCGCAGGACAACAATCCGTCGGCGCAGGCGCTCGACGCGCTGTTCGGCGGCTCCGCGCCGCGCAGCCAGAGCGAGAAGTCGACGCTCGATCAGGCCGGCGGCGATTCGGCCGCGCCCGGCGTGCGCTCCGACGCCGGCGACCCGGATACCAAGATCGTCGACAAGGGCGGCACCACCCGCGACATCGTCGCCGCGCCGGAGGGCGACGGCCAGTTCGCGCGGACGGCGGCGAACTGATCTCGAATCAAGCCGCGCTCGTTTAAGCCATACCCGTCATCCCCGCTTTCGCGGGGATGACGGTGGAGCTATGGCCGCCGCATGCCATTGACCCCAGCCTCGACCCGTCCCCGCGCCATCGCCTTGTGGCTCTACATCGTCGCCGCGCTGATCGTCGCGATCGTCGTGGTGGGCGGCGTCACGCGCCTCACCGAATCGGGGCTGTCGATCACCGAGTGGAAGCCGCTGACCGGCATCGTCCCGCCGCTGACCGACGCGCAGTGGCAGGCGGAGTTCGCGAATTATCGCAAGATCCCGCAATATGAGGCGATCAACCACGGCATGACGCTCGCCGGGTTCCGGGCGATCTTCTTCTGGGAATATCTCCACCGCTTCCTCGGGCGGATCATCGGGATGGCGTTTCTGGTCCCGTTCCTCTGGTTCGCCGTGCGGCGGCAGATTCCGCGCGGCTATTTCTGGCGGCTGTTCGCGCTGTTCGCGCTGATCTGCCTGCAGGGGACGTTCGGCTGGCTGATGGTGCGGTCGGGCCTGACGCAGCGGACCGAGGTCGCGCCGGGCTGGCTGGCGACGCACCTGTTGACCGCGCTCTTCACGCTGGCCGGCATGGTGTGGACCGCGCTCGACCTCAGGCGGCTGGCGCGCGATCCGGCGGCGCGGCCCGCGCGGCTGACCGGGGTCGGGCTGGCGGCGGGCGCGATCCTGACGGTGCAGTTGCTCTATGGCGCGCTGATGGCGGGCTTGCGCGCGGGGCGGGTCGCGGGCGACTGGCCGCTGATGAACGGCTCGTTCTTCCCCGGCGCGAGCCAGAGCGGCGAGTCGATCGGCAAGCTGCTGTTCGACGATCCCGCGATCGTCCATTTCATCCATCGCTGGTGGGCGTGGGTGGCGGTGGCGATGCTCGTCCTGCTCGCGCGCAAGGTCCGCGGGCTCGACCGCCGCGCCTCGGTCGCGATCCACACCGCGTTCGGGACGCAGGTATTGCTCGGCATCGCCACGGTGATGAGCGATGTCGACGTCACGCTGGCCGGGCTGCACCAGCTGGTCGGCGCGCTGCTGGTGATCGCGGTGACGTGGGGCGTCCATGTCCTTGGGCGGCGGGACGGCTATAGGGTATCATGATACCCGTCAGCAAAAGCGCGGTTTTGCTTGACTTCCGGGCGCTCCATCGGCATTTGGCCGCCACGAACGCGGCTGGGCAACCGGCCGCGCGTTTGTTTTCCATAGCCAAGAAGGTCAACAGCCCATGAAGGCGCTGATGAAGACCACCAAGCCGGCCAAGCCGCACGAGGTGGAGAAGAAGTGGCACATCGTCGACGCGACCGATCTGGTCGTCGGCCGTGCCGCGGTGGTGATCGCCAACGTCCTGCGCGGCAAGCACAAGACGTCGTTCACCCCGCATGTCGATTGCGGTGACAATGTCATCGTCATCAACGCGGACAAGATCAAGTTCACCGGCAAGAAGCTGGCGGACAAGGTCTATTACAAGCACACCGGCTATGCCGGCGGCATCAAGGGGATCACCGCGGGCAAGGTGCTCGAAGGGCGTTTCCCGGAGCGCGTGCTGGAAAAGGCCGTCGAGCGCATGATCCCGCGCGGTCCGCTCGGCCGTCAGCAGATGCGCAACCTGCGCATCTTCGCCGGGTCGGAGCATCCGCACGAAGCTCAGAACCCTGAAGTCCTCGATATCGCGGCGATGAGCCGCAAGAACAAGGTGGGCGCATAATGGCCGATGAACGCCAGTCCCTCGCTGATCTCGGTAGCGTCGTGAACGCGGGCACCGCCGGTCAGACCCCCGACGCGGTCGTCGCGACGGCGGACACCAACGCCCCGGCCTATGAGCCGGCGCCGCTGCGCGAGCAGGAAATCGATTCGCTGGGCCGCGCCTATGCGACCGGCCGCCGCAAGGACGCCGTCGCGCGCGTCTGGCTGAAGCCGGGCACGGGCAAGATCACGATCAACGGCCGCGATTTCGAAACCTATTTCGCGCGCCCGTCGCTGCGCCTCGTCATCAACCAGGTGTTCGGCGTCGCCGAGCGCGAGGGCCAGTATGACGTCGTCGCCACCGTCAAGGGCGGCGGCCTGTCGGGCCAGGCCGGCGCGGTCAAGCACGGCATCAGCCAGGCGATCACGAAGTACGAGCCGATCCTGCGCACGCAGGTGAAGCGCGCCGGCTTCCTGACCCGCGACAGCCGCACCGTCGAGCGCAAGAAGTACGGCCGCGCCAAGGCCCGCCGCAGCTTCCAGTTCAGCAAGCGGTAAAGAGCTTGGAATAGCGTCAGCTATTCCAAGACTCGACGCGCCGGCCGGCAGGCGGCAAGCCGCCTGTCCGACGTCATGGATTTACGCCATGACGGCGCTATCCAAGATAGAGGGCGGTCCATCCGGGCCGCCCTTCTTCGTTTACTCCCTTAACGCATCGCACCTTAAATCGGCGCGCTTATCCACCCGTTCGCCCTGAGCTTGTCGAAGCCTGTCCTGAGCGCCTGCCTTGCAGGCAGTCGAAGGGGGCGGCTCTCCCCAGGCGATCCGCCTGTTGCACACCGCCCTTCGACAAGCTCAGGGCGAACGGCGCATATTTCGCGCACATCGCCCCAACGCGCGGAACCTGCACATTTCCTGCACCGTTCAATCATTCGACAGCCGTTTCGCGCTGGGGTAAGGTGATCCGATGGCCGATCTCCCCACGACGCCGCTGCTCGATACCGTTTCGACGCCCGCCGACCTCCGCAAGCTCAAGCCGACGCAGCTACGCCAGCTCGCCGACGAATTGCGCGCCGAAACCATCTCGGCGGTGGGGACCACGGGCGGGCATCTCGGCTCGGGGCTCGGCGTGGTCGAGCTGACCGCGGCGATCCACTATGTCTTCGACACGCCCGACGACCGGTTGATCTGGGACGTCGGGCATCAATGCTATCCGCACAAGATCCTGACCGGGCGGCGCGACCGCATCCGCACCCTGCGCCAGGGCGGCGGGCTGTCGGGCTTCACCAAGCGCAGCGAGAGCGAATACGATCCGTTCGGCGCGGCGCATTCGTCGACCTCGATCTCGGCGGCGTTGGGCTTCGCGATCGCCAACAAGCTGGCGGGCAGGCCGGGCAAGGCGATCGCGGTGATCGGCGACGGCGCGATGTCGGCGGGCATGGCGTATGAGGCGATGAACAACGCCGAAGCCGCGGGCAACCGGCTGGTCGTGATCCTGAACGACAACGACATGTCGATCGCGCCGCCGGTCGGCGGGCTGTCCGCCTATCTGGCGCGGATGGTGTCGTCGAGCGAGTATCTCGGCTTGCGCAGCCTCGCCAAGAAGATCACCCGCAAGCTGTCGCGCCGCGTCCACAACGCCGCGCAAAAGGCCGAGGAATTCACCCGCGGCATGGTCACCGGCGGCACTTTGTTCGAGGAACTCGGCTTCTATTATGTCGGGCCGATCGACGGGCATAACCTCGACCATTTGATCCCGGTGCTGGAGAATGTCCGCGACAGCGAGCAGGGGCCGATCCTGGTCCATGTCGTGACCAAGAAGGGCAAGGGCTATGCCCCGGCCGAGGCGGCGGCGGACAAATATCACGGCGTCCAGCGGTTCGACGTCATCACCGGCGCGCAGGCCAAGGCGCCGCCGGGACCGCCCGCCTATCAGAATGTCTTCGCCGATCAGCTGATCAAGGAGGCGGACGCCGATCCGACGATCGTCGCGATCACCGCGGCGATGCCGTCGGGCACCGGGCTCGACCGCTTCGCGCACGCGCACCCCGACCGCACCTTCGACGTCGGCATCGCCGAACAGCATGCGGTGACCTTCGCGGCGGGGCTCGCGGCGCAGGGCATGCGGCCGTTCTGCGCGATCTATTCGACCTTCCTGCAACGCGCCTATGACCAGGTGGTGCATGACGTCGCGATCCAGAATCTGCCGGTCCGGTTCGCGATCGACCGCGCGGGGCTGGTCGGGGCCGATGGCGCGACGCATGCGGGCAGCTTCGATGTCACCTATCTGGCGACGCTCCCCAATTTTATCGTGATGGCCGCCGCCGACGAAGCCGAGCTAGTGCACATGACGCACACGGCGGCGCTGCATGACGCGGGGCCGATCGCGGTGCGCTATCCGCGCGGGAGCGGGGTCGGCGTCGCGCTGCCCGAAACCGCCGAACGGCTGGCGATCGGCAAGGGGCGGATCGTCCGCGAAGGGAAGAAGGTCGCCATCCTATCGCTCGGAACGCGCCTGGCGGAAGCATTGAAAGCGGCCGACGCGCTCGATGCGCGCGGGCTGTCGGCGACGGTCGCCGACCTGCGCTTCGCCAAGCCGCTCGACGAGGAACTGATCCGCAAACTGCTGACCACGCACGAAGTCGCGGTGACGATCGAGGAAGGGGCGATCGGCGGCCTCGGCGCGCACGTCCTGACGATGGCGAGCGACACCGGCCTGATCGACGCCGGGTTGAAGCTCCGCACGCTGCGCCTGCCGGACGTGTTCCAGGACCAGGACAAGCCCGAAGCGCAATATGCCGAAGCGGGGCTCGACGCCGATGCGATCGTCGAGACGGTGCTGAAGGCGCTCAGGCACAATGATGCCGGCGTCGTCCAGGGTGCCCGTGCGTGACGAGCCGCCCGACCTGTCGCGGCTGAACGAACCCGAGCGGGCGGTGCTCGGCCTGCTCGCGCAAGGACATACCGCCAAGAGCATCGCGACGATGACCGGGCGCTCGGTCGGATCGGTCAACGAACGGCTGCGCGAAGCGCGGCGCAAGACCGGCGTGGGCAGCAGCCGCGAACTCGCGCGGCTGTTCGCCGCCCAGGAAAATCGGGACGATCTTATCGGGATGGCCGGTGCGTCGGCGCGCGATCCAGACAAAAGCCGGGCCGCGACGGGCGGCCGGCTATCGAAAGGATCGACGCTCATGACCATCGGATTGATCGGCGCGGCCGCCGTGCTTGCCGTGCTGACGCTGAACGCGCCGCAAAATGCCGATCCCGCGGCGACGTCGCTGATCGGGACAAGCTTCGGCAGTGCACCGGCCGACCCACGGGCGCTCAACACGCGGTTCCTGGCGGAAAAGCGCGACGATGCATGGGCGTCCGACACCGAGGCCGCGATCGAACAACGCGTCGCGCCGATCCCGAATGTCGGGCCGATCAAGGTGAAATGCGCCGCCACATTGTGCCAGGTCGCCGGCTGGATCGCGCCGGCTGGCGACCAGCAGGTCAATGTGGCGATGCGGGCTCTTCAGGGCGAAGAACTGCATGCCGATATGCGCAAGCTGAAGCTGACGGACATTGCCGCATGGTTCGCCGACGACGGCGGCAAATCGCGCCGGACCAGCTTCGTCATGTTCTGGCAGCGGACGGGCGCCTGAGGTGTCCGTCGACCGATTTATCGCATCGTGAGCAACATATGACCCGTTCGCCCTGAGCTTGTCGAAGGGCGGTGCGCAACAGGCGATCGATCGCCTGAGGAGAACCGCCCTTCGACAAGCTCAGGGCGAACGGGTGGATGCGTGACTCAGATTTAATGCACGGTGCGCTAATCCTCCTCCGCCCTGGGGGAGGATCTAGGGGGAGGGCGATCCGTCCTAGTCGAGGATATGCATCCACAACGGCTCGCCCGTGAGGCTGGGCGAGCCGCGTAGTTTGTCGAGGGCGTGCGCCACCGCGCGTTCGGGGCCTTCGTGGGTGACGATCGCGACGAGCACGCTGCCGTCGGCCTCGGCGCCGCGCTGCATCAGGCTTTCGATCGATACGCCCGCGTCGCGCATCGCCGCGGCGATTTCCGCCAATACGCCGACCCTGTCCGCGACCATGAAGCGCAGATAGGCGCGGCCGCGCCGGTCGCCGCTGTCGGCTGCCGGCTGTGCGGTCAGGCTGGCGGCGGGCATCGCATAGGGTGGGCCGAACTCGCCGCGCGCGATGTCGATCAGGTCGGCGACCACCGCGCTGGCGGTCGGGCCATCGCCGGCGCCCGCGCCCTGGAACAGCAGGCGGCCGACGAAATTCCCCTCCGCCACCACCGCGTTGAGCGCGCCGGAGACGTGCGCGAGCGGATGATCGAGCGGCACGAGATGGGGATGGACGCGCTGGAACAGGCCGTTCGCCCCGGCCTCCGCCACGCCGACCAGCCGCACGCGATAGCCGAGCGTCGCAGCTTCGGCGATGTCGGCGGCGAGGACGTGGCGGATGCCGCCGGTCGCGACGTCGGCGAAGGCGGGGCTGGTGCCGAACGACAGGCTGGCGAGGATCGACAATTTGTGCGCGGCGTCGATGCCGTCGATGTCGAAGCTGGGGTCAGCCTCCGCGAAGCCCAGCGCCTGCGCTTCCGCCAGCACGTCGGCGAAGTCGCGGCCCTCGGCCTCCATCTTGGTCAGGATGAAATTGCAGGTGCCGTTGAGGATGCCGTAGACGCGGTCGATGCGGTTGGCGGCCGCGCCGTCACGCAGCCCCTTGATCACCGGCACGCCGCCCGCGACCGCCGCTTCGAACTTGAGCGCCGCGCCGGCGGCTTCGGCGGCCTGGGCGAGTTCGAGCCCGTGATGCGCCATCATCGCCTTGTTGGCGGTGACCAGGCCCTTGCCGTTCGCCAGCGTCGCGCGCGCCAGCGCCAAAGCGGGGCCGTCCGACCCGCCGACCAGCTCGACCACGACGTCGGTGTCGTCACGGTCGGCCAGCCGCGCGGTGTCGTCTTCCCAGGCGAAGCGCGCGATATCGACGCCGCGGTCCTTGGCGCGGTCGCGCGCCGACACCGCGACGATCTCGATCCCGCGGCCGGCGCGGCGCTCGATCAGGTCGCGATTGGCGTCGAGCAATTTGACGACGCCCGCGCCGACGGTGCCGAGCCCGGCCAGGGCGATGCGGAGGGGAGAGGAAGAAGAAGCCATCGCGCCGCGCCTAGCGTGCGGTCAGGCCACGTCAAGCGCGGGGCAGCGCGATCCCGAGTGCGTTGGCGACGGCGGTGCGGCGCAGCACGACGCTCGCCGGCCCCGGTGCACCCGACCCCGCCAGGCAAGAGGCGAAGATCGGGTCGAGCCGCCGCGCCGCCTCGCTGGCGTCGTCCGACCCCACGGCTGCGCGGACGAAGGCGATGCTGGTGATACGATCGTGCCCGACGACGCACCGGCCGACGGCGATCCATCGCCGCATCAGCCCGGCCTGGGTCGGCGCGGAACGATCGGCGGCGCGCGCGGTGATGCGCGACGCCGGGCTGTCGACCTGCAAATCGAGGCCGGGCCTGGCCAAAGCGGCCGAGCCCGGCAGCAATGCGCCGGCAAGACAGCAACTCATGATGATGGCGCGGCGCATCATACCCTCCCGTTACGTCCCGGCCATAGCATCGGACGATTAGGGCCGATAGGTGCTTACCGTCGCGTCGTCGCTGAAACGGTGCGCTTCACGCCTTCACCAGCCCGATCTCGACCAGCCGCTCGTGCAAATAATCGTGCGCGGTGATCGGGGTCGGGTAATGGTTGGGGTTGTCCGCGGTGATCGTGCCCGGCAGCGTCTCGATCAGGAATTCGGGATTGGGATGCAGGAAGAACGGCATCGAATAGCGCGAGAAGCCGCGCCGCTCCGGCGGCGGATTGACGACGCGGTGCGTGGTCGAGGGCAGCACGTTGTTGGTCAGCCGCTGGAGCATGTCGCCGACGTTCACGACCAGCGCCCCCTCCGGCGGCTTGATCGCCAGCCACTGGCCGTTGCGGTCGAGCAATTGCAGCCCGGCCTCCTCGGCGCCGAGCAGCAGGGTGATGAGGTTGATGTCCTCATGCGCGCCGGCGCGGACGCCCTCGGCATCGGCGGGGATCGGCGGATAGTGGAGCAGGCGCAGGATCGAATTGCCATGATCGACCACATTGTCGAAATAATCGGGCGAGAGCTTCAGGTGCCGCGCGATCGCCGACAACAGGCGCAGCCCCGCGCGGTCGAACGCATTCCACAGATCGGTCAGCGCTTCCCGGAAATCGGCGGGGCGTGACGGCCAGACGTTGGGCATCATGTCCTTCGCCGCCGGATGCCCGGCGGGCAGGTCGCGGCCGACGTGCCAGAATTCCTTCAGGTCGACATGTTTGGCGTCCTTGGCGATCTCTGTCTTGAACGGGGTGTAGCCGCGCTGGCCGCCCAGATCCTTGTCGTAATAGCCCTGTTTCTCCTCGACCGGCAGCGCGAAGAATTGCTCGGTCAGCGTCCAGGCGCGCTCGATCAGGCCCTGCGGGATGCCGTGATCGGCGATCACCGCGAACCCGAACCGTTCGAACGACCCGCCGAACGCGGCGGCGAAGGCGGCGGGATCGCGCGCCTCGTCGGCGAGGCTGAGCGCGGGAACCTGGGCGGAAGGGGTGTCGAGCATCATCGGTATCCGGTGTTCTGGTGATCGCCGGATGATAGACCCTCGCGACCCTTACCGCCAGCCCGGCAAGGCCCCGGTCACTTGCCGATCTCGATCGCGCCCTTCGACTTGCCGGCGCCGTCGTCGTCGAGCTTGAGGGCGAAGGACTGGCCCTTGTCGGTGGTGCCGGTCAGGCCGTTGCCGGCGGCCGACAGCTTGTAGCCCGCCTTGGCGAGCCGCTCGTTCAGCCAGTCGCGCACGGTCGCGGCGGCGGCGGGGCTGGTGAAGGCGACGGCGACCTTGCCCTTATCGTCTTCGCGGTCGCCGTCCTGGCCCGCGACGTTGATCGAGGAGATGGTGGAGCCGGGGTAGAGGTGGACGCCGTTCATGTCGAAGTTGTTCGCGTCGAGCGCGATCCTGGGCAGCCTGACGTCGGCGTTGAAGCCGTTCGCATTGATCCTGAGGTTGCCGTCCTTGTCGATCCCGCCGCTGACCGCGCCATCGGCATCGTTCGAACTGAAGCTGATATCGGTGCCGTTGCCGGCGCCGGCATGGCGGTCGCAGCCGGTGAGCGCGATCGCGGCGACGGCCGTGGCGGCCAGGATTGTAAAACGGATCATGGCGAACTCCATGGGTGATATATTTCTATAACACACCTAGGAGCCCGCCACGATTTCGTCAAGCGGACGATAGTCGGCTGGACCGTTATCCTCCCCCGCCAGGGGAAGGATTAAGGGGAGGGCCGATCCGACCCTGGGCCGGATCGACATTCAGCAATCGCCCGTCACCCCGGCCTTGTGCCGGGGTCCACTGTGCCTCAGCGCCTGGGCCTTTGAGCCTCTCGCCCCACGCCTGCCTCTCGGTGGACCCCGGCACAAGGCCGGGGTGACGGAGAACAAGACTGCAACCGACCTGCTCAAATCTGAATGTCGATCCGACTTTAGCCGTTCATCAGCCGTTCCATCGTCTTCTGATGGAGCCAGATGTTCATCGTCGCCGAATCGTTGGTGTCGCCGGTATAGCCCAGCTCACCCGCGAGCTGCTTGCGCGCGTCGAGGCTCGAATCCTGGCCGATCGCCTTCATCAGGTCGACGATCGAGGTCTTGTAGTTGAGCTGTTCGCCGCGTTCCTGCGCGTGGCGTTCCAGCACCGCGTAGATTTCGTCCTCGCTCAGCGTGGCCGGCGGCGGAGGGGGCGGGGGCGCCGCGGCTTCGGGGGCGGCATCCGGCGCGGGGGCCGGTGCCGGGGCGGGGGTGCTCGAACCGAAGATCGCGTCCTTGATGGTGCCGAAAATACTCACTCGACTCTCCTGTAATGGGTTGCAGGTGCGTAACGTCTAGCGGCGGTTGCGGGTCCGCGACACCATTTTTGCGGATTTTCGGGGCTGACCTGCACCTTCCGCTGGGGCATGGGGGGCGGATGCCCCAGGCCGAGCCCCTTGTCCGCGACGACGCGTCGTCGGCGAACCGCCCGCGTGACGAAAATTCGGCGCCGATCCGATTCGCCGAATTCGTCGCGCTGATCGCGGCGCTGATGGCGGTGGGGGCGCTCGGCATCGACACGATGCTGCCGGCGTTCCCCCAGTTCGCCCGCGACCTGAACGCGACGCCGGCCGACCTGCCGCTGATCATCGTGACCTTCTCGACCGGGTTCGGCATCGCTCAGATCTTCCACGGCCCGCTCGCCGACCGGTTCGGGCGGCGGCCGGTGCTGATCGGCGCGCTGGCCTGGTACGTGGTGATGAACCTGTTGTGCGCGCTCGCCGGCAGCCTCGACCTGCTGCTGCTCGCCCGCGTGCTCGCCGGGCTCGGCATCGCCGCGACGCGGGTGGTGACGATCGCCCTGATCCGCGACTGCTATTCGGGCCGCGCGATGGCGCGCGTCACCAGCCTGGCGGTGATGACCTTCATGGTGTTCCCGATCATCGCGCCGAGCCTGGGCCAGCTGATCCTGGCGCTCGGATCGTGGCGGCTGATCTTCAACATGGTGGCGGTGGTCAGCGCGCTGGTCGCGGCATGGTTCATCCTGCGCATGCCCGAGACGCTGGCACCGGAAAATCGCGTGCCGCTCGAATGGAGCCGGCTGATCGCCAATTGGCGCTTCACGCTCGCCGATCGCCAGTCGCTCGGTTACGCCGCGGCGGTGATCGGGCTGCAGGGCGCGCTGTTCGGCTATATCACCAGCATCCAGCCGATCGTGTCGACGGTGTTCGGCCGCCCCGACATGCTCGGCCTGGTCTTCGCGTCGTGCGCGGTGCTGATGATGTGCGGCAATCTGCTCAATTCCCGGATCGTGATGTGGCTGGGGATGCGGCGCATCTCGCATGGCGCGATGCTGGTGCTGATCCTGGCGGCGTCGGTCAGCCTGGCGGTCGAGCATCTGGGGTGGGAGACATTGTGGTCGTTCGTCGCGATCCAGGCGGTGACGATGATGTGCTTCGGGCTCGCCGCGTCGAACTGTTCGGCGATGGCGATGGCGAACATGGGCGCGATCGCGGGGACGGCGTCGAGCCTGCAGGGGTTCGTCATCACCACCGGCGGCGCGGTGATCGGCGGGCTGATCGGGCGGGCGTTCGACGGGACGACCACGCCGCTCCATATCGGGTTCCTGACCGCCGGGATCGTCGCGCTGGCGCTGGCGGCGATCGTCGAGCGCGGGCGGCTGTTCCGCCCGACCTGACCCGTTTGCCGCGCGCGCCGGGAACCAGCGCGCGCCAGCACCGTTCGCTCCGGTAACCAGTCGGGAGAAGGAGCATGGGCGGTTACCAGGTGCCGGGTCGGGGAACGGGCGACGACGGATTCGACGAGGAAGGCTATGACGAAAGCCAGCGCGCCGAGATCCTGGAGGTGACGCGCGACGGGCCGAGCGACGGAACGGTGATCACCGATCTCGACCCCGATCTGGGCGACGCCCCGGACAATGACGATATCGCCATGCGTGCCGACGAGGTTGGCGAGCAGGACGACGACGCCGATCAGGATGACGGCGATATCGATGAGGACGAGGTGCAGGACAGCCTGGACGACGGCGATATCGACGATGGCGACCTCAGCGACGCCGATGACGAGGCGTTGGATCCTTAGGACGGATCGCCATTCAAGCCGCCGTGCTCCTGCGAAAGCAGGAGCCCAGGGTTTCATGTCATGTCGCCCGTGGCTCTGGGCTCCTGCTTTCGCAGGAGCACGGGCGGTTTTGAGCTTCGGTCGCCCCTATGTTGAAAGTGGATTGGTCATTGGGGTTCAGCTATACGGTGCATTGGCGTGAGCCAGTCAGGCTGCGCCCGATTGACCGTGACATCACGCGAAACCTAGATTGGCGGCAAAGGGAGCCGCCATGTCCAGGGACCCGCGCGTCGACGCTTATATCGCGAAGAAGGCCGATTTCGCGCGGCCGATCCTGACGCACCTCCGCGACCTCATCCACGGCCACGCCCCGGCGGTCGCGGAGACGATCAAGTGGAGCATGCCGTTCTTCACCTATAAGGGCGAGCTGCTTGCCAACATGGCGGCGTTCAAGGCGCATGCCGCGTTCGGCTTCTGGAGCCGCGGCGACCTGACCACCGGGCAGGAGGGCGAGGCGATGGGGCAATATGGCCGCATCACCGATGTCGCGACGATGCCGTCGGACGATATCCTGCGCGCCGCGCTCGACAAGGCGCTGGCGATGATCGACGCGGGCGCGAAGCCGAAGCGCGCGGCGAAGGTGCCTAAGCCGGAGGCCGACGTGCCGGCCGCGCTCGCCGAGGCGCTGGCCGGCGATGCCGAGGCGTCGGCCAGATGGAACGCCTTTCCGCCGGGATGCCGCCGCGAATATTGCGCATGGATCGCCGACGCCAAGCGCGACGAAACGCGTGCCAAACGCGTCGCCACGACGATCGCCCAGACCCGTGAGGGCAAAAGGATGAACTGGAAATACGAGAATTGCTGAGCGGTCGAGCGGCGATCGATCGTGCTTGCACCTTAGCCATGATGTGATACGTTATTTCATCACAATCAGGAGAGGGGCCATGACTGCACGCGCCGACCACCAGCCGATGGGTTCGATGAACATCACCCCGTTGATCGATGTGATGCTCGTCCTGCTGGTCATGCTGATCCTGACGATCCCGATGGCGACGCAGAAGGTGGCGATCGACTTGCCGAGCGCCGGTCCGCCAGTGGCGACCCCGCCGGAGAAGGTGCACCGGCTGGACATTGCCGCTAACGGGTCGCTGGCGCTCGATGGCGCGGCGGTCGACCAGGCATCGTTGCCGGCGCGGTTGGCGCCGCTGGCCGCGGACGCGCGGTCGCTGTTGACGATCAACGCCGATGCGGCGGCGCGCTACGACACGTTCGACCATGTGCTGGCGACGATCAAGCGGGCGGGCGTGACTCGGCTCGGCTTTACCGGGAATGCGCGTTTCGCGACCTTCTAGGAACGTCGGTCCCGGGCACGCGTTTCTACCGCTCCACCAGCGGGAACGTTCGATGCGCGTGCTTCTTCTTCTGCCCATCCTGGCGACGGCCTGTTCGCAGCAGGCTGTCGTCGGCAATAACGCGGTGGACATCAACGCCGCCGCCGACCGCGCGCAGCACGATGTCGATTCCTATGCGGCGAACGATGTCGCCGCCGCGCCGCCCGAGCCGTTGCGGCCGGCCGCTCCGGGCCGGCCGGGCGGGTTACCGGACGACAAGACGCCGATTTCGGAAGCGCCCTTCGCCCCTGACAGCCCGCAGGGCGCGGCGGCCGTGGTCCAGACCTATTACGCGCTGATCGGCGAAGAGAAATATGCCGAGGCCTGGAAGCTGTGGGGCGACGGCGGCAAGGCCAGCGGCCAGTCGGCCGATGCGTTCGCCGCGAGCTTCGCCCGGTACAGCGAATATCACGCCAATATCGGCGCGCCGGGCCGCGAGGATGCCGGCGCGGGCCAGCGCTATATCACCGTGCCGGTGCAGTCCTATGCCCGGATGAAGGACGGCAAGGCGGCCTATTGGATCGGCGGCGTCGTGCTCCACCGCACCGCCGACATCGACGGCGCGACGGCCGAGGACAGAAAGTGGCGGATCAAGTCGATCGACCTCAAGGCCGCGCCGCCCGCCGCAAAGTGACATTCGCGTGACGGCTTGGTAGTCGGCGGCGACCGCTGTTTTCACAAGGATCATCGATGCGCCTGTTCCCGTTGATCGCCGCCGCCGCCATCGTCGCGACGGCCGATCCCGCCGCCGCCCGGACGCTGACGTTTCGCGCGACGCTGACCGGGACCGCGCCGCCGACCACCACCGGCTCGCCGGCGCGCGGCATGGCGGTGATCAAGGTCGATACGTCGTCGCGGAAGGTGTCGGTCGATCTCGATGTCACCGGCATCACGCTCGACCAGCTCAACCACGGCCTGGTCACCAAGCCGATCGGGCCGATCCACTTCCACGTCTACCGTACCGCCGACGATGTCGACATGATCCTGCCGCTGCCGTACGGGCCCGGTTACAAGGCGACCAAGGCCGGGTTCCGCGTGACGGTGAAGGGATATGACTTCGACGCGGGCGCGAAGTTGATCGACAACGGCTCGACCTTCGAGGAATTCGTCAACGGGCTGCGCGGGCAACGGATCGTGCTCAACGTCCACACCGACAAATTTCCCGATGGCGAGATCAGCGGGAAGACGATGCCTGGCTGACGGTTGGAGCAACGGATTCGCCGCATTGAAGAATAGTGCGCAAAGCATGACCCGTTCGCCCTGAGCTTGTCGAAGGGCGGCTCTCCACCGGCGATCGATCGCTTGTTGCACCCCGCCCTTCGACAAGCTCAGGGCGAACGGTGGGATATGTGACGATAATCTAACCGCGCGGCTTGTCCGGTTGGCGATATTTGTCGTGACAGGCCGAGCATGCGTCCTTCACGATGGTCCATTGCGTGGCCACCCCGGCGCTGTCGCCGGCGCGGGCGAGGTCGCCGAGCTTCGTCGCTTCGGCCTCGTACGTCGCGGCGGCCTTTTCGAAGCCGGCGCGGTCGCTCCATATGGTCGGCAGCGCGTGGGTCGCGCCGCCGTCGCTGCCGGGCGGGAACATGCCTGGAATCGCGTGCGCCCATTCGGCCAGCGCCTTCGCCGAATTGCCCAGCTTCGTCACGTCGCCGCCGGCGTCGATCGTCGCCTTCATGCCGCCGAAGGTCGCGCCCGACAGCTTGAACGCCGCCTGGCGGCCCGCGATCAGCGCGTCCGCGTCGTCGCGCCGTGCGGCGACCGCGGCGGTCAGCAGCCCGGCCGCCGCCAAGAGACCGATCGTCGATATCGTACTGGTCATCATGCGCACTCCTGTTGTCCGGCGCGATGCTATGCCGGGTATGCGGTGGCGGCAACACGCAGGTTAACCGTGTCCGATGCGACGGCGTTAACCGCGCGCATGGGATAGAGGCCCCATGTTCTCGTCGAAGATCTTCCGCAGCCGCTGGTCGGCCTTGTTCTGGGCGGGCGGGATATTGTGGACCGCATACGACGTCGCCGAGGCCAATGTCCCCGACCCGAAGAGCAATATCGCGGCGGCCGATACCGACGCGACCGGGGCGGCGGTCGACAATGCCGACCTCGCCGTGCTGGCCAACGCGATGCGCGACGCGGCGCAGTGACCGGCTAGTCGCGGTCGGCCGGCGCGCCGAGCGGGAACATGTGGCGGTACGGCCGTGCCTCGTCGAGGGCGCGGGCATAGCTCGGCCGCGCCAGCAGCCGGTCGCGATACGCCCAGACGTTCCTGTGCTCCTTCGGGATCGCGTGCGTCCAGTCCGCGTAGAGCAAGGCCGGCGCCGCGGCGCAGTCGGCCAGGCTGAACGCGCCGCCCGCCGCCCATTCGCGCCCCGCCATCCAGCGGTCGAGCACCTGATAGGCGGTGTCCAATTGCCCGCGGAGCATCGCTTCATCGCCCCGGTCGCGCTTGATCGCGATCGCGACGATCCGCTGCTGCGGGGTGTTGATGTAATTGTCGAAGAAGCGGTCGAGCTGGCGGACCTCGATCGCGGCACCCTTGTCGTCGGGAATGAACCGCGTGGCGCCGGGATAGCGCGTATCGAGATATTCGATGATGATGGTCGCCTCGGTCACCAGCCGCCTGTCATGCTCATCGGCGCCATCGGTCAGGATCGGGAACTTGCCGATCGGCCACAGCCCGGTGAATTCGCTCCAGACCGGCTCGCTGCCGTCGATCATCTTCAACTCGAACGGCGTGCCGTTCTCGTAAAAGGCCATTTCCGCCTTCTGGCAATAAGACGATAGCGGGTGGGCATAGAGTTTCAGCGTCACGTGGCGGTCTCCTTCGTCAGCACGACATGCATCGCATCGGGACTGTTCACCTGCTCGGTCACGCCATAGCCGAGCGCGGGCAGGTCGATTCCGTCGAACATCTTCTCGCCCTGGCCCAGGAATACCGGTGAAATCGCGTAATGCAGTTCGTCGATCAGCCCGGCGGCCAGATATTGCCGCACGGTCGACACCCCGCCGCCGATCTTGACGTCGCGGTCGCCCGCTACGGCCTTCGCCTGGTCGAGCGCGCTGTGAATGCCGTCCGTCACGAAGTGGAAGGTCGTCCCGCCCGCCATCGCGATCGGCGCCCGTGCGTGGTGCGTCAGGATGAAGGTCGGCGCGTGATAGGGCGGATCGTCGCCCCACCACCCCTTCCAGTCCGGCCCGCCCCAATCGTCGCCCGCCGGCCCGAACATGTTGCGGCCCAGGATGAACGCGCCGAACCCGGCCATGCCGCGCGCGCCGAATTCCTGGTCGACGCCGTCGCTGCCGCCGTCCTGTCCGGTCATTTCCCTGAAGAAGCGCGTGTGGAAGAACCAGCGATGGAGTTCGGCGCCCCGCCTGCCCAGCGGATCGGCGAGGCTCTGGCCGGGGCCCGCGCCGAAGCCGTCGATCGACACCGAAAACCCGCCGACGCGTACCCTGCCCATCTGCTTCCTCCGGGAATTCAGCCGATCATGGCGTACGCGGCCCCGGGCGCGCGCGCAAACGCACAAAATTAATTGCCGGCGGCAAGCACTTCCTAACGAGTTGCCGGTACCGCGAAGCCATGCAGCTCCGTCGCACTCGACCGACCGCCGAAGCGCCGCCCTCGATCTGGGGCGCGCTGGGGCTCAATCCCGACAGCGGAGCGGAGATCACCGACAGCCGCCTCGGTCGCCTGGCGGAGGTCGCCGCGATCTGGCCGTTCGTGCTGTTCGCGCAGATCGTCGCGCCGGTGAGCGTCGCGCTGGTCGCTTATTATACCGGGCGCACCCGGTCGCTGAACAATATCGCGACGTGCGGCGGGTTCATCCTGCTGATGTCGCTCGGCGCGCTGGCGCAGCTCAAGCTGCCGGCCGCACGGGGCTGGCCGACGCATGTCCAGGTGCGCACCTTGACGCTGAGCGCGGCGGGAATCGGGGCGGGGCTGTTGTCGCTGCTGCCGATGCTGGCCAGCCCGGTGCTGACGCAATTCCACCTCGCCGGCTTCGTCGCGGTGTTCGCGGCGGTGACGATCACCGCGATCGCGATCCACCCGGTACGCGCCGCGACCTTGGGCTATGCCGCGACCTTGGGCGCGATGGTGGTGTTCAAGACGGGGATCGCGCTGCCCTCGGCGGTGGCCGGGCTCGCCTTCGTCACGCTGATCGTCGCGACGGTGCGGCTGGCGCGCGACGACCAGGCGGCGACCGAGCAGCGCAGTTCGAGCGGCAATGCCGGCCGCCTTGCCGGGCAATTGGTCCGCGAGGTCGAGGAACATGGCGACGGCTGGTTCTGGCAGACCGACCGCCAGGGGCATTTCACCTATCTCTCGGCCAAGGTCGGCGACGAATTGTCGCGGCTCGGCGTCGTGACGGCGGGCGCGCGGCTGATCGACACGTTCCGCATCGACACCGGATCGGGCGACACCGAGCGCACGCTCAATTTCCATCTGTCGACCCGTACTTCCTTCTCCGATTATTCGGTGGGCCCGGCTATCGCCGACGAGGATTGTGATCGCTGGTGGTCGATTTCGGGTCGGCCGATGCTCGACGATCTCGGCCGCTTTCAGGGTTTTGTCGGGTCGGGCCGCGACCTGACCGAAAAGCGGCGGTCGGAAGCGGAGATCACCCGGCTCGCCTTGTTCGACAGCCTGACCGGCCTCGCCAACCGCCAGCGGATGCGCGTCACGCTCGACAAGGCGCTGGCGCCGCAAGCGGGCGCGCCGAGCACCACCGCCTTGTTCCTGCTCGACCTCGACCGGTTCAAGGCGGTCAACGACACGCTCGGCCACCAGGTCGGCGACGTCCTGCTCAAGCAGGTCGCGCAGCGGTTGCAGCGCGCGGTCGGGGAGGCGGGACTGGTCGGCCGGATCGGCGGCGACGAATTCGAGGTCGTGCTGCCCGGCCTCGGCAATCGCGACCGCCTGAGCGAGATCGCCACCACCGTCATCAATTCGCTCTCGCAACCCTATTTCATCGAAGGGTCGTCGATCTCGATCGGCGCGTCGGTCGGCATCGCCATCGCGCCGGAAAACGGGCACGATTCGGAAACGCTGATCCGCAATGCCGACATCGCGATGTACGCCGCCAAGGCCGACGGACGCGGCATCCATCGTTTCTTCCGCGAGGAATTGCTGGAGGGCGCGAAGTCGCGCAAGCAGTTGGAAGACGATCTGCGCGGCGCGTTGCTCGCCGACCAGTTCCACGTCGCCTACCAGCCGATCGTATCGACAGAGGGCGCCCATATCGTCGGCTATGAAGCGCTGATCCGCTGGAACCACCCGACGCGCGGCGCGGTCAGCCCGGCCGAATTCATCCCCATCGCCGAGGAAGCCGGGCTGATCGAATCGATCGGCGAATGGGTGCTGCGGACCGCGTGCCGCGAAGCCGCGACCTGGCCCAACCATGTCCGCGTCGCGGTCAACGTGTCGCCGATCCAGTTCGCCAATCCCGCGCTGCCGGTGATCGTCGCGTCCGCGCTGGCCAATTCGGGCCTCGCGCCGCAGCGGCTCGAACTCGAAATCACCGAAGGCGTGTTCCTCGACGAGAGCTCGTCGTCGGACCAGATGTTCAAATCGCTCAAGGGGCTCGGCGTGCGCCTGGCGCTCGACGATTTCGGCACCGGCTATTCGTCGCTCGGCTATCTGAAGAAGGCGCCGTTCGACAAGATCAAGATCGATCAGAGCTTCGTGCGCGGCGCCGCCGTGCCCGGCAACCGCAACGCCGCGATCATCAAGGCGATCGTGACGCTGGCCAACACGCTCTACATGGAAACCACCGCGGAAGGGGTCGAGCATCAGGACGAGGTCGAGCTGATCCGCGAACTCGGCTGCAGCCACATCCAGGGCTATGTCTATGGCAAGGCGGCGCGGTGCGAGGACGTGATCGCCCAGCTTCAGGCCGCCGGCGGCGTCGTGACCGCGCAGGGGCACAAGGTCAGCCGCAATCCGCGCGCGACGATGCTGCGGTCGGCCCAGCTCGATCTCGGGAACGTGCAGGGCGAAGTCCGCATCCGCAACATCTCGTCGACCGGCGCCCTGATCGACGGGATCGAATTCCCCAGCGACCATATCGGCGTCGACGTGATGATCGAACTGCTCGAAGGCCAGATGTTCCCCGCCACCGTGCGCTGGGCGAAGGAAGGCCGCGCGGGGCTGGAGTTCAACGAATATTTCAACCTCGAACGGCTGAACGCCGCCGCGCCCAACCGGGGCCTGCGCAAGGCCGGCTGATCCCGGCGCGCGATCGGGGCGGCATCGCCGTCGGACTGGAATCGCCGCCACCAGGACGGATCGACCTTCAAGCCATCGTGCTCCTGCGCAAGCAGGAGCCCAGGGTCTCAAGCCGTGCCGCCCGTGGCTCTGGGCTCCTGCCTGCGCAGGAGCACGGGCGGGATTGGGCTTCGGTTGCCCGTCCTGCGCTGATGGCCGATCGGTCCTCGTGAGAATCGGCGCAATACCGCCATCATCGGCGTGAAATCAGGCGATCATCAGGGATTCATCAGCTCCTCATCCTCCCCGATCGGGCGGCGTGGAGCGAAACAGGGGGCACCGGCTCGATCGTCGCGCCGCCTTTCGTTTCGGAGACATCCCATGAACGCTCGCAAGCTCGCCGCCGTCGCTTTCGCCGCCGCCCTGATCGCAACCGGCGCCCCCGCTTTCGCCGGCCAGGATGCCGGCATCGTTCGCGTCCGTTACGCCGATCTCGACCTCTCGACCGCCACGGGGGCCAGGACGCTGCGCCACCGCATCGCCATGGCGATGGAATCGGCCTGCGGCTCGTATGCCGGCACCGCCACGTCGGCCGGCATGAGCGAGGCGGACGCCATCACCAAATGCCGCGCCGCCAATGCCGCCGCGGCCGACCAGCGCGTCGCCGCGATCGTCGCCAGGGCGCAACTCGCCGCGCGCTGAATCGAGCGCGGCATTCCCGGCGAATCCGGGGGCGGATCGCTCCGCCCCCTTTTCGCGCCACGACATCTGGTGCCCGGCGATCGGCCCGCACAATTTTTTTGTTTTCGCGGTTTGCCCGATTGACTTCGCGCAAGCCCGCTCAAGTCCGCGCGTCGCGCCGGATCGGCCCCTGTGGACGGCCGACGAACCGAATCAAAATAGCGACGAACCGAGTCACTAATTCGTCATTTAGCATATTGCGTCGCGGCCCCATTCGGCACAATCTGTAGAGGTTCAGTTCGGGGGCGAACCCAAGCACTGGTAGATCGATGACCGCAATACCATATTGCGGAACGGGTCTTCTGGTGCCCGATGCACAGGCTGTGGGCGCTTTATGTTCTTGGCCGCCGCACCCCGGATGGTAGCATGGGGGTTCGCCCCCCGAGTCGATGCAATGCGGACGTGAGCAGGGACGAATGATGGACTTCAGAGACACCGAGGGAACGGGCGAGAACATGGCGACGGATGCGATCGAGGCAGCCATTCTGGCGCAGGCGGCGGCCCCGAATGCGGCCAGGCCGGCGCGCGATTCGAAGGCGGTCGCGCCGCAGCCCTATGCGCTCGAGGTCGACCATTCGCGCGACGCGCTGCTGACCGATTTCGGCAAGGAAACGCTCAACGACCGCTACCTGCTGCCGGGCGAATCGTACCAGGATCTGTTCGTCCGCGTCGCCTCCGCTTATGCCGACGACGCCGCGCATGCGCAGCGTATCTACGATTATATCTCGCAACTCTGGTTCATGCCGGCGACGCCCGTATTGTCGAACGGCGGCACCGGGCGTGGCCTCCCCATCTCCTGCTTCCTCAACTCGGTCCCCGACAGCCTGAACGGCATCGTCGACACCTGGAACGAGAATGTCTGGCTGGCCTCGCGCGGTGGCGGCATCGGCACCTATTGGGGCAATGTCCGCGGCATCGGCGAGCCGGTCGGCCTGAACGGCAAGACCAGTGGCATCATCCCGTTCGTCCGCGTGATGGACTCGCTGACGCTCGCGATCAGCCAGGGCTCGCTGCGTCGCGGCTCGGCCGCCTGCTATCTCGACATCAGTCATCCGGAGATCGAGGAATTCCTCGAAATCCGCAAACCCTCGGGCGACTTCAACCGCAAGGCGCTGAACCTCCACCACGGCGTGCTGATCCCCGACGCGTTCATGGAAGCGGTGCGCGACGGCGCCGAATGGGTGCTGAAGTCGCCCAAGGACGGGTCGGAGCGCGGCAAGGTCGATGCGCGCGCGCTGTTCCAGAAGCTGGTCGAGACCCGCCTCGCGACCGGCGAGCCGTACATCATCTTCGCCGACCACGTGAACAGGAACATGCCGCGCCACCATCGCGAGCTGGGCCTCAAGGTCTCGACCTCGAACCTGTGCAGCGAAATCACGCTGCCGACCGGCAAGGATCACCTCGGCAACGATCGCACAGCGGTGTGCTGCCTGTCGTCGCTCAACCTCGAAACCTGGGACCAGTGGAACAAGGCGGAAGGGTTCATCGAGGACGTGATGCGCTTCCTCGACAACGTGCTGCAGGATTATATCGACCGCGCCGAGCCGGGGATGGAGCGCGCCGCTTACTCCGCGATGCGCGAGCGCTCGGTCGGGCTTGGGGTGATGGGCTTCCACTCCTTCCTCCAGGCGCGCGGCCTGTCGTTCGAGGGCGCGATGGCGAAGTCGTGGAACCTCAAGATGTTCAAGCACATCAAGGCGCAGGCCGACGAAGCGTCGATGGCGCTGGCGGTCGAGCGCGGGCCGTGCCCCGACGCCGCCGACATGGGCGTGATGGAGCGTTTCAGCTGCAAGATGGCGATCGCGCCGACCGCGTCGATCTCGATCATCTGCGGCGGCACCAGCGCGTGCATCGAGCCGATCCCGGCCAACATCTATACCCACAAGACGCTGTCGGGCAGCTTCTCGGTCAAGAACCCGTATCTGGAAAAGATCTTCATCGAAAAGGCCAAGAACACCGATGCGGTGTGGAACTCGATTCTGGAGCGCGGCGGGTCGGTGCAGCACCTCGACTTCCTGACCCAGGAGGAAAAGGACTGCTACAAGACCAGCTTCGAGATCGACCAGCGCTGGCTGATCGAGCTCCAGGCCGACCGCACGCCGTTCGTCGACCAGTCGACGTCGCTGAACCTGTTCATCCCGGCCGATGTCGAGAAGTGGGACTTGCTGATGCTCCACTTCCGCGCGTGGGAGCTGGGCGTGAAGTCGCTCTATTACCTCCGCTCCAAATCGGTGCAGCGCGCCGGCTTCGCCGGGGCTGGCGGGGTCGAGGCCGACAACACGATCGAGGCGCCCAAGTTCGAGCTGGGCGAGTCGACGGACTATGACGAATGCCTGGCGTGCCAGTGAGGTGGCGGAGCTAGGCGGCCAAGCACCTCCTTCTCCCCTTGTGGGAGAGGGAAAGGCCCCGCGTGCAACGCGCGCGGGAAGGGTGAGGGGGAATGCGGACGGCTTGACCAAGCGCCAGTTGCTGCCAGCTTCGACCGTCGCCCGGTCGCGCGAGCTTCGCAGGAACGCCGGTGATCCCGAACGCGTGTTGCGCCGAGCGCTCCGCCAGACCTTCCCCGAAGCCAGATTTCGACATCAGGTGCCGCTAGGACTCTACCATGTCGATTTCTGCTCGCACGCGGCAAAGCTGATCATCGAGATCGATGACGCGACGCATGCGGAGAAGCGCGAAAAAGACGAAGCGCGCACACGCTTCCTGAACGGCGAAGGCTATCGTGTGATCCGGTTCTGGAACAACGATGTGATGGGGAATTTGGATGGCGTCATTGCGGCGATCGCTGGCCATTTGAAGGACGTCGTCCATGACTGAGCGTCCCCCTCACCCTTCCGCGCCTTCGGCGCTCCCTCCCTCTCCCACAAGGGGAGAGGGACTTTTACGCTATTTCTCCCTCTCCCCTTGTGGGAGAGGGAAGGGGCCCGCCGCCGTAGGCGGTGGGAAGGGTGAGGGGGACTCACCTTTACGCGTTCGCTTCTCCCCCGGACATCACCGCCACCTCAGCGTTGGCGCGCCGTTGCTTCTGGTCGCTCTCGCCGGGCGGTCATCATGACCCGCGCGCCGCTCATCATGGCCGCGGTCGCCGGCCTCGCCGGGGTCGGCGGGGTCGCCGCTCTGTTCGGCATTCGTGGGCCCAGCGAAGCCGCTATCTATGCCCGCCGCATGATCGCGACGATGCTGCTGGCGCTCGCCCTCATCCTCGGCTTCTTCGCCTGGTCGCTGACGAGCTGGGGGACGGGGGCGTGAGCGGCGCCTTGCTCCTCGCTATGGTCTCCGCGATCTGCGTCGCGGATCTGCTGGTCGCGCTGCGCTTTACGGCGATGGCCAATCGCGCCGACAGCGAGATGGCCGACCCGTCGCGCGCGGCCTCCGCGATCGACCCGCAGGCGATGCGCCGGCTCGCCCGCCTCCTGTTCCTCACCGTGCCCGTCACGTGGCTCTTCGTCGCCGCTTTGTCGTTCGGGTTGATCCCGGCCGATGGTATCACCGCAATCAAATTCTAGTCCCGGAGTCGTCCATGTCCCTTCTCGAAGCCCGCAAGCAGTACAAGCCGTTCGAATATCCCTGGGCGTTCGAGTTCTGGAAGCGCCAGCAGCAGCTCCACTGGCTGCCCGAGGAAGTGCCGCTGGGCGAGGATTGCCGCGACTGGGCGCAGAAGCTCAGCGACCACGAACGCAATTTGCTGACCCAGATCTTCCGCTTCTTCACCCAGGCCGATGTCGAGGTGCAGGATTGCTATCACGACAAATACGGCCGCGTGTTCAAGCCGACCGAGATCAAGATGATGCTGACCGCGTTCAGCAACATGGAAACGGTCCATATCGCCGCCTACAGCCACCTGCTCGACACGATCGGCATGCCGGAAAGCGAATATGGCATGTTCCTCGAATATGCCGAGATGAAGGACAAGCACGATTACCTGCAACAGTTCGGCGTCGACAGCGACGAGGATATCGCGCGCACGCTGGCGATGTTCGGCGGCTTCACCGAAGGGGTGCAGCTGTTCGCCAGCTTCGCGATGCTGATGAACTTCCCGCGCTTCAACAAGATGAAGGGCATGGGCCAGATCGTGTCCTGGTCGGTGCGTGACGAGAGCCTGCACTGCGAAGGCATCATCCGCCTGTTCCACGCCTTCGTGAAGGAACGCGACTGCCTGACCAAGGCGGTCAAGGACGACATCGCCGACCAGTGCCAGACCACCGTCCGGCTGGAGGACGCGTTCATCGACCTCGCCTTCGAACAGGGCCCGGTCAACGGCATGAGCCCGAAGGACATCAAGAAATACATCCGCTACATCGCCGATTGGCGGATGGGACAATTGGGCATGAAGCCGATCTTCATGATCGACGAACACCCGCTGCCGTGGCTGACCCCGCTGTTGAACGGCGTCGAGCACGCCAACTTCTTCGAACAGCGCGCGACGGAATATTCCAAGGCCGCGACCAAGGGGCAGTGGAACGACGTCTGGGATTCGTTCGACAAGCGCCAGAAGGCGAAGGCCAAGCCGGCGGCGAACGAGGATGCGGGCGCAGGGGATGAGGGGGATATGTTCGATAAGGCGGGGATTGCGGCGGAGTGAGTGAGATTGATTCCGACTAGGAGGCTGTTATGAACCTGCATACAATGCATTGATGCCATTGGATTTTTCTTGCGAGCACGCCGCCGGAAATGAGTCCTAACAGGCTGCGGAAAAAGTCTTCCCTGTGGGTTGGCGGCGTGATTCATGGTGCAAGGAGCTTAGGAGGCACCATGCGCGGCGGCGACGTTGGGACGGAAGGTCTATTTTCGTATGT
>Ga0153956_1000949_pt1 | contig 28689 bp, 25 predicted proteins | sample TSFL040MetaG_FD_104704 | JGI IMG/M metagenome (GOLD analysis project Ga0153956, IMG submission 104704) | Attine ant fungus gardens microbial communities from Florida, USA - TSFL040 MetaG | ecosystem: Host-associated > Fungi > Mycelium > Unclassified | place: USA: Florida, Wekiwa Springs... | reverse complement strand
CGACGAAGGAGGTTCTAATTGAAAAAATCTATGAAGAGCTGTTCGTCAAGCGTGTGAAGCCGGAGTGGGAGATGGAGCTGCTTGACCGTTCCGAACCATTGCTGCCCCGCCTCATTCGATTCTATTTGAATTATGCGACTATCCTTCACGACTATGAATGGGGGCGCATCTACCTTTACTCGGGCCTTGGTCGCGCGCCGATCGCCAAGCGTTTCGTCCAATGGACCACCGAGGGCTTATTCCGGCGAGTGATCGGCGAACTTCGCCATGAGTTTGGTCAACCGCCCCCCGCAAAGACCCCTATAACGGAATCCGAAAGCGAATTGATGTGGAGCCTCCATGGCAGTATATTTTACATCGGCATCCGCGCCTCTGTTTATGACGTTGTACCGCCGAGCGACGTTCCTGGAGCGGTCACGCAACTCGTGAAAAATTTTTACGAAAGCGGCAGAGCATTGATGCAGTCAGCACGATCGGAAAAGCCTGAGCGAAGGAAAGACTCCGCCCTTTGAGAAGTGCGAACACTACTCAACGACGGTATGTCATAATAGAATCTACCGCTCATTCACCGATAAATTGCACTTTATAAAACTAACCTAAGGGACAATTTGAACTGGCGGGACAGAAATTGCTGCATCGCGAGATTTCGATCGAGATGTAGCTTTATGATCAAATTCGACGGGCACCACCGCTTTCATGACTTCGCCTGTGCAGGGCGATCAGCATCGCGGACAAATTCTTCCGGAATCGAGATATGCCGCGACAGAATGTATTCGCCAACGGCCTTGCCGATTTGATCAACTCTAAGGTTGCTCGAACCACCCTGCCCGAAAAGTCCGTGCACGATAAAATGCACGGCCTTCAACTTCGGAAACTCATGCCGCGTGATCTTTAGATTTCCAGCATCCGGGAGAAGCTGCCTGAACTTCTCGGTCGAAAGCTCCGTCCGTAGCCAGGGCCATGCATCCGGGTTCGGCGTCCAGATTCCGACATTGCTGTTACCGCCTTTGTCGCCGCAGCGCGCGTAAGCAACACTGCCGAGCGGCATGATGATCCCATCTGACGCAACCACCGGCTTCGGCTCCGGGTGTATCGGCTGCGTGCTGATCGCATATTTGGCTGGCGGATCAACAATTACTTCCGCCCCATCATGGTGCGTGACCCTGTGCCGCAATGCGCTTTGGGCGAGTAAAGCCGGCCAATACTCGATCCGGGGACGAGGATGGATCACGGGCAGCGCTGCGGTATCAGTGAAGAAGCCCGGGAAGCTGGACAGATAAAGGCTGTCCACCTTGAGGGCGAAGTTCTGAGGGCTGAGCGCTTCCTCGACCCGCGCCGTAGCCATGATCCGTATCGTCACCGTGGAATCCCATTGGGATCTTGGATCGGTGGCTGGCACTCCGAGCCTTACGACCGATACCTCATCGATCCCACTCTCCCGCGCAATGTCTTCGATCTGTGCGCGCAAAAGATTCGCCTTGGCATCGACGTCAAGCCCGGTGGCAAATACCAACTTCACGATTTGAAAGCCGATCTGCGCAAACACCGCGACTTTTGTGGTCGGCGGCGGTGGCGATCCCTTGATCCGCGAAATGCGAACCACGTCGGCGCCGACTTGCGAGAGTTGCGCGGTCTCGACATGCGCCGTCACATCGGGATTGAGATAACGCGGTCCCTGTATTTCATACAGTAGCTGAGCGGTGACAGTATCGATCGTAACGGCGCCGCCATCGCCCGAATGTTTCGTGATGAGAATGGTGCCGTCATCAGCGATCTCGGCGATCGGAAAACCCGGCTTCATCATTGACGGAAGCGTCTGAAATCCGGTGAAGTTTCCTCCCGTCGCATGGGCACCGCATTCGATAATATGGCCAGCTAACACCGCGCTTGCCAACTGATCCCATTGCTCGCACTTCCATCCATGCCACCAGGCACATGGGCCCAAGGTCAGAGAGGCATCCGTGACGCGCCCACAAATAACGATGTCGGCGCCGCCTTCCAGCGCCGCGGCGATGCCCCAGCCGCCCAGATAGGCGTTTGCGACGATCGGCTCGTGCCCCCAAGCGGAGAGCGGAAGCCGGGTGTCGAGGCTCTCGAATGCATGGCCCGCCGCGATCAGAGACTGCAGCTCGCTCAGGATGTTATCACCATCCACAAACGCGACCCGAAGGCCAAAGCCCTCCTCCGCGATCAGATCCTTGAGCGCTGCAGCCAACGCAGCGGGATTGAATCCGCCGGCATTCGTCACGACTTTCAGACCTCGCTCCGCTATGCTTTTGAGATGCGGCTTTATCTGCGCGACGAAATAATCGACATAACCCTTGCTCGGATTTCGCAGATAACTTTTAGCAAGAGCGGCGAGCGTGATCTCCGCGAGATAATCCCCCATGAGAACATCGACGGGATCTCCGCCTATGACCTCGTCGATCGCTGTATAGCGGTCACCGAAATAGCCAGAAAAGTTAGCGATGCGAACGGGCCGCTTGCTCATTTTAGCTTTGTCCTACGATCGCGCGGCTCATTTCCCGAATTTCGACGGGTCGGGCTTGCGCCGCTCCGCAAAGGATGACGCAAGCTCGTTGCTTTCAGAGGAGTCGAGATAGGGCCTGAGAAGCAGATCGTGCGATATGCGCGCCAGGCCTCCGACACCGCCGTGCCTCGCACCGAATGCGGCCTTGATCGCTGCCAGCGCAAATGGCCCTCGCTCCGCAACTTCAAGTGCGTATTTTCGCGTTTCTTCTTTCAGTTTGTTGTCCGGAACGACCTTGTTGATCAGCCCGATCTCCAACGCCTCCCGTGCGGACAGTTTCGGGTTGCGAAACCACATATCCTTCGCACGCTTCTTCCCGATCAGATCTTCGAGATACCAGGTGCCATAACCGGCATCGAACGATCCCATCATGGGCCCGACCTGCCGGAAGGTCGCGCTCTCCTTGGCGATAGTTAGATCGCACATCACCTGCAAAACGTTCCCTCCTCCAACGGCAAAGCCATTGATGCTCGCTATCACGGGCTTCTGCAGGCCGTCGATGGCCGCATACATATCCATTGCCGGAATGACGCCAGCGTAGAGATGGGTATCGGGAAGGCCGGTCTTGCGGCCCCCGATACAGAAGAATTTGTCGCCCGCTCCCGTCAGTACAATCACACGTGTCCGCGTTTCGCGCCGGATCTCGTTGATGCAATCGCGGATCTCGTGACACATCGTCGTGGTGAACATGTTGCCATCGTCAGGACGGTTCATGGTGATGGTCCCAATGGGACCATCCTCGCTGTATTCGATTTCAGTGAAGGTCATTGTCAATCCTATGGAAGCGGGATCGTGGCAGGGGATATGCCCGTCAGATTTGAGGCTTTATTTGATCATCGAGCAACCACCCTCCGACAAGGGACGCCAGGCCTCGGAAGGGGGAATGACCGCGACTTGTTTCTGAACGTCCCATTTGCTCTTGGATTCGGCAGGCTTCTTGACTTCAAAAAGATACATGTTGCGAAGAAGACGCCCGTCCTCGCGGACCTTGGCATTCTCCGTCATGAAGTCATTGACCGGGAGTTCCTTGATCTTCTTCATCACAGCCTTGGCCTCGTCGGTCCCGGCCGCCTGCACCGCTTTGAGATAATGTGCGACACCGCTATAGGTCGCGGCTTGCATTTCAGTCGGCGGCGCTCCGTGACGCTTCTCGAAACGCGCGGAGAATTCACGCGTTTTATCGTTTTGGTCCCAATAGAAAGCCTGCGTCAGAATCATGCCTTGCGTAACCTGCAATCCCATCGACGGGATGTCAGTGAGGAACACGGTCGTTCCGGCGAGCTTCTGACCGCCTTTCACGACGCCGAAGTCGACCGCAGTCTTGACCGAAGTCACGAGATCGGCGCCGGCATTTGCAAGAACAATCACATCGGCTTTCGAAGCCTGAGCTTGAAGAATGTAGGAGGAGAAGTCGGCCGTGCCGAGCGGATGCTTGACGCCGCCCACGACCTTGCCGCCCGCCTTCTCGATCAGCGCGGTGGTATCCTTTTGAATAGCGTGCCCAAGGCCATAGTCAGCGGTCAGAAAGAAGAAGGTCTTGTCACCGCGACTGATGGCAGCCTTCACCGCACCGGCCGAAAGAGCATAGGTATCGAATGTCCAGTGTGCACCGTTCGGCGAGCAGTTTGGCCCGGTCAGGAGCGACGTTCCGCCAGACGTGACGATGTTGATCTTGTTTTTTTCGAGCGCGATCTGCTGAGTCGCCAGCGCTACGGCAGAGTGCCCCATTCCGAAGATGGCATCGACGCCTTCGGTATCGTACCATCGGCGCGCAATCAGAGCCCCCAAGTCGGCCTTGTTCTGGTGGTCACCGGAGAGAACCTCAATCGGCTTTCCAAGAACCTTGCCGCCGAAATCCTCTGCCGCCATCTGCGCCGCAAGATAGTCGCCGGGGCCCTGCACCGCAGCATAGGGTCCGTTCATGTCGTCAATGACGCCGATCTTGATGGCATTCGCCCCGGCCAAACTCGAGGTCGCAGACAACGCTATCGCGATACCAGCCAGTACCAGCTTCTTCATGTTTTCTCCCACCGTCTTTTGCTTTATTTTCAAACGGCGCTTTCGCGCGCCATCCGACCCCTCTCAGGATTCTGTACCCTCTCCCGAAGAACAAATTTTTGAATCTTGCCACTCGGTGTGCGCGGCATCTCGCTAACAATCTCCAGCCGTTCGGGCAGGTAGTTTTTGGTGCATCCTTTTTCGATCAGAAACGCGGCGATATCGTCCAACGTCAGGCGCGAGCCCTCTCGCGGAACAACAAAGGCACAACCGCGCTCGCCGAGCCGCTCGTCGGGATATGGAACGATGGCAACTTCCGCGATGTCTGGATGTTCAAACAGAAGACCCTCGATTTCGACGACAGGCACGTTCTCTCCGCCGCGGATGATCACATCCTTGCTGCGCCCTGTGATACGGACGTAGCCTTCGTTGTTGATCGTCGCGAGGTCACCGGTTTCAAGCCAGCCGTCCGCGCTCGTCGCATTCAAGTGTGGCCGCTTCAGATAGCCGACAAAATTTCCAGCGCTGCGAACCTGCAGATGACCGGAGATGTCGTGGCCGAGCACCGTTCCGTTCCGATCGACCACGCGGATTTCGGCGCCCGGATTAGGCTTGCCATCGGACTCGCTTGCCTTGTTAACTGGATCGCCGACATCCGTGGCCGTGGATGCGCCGCATTCGGTCATTCCCCAGATGGAGACGATGGCGGCACCGAGTGCTTTCGATGAGCGATGCACCAGCGCCGGCGGAATTGGCGCGCCTCCGGCCACGAATATCCGAAACCCGGGCAGCTCCGAGCCCGCCTTTTCAATGGCGTTCGTAAGATCAAGCAGAAACGGCGTCGACGCCATCGTGAACGTCGTCTTCTCTGCCCGCATGATGTCGAGGGCATGATCTGCATTCCAGATGTCCTGCAGAACGGCCGTGCCACGCACATAGATCGGCATGAGAATGCCGACGAGGAACCCGGTCTGATGCGCGAGTGGCGACGGCATGAAGACGACGTCATCCGCTCCAAGGCCCAACCGTTCGACGCGCGGACGCACATCACCCCAGAGGGTGTTCGACGTGTGCATTACGCCCTTTGGTTCACCCGTTGTCCCGGATGTAAAAAGGACCTGGCACACATCATCGGCCTGGGGCGGGGTGAAACTCGGACGATGCCCGGAAGACTGCGAGGGCTCGAGCAATCTATCGAAGCTGTCCGCTCCCTCAGCGCCGACAAAGAACGCATGTTTGAGAGCCGGGAGAACCTTCCGAAGTTCACCAACCAGTGGCCGATAGCTAAACTTTCGAAACTCCTCCGGCGTGATCAACAGCTTCGACTCCGCGAGCTGGAGCATAAACTCGAGTTCTCGACGACGGAAAATGGGCATAAGCGGATTGGTCACCGCTCCTATCCGCATTGCGGCAAGATGAAGCGCGGTGAATTCCCACCAATTCGGAAGCTGAATGGAGATGACGTCGCCGGGTTGAATACCAAGTGAGAGAAAATTCGCGGCGATGTTCGATACGTGCTGGTTCAACTCGCGATACGTCAGCGCGAAGCGGCGCCGGGACGGCGATTTGTAATCGACAATTGCAACGTGATCGGGCCGCTCCGCCACCGCGGCGTCGAAGTAATCCAGGATCGTTTCGTCACGCCAAAATCCTACGTGGCGCATGTTGCGCTTGCGCTCTTCCGAGAGGGAAACCGCATGTCGAAACGACAAGATGCACTCCATTGAATGATCAATCGTTCAATACTCCATCGAAGTATCGCTTCCGTCAATCGCAAAATGGCCCTTATTTCTAAGAATCCTCCAACGAGCCCACTCTATTGACCAGCGAATTGAATAATGGTTCTAGTCAATCGATCAGGAGATGACTATGCGAGCTCTAGTCAGCATTCGCCCGGGAGGGCCACAAACCCTTGCGGTCGCCGACCTCTCACCGCCCACTCCGGGTCCCGGGCAGGTGCTGATTTCGGTTCGATCATGCGGTGTCAATTTTCCAGACACGCTCATTATAGAGGACCGCTACCAATTCAAGCCGGAGCGGCCTTTCGCACCCGGGGGCGAGGTCGCGGGAGTGGTTGAGGACATCGGAAATGCCGTCACAGGCATCCAAATCGGCGACCGTGTCATCGGGACGGCGCTCTGGGGCGGCATGGCGGAAAAATTCGTCTGTGACGAGCATCGCTGCGTCAAGATACCCGATACCATGCCGTTTGATGATGCCGCGGCGCTGCTCCTGACCTTCGGAACGTCCTATTACGCCCTGAAGGATCGCGCGCACCTGAAACCCGGCGAAACAGTGATCGTGCTCGGGGCTGCGGGCGGCATCGGACTCTCATCCGTGTCGCTCGCCAAAGCAATGGGAGCACGCGTTATCGCTGCCGTTTCGACGGAGCAAAAGGCCGCTGTAGCGCTGGAGGCCGGAGCCAACGAAGCGGTGATTTATGGGCGAGATCAATCTGCCGCGCACCAAAGGCGCTTCACGGAATCCCTGAAGCAGTCAACAGGCCCGAACGGTGCCGACGTGATCGTCGATGCGGTGGGCGGAACCTACGCGGAGGCGGCGCTGCGCGCGATCGGCTGGAACGGCCGCTTTCTGGTCGTGGGATTTCCGGCAGGTATCCCGACGATCCCCCTCAACCTCGCCCTTCTGAAGTCTTGTCAGATTATCGGCGTGTTCTGGGGCGCGTGGATAGATCGCGAGCCATCGGCCTTTCAGAAAAGCGCCGCGGAATTAATCGATCTCTACAGCCAGTCAAAGATAAAGCCGGAGATTTCGGCACGCTACGCCTTACGGGACTCTGCCATGGCATTCGAACAACTGGCCGAGCGCAGAGCAATCGGCAAGCTTGTGGTCATGATTTGACGGCGGGCCCCTCCGGAATACGTCCATCTCTCCGCAGTTCGGCAAGACGGCGCTCCCCACGGCCGGTGAGAACGGCCATAAAGAACAGGTTGAGGCCCCGGTTGATATACTCATCGACCGTCATTCGTTGCGCGAAATGCCACGCCTTCAATGCCCAGGCGTGAGAAAAGATCACGATCTGGTAGACGAACAATTCGACGTCGATCTCAGTGAAGAGGCCTGCGGAGATGCATTCACGAACGCAATCGGCAATATAGCCGTTGGTCGTGATCTCCTTCTGCTTGATGACGTCCCTGCGCTCCTTGCGGAGTGATTTCGTCTCGCGATAGGCCAGAACAGTGACGTCGACGGACGCATTATTGACTCGGCAGAAGGCGCGGACAGCGGCATAGAAGCGCTCAAGAGGATCTTCCGTCATCTCCAGGGCGGCCAGCATGTGCGCATCATAGGAATCCATGATTTCGATGATGGCGAGATAAAGCAGATCTTCCTTGTCGTTGAAATACTGGTAGATCGTGCCGATGCTGACCTCGGCGCACTCGGCAATATCGCGGATGGTCGCCGGGTGATAGCCGCGCTCGCTGAAGACCTTGATGCTCGCCGCAGTAATTTGCTTTCTGCGGCGCTCAACCAGGACGGGGTCATCGACCTTGCTTTTAACGCCTGCGCTTTCAGATTGCACCATGAATGAAGACAGTCCCTAATCTTTGCGGTTGCGCTGCGCCTCGGGTTTGAAGGAATCCCATCCCCCGACGCCCTCGTTCTCGATACGAGGATAACATGTCCTGGAGGATGAAGACCTGAATGCTTTATCGAAAGGCATCGGAAGGGCTGTGATGTCCTGACCGTCCGTCGCGACCCTGTTATCAAACACACGCCGCTCGCGAAAATGGTCGGATTCTAGCGCCTCGTCAATCGTGGCGACGACGGCCACGCAAACATCGTGCCCGGCAAAAGCCTCCGCCCACTGAGCTGCGGTCCTTTCGGCTATCTTGGCCGCAATCCGCTTGCCCGTCGCGCGCGGATCATGACGATCATTCCGGTCCTCCGCCGAAAGCCCGATCCTGTCACAGAAGTTGGCCCAGAAGCGATCTTCCACAGGTGCAACCGACAGAAACCGATTATCCGCGGTTCGGTACAGCGCGTATCTTGGTGACCCTCCGGTTGTGAGATCCTCACCGGCTTTCGGCCCCACGCCGGACACCTGGTGCTTTGCGACCGCCCCATACAGAAACGGCAACACGTTCTCCGCCATGGCTACATCAATATAGCACCCGGTGCCTGAGCGTTCACGCTGAAGAAGAGCCATCAGGATGTTGATGATGGCTGGATAGCTTCCGCCGGCGATGTCCGCGATCAGAGCTGGCGGAAGTACGGGTGCACCGTCCGGAGTCGCAACCAGCGACAGCATTCCGGTTCCGGCAACGTAATTGAGATCGTGAGCCGCGACGTTGCTCATGGGACCGCTCTGTCCATATCCGCTGATCGCACAATAAATCAGTCGCGGGTTTATCTGCGACAGGACATCGTATGAAAGCCCCAAGCGGGCCATCACTCCGGGCCTGAACTGTTCGACGAGCACATCAGCGTCCGCGGCGAGTGCTTTCAGGCGCTCCACGCCTGATACCGTCTTCAGGTCGAGAATGACGCTTCGCTTGCCGCGATTGAGGAGTACGAAAATCGCACTGTCGGCACCGATCTTCGGCTCATATCCGCGCGCTTCGTCGCCACCGGGCCTTTCGACCTTGAGAACATGCGCCCCCGCTTCCGCCAGCGCCAACGTCGCAAGCGGTCCGGGCACAAGCGTCGTCAGATCGAGGACCCGAATTCCGGCGAGCGGTTGCGTCATGAAATCCACAGATCCAAAACTACGTCAATCGACCATGGTCAGGCCACCGCTGACGCTGAGTACCTGCCCGGTCACGAAATCCGATTGCGAGCCAAGAAAAAACATGACGGCATCCGCCACTTCCTCAGGCCGACCAAGCCGCCGGAACGGAACGGCCTTTACCAGCGCCTCCTTGATCCGCTCGTTCTGCTGGGCATGAAACATCGGAGTGTCCGTCGGCCCGGGGCACACACAGTTGACGCGAATCTTGTATCGCGCCATCTCGCGCGCGAGAGCCTTGGTGAAGGCGATCATTCCGCCTTTCGCAGAGGAATAGACGACCTCGCCCATGCTTCCGACGCGGCCAGCGTCGCTAGCAATATTGACGATCGCTCCGCGCGATTCCTCTGACATTCTTGTCACAACGGCATGGGTCAACCGTATGGGGCCCAGCAAATTGATCCGGACAATCCGATCCCAAAGATCTGGAGGATTCTGAAGAAACGGCTGGATGATCTCCCAGCCGGCGGCGTTGACATGCGCGTCCAGCGCGCCGCCCACATCCCGGTGGACTGCGCTTGCGAAAGCATCGATGGAGTCAAAGTCCGCAAGATCGAGCCGATGGTAACTGACCGACAACCCTTCCGTCGCAGCCTCAGCCTGCACCGTACGCGCACCATCTTCGTTCACATCGCCGATGATCACGCGGGCGCCTTTTCTCGCGGCCTGCAACACGATCGCCTTACCGATGCCTGAAGCACCGCCGGTTACCACTATGCGCTTGTTGTTGAAGTCCATTGTCGTTCCTTAGCCTGGCCGCTTTCGATTCAAGAATTCCGCAACAGCCTTGCGAGTCTCATCTGACTGGAAGAGATCGAGGCTTTCGGAAATTTCGGTTGCAAATCCCAGGTTCGGCCGTGAGGCCTGCGTCGCTATGCAGGCCTTCGCCGATCGGAGGGCGCGCCCGGGCATCCTCGACAACCGATCAATCAATCGATCACTCTGGGCGGATAATTCCGCCGCGGGGTACGACCACTGCACCATCCCGAGGCGCAGCGCCTCGCTTCCGCTGACAACTTCGCCCGTCAGTATCAATCGTTTCGCAGTTCCCTCGCCACAGACCGCCGTCAGGCGCTGCGTGCCGCCAATCGCCGGTAGAAGTCCTAGTCCAACCTCCGGAAGCCCCACCTTCGCTTCATCTGCGATGATGCGAAGGTCGCAAGCGAGCGCAAACTCAAAACCGCCGCCGAGCGCGGCCCCTGCGATTTCAGCCACCGTCGTGCAGGGCAGATTCTCGATCCTCTGAAATAGAACCTGGTATTCGCGCAACGCGCCGATAAATTCGCAAATGCCATCGCTGCCGCGATCAAATCCGCCAGCAACGGTTTTGAGGTCCGCGCCTGCACAGAATATCTTCAGTGCGCTCTTGATATGAAGGGCCTTGATGTCGGCCCGAGCCTCCACCCTGTCGAGCACCTGATGAAACTGCCTGCACCAGTCAGGGGTGATCGTATTTGCCGGAGGCGCATTGAGGATCGCGACCGCAACCGTCCCGTCGATATTCAGATCAATCATGAGGACAGGCTTCCGGTTAGTTCGCGGGCAATCACCAATCGCTGGATATCGTTGGTGCCTTCATAGATTTTTCCGACTCGGACATCCCGGTACAAACGCTCAACATCATAATCAGCCATATAGCCATTCCCGCCCAGCGTCTGCATCGCGTCCGAGCACACCCGCTCCGCCATTTCGGATGCAAAGAGCTTCGCCATCGAAACCTCGGCGAGACACTTGGCGCCTGCACTCTTCAGTCCGGCTGCATGGAAGACGAGTTGCTCGGCCGCGGCGACGGAAGCGGCCATGTCGGCCAAACGAAACGAGACAGCTTGATAATTTGAGATCGGTTTTCCGAACGCTTGCCGCTCACGCGAATAGGAAACGGCCAATTCGAGTGCCTTGCGCGCGATTCCCACGCACTGCGACGCGATGCCGATTCTGCCGCCTTCAAGATTACTGAGCGCGATCCGGTAGCCTTCGCCCGGCTGGCCCAACATGGCATCGGCCGGGATTTCAACATTCTCAAGGTGAAGTTCGCATGTATCGGACGCATGCTGCCCCATTTTGCGCTCGACGCGCGCAACGCTATAGCCAGACGCAGCGGTTGGGACGATGAAGGCGCTAATTCCTCGCTTGCCCGCCTCCGGGTCCGTCAGCGCGAATATCAGGGCGATGTCGGAGGTCGCACCTCCGGTGATGAATTGCTTCGAACCATTCAGAACCCATCCCGCAGCGGTTCGACGCGCGCTCGTCTTAATGTTCGACGCATCCGATCCGCTTTGTGGCTCAGTCAGCGCAAACGCCGACATGACCTCGCCGGATATCATCCCAGGCAGGTAATGGTCGATCTGGGCCTCCGATCCATAGGCGAGGATCGGCATGCATCCGACCGAGTTTTGCCCTCCCATGATCGTCGAAGCCGCGGCGTTTCCGGCGGCAATCTCCATCATGGCCGCAGCATAGGCCACATAGTCGAGGCCCGCCCCGCCACGATCAGCGGGCACGGACATGCCGAATAATCCCAACGCGCCCATTTGCCTGAAAACGACTCTCGGGATGCGACCTTCGCTTTCCCAAGACTTGGAATTCGGCCACAAGACCTCGTTTGCGAACCTACGGCACGTACCTTTAATCTGCTGAAATTCCTCAGAAAACATCATTACCTTTGATTGAATGACTGTTCATTCATCTTAGGCAAGCATAGCTCCCTGTCAAGACAAACTCCGTCATCGCCCATGGCTTTTTCAAAGATAGCGATTTGCCGTCGTTGTCGAAAAACGATCAGCTATCGCTATGGAATGCTACGCGCGTGAGAGAACGCGGGATCATGCGGGGTTGTCCTAGCGTCTCGGGCTGGATGATCGTGAGAACCTTCAGGATTGGCGAAAACCAGCAATACAGCTGGATAAAGAACCAGCGATCAGTCTCGTGAGCCGGATGCGACCATGCAACCTACGCCTCAAAACAATCAACTGATATCGCAGCACCGCGTTCTCAGCCTCAAGTCGCAAATTCGACTTGAATGGCGAGGCCAGGACGGCCAGAGCGAAAAAGGGCAGCCCTATCATTCCACCAGCTTAGGCGATTCCGTCACGTCATCACCTCGGATGAGGTTTTCGGTACACACACCGAACCACAGCTGCCCGAACGCAAGCTGTTCTGCCGCGCCACAGCTTAAGTTCCACCCTTAGTCATGGCCTCAGCGAACAGACTAAAGCCTAGTCACGCAAAAACTGAGAGAGCTCCTTCAAAAGATATTCGGGCTGCTCCTCTGCAATCCAATGCCCGCAGTTGTCTACGACCCCGCCCCGAACATCGATGCCGACATGCTTCAACGACGACAAAGTTTCGCCGCCTCGGCCGAATGCATCTGCGCCGCCAAGCGCCAAAATTGGCATCTCGAGTTTGTTTGTCTTGAGAAAGACCTCGTTGTCGAAGACATCCTGGTCGATAGACCTGTAGTAGTTGATCCCCGTCCGAAGGGTTGAAAAATCACGGTAAGTGCGCAGGTATCCTCAATCTTATCTTCCGAGATCGCATCGCGAACATAACCATAGTTTGAATAGAACCACCGATAGTAGATGTCTTCGCGACCCTGAATGAGCTGCTCCGGTAAATCTAGCGTCTGATGGAATGCATGATGCCAACGTCGGCCATTCTGCGAAAATGTCCCGCTACCATCTCCAGGAATGGCCACATCAAGAACCGCAAGCTTCTTCACAAGCCCCGGTTGATAAGCCGCAAGCGCAAATGCAACCGGACCGCCCCAGTCGTGCCCGACGACAAAAGCTTCTTCGCCAGGACGAATGGAATGGATAAGCTTAGCAATATCCGCGGCAATGGTCTTTTTGTCGAACCCTTGCAGGCCGGGACGAGTCGCCCAGCCCCCTCAGATCTGGTGCGATCACAAAATAGTCTTTCGCGAGTTCGGGCATGATCTTGCGCCACGCATACTAGGTTTCAGAGACGCGCTGCGGTCGGCTGGCTTCTATTCAGAGTGGCGGGTCAAATATGGCGAAGAACTTTGGAGCTTGCTTGAAAAGTCAGTTGGGAAACTGACCTGATTAAGACTGGCCCGTAACAGTCGCGACGACAGGATTTTCCATGACATTTTTGCCTGATAACCACTATGCACATCTCGGAGATGTAACCCTGCACTATGTCACCGCCGGGTCATGGAGGCCGCTCGTTCTTCTGCATGGATGGCAGCGTGACTCACAACCAATGGCCTCCGGCAGACCCGGGGCGGTTCACAAAGCCATAAATTTGTTTGCGCTTCGCGAGCGACGGAGGCTCTTGGGGACCGGTCCACTATGTAAGAGAACACCAGGCTTCAGGCTCAAGCCGGTATCCATCTCCATCGCGAACGACATGGGAAAAGCCTGGGAAATGAACATGCATTCCCGCGATCAAAAGACCATCGACAGTTGCCGTTTCTAGAATCCTGCGGCGCATGGCTGCCGAAGCGTCAGGATCGCTGTCAAAATCTAGCGTGACGTCAGGTCTCCGTGTCTGCACCTCAGGGATGTGGACGGTATCACCCCAGACAAAGACATGATCGTCGCCTTCTCCGATCCGATAACCAGTATGGCCGGGCGTGTGCCCCGGAATCGGGACTGCGGTTACGCCCGGGAAGACATCTCCTTGCTGGATCGTTCGTAGCTGGTTCTTGTAGGGTGCGAGCTGACGGCGAGCGGCCTCGAAATACCGAACGCGCTTGCGTTCCGGAGCTGCAGACATCGCAGCGTCGTCAGTCCAATGAGCGACCTCATCCTCGTGGATTAGCAATTCGGCATTGGGATAATTCGGAGTGCCTAAGTCGTCGCAAAGCCCGTTTGAATGATCCGGATGCATATGCGTGAGTAAAACGGTATCGATCATTGCCGGATCAATTCCAGATGCGCGAATGTTCTCCAACAGCTTACCAAGCGTCGAACCCATGCTGCTTCCTGAACCAGTCTCGATGAGGGCAAATCGCCCGCGGGACTGCACCAGAAATGCATTCACGGCTAGCCGGGGTGGAACAGGCCTGAATCTTTCTTTCAGAATGTTTCGGGCTTCATCGGGTGCAATTCGTTGCAAAACGCTAATATCGGCATCAAGATAACCATCGCTAATAGCCGTTACGATAACATCACCAAATCTACGGCGATAATATCCCGGTACTTGTAAGGTATTCGGTCCTTGCTCCATAGACTTTAACTCTTAGCGTAAATTGCTTCTGCTCCGTATCCGAAACAACGGATGCGAGACTTTAAACCTGCGTGGCTCACGAGAGCAGCATCCACGCCAGTGAGAAACTCCTGCATGATTGGGGGTGTCCTGAAAGTCTCAAGGCGGTACTTGACCTCGACGTAGGCCGGATTGCCACGCCCACGCAGTACTTCCACATAGATGATGTGGACCTTATCGGGTGCAGCTTTGAGCACCCCCGTACATAAATCCGAAATGTCCGCCGTGATTTTCTCACGTTCCAGTTCTTGCGGCATTCTGCCTTGCTGGACAAAGATAGTGACGTTGGGCATCTGATCGGTCCTTATGGTTGAAGTACGCGTCCCTTAGTTTCGGGCAGCGCCAGAATGGCAATCAGTACCAATGCATAGGAGGACACTGTAAAAATTCCTATCGCCGTCTCAAGCGCGATCATGCTCGAAATGTAGCCAACTAATGTTGGAAACAACGCGCCCACTGCTCGTCCGAAGTTATAAGCGAAGCCCATTCCCGTACCTCGAACACGCGTAGGAAACAGTTCGGCGAAGTAAGAGCCGAGTCCCGCAAACGTGCCCGCGTAGCAAAACCCAATTGGGAATCCGAGTAGCAGTGTCCAAGAGTCTGAAATCGGAAAAAACGTGTAGGCTGCAACTGTAGCGATCGACCCGACCGCAAATAATGCAAATGTCAATCGTCTCTCAATTGCATCCGTGAGATATGCTCCGATAATATAGCCAAAGAACGCGGCTACGATGATGACGCCGAGATATCCAGACGTATTGAGAGTCGAGAGACCGCGGACCGTTTTTAGATAGGTCGGGAGCCACGTTGCAATGGCATAAAATCCGCCCTGAACACCCGTCGCCAATAGAGACGTGAAGATCGTCGTATAGATTAAATCTCGTGAGAAAATATCGATTAGCCTGGCTTTCGGAGCACCCTCTCGGATCGCCTCGACGAAAACTTTCGGCTCCTCGATAAATTTTCGGATATAAAAAACAAAGAATGCGGGAATGATTGCCACCAAGAACAGCGCGCGCCACGCCAGTGACTCGGGCAGAAAATGAAATACCACCGCATAAAGTAGTGCTGCGGCTCCCCAACCAATGGCCCATGAGCTCTGCACAAATCCCAAAGCCTTACCCCTGTGCTTTGCTTGAACAATCTCGCCCATGAGAGCCGCGCCAATTGCCCATTCGGCACCAAAGCCAAATCCTTGCAGCGCACGTACAATCAGTAACTGCTCGTACGACGTAGTGAGTCCACTGACGACGGTGAAAAACGTAAACCACGCAATGGTGATCTGAAGCGTGACAACGCGGCCGAACCGATCAGACAGCGTTCCGCCAATCCATCCGCCAGCGGCTGACACAAGCAACGCAACGGTTGCAATCATGCCAGCTTCAGTGCGGCTCAAAGACCACAGAGAGATCAGCGTCGGCACGACAAAGCTGTACAGTTGGATATCGAGGGCATCGATCGCGAACCCTCCGAACGATCCCCAGAACGTATGTTTTTCCTTTTGGCTCAAACTGGAAAACCAGCCTACAGCCGTACCATGCAGCACCGAGCTATCAACCATGGAGCTTTTCCCTCAAAAGTTTATATTGGTGTTGAACCGAGATTAATATTTCCGGATGAACGGGTCGGGCATTTTAAGATCGCTGGAGATCCACACGCTCTTAACCTCAAGATATTCTTTAACTGCCTCAATCCCGCCTTCGCGCCCCATCCCGCTGTCCTTGAAGCCACCGAAAGGAGTGGTAAAGCTCGTCGAGCGGTAATTGTTGATCCAAACAGTGCCGGCTTTCAGCCGTTCCGACATCAGCATTGTGCGGCGCAAGCTCTTGGTCCAAACACCTGCCGCGAGACCGAAGCGGATATCGTTTCCGATGCAGATGGCATCTTCTTCATCCTTAAACTTAAGAACGGCGAGGACCGGGCCGAATACCTCCTCCTGGGCAATGCGCATGTCGTTGGTGACATCGACGAAAATAGTTGGCTCAACAATGCGCCCGGCACCGTAGCCCGAACCGGTCAATGCGCGACCGCCAGCAACGCAACGCGCGCCTTCCTTCTTCGCAATATCAATATAGCTAACGACCTTATCGAACTGCGGCTTCGTTGCGATAGGACCCACTTGTACGCCGGGCTCTCGCGGATCACCTGCTTTTGCCTTCTTGGTGATCGTCAGAAGCTTTTCAACGAAAGCATCGTGGATTCCTTCTTGCAGAAGCAATCGGGAGCCCGCCATACATGTCTGGCCGCCGGCAGAAAATATGCCTGTGATAACGCCATTTACTGCATCATCGAGATCAGCATCGTCAAAAACGATGTTAGGGGATTTCCCACCTAGCTCTAGTGACACGCGCTTGAGATTTTCGGCAGCGATGCGCGCAACCGCACGTCCCCCCTGATCACCGCCAGTAAACGCGACCCGAGAGACAGCTGGATGGCAAATCAGTGGCTCACCGGCTTCCGCAGCAAATCCCGTGATAACATTAAAAACGCCAGCTGGAATGCCTGCAAGCTTCACTAGCTTGGCGAGCTCGAACATCGATGCGGAGGTGAACTCCGACGGCTTGGAAACAAATGTATTTCCTCCGCACAGAGCGGGAGCCATTTTCCAGGCTGTCAGCAGCAGCGACGAATTCCATGGCGTGATAGAAGCAACAACTCCTACGGGCTCATAGCGGGTGTAGTTGAAGACCCTGGGCTTATCGATCGGAATAACCGCGCCTTCGATCTTGTCCGCAAGACCAGCATAATAGTAAAAATATTTGGCGACGTAACGGACCTGCCCAGATACTTCACTCAGCAGCTTTCCGTTGTCGCGCGCCTCTACTTCGGCGAGGGTTGCGGCGTTTTCATCGATTAGCTGGGCTAGCTTAAAGAGAAGCATTCCGCGATCTGTTGCCGACATTTGGCCCCACGGGCCATCCAACGCGGCTTTCGCCGCAGCCGCAGCCTTCTCGATATCTGCAGCGCCAGCACGCGGGATCTCCGCCCATGGCTCGCCAGTAAATGGATCTTCGGAGGGAAACCACTGACCGGATTCAGGGCTCAACCATTCGTTGTTGATGAAAAGCTGGTATCGAGGCAACATTTCGCGAGTGCTCCTAATTTGAGAGGAGCAATACGGACGTCACCCGACGGACACAAATAACCGGATATCAATCGCCAGTGCTATTAGGTCACTGATTCATTGCGCCTGCGAACGTAGAGATCGCATTCGTGGATTAGCCAGTCCAGAAAAACGCGGAGTGGCCACGCCCCGTGTTTTCTCTCCGGAAACACGATGCAGTATTTCTTCTGACTTGCTACATACCGATCGAAGGGAATGACGAGCTTACCGTCAGCGACATCTTCCGCGATGTATAAACGTGGCACGAGTGCCACGCCGAGGCCAGCTTTTGCCGCTTCGATGGCCATAGCAAATAGGTCATATCTTGCGCCCTGCATCAGATTGACGTCAGCAATACCCAATTGCGAAAGCCATTCCTTCCAGGCATCCGCACGGCCTCGCTTGTGTAGCAAGGGAAGATTCTTTAACTCGTTAAGAGACATCTTGCCTTCTGACTTGAGCAACGTAGGGCTGCATACGGGAACGAGTTCTTCGGCGAACAGCTCCTTTTTTATCATACCGGCCCAGGCCGGGTGATCGTAATGAATAGCTGCATCGAATGGGCTTTCCGCGAAGAGGAACGGCTCCGGACGCTCCGTCATGTTGATTGTGATGTTCGGATTCGCCGCATGGAACTTTGGCAGGCGAGGAATAATCCATCGGTTAGTGAAGGTGGGGATGACCGCCAACTCCAAGATACCGCCTTTTTCCGGCTGCGCCTGGAGCAGGAGAGTATCTCGCTCGATTTGATCGAGCGTTGTCCCGATCTTCAGCCAGTATTCTCGTCCTGCGTCGGTCAGATGGATTCGCCCCTTTACTCGATTAAAGAGAATAAGCTCAAGGTAATCTTCTAAGCGAGCAATTTGGCGACTCACTGCTCCTTCGGTAATCCCAAGCTCTTCGGCCGCGCGGGCAAAATTCTCGTGCCGGCCCGCCACTTCAAATGCAAGGAGCGCTCCAGTGCTTGGAATTTTTCGCCTCAAGAGAACCTCCGCGCAGACAAGTTAGAGAAACTCTCCGTAATCAATCTATAAAGTAGTATCAATTAGAGAATGAACGACAAGCGGTTGGGCTCTTGTGGTCTTTATTTCTTGAATGCCGTCGAAAGTATTCGAACTTGTCGCAACCCCCATATGGGTATCGCAAAAGCTACGTTTGGTCGCCGATACAACCATTTCATACTGCCTCGCGTACAGCACGCAATTTCTGCGTCTCGATATGGTCGACTTCTCCGTTTGGGAGAAGAGCCACTCCATAATCGTCGATCGCGCGCTGAGCGCTAACATATCCCAGTCCGACATCTCGCGCGACGTCCACTGGCGGTCTTTTAAAGGGGTCCCCAGCACCGCCCCCACCTGCCGTCAGAAAGACCACATGCGTACCTTTTTCGATATGCATCTGTGTAACCTTCTTGATTGACACAGGCTCGGCATGCGGCTGGTGGACCGTCACGGAACCGACATCACCCGCGCCTCCGCCGAACAGGCCCCACGGCGCACAGGTTGTCCTCTCCCAGGCTACGGTCAAATTCGCATCGTCGAGGACAACACAACGACGCGTCGTCCCCAAACCGCCGCGAGAGCGCCCCGCACCGGCAGAATCCTTCCGAAGGGCCAATTCCTCTACTCGAATCGGATAGAGGGATTCGACGATCTCGATCGGAATATCCTTACAGTCTCCGTGAGACATCGTCTTAAACGGTCCTGCACCGTCCCCATGATGCGATGCGCCCCATCCACCATGGGCTGTATCATTATAGTTCCATAGCTTCCCGTTTTCTCTGCGGCCCGTGAACTGGATCGAGTTTTGTGCTGCATGATGAGCGGCAGCAACATTTTCCGGAACAGCTTCACCGAATGCTTTGATCAATCCATCAATGACTGTCGCCATGATTACATTGAAGCGGGCCATCGGAGCACCTGTGCCCGCGCTCAATATTTTACCCGGCGGCAAGATCACTTTCAGAGGCCGAAAACAGCCTTCATCGGAATGCAGATCCGGAATCAGCGCGTATTTGTAAGCGACCTTTGCGGCCGTGATCCCGCCTCCAATCATACCAGCGTTGTAGGGACCTTTAACCTGATCAGCGATATCTGTGAAATCGATGGTAACTTCATCGCGATCAATACGCACTTTAAAATTAAATGGCAGCTTGCGGTCGAGTTCGATGCCATCATTATCCAGCCAGCACGACGCCTCATAAACTCCGTCGGGTACCTCAGAGATTCGTTTGCGCGCCAGCATCTCAGATCTCATCCAACGCTCCTCAATTGTGGCCCGGATGGTATCCCACCCATAGCGAGCCATCATTTCTTTGAGACGCTGCTCGCCAAGCCGACAGGCCGCGAGTTGAGCCTGCAAATCCCCTATCGTTATGTCCGGAATCCGGCTGTTTTTCGCGATCATACGGAGTATCTGCGCATCGTTCACTCCGGCGTTGCAGAACTTCAATGCGGGAAACTGAATTCCCTCTTGAAAGATGTCAGTGCTGCTGCTGGTCATCATCGAACCGAAAACAGCGCCTCCGATATCGGTCCAATGTGCGCGTACGGTAATAAACGCGATGAGGTCTTTATCATCTTCGCCGAACACCGGCGTATACATCGTCACATTATTGAGGTGCTGTCCGCTCGCTTCCGGATCGTTTGTGACAAATGCATCGCCTGGCTTAATCGTCTCGATTGGATGCGACTCAAGAACAGACTTTAACGGAGCGCCGATGTCCGCCAAAAAAATCGGCAATCCCCCGGTGCCCTGACAAATGAGCTGACCATCAGCAGCAACAATACCGACCGCGAAGTCTTTATACTCATAAATCATCAAACTGTATGAAGTCCGCGTAAGATTCGTCTCGAGCTCGCTGGCGATAGCCCGCAGCAGGAAATCGATCACTTCGAACGTAATTGGATCGGTTCGTCGCGTTGAAATCTTGTTCATTGTCCAACCCCTACCGACATTTCACGTTTATGATCCTGCGTTGCACTGCGCGGCGCGACGTGAATGACGATGTTTCCGTAATCATCCACTTCCACCTTGTCTCCCGGCGAGACAACCGTTGTAGATCCTGTCTCAACAATAATCGCAGGCCCGTCGAACTTTGAACCCGCACCGAGCATCTCCCTTTGATAGACGGGGCAATCGCACCATCCCACCTCATCGAAGTAGGATTTGCGAATTGATGCTGGTCGTATCGGCTGCCCGGACCTTGGCCAGAAACTTTCCAACGGCGGCTTATCCACAATCCCATCCACGACGACACGAAGTGTGACGAGTTCGAGCCTGCCGTTCGGGTCCGCGTGACCATACCGATGGGCGTACATGCTCATGAAGTTACTCTGAAGGCTGTTCCTGTGCTCGTCTCGCGAAAACTCCGATGGTGCAGGCGTCCGAACCGTATGCTCTTGCCCCGTGTAACGAACGTCCACGAACCTGGAGATCTCCACATTCTGGAGTCCCGGTGCCGTTTCATGCAAACGGCGGCGTGCATCGGATTCCATGTTCCTGAACTTCGCTTCAAGTGCTTCAAGGTTTGCGGTCTTCAAGTCCGCGATGAAGGTCTGCGCATTGTCGAATCTGATATCGGCAAGCAACATTCCCCAAGCCGAGAAATGACCAGGCAGCGGTGGCACCAAAACCGTCGGAATCGACAACTCGCGGGCAATCGCGCTCGCATGCAATGGCCCCGCTCCACCGCTTACGATAAACACAAAGTCGCGCGGATCGTGCCCTCGCTCAATACTGATGCGCCGGACGGCGGCTGCCATCGTGACGACCGCAAGCCGAATGATGCCGCTCGCGACCTGCACGTCGGACATTCCCAGCCGCGCGGCGAGTTTCTCATTGATTGCCCGCGTTGCCGCTTCGCTATCAATGGTCATTTCGCCGCCGAGCAGGCCAGCCGGAGCAAACCTGCCGAGCGCCGCGTTGGCATCGGTAATCGTCGGGTTCTCCCCTCCCCTGCCATAACAAACAGGGCCGGGCTCGGATCCGGCACTCCTAGGTCCAACATTCAACGAGCCCGTATCATCGAGATAAGCGATGCTTCCACCGCCCGCGCCGACTTCAATGATATCCACCACGGGTACCTGGACGGGATACCCATGTTCATACCCACCGACATAATAGATGTCCGCGACTTCAATCCGCCCCTTGTTAATCAAGGTGCATTTCGCAGTCGTTCCGCCCATGTCGAAGGAGATAGCATTGTCAAAACCCAGCTTGTGGGACAACTTTCCGGCAGCTACAGCGCCAGCGACGGGCCCGGACTCAAGCAGATAGACCGGATGCTGCGCAGCCAGCTCTCCAGTCATCACGCCGCCATTCGACTCCATCAGCAGGAGATTCCCTACGAGGCCAGATTCACCGAGACGCTCCTGCAACGAAGCCAGATAGCGCTCCATGCGCGGCCCAACATAGGCATTGACGACCGCCGTTGAAGTTCGTTCGTGCTCTCTCCACTCACGAGACAACTCGTGCGATAAAGAAACGAACTGCTTCGCATGTGACCGAAGATAACGCCCCACCTCACGCTCGTGTTCGGGATTGCGATACGCATGTAACAGGCATACTGCCACCGACTCCACGCCGCGAGCGTTCAACTCTCGCAAGATGATCTCGAGTTCGTTATCCAGAACGGGTGACAACTCGTTACCTTGCCCGTCCATCCTCGCGCTGATTTCAAACCGCAGATCGCGAGGAACCAGCGGGGGTAAGCGCTTGTAAAAAAGATTGAACGAATCCGGCCGATTTCCCCGACCCAATTCTAGAATGTCCCGGAACCCTCGCGTGGTTATCAATGCCGTCTTCGCACCGCTTCGTTCAAGAGCGGTATTGATAGCCGTAGTCGTGCCATGCTTCACATATCGCGCCTCAGCGAGGCTTGATTCCGACTGCTCTATCGACTCAAAGATTGCAGCTGGAATGTCTCTCGGCGTCGTCAGCACCTTAGCGGTACGAACTTCGTTCTTTCGAGCATCATAGACAACCAGATCCGTGAAGGTTCCTCCAACGTCAACCCCGACATAAATCGATTGATCACTTGCATCCCTGGGGTCCTTGCTTAACGACATGGACGTTTTCCTTTTGCTCAGCCATGCTCCGCCAGCGGCAACGCCGTTCACGCGCCGCCGTCTGCGTCAGTTCGTTTCTTGTTTCTGATCCTGATGCGCCGGCTAGATGCGCTCGTCCTCGACGACGTTACGCAGTGTTCCGATGCCTTCGATAATAACCTCAGCAACATCACCCGGCTTCATGAACACCTGGGGATCTCGCGCAAAACCTACTCCGCCCATAGTTCCGCTCGCAATCAGATCGCCCGCACGAAACGGCATCCACTCCGTGACGTATTCAATCACTTGCGCCACGGAATGAATCATCTCCTTGGTGTTGGCCTTCTGCATCGTCAGACCATTGAGACGCATTTCAATGTCGAGACTCTCCGGATTTTTGAGGTCGTCCGCCGTCACAATCCATGGGCCTGTCCCTCCGGTTTTTTCGAAATTCTTTCCCGGATTGATTTGCCGGCTGTGCCGCTGATAATCGCGCAGACAAGCCTCATTCATACATGAGTACCCAAAGACATAATCAAGCGCACTTTCGGCCTTCACATAACGGCCGGTGTCTTTCCCGATGACCACCAGCAATTCTGCCTCGAAGTCGAACTGATGCGAAACCTTCGGCCGAAAAATCGGCCGACGGTGTCCCGTTAGCGACTCTGGCCATCGCGCAAAAATCATCGGACGCTCGAAGCCGCTATCTGTACGATTCAACTGCCGGTTCGCCTCATTAATATGATCTCGATAATTGAGGCCTACGCACACAATACGGCTGGGATTTGGTACGACCGGCAACAGCGTCAGGTCTTCGTAATTGAAATCGCCCGACTCGGTCTCGACGATGGAGTTCGCGATTGCCAATCCGTCTCCCGCAATAAAGTCGATAATCGTCGGATACTGGGCGCCCATGCGGACGCCGAGATCCACTACCTTATTGCCCTTAACCGCTCCATAATGGACCTGATTGGCGTGCTCAAAACTGACAAGCTTCATCTTCATATCCTAACTTTTACGGCATTCTGACGTCATCTGCCGCCATTGACACAGCGCACTCGTACACTTCGGTGACGCGATACGAGACATTGCGTCATTGCATTTTGATGCCAGAGTGATTGATGATCGTGCGATACTTGGTAACCTCCTGCATCATGAATGCGGCCAGATCCTCTGGTGCACTTGGCGCAGGATCGAAACCTTGCGCCTCATAAGCCTTCTTCACGCTTGGAGACTGCAGTGCGGTAACGATGGATTGATTAATGAAGGTCACGATCTCCGCCGGGGTGTTTGCTGGCGCAAGGATAGCGCTCCAGTTCGTCACTTCGAGCCCCTTCCCGATCGTCTCGTCGAATGTCGGAACATCCGGCAACTGTGAAAACCGCTGAACCGTTGTCACCGCCAATGGCTTAACCAATCCGGCCTTGATGCTCGGCAGAGCGCTGACGTCGCCGAATCCCATTTCGGTAACACCGCCAAGAAGAGCCGTGAGCGCAGGTGCCGATCCCCTGAAGGGGACGTGCTGCACATCAATTTTGGTGGCGGCGATCATCATCTCCGCGGAGAGATGTGGCCCGGCACCAACTCCGGACGTTGCGTAATTGAGCTTTCCGGGCTTGCTTCGCGCCAATGTCAAGAGCTCCGCGACTGAATTCACCGCAAGAGAAGATGGATTGACCAACAGAATAAACGGCGAAGTCGCAAGTCGGGAGATCGGCGAGAAACTTTTGATCGCATCGTACTTCAGATCGCTATAAAGGCTGGGCGTGATCGTGTGCGAGGTCCCTGCCAAATAGAGTGTGTATCCGTCAGGCGGCGAACTGGCGACAAAGGCAGCGCCAATCGTCGTTCCTGCTCCAGGCTTGTCTTCAACGATGACCTGCTGCTTCCATATCTTGCTCAATTCTTCTGCAAGCGCCCGCGCTTGAGCACCAGCAGATCCGCCGGGCGCATACGGGACTATGATACGCACGACCTTGGTTGGATAATCGAACGCCTGCGAAGGCAAGGTCGAAAGCCACAACACGACAATAGCAAGAACTGTACGACCAAGCTTATCGAACATCTCCCATCCCTTCTTAACGCTTGGATATGTACCCATTCAGCAGGGTATCTTCGCGTCACACAAACGTTTCGCGGCATCAGAATTCGCTCAGCGGGTTCTTTCTACCCAGTGACAACGATGCAGCGGTTGCATCTCGTCAGGTATCGAGCCGTTTCAATACCGTCAAATACATGTTATGCGCCATTGTAATACCTTTTTGGTATCAATAAGGGAGCGTATAGACCATGGACCTCCGACGTTTGCGATATTTCATGACCGTTGCCGAAGAAGCCAATATTGGCCGCGCTGCGAGCCGCCTGAACATCTCCCAACCTCCGTTGACGCGGCAGATACAACAGCTCGAGGAGGAGATGGGCACCCTTCTCTTTCAGCGAACCCGGAAGGGTGTCAGGATGACGAACGCCGGGCAGGTTTTATTCGAGGAAGCGCGCAATATTCTGGTTCTTGCGAAACGCGCTCAGGAGCGCACCAAGCTTGCGGGCCTCGGACAATCCGGTCGCCTTGATATTGGACTCTTCGGCTCCAACATCCTCGCCGTCCCGCCCCTCCTAAGCACTTTTCGAGAGCAATTCCCGGATGTGGAAGTCGTCATTCATGCGATGAACAAGGAAACCCAGCTTGAGGCCCTCTACGACCGGCGCGTAACCGTCGGATTCAATCTGCTCGGACTGAAGCTTGCCGGCATTGCGAATAAAAAGATTCGAAGTGAGCCTTTGCTGGTCGCGATCAACCAGAAGGACCCGCTATCGAAGCGTTCCTCGATCTCGCTTCAACAGATAGCCGATCGACCAATGGTGATTTTCGCGAGTGGCCCAAGGCCAAACTTGATGGATATGATATTTGCGCTATGCTTGGATGAGGGCTTTCAGCCCAGGATCGCCCAGGAAGTTGTCGACTCCATGACTGCTGTCGCGCTCGTCGCGGCGGGATTCGGCGTATCACTTGTTCCAGCCACTGTTTCACAATTGAATTTTCCTGGTGTCTCCTTCAGGCGCCTCAACAAGTCGCCGCCAGTCACCATTGATTTCAACTGCATCTATCGTCGCGACGACAAATCTCCGATTTTGTATGCATTCCTAGAGACGATCCAATCGATGCGGAAAGCAGGCGACGGCCGCAGGGCCAAGTCAGCTAACTGACTTCCGGCGACGCCACACCAAGTCCCTATGTGGGCGATAGAGCGGTGCACGATTTCGAACTGGTGCGGAAGCAGACAAAGCCTCTGCCTTTGACCCGGGGCGTTTTACCCGCGCTCGAGCGCAGCCCGTTAGTTCGCAGTCTATCGTTTCAAGAGCTTGTCCACGGTTATAGGAAAATCCCTTACCCGCGTGCCCGTGGCGTGGAATATCGCATTCGCCACGGCAGCGGCTGTTCCGACAATGCCAATCTCCCCCAATCCCTTCACGCCAAGAGGGCTGACTCGGTCGTCGTACTCGTCGACAAAGATCACCTCGATGTTGTTGACATCCGCATGGGCAGGAATGTGATATTCCGAAAATTGGTTCATGATCTTTCCGAGACGGTGATTTGTCATTCCCTCTTCGTGAAGCGCCATACCAATTCCCTTCACGCCGCCACCCAGAATTTGACTTCGCGCAGTCTTCGGATTGGGAATCTTTCCCGCCGCGGTAGCACACACAACCCGCGTGACACGGACGACGCCGAGCTCTTCGTCGACACGCACCTCCGCGAAAACCGCGGAATGAGTGTAACTAACATATTTCATCATCTGCAGAAGATCGGGACCAACCTGTCCCTTTTCCTTGACCTCGGAAATCTCCGCGCTTCGCATCGCCTCAGCTATTGAAAGATTCCGGCCGCGGCCTCCCTGTGCCGGATGACGCCACTGGCCACTTCGACCTCATCATATTTGACTCGTCGCAATGGGGAGTTCGTCATGCGCTCTGCATACTTGAACAAGGTCTTTTTGACAGCATCGCAAGCGACCTGGACGGACGAACCCGCGGACGCGGCTGTCCAGGAACCGCCAGGCACTGGCGATGTCGGCAGCGAGGAACCTCCGATGTGTGTCGTTACGGCGTCAATCGATAGTCCGAGCGCATCGGCGTCAATTTGGGTGAGAATTGTCCAAGTTCCGGTACCGAGATCGGTCGCCGCCGTGGCAATTTCCAACCGGCCATCCGCGCTGAGGCGCGCTATCGCTTGGTTCTTTTGAAGAAACGCATCCCACATCCCCGTGAACATGCCGAACCCGGTCAATTCATGGCCGTTCTTCATAGAACGCGGAGCCGACTTCCTATTTTCCCAGCCGAATGCCTTTGCGCCTTCCGCATAGCAGGACTCGAGCGATTTCGAGGTGAATTCCTTGTTTTCGTTCTCGTCCTTGAAGGCATAGTTGATGCGCCGCAATTCTAGCGGGTCCATTCGTATTTCATAGGAAAGCTCGTCCATCGCACATTCCAGCGCCGTTACGCCAACGGCGCCCCCCGGTGCGCGCATATCGCACGGCGTCGATGTATCGAGTTGGGCTAGTCCATAGCTCAACTTCACGTTTTCGCAACGATACATCATGGCGGACCAGTTCACGACGACTTCCTGGTAGTCCTCGTATCGTGAAGTGGAAGCGACGGCGTCATGCATGATGGCCTGCAACCGCCCGTTCCTGTCCGCGGCGAGCGATACGGTTTGATAGTTGTCGGGCCGATAGCCGATGTGGACATCTGACTTCGATCCAAAGAAACCCGTACCGATCGTTCAAGCGCCAGACTTGCCATGACGGCCAGGAAAAGCTGCGGCTGCGGCCGCAGACCTGAACCAAAGGCGCCACCGACATAGTGGTTCACCACCCTCACATCGTCCGATCGCAGTCCGAAAACCGAGGCGACATACCCCTGCGTGTTCTGTGAGCCTTGGGTCTTCTCGTAGATCGTCAATTTGCCAGGCGCTTCGAACACGCATGTCGTGCCGAACATTTCCATCGGGTTGTGATATTCGGCATTCACGCGGTAATCAGCGCTAATCTTGATCGGCGCTGCGGCAAACTCATCCTCCGCATCATCGCGCGGAGATGGCGGCGGCGGAATCCCGCTCCGCTTTTTTGGAGGCTCGTAAGCCTGCGACGGATTTTCCGTACAGGCATATGCCAATCACGAACGTTGGTGCACCACATCGGCGGCGGTAGCGGAGACGGATACAAAGGAGTTCGCGGGATGGACGTGAGCGATGAAACAGTCCGGTCTTGGTTTGGCACTAAGAGACCTGTGCGGCTTTAGATGCGGTCGATTTACTCCGGCGCAAGGATCATTACAGGATCGGCACAAATTTCCTGAACACCTACCCTCGCTGCTGCCAGCTTATGCTTAGCGCAATGGCAATCATCCAACGCGCCAGCCTCGAAGCCCACTTCGTTCCACAACCGGCTTGAACATGTTGTGAATGAAATGAGATTGGCAAAAGCGACCCTGATCTGGGCCGCTCTCGTTGGCGTCGTATGCGTGCCAATCGCGCTTGCATCAACGAGCTCTCTGCTGGAATGGCGCGGGCCGATCTACATCTTAGCCGGTTTTTCAGATATTTCCGGTTTAGGTCTCTTGCTCTTCCAACCACTGCTCCGGGAATATTGGCTTCGGGACTTGCAAGGTGGCAAGTTTGATAGCGTCGAGGCGCTGGCAGCGTCGGTCAAACTCCATCCAAAGGTCGTCAGGAAAGAACTGCGCTATGCGTTCCTGGCGCCGTCCATTACGGAAGCCATTCTAACCGGCGAGCAGCCACCAACACTTACGCCAGCGCGGATTCCAAAGACCCTGCCCCTGACCTGGTCTATGCAGACTCGTACGCTAGGATTCTGATCGAAATCGCGCATCCGCTGTTATGTAATATCTAATTCTGCTTTGCTCTGGGAAACACAGCTGCATAGAAATCACTTCGCAATTTTCGCAGCAGGCGAGCATGAACACGCCTTCAACAACACTCTCTGCGAGATCGTATTACTTCAAACGATCTGAT
>Ga0153956_1000947_pt1 | contig 28765 bp, 29 predicted proteins | sample TSFL040MetaG_FD_104704 | JGI IMG/M metagenome (GOLD analysis project Ga0153956, IMG submission 104704) | Attine ant fungus gardens microbial communities from Florida, USA - TSFL040 MetaG | ecosystem: Host-associated > Fungi > Mycelium > Unclassified | place: USA: Florida, Wekiwa Springs... | reverse complement strand
TCTCTACCACTTCCGGCAACATAACCGATGATATCATCATGCGATATCTCGACCGGCATACCCACAAGGAAGGCTTCAGCCCCTCCGCGTGATCCTACCGGCGTCAGCCGGTTAGTCATTCAGCCGCTCGATCGTAGGACAGAATACCGTTTTGTAGCACTGACCGCAAATTCGCGATCGGCATAATACAATGCAATCGAATTACGCGCGGATCCATATTTCGTGGAGTCGACGAGGAGGGGCTCTTCGTCAAGCACGGTCGGCATTCCAGATGTGCCGCGATCTGAACACTAGCGATTGCGTTTCAAATTATCGCGGGCGGCACGCTCCACAGACATTCCCCACACCCTTCCCCCCCAGCCGCCCCCCTGCTATCGGCCCGCTCGACTCTCGCATTCGCCCGTCCGGGCGCGCTCGCGTGAGTGGCGTGGCTACCGGCGCGCCGCTCGCCTCCCCGCCGCGCTCGCGTCTGGCCCCATAAGGGAAGGACCCGACCGCCCATGACTGCCATCGGCCACGACACGCTGAACGCCCGCGCCACGCTTTCCGCCGGCGGCAAGAGCTACGACTATTTCAGCCTGGCGAAGGCCGCGGAAAAATATGGCGACATCGCGCGCCTGCCTTTCTCGATGAAGGTGCTGCTGGAGAACATGCTGCGCTTCGAGGACGGCAAGACCGTCACGCCCGATGACGTGCAGGCGATCGTGGAGTGGCAGAAGAACCCGGTCGCCCCCGATCGCGAAATTCAATACCGCCCGGCCCGCGTGCTGATGCAGGATTTCACCGGCGTGCCGTGCGTGGTCGATCTCGCCGCGATGCGCGACGCGATCACGAAGCTGGGCGGCGATGCGCAGAAGATCAATCCGCAGGTGCCCGTGCATCTCGTCATCGATCACTCGGTGATGGTCGACGAGTTCGGCACGCCCCAGGCGTTCCAGGACAATGTCGATCTCGAATATGCCCGCAACATGGAGCGCTACGAGTTCCTGAAATGGGGATCGAAGGCGCTCGACAATTTCTCGGTGGTGCCGCCGGGCACCGGCATCTGCCATCAGGTGAACCTCGAATATATCGGCCACGCGGTGTGGAGTTCCGATAACGACGGCAAGACGATCGCCTATCCGGACACTCTGGTGGGCACGGACAGCCACACCACGATGATCAACGGGCTCGGCGTGCTCGGCTGGGGCGTCGGCGGGATCGAGGCGGAGGCGGCGATGCTCGGCCAGCCGGTCTCGATGCTGATCCCCGAAGTCGTCGGCTTCAAGCTCACCGGCAAGCTGGCCGAGGGCATCACCGCGACCGACCTGGTGCTCACCGTCACGCAGATGCTGCGCGCGAAGGGCGTGGTCGGCCGGTTCGTCGAGTTCTACGGCCCCGGCCTCTCCTCGATGACGCTCGCCGATCGCGCGACGATCGCCAACATGGCGCCCGAATATGGCGCGACCTGCGGCTTCTTCCCGATCGACAGCAAGACGATCGACTACATGAAGCTCACCGCGCGCCCGGCCGAGACGATCGCGCTGGTCGAGGCCTATGCCAAGGCGCAGGGCATGTGGCATGACGAGAATGCGGTCGATCCGATCTTCACCGACACGCTCGAGCTCGACATGGGCTCGGTCGTGCCGTCGCTGGCCGGGCCGAAGCGTCCGCAGGACAAGGTGACGCTCGATCATGTCGACGACGTGTTCAACGCCGATCTCGCCAAGGTCTATCAGAAGGATCACGGCGCGCGCGTTTCGGTCGAGGGGCGCGATCACGATATCGGCGACGGCGACGTGGTGATCGCGGCGATCACCTCGTGCACCAACACCTCGAACCCCAGCGTGCTGGTCGCGGCGGGGCTGGTGGCGCGCAAGGCCAACGCGCTGGGGCTGAAGCCGAAGCCATGGGTGAAGACCTCGCTGGCGCCGGGTTCGCAGGTGGTGACCGACTATCTCGATAAAGCCGGGCTGACGCAGGATCTGAACGCGATCGGCTTCAACCTGGTCGGCTATGGCTGCACCACCTGCATCGGCAATTCGGGGCCGCTGGCGGCGCCGATCTCGGCGGCGATCAACGAGAACGATATCGTTGCGGCCTCGGTGCTGTCGGGCAACCGCAATTTCGAGGGCCGCGTGTCGCCGGACGTGCGCGCCAACTTCCTCGCCTCGCCGCCGCTCGTCGTCGCCTATGCGCTGAAGGGCACGGTGACCGAGGACATGGTCGAAAGCCCGATCGGGCAGGGGAGTGACGGCGCGGACGTCTACCTGAAGGACATCTGGCCCTCGAACGACGAGGTCGCCAGCGTGATGGCCGCCAACATCGACGAGGGCATGTTCGCCAGCCGCTACGGCAATGTGTACGCAGGCGACGAAAAATGGCGCGCGATCGACGTGACTGGCGGCGATACGTACCAGTGGCGCGTCGGCAGCACCTACATCGCCAATCCGCCCTATTTCGAGGGCATGACGATGACCCCGGCGCCGGTCACCGACATCATCGAAGCCAAGCCGCTGGCGATCCTGGGCGACTCGATCACCACCGACCACATCAGCCCCGCCGGCAGCATCAAGGCCGATTCGCCAGCTGGTATTTTCCTGCAAGAACATCAGGTTAGCCGGATGGACTTCAACAGCTACGGCGCCCGGCGCGGCAACCACGAAGTCATGATGCGCGGCACCTTCGCCAACATCCGCATCAGGAACGAGATGGTCCCCGGCGTCGAAGGCGGCATGACCAAATATGACGGCCAGGTCATGCCGATCTACGACGCCGCGATGCGCTACAAGGCCGACGGCACGCCGCTCGTCATCGTCGCCGGCAAGGAATACGGCACCGGCTCCTCGCGCGACTGGGCGGCCAAGGGCACCAACCTGCTCGGCGTCCGCGCCGTGATCGCCGAGAGCTTCGAACGCATCCATCGCTCGAACCTGGTCGGCATGGGCGTCCTCCCACTGCAATTCGCCGAAGGGGTGACGCGCCAGAGCCTCAAGCTTGATGGCTCGGAGCGCTTCACCATCCATCAGGTCGCCGATCTGCGTCCGCGTCAGGACGTGGAGGTGACGCTTACCCGCGCCGACGGCACATCAGAGACGCTCGCGACGCGCTGCCGCATCGATACCGTCAACGAGCTGGAATATTTCCTCAACGGCGGCATCCTGCAATACGTGCTGCGGAACCTCGCCGCCTGAACGCCTGGCTCTCCTTCGCCGCGGCCCCGCTGATCGAGGTGATCGGCTGGGTCGCGGCCGCGCTGATCCTCACGGCCTATCTGCTCGTCTCGAACGGCAGGCTCTCGGGCCAGTCGCGTGCGTTCCAATGGCTCAATGTCGTCGGTGCGGCGGGCTTCGTGATCAACAGCGGTTCGCACCATGCGTGGCCGTCGGCGATCCTCAACGTGATCTGGGCCGGGATCGGCGTGGTCACGTTGATCCGGATCGCGCGCGGCGCCTAGTCGAGAACCGCGCGCCGCCGGGCGTAGAGGAAATAGACCAGCAGCCCCACGCCGTTCCAGAGGAAGAACGCCTTCTGCGTGATCGCCTGCAGGCTGGTGAAGAGATAAAGGCAGCCGAGGATCGCCAGCGGCGCGACGATCCACGCGAGCGGCGTGCGGAACGGGCGTTTCGCCTGGGGATCGCGGCGGCGTGAGACGAGCACGCATACCGCCACCGCGATGAAGGCGCATAGCGTGCCGGCATTGGCGAGGCTGGCGATCGCGTCGAGCGGCACGAGCGCGGCGAGGATCGACACGAGCACCGCCGTCACCACCGTGATCCGCGCCGGCGTGCCGCGGCTCGATACCGCGGCGAGGGCAGGGGGCAGGAAGCCGTCCCGGGCCATGACAAGGAAAATGCGGCTCTGGCCATAGAGGAAGCCGAGAATCACCGTGGGCAGGGCGATCGCGGCCGCCGCCGCGACGATAACGGCGACCTTGCCCTGGCCGATTCCGCGCAGGATCAGGGCGAGCGGTTCGGGGCTGTTGGCGAATTGCGTGAAGTGGAGCGCGCCCACCGCGGTGGCGGCGACGATCATGTAGATCGCGGTGCAGGCCAGCATCGACCCGACGATACCGATCGCGAGATCGCGCTCCGGCCGCTTGGCCTCCTCCGCTGCGGTCGAGATCGCGTCGAAGCCGTAAAAGGCGAAGAAGATGATCGCCGCCGCGCCCATCATTCCGTATTTCACGCCGTCGGCGCCCGCGTTGCTGCCATAGTCGTACGGCGCGAAGGGACGCAGATTGGCGGCGTCGAAATGCGGCAGCGCGACCGCGACGAACAGTGCGAGCGTCACGATCTTGAGCACCACCAGCGCCGTGTTGATCCGCGCGCTCTCGCGCGTGCCGAGCATCAGCAGCCCGGCGACGACCGCGATGATGAACACGGCGGGCACGTTGATGCCAAGGCCCGCCGGCGTGCCCGGGCCATGCGTCAGGTAATCGGGCAGGGCGATACCGAGTCCCTTGAGGAACCCGACCGCATAGCCCGACCAGCCCACCGCGACCGTCGCCACGACCAGCGAATATTCGAGGATCAGGCTCCAGCCCACCACCCAGGCGATGATCTCGCCGAGCGTCGCATAGCTGTAAGTGTACGCGCTCCCTGAGGCAGGGATCATCGTCGCCATCTCCGCATAACAGAGTGCCGCGCATGCACAGATCGCGCCCGCCACGACGAAGCTCAGCAACACTGCGGGTCCCGCGCGATCCGCACCGACGCCGATCAACGTGAGGATGCCGGTGCCGACGATCGCGCCGACGCCGAGCGCCACGAGATGCGGCCAGGAGAGCGTGCGCGCCAGTTGCCGTTCGGGAGGCTCGGCGTGGATCGCCTTGCGGCGGAAAAGATCAAGCATGCGGCCTCCCCGTCAGGTCGTTTCGTGCGATACTAAGCGCTCAAAGCACCCAGGCAAATGCCGCGATCAGCATCAACGCGATCTGCGTGGCGAGCAGGGCGATATTGAGCCGACGCGACTTTACGATCAGCAGCAATATCAGAAGAGGAATGTGCAGGAGCCCCGCCACCATCGCGATCCACGCATCGGGGCCGCCGACCGTGTCGGCCTTGACCTCCAGGCCCATCGCGCTGGTAATGCCCGACACGATGATCAGCCCGAACGTCAGTGCCAGCACGCCGCCCAGAACCTGGCGGTTGTGACGATCGTAGTAGACGTCGAAATCGGGCCATTCGTCCGGATCGTCGGGAAAGATCAGCGTCGAGATCAGATAATAGCTGCCCACGAAGAGCAGCACGACCAGCAGGGTGGCGAGATTGGCGTGCAGGTGATCGCGATGCGCGTAGACCGTGCTCCAGAAGGTCGTCATGTCGATCAGCACGTAGGTGCCGAGCAGAGGCGTCAACCAGCCGATATGCGCCTTGCGCCGCATCTTGATGACGCGGGCGAAGCCGGCCAGCACTTCGGTGATGGCCAGCCCGAGCACGAGCCCGAACATCGCGAAGACCAGATCGAACCCGCTCATCGGCACCCCCGCTTTACCTGCCGGGTCAAACGCTAGCGCGCCACCCGGCGGCGCGCTACAGCCTGCGGCAAGACAGGAGAGTTTATGGACACCACCCTCGATTTCGCGCTGGGCGAGACCGCCGACATGATCCGCGAGACGACGCAGCGTTTCGCGACCGACAAGATCGCGCCGCTCGCCGCGAAGATCGACGCCGAGGACTGGTTCCCCAAGGACCTGTGGCCGCAAATGGGCGAGCTCGGCCTGCACGGCATCACCGTCGAGGAGGAATATGGCGGGCTGGGGCTCGGCTATCTCGAGCACGTCATCGCGTGCGAGGAGGTGAGCCGCGCCTCGGCGTCGATCGGTCTTTCCTACGGCGCGCATTCGAACCTGTGCGTCAACCAGATCCGCCGATGGGCCAACCCGGAGCAGAAGGCGAAATACCTGCCCAAGCTCGTCTCGGGCGAGCATGTCGGCAGCCTCGCCATGTCGGAAGCTTCGGCAGGATCCGACGTGGTCTCGATGAAGCTCAAGGCCGAACCGGTGCAGGGCGGCTATGTGCTCAACGGTACCAAGTTCTGGATCACCAACGCGGCCTATGCCGATACGCTCGTCGTCTATGCCAAGACCGGCGAGGGATCGCGCGGCATCACCACGTTCCTGATCGAGAAGGACATGCCCGGTTTCTCGATCGGGCAGAAGATCGACAAGATGGGTATGCGCGGCTCGCCGACCGCCGAACTGGTGTTCAACGATTGCGAAGTGCCCGAAGAGAACATCATGGGCCCGGTCAATGGCGGCGTCGGCGTGCTGATGTCGGGGCTCGACTATGAACGTACGGTGCTCGCCGGCATCCAGCTCGGCATCATGCAAGCCTGCCTCGACGTGGTCTTGCCGTATATCCGCGAGCGCAAGCAGTTCGGCAAGCCGATCGGCGCGTTCCAACTGATGCAGGCCAAGGTCGCCGATATGTATGTCGCGCTCAATTCGGCGCGCGCCTATGTCTATGCCGTCGCCAAAGCTTGTGATGCGGGCAAGACGACGCGGTTCGATGCGGCGGGCGCGATCCTGCTGGCGAGCGAGAACGCCTTCCGCGTCGCCGGCGAGGCGGTGCAGGCGCTGGGCGGGGCCGGTTATACCAAGGATTGGCCGGTCGAGCGGTTCCTGCGCGATGCCAAATTGCTCGATATCGGCGCAGGCACCAACGAGATTCGCCGCATGCTGATCGGCCGCGAATTGATCGGCGCCTAGAAGACTCGGCGTCCCAGAGTTTTAAGTGGTACCGAAACGGCGACATTTATCTGGTTCTCGGGCTGCCGACTCTTGGCCGAAAGGTAAATCCTAGGTTATTCCCCACCATAATGGACACGAGTCGAATCGATCGTCTGACGAAGCGGCATCGCGAATGCCTGCGGCTCTACCATCAGCGTTACCGGCTGAAGGAGATCGGCCAAGCGCTTGGAATTTCGGAAAATACCGTAAGCACTTATCTTACCGAGGCCGCCGCCATCCTCGATGTCGGCGGACGCAGGAGCGCGGCGAATTTCCTCACCACCTTCGAGGCAACCCACCCGGATTCGAGGGGTCGCTTTTCGGTGGGGGACAACGAGCCGGTCCTCGGAACATCCTTCATTTCGGAGGAAGGTGAAGCCGCGCTTCCCGCACCGCAGGTGTGGACCGCGTTTCTTCCCATCCCCGCGACGAAGGGAGCAACGAACGAACTCGGGACGGCAGCGCGGATCCTGTGGATTTGCGCGATCACGCTGCTGACCACCATCGCCGTGCTTCTCTTCATCGCCACCGCCGGGGCGCTGAAGCAAGTGTGACGTCAGCCCCCACTTGAACACACGCGCCACGAAAGGCGCGCGATGGGGGATTGTCGATGTTGAAGCAACGTGTAGCCGCCGCCAACGCCGTGCGGGATCTGCTGATCGAAACCGAACGCGGCATCGAGGAAATGATGGCTTCGACCGCGCGCCGCGCCGTCGCCCTGCTCGAGGCGCGTGCGATCGGCCGGCTGCCGATCACTGCCGGGCAGGAAGCGCTCGAGCACAACGCTCAGCTGCTCCAGACCTTGATCCAGGCGCGCCGTCAGGCGGGCGAGGAGCATATGCAGCTCGCGCAGGCGGTGAAGATGCTGGGGCTGGCCGCCTATGGCGACCAGTCCGAATGTCCGCCGGACTCGTTCGTGCCGACGGGCGAGCTCGCCAAGCCGCGCTTGGTCGCCTGACGGAGATTGACCGGGCTGCGCTTGCGTGGTCCGGTCCTTCGCCATGTGGCACATCATGTTGTTCTTCGCGCTGACCCTTCTCTCGTGCGCCTACGCGCTTTGGCGCGGTGGCAGGGACGAGAAGCTCTGCGCCTGGATCATGATCGCAGCGACGCTCGTGACGCGGTTCACCGTGCCGATCGAGTATTTTCGCTTTTACGCAATCGAGCCGGGTCCCTTCGTCATCGACGTCGCCATGATGGGCGCGCTGACGATGCTCGCGCTTCGCAGCAACAGGTTTTGGCCGCTATGGATGGCAGGATTTCAGGGATATTCGATCGTGGCGCACGTCGCCCGCATACTGACCCCGACCGTGGGGCCGAAAATGTACGCCATCGGGCAGGGCCTGATGTGCTACCCGATGATGCTCCTCCTTGTGATCGCGGTGGTCCGGCATCCCGCGGCGCGCGAGATTCCGTCGGCGAGCTGAAGGGGCGGATCGCGCATCTCGAACGCGAACTGGCCGCGATGCATGCCCGCGAGCGGGCGGTGGCGAGCCCGGTGGACGGCGCGTCGCGCATCTATCGCCTCCGGCGCGTGCGCGATCACCTGTTCGGCGAGGATGCGAACCTGTTCGCCGAGCCGGCCTGGGACATCCTGCTCGACCTCTATGTGGCCAATGCCCGGGGCGCGCCGATCTCCCGCACCAGCGCATGCGTCGCGGCGAGCGTGCCCAACACGACGGGCCTTCGGTATCTCGAACTGCTCGAGGCGCGCGGATTGATCGAGACGCGCGATGATGCGCATGACCGGCGCCAGCGGCTGGTGACGATCAGCGAGCGGGCGCGCGCGGCGATGGAGGCGGTGTTCCTCAGGATGCGCGAGTTCTCCTGAAGAGCGCGCTGTCAGGTCAGTTCGGCGCCGCCTTTGAACAGGCGCCGGATCCTGCCCTGAACGGGCAAGCCGTCGAACGGCGTGTTGCCGGCCTTCGCCCGGAAGCGGTCGCCGTCGATCAGCCAGGGCGCGTCGGGATCGAACAGCAGCAGATCGGCGGGCATGCCGGGCTCGAGCGTGCCCGCCGTGATGTTGAGCAAGGCCGCGGGATTGCGTGCGAGCAAGGCGAATAACCGGTCGAGCGGGATATCCCCGTCGCGTGCCAAACCGAGTGCCAGCGGCAGCAAAGTCTCGGCGCCCGCCATGCCGGCGCGCGAATCGGCGAAGGGCAGGCGTTTCTCTTCGGGCCCGCGCGGATCGTGGGCCGAATGCAGGATATCGATCGTGCCGTCCGCCAGCGCGGCGAGCGCCGCCTGACGGTCGCTTTCGGCGCGCAATGGCGGCGAGAGGTGCATGAAGGTGCGGAAATCGCTCATGGCGATATCGCTGAGCAACAGGTGCGCGGGCGTGATGCCGCATGTCACAGCGACGCCGCGACTCTTGGCGGCGCGCACGAGGTCGAAGCCGGCGGCGGTGGTGACGTCGCGCAGGTGCAATCGCGCGCCGGTCTCCTCCGCCAGCAGCAGGTCGCGCGCGATTGCCAGCGGTTCGGCGAGGCTCGGCGCGGAGGGCAGGCCGAGACGTGTCGCCGTCTCGCCAGACGTGGCGACCGCGCCGCGCGCCAGCCCGCCATCCTCGGCGTGCGTGACGACCGCGAGATCGAGATCGCGCGCATAGGCCAGCACCTTGCGCATCACGCCCGAGTCCGCGATCCAGCGGCTACCGGTGCCGACCGCCTTCGCGCCGGCATCGCGGTTGATCGCCATTTCGCCGAGTTCCTCGCCCGCCAGCCCGCGTGTCGCCGCGGCGATCGGGTGGATCCACAGGCCCGGCCGGCCGATCAAGGCGGCGCGTTGCACCACGCCGGGATCGTCGAGCACCGGCGACTGGTCGGGCATCAGCCCGACGCGGACGATCCCGCCGGCGTGGAAGGCCGGCACGTCGATCGCGAACACGCCGACATCGACGATCGCAGGCGCCAGCGTCAGGCCCTTGCAGTCGATCGTCTCGGCATCGGCAGGGGCTTCGAAAGCGCCGGTCGCGGCGATCGCGCCATCCACGACCAGCAGGCCGCCTTCGCTGATACCGCCTTGAGGGCACACCAGACGCGCGTTGCGCAGGGCTAGGGCGCGCGTGCTCATGCCCAGCCCTCCACGCCGCGCGCTCTTCGCGTCAGCACGTCGAGGCACGCCATGCGGACCGCCACGCCCATTTCGACCTGCTCGGTGATCGCCGAGCGCTCGACATGATCGGCGACGGCGGAGTCGATCTCGACGCCGCGGTTCATCGGCCCGGGATGCATCACCAGCGCATCGGGTCTGGCCTTGGCCAGCCGCTCCATCGTCAGCCCGTAGCGCAGGTGGAATTCGCGCGTGGAGGGCACGAAGCCGCCGTTCATCCGCTCGTTCTGCAGGCGCAGCATCATCACCACGTCGCATCCTTCGAGCGCGGCATCGAAATCGGTGAAGGCGGTGACGCCCATTTTTTCGATCGCGGCGGGCATCAGCGTGGACGGCGCGCAGACCCGCACCTCGGCGGCGAGCGCGGTCAGCGCGAGGATGTTCGAGCGGGCGACGCGGCTGTGCAGCAGATCGCCGCAGATCACCACGCGCTGGTGGGCGACAGCGCCACGGCGGCGGCGGATCGTCAGCGCGTCGAGTAGTGCCTGGGTCGGATGTTCGTGGCTGCCGTCTCCCGCGTTGAGCACCGGGCAATCGACCTTGTCGGCGATCAGCCGCACCGCGCCAGAACTCATGTGGCGGATCACGATCACGTCGGCGCGCATCGCATTGAGCGTCATCGCCGTGTCGATCAGCGTCTCACCCTTCTTCACCGAGCTTTGCGCGGCGTGCATGTTGACCACATCCGCGCCCAGCCGCTTCCCGGCGATCTCGAACGAGAGGAGCGTGCGCGTCGAATTCTCGAAGAAGGCATTTATCTGGGTGAGGCCGTCGAGCCGGTGATCGCTCTTCGCGCGGCTGCGATTCGCCTCGATCCACTGCTCGGATTCGTCGAGCAGGAAGGTGATCTCGTGCGGCTGCAATCCGGCGATCCCGGTCAGATGCCGGTGCGGGAAGACGGCGCCGCCTTCGATAAGGGCGGCGGGGCGATGATCCGATGCGTGCATTAAAGGGATCGCGTACTGTCGCGAGTTGGCTCGCGCAAGACCGAAGCGCACCGCGCTTGACGGGGCGGAAGGATTGCGCGAGCCGAACGCGGGGAGAATGACCGAGCATGCCCGGATTGGCCACGACATTATCGGACCGGCAGGCGATCTGGGCCTTCGTGCTCGGTTGCGCCGCGGTCACTGCGGGTGTGCTGTTCCACCTGCCGATGTTCGCGATGGCGCGCGCGATGCATTACCGGCTGGCAGGCATGCCGATGGGCGGCACGATGATCTTCGGCATGGCGCTGATCATCGGCGGCGTGTTCGTCGCGGCTTATGGCCTGCTGCCGCGCAATGTCGCGGCTCAGCGCGCGGCAGCGGCAGAGATATTGGTCGGCGCCCCAGAGGACGCCCGGCTCGGGCGGCCGCACTGGATATTGATGTTCGTCCTGACGATCGCGCTGGTGATCGACGTGATGAAACCTGCGGCGCTTGGCTTCACCGTGCCCGGTATGATCAGCGAGTACGGTGTGCCGAAGGCTACCGTCAGCCTGGTGCCATTCTTCGCCCTGCTCGGCACGGTCACGGGATCGGTGATCTGGGGCTGGATCGCCGACATCTACGGCCGCAAGGCCTCGATCCTGCTGTCGGCGGTGATGTTCGTCGGCACCTCGATCTGCGGCGCGATGCCCAGCCTCGCCTGGAACATCGGCATGTGCTTCATGATGGGCGCGGCGGCGGGCGGCATGCTGCCCGTCACCTATGCCCTGCTCGCCGAGATGATGCCGAGCCGCCATCGCGGCTGGAGCCTGGTGCTGGTCGGCGGTCTCGGCGCGGTCGGCGGCTATTTCGCGGCGAGCGGGCTGTCGGCGGCGCTGCAGCCGATCTTCGGATGGCGCATCCTGTGGCTCGCCAACTTGCCGACCGGGCTGACTTTGGTGTTGCTCGGCGGCCTCATCCCGGAATCGGCGAAGTTCCTGCTCGCGCGCGGCCGGCCGCAGGAGGCCGAGGCGGTGATGCGGCGCTTCGGCGCCGTCGCGCAGGCAGTGCCCGCCGGCTCGGTGCATGCCGGGCATGCGCGGCTGTCGGGCATGCAACTGATCGGCAAGCTCGCCGCGCTCAGCATCACTGCGCTGGCCTGGGGATTGGTCAATTTTGGACTGCTGCTGTGGCTGCCCGCCGATCTGGTGGCGAAAGGCTATTCGGTCGGGTTGTCGAGCAAGCTGCTCGCGGAATCGGCGCTGATCGCCTTCCCGACCGTGTTTGTCGCGGCGTTCCTCTACAGCCGCTGGAGCACCAAATGGTCGCTGGTCGCGATGATCGCGATCACCTTGCTCGGACTGATCGGCGTGCTTCATCTCGAACTGGCGGGGCAGGGTAGCCCGGTCTGGCCGGTCGCGTTGATGATCGTCGGGTCGAACGGGATCATCGCGATCGTCCTGCCCTATACCGCGGAAAGCTTCCCGCTGCGCGTGCGCGGTCGTGCGACGGGCTGGGTGGCGGCGTGCACCAAGGCGGGCGGGCTCGCGGCGCAAGCGCTGAGCATCGCCGCGCTGACGCCCTCGATGGGCAATGGTGCGCTGATGATCATGGTGCCGACCGTGCTTGCATTGGGGCTCGTGGCATGGTTCGGGCGGGAGACGCGCGGCGTGGACCTGCGCGCGCTCGATCCCGAGGAAGTCGCGCAGTTCGCTTATTGAACGCCGACCAGAGCGTCGATCGCCGCCTGCAGGATATGCGCGGCGGCGAGATTGTCGATCCGCTCGGCGCGTTTCGCGCGGCTCATGTCCTGCTCGATCATCACACGCTCGACCGCGACGGTCGACCAGCGCTCGTCCCACAAGAGAATCGGCAGGGCGAGGTCTGCGAGGTTGCGCGCGAAGGCGCGGGTCGATTGCGAGCGCGGGCTTTCGCTGCCGTCGAGATTGAGCGGCAGGCCGATCACCAACCCCTTCACCTGCTGTGCGGTGATCAATGCCTGTAGCGCCTCCTTGTCCTTCGTGAACTTGCCGCGCCGGATCAGCTCCGCCGGGCTGGCGAAGCTCCACCCCGCATCGCACAGTGCCGTGCCGATCGTCTTCGTGCCGACGTCGAGCCCGATCAGCCTGCCGCCTTCGGACAAGGCGGCGCGGAATTCGGCGCGATCGAGCGTGATCACTTCTTGCCGAACGCCGCCATCCGCCGGGCGACATCGGCGCGGATATTGGCCCAGAACAGGCTGTAATCGTAGACGTGGTAATTGTTGCCCGGCAGCACGTAGCTGCTGCCCATGTCGGGCGGCGATCCGATCAGCAGCAGTCCGCGATCGGCGCAGCGCGCTGGCACCTTGCCGACGACGAGACTGCCCGAGCCGAGATCGGACGAGGTGACGAGCGTGCCGCGATTGGCGCTCGCCGGCGCCGCTCCGCCGCGCGTGCCGGTCAGCGGGTTGGTGCAGACCATCGCGCTGCCCTTGCGCGGCGTGCCGGTGAAGCCCGTGCTGCGATCGTAATTGTCGAGGATCAGCGATGGGTCGGCGGGCTCGCCGAAGCTCTGCCAGCTGAGGATGCAGCCAGTCTGGTCCGGCGTCAGGCATTCGGGCAGGCCTAGCCTGGGCAGATCGGCAGTCTCCGAGATCGGCCAGCCGATCACATAGGCGGCGACGATCCGCTTCGCGAGTGGCGTGCCCGCGACATGATCACGCAGCAGCCGCGTGAGATGCAGCGAACCCTGGCTGTGCGCGGCGAGGATGATCGGGCGGTCGCCCGCTTCCTTCAGAAACTGTGCGAAGGCGCGCTCCACGTCGCTATAGGCAAGATCGAGCGCGCGCTGCGCATTGGCCTGGTCGGTGAGGAACGCGCCGAACGCCGCCTGGCGATAGCGCGGCGCCCAGATCGCGCCGGTGGCGTTGAATGCCGAGGCCTGCCCGCGCACGAACAAGGCGGCGCGATCGTTCGATTGCTGATCGTCGAGCAGCGCGTTCCAGTGCTTGGGGTTCGGCTCGATATACGAGGTGGGATGGATGAAGAAGATCGCGGCAGCTGGCGCCTCGGCAGGATGCTGCCCCGGCGGGGTCCAGCGCGCCGGATTGCCGCGATTGTCGGGTCGCGCGATCCACATCCTGGGATCGTCATAGGCCGTCGCCGAAAGCGCCGGCTGAGCCTCGAACTGTCCGGACGGTACCATGACCATTCGCATCATATCCCCTCCGAAGAAGGTGTAAGCGAGGCGAAGGGCTACCGCGATCACGATCAGGACAGCGAAGACATAAAGAAATTTCCGGGCCAACCGGGGAACTCCGTTGTGCGGTGCGGCATAAATCGCGCCGCGGCAAGCGCCTTCCCGTGCCGCAGGAATGCGGCGCTTGCAATCGCGTTCGCGTGGAGGTTGGATGCCGCTATCGAAAAGGGGAGGCGGCGATGGCGGAAGCGATCGGAGGCGAAGTGGCGGACCAGCCGTGGCGCATACGCCCGTTCGTGCTCGCATTGATCGGGCTGATCGCAGCGATCATGATGCAGCGGCTCACCGATCGCGGCATCGACTACGGCCAGGTGCCGCAGGTTCCGGCCTTCTGGCGCTATGCGCTGGCATGCGGCATCGGCGCCGGTTCGCTGTCGTTCGGGTTCGCGCTGGAGCGGACGCGCTGGCCATGGAGCGTCGCGTTCGGGATCGCCGTCGGTCTCGTCGCCGGGCTGGTCCTCTACTGGAGCGGTTCGCCGAGGGGTGGTTTCCCGTTCGATTGGCCCGCAGCCAGCCTGGTCCTGTCGATCGTGATCTGGGTGCCGTTGTTCCAGGCGGCGCGCGACCAGAATGCCGCGCGATTCCCTTATGCCGACGTGTACGGACATGCGTGGACCAATATCGTGCTCTGGGGTGCGTGCTGGGTGTTCGTCGCGATCACCTTCGCCCTGCTCTGGCTGCTCGCATCGCTCTTCGCGCTGATCGGGCTCACCTTCCTGAAGACTTTCCTGAACCACGATTGGGCGATCGCGGGGCTCGCCGGTGCGGCGTTCGGCGCGGCGCTTGGGGTGCTGCGCGATAGCGATGGGGTGGTACGGCTGTTGCAACGGGTGGCAACCGCGGTGTTGGCCGTCCTCGGCCCGGTACTTGCTGTCGGCCTCGCCTTTTTCCTGCTGGCTTTGCCATTCACCGGGCTTCATGCCTTGTGGGATGCGACCAAGGCGACCACGCCGATCCTGCTCTGCTGCGTGATCGGCGCGCTGGTCCTGGCCAATGCCGTGATCGGCAACGGTGTGGACCAGGAATTGCCCAATCCAATGCTCCGGACCGGCGCGACGGTCCTCGCCGCCTGCATGCTGCCGCTGGCGATCATCGCCGCGATCGCGATGGGCCTGCGCATCGGCCAATACGGTTTCTCACCCGACCGGCTTTGGGCCTTGGTGTTCGTGATCTTCGCGAGTGCGTGCGGCGTGGCCTATTGGGCAGCATTGCTGCGCGGGCGGATGGGTTGGGCGCCCTTCGCGCGCCGCGCGAATCTGACGCTCGCCTTCGCCATTGCCGGTGTGGCTTTTTTCCTGGCGACGCCGATCCTGAGCTTCAACGCGATCTCGGCGCGCGATCAGGTCGCGCGGCTCGAATCGGGCAAGGTGACGATCGACACGTTCGACTGGGCGGCGTTGGCGTTCGATTTCGGCGAGCCGGGGCGTGCCGCGCTCAAGCGGCTGGCGGCTTCGGGCAACGCGGCGATCGCGGCGCGCGCCAAGGAGGTTGCCGCGAAAGGGTATCGCTCGGATATCGTGCAGGCCGATCAGGATCGCCAACAAGCCGATGCGCTGGGCACGAGGCTGCGCGTGCTGCCCAAACCGATTCCCGTGCCGCAAGACTTGCGCGGCCTGCTCACCAACTGGGCAGCCTGCGGTGAGAATCCGAAGCAACATTGCACCTTGTACCTCACGCCGGGTGCGACCGAGGCGTTTGCCCTGCGCGACGATTGCATCGACCGGCCGTTACCGCAGGCGGACGCCATGGCAGCCATCAGCGGCTGCGACGTCGCCCGCTATCATCTCGATAATGGCAGCTGGAAGGACGGCGCGCCGGATGCGCCGCCACTAACGCCAGCGCAAGCCGCGCAGCGCAAGGCCGGACTCGCGTCCGGGCAGGTGGAAGTTCGCCAAGTCCAGCGCCGCCAGGTCTTCGTCGGCGGTGTCCCGGTGGGTGCCGCGTTCGAATAGGTTGCGTGCAGCGCGCGCGCTCTGCTAGCCGCGCCCACATGTCCGTAGACACTGCAACCGTGAAGAAGGTCGCCAGCCTCGCGCGCATCGCGATCAGCGATGCCGAAGTCGAGCGTCTCGCGCCCGAGCTCAGCAACATCCTTGGCTGGATCGAGCAGCTGGGCGAGGTCGATACCTCGACCGTGCAGCCGATGACCGCCGTGATCCCCAATCATCTGCGCCTGCGCGATGACGTCGTCACCGACGGCAATATCCGCGACGCGGTGCTGGCGAACGCGCCACAGGCCGAGCACGGGTTTTTCACGGTTCCCAAGGTGATCGAATGATGACGGAACGGCATCATTCGATCATCCCGGCGCCGACGGGGATCCAGAAACAAAAGTCTCTCCGCTTGCGGTCCTGGACTCCCGCTTTCGCGGGAGAGCAAAAGGAGTGCAGCCGATGAGCGATCTTACCGATCTCGGGGTGCGCGACATTCGTGACGGCGTACGCGCCGGCACTTTCTCCGCGCGCGAAGTGGCCGACGCGTTCATCGTCAAGGTCTCGAAGGCGAAGCAGCTGAACGCCTTTCTCGTGGAGACTCCCGATCACGCCATCGCCGCCGCCAAGGACGCCGATACCGCGCGCGCCGCGGGCGAGCAGCTGAAGCCGCTCGCCGGCGTGCCGATCGGTATGAAGGACCTGTTCTGCACCAAGGGTGTGCAGACGACGGCCGCGAGCCACATCCTCGAAGGCTTCACGCCCGAATATGAGAGCACGATCTCGCAGAATCTGTGGGATGCCGGTGCGGGCATGCTCGGCAAGCTCAACATGGACCAGTTCGCGATGGGCTCGTCCAACGAGACCTCGTATTTCGGCAACGTGATCTCGCCGTGGCGGCGCAGCGACGGCGGCAACGCGCCGCTGGCGCCGGGTGGTTCCTCGGGCGGCAGCTCGGCGGCGATCGCCGCGCGGCTCTGCCCGGGCGCGACCGGCACCGATACCGGCGGCTCGATCCGCCAGCCCGCCGCGTTCACCGGCATTGCGGGCATCAAGCCGACCTATGGTCGCTGCTCGCGTTGGGGCACGATCGCCTTCGCCTCGTCGCTCGACCAGGCCGGGCCCATGGCGCGCAGCGTCGCCGATTGCGCAATCCTGCTCGAGGTGATGGCCGGGTTCGACGCGAAGGACGCGACCTCGCTCCAGCTCGACGTGCCGAAATGGGAGCATGGCCTCAACCCCAGCCTCGCGGGCAAGCGCGTCGGCATCCCCAAGGAATATCGTGTCGACGGCATGCCCGAGGAGATCGAGGCGCTGTGGCAGCAGGGCATCGACTGGGTGAAGGACGCCGGGGCCGAGGTGGTCGAGGTGTCGCTGCCGCACACGAAGTACGCGCTGCCGGCTTATTACATCATCGCCCCGGCCGAGGCGTCCTCGAACCTCGCGCGCTATGACGGCGTGCGCTACGGCCTGCGCGACTTGCCCGATGGTGCGAACCTGCAGGAGATGTACGCCGCCACCCGTGCGGACGGCTTCGGCGACGAAGTGAAGCGCCGCATCATGATCGGCACCTATGTGCTCTCGGCCGGTTTCTACGACGCCTATTTCACCCAGGCCTCGAAGGTCCGCACGCTGATCGCGCGCGATTTCGAGCTGGCTTGGGACAAGTGCGACGTACTCCTTACCCCGACCGCGCCGAGCGCGGCCTTCGCGCTGGGCGAGAAGAGCGCCGATCCGCTGGCGATGTACCTCAACGACGTCTTCACCGTGCCCAGTTCGCTCGCCGGCCTTCCGGCGATGAGTGTGCCCGGCGGGCTCGACAAGGCGGGCCTGCCGCTCGGCCTGCAGATCATCGGCAAGGTGCTAGACGAGCAGAGCGTGCTCGACGCCGGATTGGCGATCGAGCAGCGCGCGGGCTTCACCGCGCGGCCAGAGGCGTGGTGGTAGAATCGATCAGGCGGGTTTGACCGCCTGGAAGATCATCGATTCGAGCGCCAGAAAACCCTCGGGCATACGCTGCGGGTGATCGATACCGGTGAGTTCGGCATCGTCGCTCTCGCCGACCGCCCAGTCCTTCACGCCCGTGAAGCCGGTGCGTTCGAGGCATTCGGTCAGCGTCGCTTTGTCGTAGATGAAGACGTGCCCCCAATCGCGCACGAAGTTGTTGACCACCGCGAGCGGCGTGGCGGGAGTGCCGTCGTTCAGGAAATGCTCGGCCGCCCAGGCGACGTAATCGCGCTGCAACTGGCTCAGCTCGGGCTTCAGCAGATCGATAAGGAACGCCATGTCTGGCGTCGCGATGCGCAGCGTACCGCCCGACTTGAGCACGCGGAAGCATTCGGCCAGCATCGCCTGACCGCCCGGATAGGGCACGTGCTCGATCATATGCTCGGAGAAGATGTAGTCGAAGCTCGCATCGGGCAGCGGGAAGCGCTCGGTCGCGTCGAGGAAGATCGTGCCGTCGCCGCCGGGCTCGAGCGGATACCAGTTGGTGTTGAGCCAGCCGTCGCGCAGGTTTTTGCCTGCGCCGATCTGCAGGCGGCGAACGGGATGGGCGGCGAGATAGTCCTCGACCTGCGAGGCGTCGCGGCCCTTGCGGCTCTGGCGCATCGCGCGCTGCACGATCGGCTCGCGATAGAGGTTGCGGGCGAGGGAATTGAAGCGGCTGGCCATGGCAAGGTCCCCGGATGATTCCTCCCACCTAGCGGCTCAGGGTTAAGCCACGGTTGATCGCGCGGAGTGCGGGCGATAAGCGGGCGGCATGAGCGAACACTCCACTTATCGCATTGCTGGTGCCACCGGCGAATGGGAGGTCGTGATCGGCCTCGAAGTCCACGCGCAGGTCACCTCGAACGCCAAGCTGTTTTCCGGTGCGGCAACCGCGTTCGGTGCCGAGCCGAACACGCAGGTCAGCCTCGTCGATGCGGCGATGCCGGGGATGCTGCCGGTGCCCAACCGCGAGTGCATCCGCCAGGCGGTGCGCACCGGCATGGCGATCGACGCGCAGATCAACCGCTGGTCGCGGTTCGATCGCAAGAATTACTTCTACGCCGATCTGCCGCAGGGCTATCAGATCAGCCAGCTCTATCATCCGCTGGTGGGCGAGGGGACGATCGGGATTTCGCTCGACGAGAAGAGCCCCGAGGCCGACGTCAAGCGGATCGGCGTCGAGCGTATCCATGTCGAGCAGGATGCTGGCAAGCTGATGCACGACCAGCATCCGCGCCTCAGCTATGTCGATCTCAATCGCTCGGGCGTGGCGCTGATGGAGATCGTCTCCAGGCCCGACATGCGCTCGCCCGCCGAGGCAGGGGCGTACCTTACCAAGCTGCGCTCGATTCTGCGCTATGTCGGCAGTTGCGACGGCAACATGGATCAGGGCTCGATGCGCGCCGACGTGAACGTCAGCGTGCGGAAGCCCGGCGAAGAATTCGGCACGCGGACCGAAACCAAGAACGTCAACTCGATCCGCTTCGTCATGCAGGCGATCGAGCACGAGGCGAAGCGCCAGGTCGCGGTGATCGAGGAAGGCGGCAAGATCGTCCAGGAAACCCGGCTGTTCAATCCGGACACCGGCACGACGCGGTCGATGCGCTCCAAGGAGGACGCGCACGATTACCGCTATTTCCCCGATCCCGACCTGCTGCCGCTCGAGCTCGACGACGCATTCCTCGAGGAATGCCGCGCCAGCCTGCCCGAACTGCCTGACGCCAAGCGTGCGCGCTACGAAGGGCAGGGGATTACCGCTTATCAGGCGGGCGTGCTGACCGCCGAAGTCGAGACTGCGCGCTGGTTCGATACATTGCTCGATGCGGGTGCCAAGCCCGTAGCTGCGGCGAACTGGGTATCGTCGGAGCTGTTCGGTGCGCTCAACCGGCTCGGCAAGGACATCACCGAGAGCCCGGTCTCGCCGGCGCAGGCCGCCGAGTTGCTGGCCTTGGTGGGTGACGGCACCCTTTCGGGCACGCTCGCCAAGCAGGTGTTCGAAGTGATGCTCGAAACCGGTGACGGTCCGGCGAAGATCGTCGAGGAGCGTGGCCTCAAGCAGACCAGCGATACCGGCGCGATCGAGGCGGTGATCGCCGACGTGCTGGCGAAGAATCCCGGCCAGCTCGAACAATATCGCGCGGGCAAGGAGGCCTTGTTCGGTTTCTTCGTCGGCCAGACGATGAAGGCAATGGCGGGCAAGGCCAATCCGGCGGTCGTCAACGAACTGTTGAAGAAGGCGCTGGCATAACTCCGTAGCGGAGCGTTTTGCGGCTGGCATTTGCCGCTTGATCCGGATTAAACAGAACAGATCGCGCAGCCGAAAGATCGGCGCGCGGACGTATAGGGATCGCCCGTCAGCCAATGTTCCGGCACCTGTTGTATTTGTTCGAAATCCTGCTTGTCGGCTGCGGCTATCTGTTCGCGGCGCTCTGGTTCGATTTCGATCGTCGCCGCAAACGCCAACGTTACGATGTCCGCAAGCGCGGCTTCGTGACCGACAAGCGCGCGAAAATCATCAGCAGGGCGGTGTGGATTCTGTGCATCGCCACACCCGCGCTGGTGATCGTGTTGCAGATCGTCTTCGGCTTCGGAGACAGCCTCGACCAAGTCTGAGCGTGCTTGATCCGCTTGGCTGATTGCGGGACAATGTGGCGCCACGATGCTGCGAGAACCGCCATGTGCCTGAAGTTGCTCCTGCCGGTCCTGCTATGTGCCGTCGCGCCGGTATCGGCGCAGACCACGCCGCCAAATCCACGCGTCGTGCTGGAGACGAGCGCCGGACGGGTCGTCGTGGAAGTCGAAGCCGCGAAAGCACCGATCACCAGCGCCAATTTCCTGCGTTACGTGGATCAGAAAAGGCTCGACGGGGCGGATTTCTACCGCACCGTCAAGGTCGCCGATCATTTCGGCTTCGTCCAGTTCGGCGCGGACGGCGATCCGAAGCGCATCCTGCCGCCGATCAAGCATGAGCCGACCACGCAGACCGGCCTCCATCACGTCGACGGCACGCTTTCCATGCCGCGGCTGGCGCCAGGCACCGCGCAGGGCGAGTTCACGATCAGCGTCGGCGATCAGTCGCCGTCCTTCGACGCCGACCCGACGAAGCCCGACGACCCGACCCACGTCAATCAGGGCTATGCCGCGTTCGGGCATGTGGTCGAAGGCATGGATGTCGTGGTGAAGATCATGGATGCGCCGGTATCGCCGACCAAGGATCTGCGCGGTGCGTTCAAGGGCGAAGTGCCCGAAGCACCGGTGAAGATCATTTCGGCGCGGCGGGTTCCGGTTCCGCCGTCCTAATCGACCGGCCGGAACGGTTCGCTGTCGGGTCGATTATCGGGGGCGGGCACGTCGATGTCGGGCGCGTTGGGCACGATCTCGGGCGGCGGGTTGTCCGGGTGCGCGGGTTGGCTCGGCTGTGGCGGCGTATCTGGCGGCGGGGTGGTGGCCATCGCTATTCTCCCTCGCACTTGAACGTGCGGAGGGAGTGTCCGGGTCCGTGCCCGATCGCCTTTTTGTCTTTTGCCGGCGTCGCGCGAGCGCTGGCAGTCCGGATATTCGGGCCGGTCCCGATCGGGACCGGCCCGGATGCTCACTGCGCCTTGGCGCCCATCGACTTGCGGGCGTTGTTCGAATATTCCTCGAAGTTCTTCTTGAAGACGGTGGTCAGCTCGTCCATCGCCGCGACCGCGTCTTCGCCTTCCTTTGGCGGGAAGAGCTTGAGCCCGTTTCCACCCCAGGCCTTGTATTCATAATCGATTTTCTGATCGTCGCCGAACTTGCGGAGCATGAACAGCGTACGCAACGAGCGACCGTAGATCGCGGCCTTCTGATAGGCCACGTCGGCGACGATGAGTTCGTTGTAGCAATGCGCCGACGAATCCGAACGGCGGGTCTTGACGCTGTTCATCGTCTTGCGTTCGAGCGGCTGCTCGTGGCGGATGATCGCGGTTCCGGCCGGCAAGTCCAGCATCTTGACGAGGTCCAGCGACTGCAGCGCGTCCAGCTGCGCCGGGCTGTCGAGCGCGCTCGCCATCTGCGCCTTGTTGCTGGCATCCTTGTTGGCGTGGACGGCAGCGTCGATCAGACCGCCACCCAGCAGCCCGGTCGTCATCGAGCTCATCCGCTCCGCAGGCCAGACGTGCAGCTCGCACGGTGCCGCGTCCTGCGCCGCCGCAGGCATCGCGCCGGCAAATGACGCGAGCGCCGCGCCCAATAGTCCCATCGTCGTAAGCTTCATTCGTCTTCCCCCTCTCATGCCGGTCAGGAATGAACCGGCTTTGCATCACGATTGGCCTTCAGCGCCGTGCCGAACGCCGCCAAATCCTGTCGGTAAGCCGCCGCGAGATCATCGAGCGCCGCCGGGCTCGTATCGGGCGGATCTATCGAAAAGAGCTTCAGGTCGGTTTCCACCCATGTGCCGAAACTCGCGACGGGAGCGCCATCGGTGCCGAAATCGCGGAATCGGACGAACGCCTTCAATTTGCGGCCGTGTGCGTACACGCGCGCATACACGATGTCGGAGATCACCAGATCGGCGTAGCAGCGCGCATCCGAATCGGCATATCGGGTCGTCTTGGTGCGGATCGTCCGCGTATCCAGCGGCTGGTCGTGGACGATAATGCTGTAGCCAGACAAGCCGAGTGCATCGGCCAGCGGTGCCGATTTGAGGATCGTGGCCTGATCCGCAGGGGCCATCGGCGCGGGTGCCTCCGCCAGGTTCGCGGACGCGCGCTGGTCCTTCACCGCGTTGCGACGCGCGATCTCGGCATCGATCAATCCGTCGATCAATCCGGCGCTGCGGCGCGGGTCGGGCTCCCTGCCATGCTGGCGGACCTGGCTCAGCCCGGCGGACGGCCACACGTGCAACTCGCAGCCCGATGGCGCGGGTTCCTGCGCGCTCGCGGCCATTGCTCCCACAATGCACAGAAGCGCAGCCCCGCCGATCATCGCCGACCGTCGCACGGCAATCACTTCCTGGCGCTCTTGGCCGGTTTGTTCAGTGCTTCCGCGAACAGCGACAGGTTGTTGCGATACGCCTGCTGCAGGTCGTCGGCCGCCAGCTGCGGCGCATCGCCCGGATTGGCCGGAACATGGGCGAGCGCGGTATGGACCCAGGTACCGAACACTCTTGTCGGCGTCGTAGCAGATCCAAAATCGCGGAAGCGGACCATCGTCTTCAGGAAGCTGCCGCTGAACACGTCCTGCTGGAAGAAGACATCCTCGATAATGAGTTCGGCATAACAAGGCGAGGTCGATTGCGACAGGCGTCCGGTGGCGCCGCGAATATCGCTGCTGCTGAGCGCTTCGGTATGTATCACCAGCTTGTAGTTCGATCGGTCGAGCGCCCGCTCGGGATGAGCATCGGCGAGCAAGACGTGCTGCTGATCGATTGCCAGTGGGGCACCGTCCACCTTCGGGTAGCCGTTCTGCCCCTTGACCGCGCCATCGTTGATGCCGCCGTGGACCCACCCATAATAAACCGAATGCAGACCCTGCGACGGCCAGACGTGCAGTTCGCAGCCCTGCGTGTTGCTCGCGTCGACGCTTTGAGCAGCCAGAGGCGTAGCCCAGAGCGAAAGCGCCGCAAGAGCGCCCGTCATCATTTTATGCTTCCTCCCCCGAGGTTTGTGCGTTGCTATCGGATCGCGCGGTCACTGTAAACGTGCTTCTTGTGGGTGGATTCTGCCGCCATATGAGACGACGATATTCTCCAGCCTTGGCTCCCGGCTTGCCCCCGGCGGCATCGCTGCTATAGACGCCGCCGACCGGCGGTCCTTGCGGGCGTGGCGGAACTGGTAGACGCGCTGGATTTAGGTTCCAGTATCGCAAGATGTGGGGGTTCGAGTCCCTTCGCCCGCACCAGGTTCGCCACTGCGAGCAGGGCCGCAAATCCGTTTCTTTTCGAAGGCTTTGAGCAAGATCATGCAGACTGTCGAGACGTTGAACGAAGGCCTGAAGCGCGCCTACACGCTGACGATCACCGCCAAGGACATCGACAAGCGCGTCGATGCCGAAGTGAAGCGCGTCGCGCCGCAGGTGCGCATGCCCGGTTTCCGTCCCGGCAAGGTGCCCGCCAATCTCGTCCGCAAGATGCATGGCGAGGCGCTGGCCGCCGATGCGCTCAACAATTCGATCCAGGAAGGCGTGCAGAAGCTGATCGCCGACGAGAAGCTGCGCCCGGCGATGCAACCCTCGGTCGAGCTGACCGACGGCTACGAGCCCGGCAAGGATGCCGAGATCAAGATCGAGCTCGAAGTGCTGCCGCAGGTGCCGACACCCTCGATCGAAGGGCTGAAGCTCGAGCGCCTCACCGTCCCGGCCGACGAGGCGGCGGTCGATGCGCAGGTGCAGAAGTTCGCCGAGCAGCAGAAGAGCTGGGACGATGCCAAGGCGACCTACAAGGCGAAGACAGGCGATCTCGTGGTGATGGATTTCGTCGGCAAGACCGCCGACGGCGTCGCATTCGAGGGCGGCACCGGCGAGGACATGTCGGTCGAGATCGGCTCGGGCCGCCTGATCCCCGGCTTCGAAGACCAGATCGTCGGCGTGAAGACCGGCGACGAGAAGCAGATTTCGGTGACCTTTCCGGAGGATTACGGCGCCAAGAATCTGGCCGGTCAGCCCGCGACCTTCGATCTCACGATCAAGGCGGTGAAGACCGCCGGCGAAACCAAGGTGAATGACGAACTCGCCAAGTCGCTCGGGCTCGAAAGCCTCGAGCAGCTGCGCGGCCTGCTCAAGGGGCAGATCGAGCAGGAGCATAACGGGCTCACGCGTACCTATATGAAGCGCAAGCTGCTCGACCAGCTCGCCGCCGGCCACGATTTCCCGGTGCCGCCGTCGATGGTCGAGGCCGAGTTCAGCCAGATCTGGGCGCAGCTCGAGCACGAGGCGACGCACGAGGAAGATCCCGCTGCGGCGCTGAAGGAAATGGAAGCCGAGCGCGATGACTATCGCAACATCGCCGAGCGCCGCGTGCGCCTGGGCCTGCTGCTCTCCGAGATCGGCCAGGCCAACGGCGTCGAGGTCAGCCAGCAGGAGATGAGCCGGCTGATCATGCAGGCGGCGCAGCAATACGGCCCCGAGGATCGCCAGCGCTTCATCCAGTACGTCCAGCAGGAGCCGATGGCCGCCGCGCAGCTGCGCGCGCCGCTCTATGAGGACAAGGTGGTCGATTTCCTGTTCGACAAGGCCGAGATCACCGATCGTGACGTGACGCGCGAGGAACTGGAAGCGGCGATCGAGAGCGACGAGGGCTTCTCGACCGGCACGCACACCCACGATCACGAAAACCACAAGCCGAAGGGCAAGAAGGCCGCTGCCGGGAAGCCTGCCGACGACGAGGCGAAGGCCGAGGAGCCGGTGAAGAAGGCGGCGACCAGGAAGACGCCGTCCAAGGCCGACAAGCCTGCCGAAGCGCCCGCCGAAGAGGCGGTCGCCGCGGAACCGGTGAAAAAGGCCGCCGCCAAGAAGGCCCCGGCGCCGAAGGCCGAAAAGGCCGAGGCCGAGCCGGCCAAGAAGCCCGCCGCCAAGAAGGCTCCGGCGAAGAAGTAGCCCGCTTCGGGCGGCGCGTCGCGATCGACGCGCCGCCCTTGTTCGATCGGGTCAGGCGAATACCTCGCCCAGCGCCGGGCCCCAGTGCTGCATTTGCGCCTTGGCGATGCCCTGAAGCACCAGGATCGCCGCGATTGCCGCGGCGATGTCCGTTGCGCTCTCGAACCAGAGCCACAAGGCGCTGTGCCCTGCCGCGCCGCGTATCCAGGCGATCAGGCCCTTCAGCAGCCAGAGACCCCACCAGGTCGCGACGAGGGTGGTTTGCCCGCCATCCGTCCAGTTGCCCCGGCTGGCGTTCCAGAGCTCACGCATGCCTTCATAGGGTTTGACGAGGCAGGCGAAGGGAACGAAGAACCACCAGATGCGCGAAGCGGGCGAGAATTCGAGATCGTCGATGCCGGCCTCGACCAGATTGCGGCCGGCGACGTATAGCCACCAGCAGAAGACGACCGCGGTCGCGAGTTTGAAGCAGAGCTGGGCCAGGTCGACCGCTCGCGCGGACGGGAAGATATAGAGCTGGAACAGGACCGGCGCGAACGTCGCCAGCGATACGACGCCCACGGTCCACAGCGCATCGATCACGATCATCGCCGTCACGATGCCGGTCAGCAGACCGAGCTTGCTCTTGACCATGTCCACCCCCGTTCGGCGGCAGAATGCCGAAAGATGTGCGCTCGCGTCAAACGACAAAAATGGTCGAATCCACGGCGTTTCGGCCCTATGGCGGCACGATGACGACCCCGCGCATTGCCGTTCTGCTCCCCTGTTACAACGAAGAGGCCGCGATCGCGCAGACCGTCGCCGGCTTTCGCGCGGCTTTGCCCGACGCGCTGATCTACGTCTTCGACAATAACAGCAAGGACAACACCATCGCCGTCGCGCGCGAAGCCGGCGCGATCGTGCGGACCGAGCGCATGCAGGGCAAGGGCAATGTCGTACGCCGCATGTTCGCCGATGTCGATGCCGACATCTACGTGATGGCCGACGGCGACGCGACCTATGACGCGGCATCGGCCCCGGCCCTGGTACAGCGGCTGCTCGACGAGCAACTCGACATGGTGGTCGGCAGCCGCGTGACGCAGGCGGACGCCGCCTATCGACGCGGGCACGTGATGGGCAATCGGCTGCTCACGGGCATGCTCGCGCAGCTCTTCGGGCGCAGCTTCACCGACATTCTGTCCGGCTATCGCATCTTTTCGCGCCGCTTCGTGAAGAGCTTTCCGGTGCTGTCCACCGGGTTCGAGATCGAGACCGAGATCAGCGTCCACGCGCTCGAACTGAAGATGCCGGTGGGGGAGATCGAAACGCCGTATTTCGCGCGGCCCGAGGGATCGGTCTCCAAGCTCAGCACCTATTCGGACGGCTTCCGCATCATCCGCACGATCATGCAGCTCTATCGTATCGAGCGGCCGATATTGTTCTTCGGCGCGATCGGCGTGGCGGTGTTCGTGCTGGCCCTTATCCTCGCCGCGCCGCTGGTGGTGACATATCTGCACACGCATCTCGTGCCGCGCCAGCCGACCGCGATCCTGGCGACCGGGCTGGTGATTCTCGCCGCGCTCAACGGCTTTGCAGGCCTGATCCTCGATACGGTGGTGCGCGGACGGCGCGAAGTCCGGCGGCTCGCCTATCTCGGCCATCGCGCGCCGGGCGTGGAGCGCCGCGCCGGCGAGTGAGCATTTACCTGACGGCAATGCCGATCGGAGAAGGGGACCCTTGAAGTCCTTCGGCCAAGCGCCGATGTTGGCGGCCTAGGGCATAAAAAGAGAGAGCTTCCCCATGCATAATCCGTTCGAGACCGGCGATTTCCAGCGGCACATCACCGATTCGCTGGTGCCGATCGTCATCGAGCAGTCGAACCGCGGCGAGCGTTCGTTCGACATCTTCAGCCGCCTGCTGCGCGAGCGCATCATCTTCGTGACCGGCGGGGTCGAGGACGGCATGGCCTCGCTGATCACCGCGCAGCTGCTCTTCCTCGAGTCCGAGAATCCCAAGAAGGACATCTTCATGTACATCAACTCGCCGGGCGGCGTCGTCACGGCGGGCATGGCGATCCATGACACGATGCAATATATCCGCCCGCGCGTCGGCACGGTGTGCATCGGCCAGGCGGCGTCGATGGGCAGCTTCCTGCTCGCGAGCGGCGAGCCCGGCATGCGCGTGGCGCTCACCAATGCGCGGATCATGATCCACCAGCCTTCGGGCGGTGCGCAGGGCATGGCGAGCGATATCGAGATCCAGGCGCGCGAGATTCTGCGCATCCGGCACCGGATGAACGAATTGTACGCGCAATATACCGGCAAGCCGATCGCCGAGATCGAGACGGCGATGGATCGCGACAAGTTCCTCTCGGCGACCGAGGCGAAGGATTTCGGTCTGATCGACGAGGTGTTCGACAAGCGGCCCGCGCCGACCGAGGATGTCGCGGCGGCGGCGTGATCCCCGATCACGGTTAAACGTGATTTTGGTGATTGTGATGTTGAGTAACCCCGGGTTACATTATCCGGTGATGGAGCGCGCCCTTCCGGCGCGAGAGGTGAGTTAATGACCAAGCTGAGTGGCGGCGATTCGAAGAGCACGCTGTATTGCTCGTTCTGCGGCAAGTCGCAGCACGAGGTGCGCAAGCTGATCGCCGGACCCACCGTGTTCATCTGCGACGAGTGCGTCGAGCTCTGCAACGACATCATCCGCGAGGAAACGAAGTCGGCGCTGGTCAGCAAGAAGGACGGCGGCGTGCCGACGCCGCAGGAAATCTGCGACGTGCTCGACGATTACGTGATCGGGCAGAGCCGCGCCAAGCGCGTGCTCTCGGTCGCGGTGCACAATCACTACAAGCGGCTCAATCATGGCGCCAAGGGCGCCGATGTCGAGCTGAGCAAGTCCAACATCCTGCTCGTCGGCCCGACCGGCTGTGGCAAGACTTTGCTCGCGCAGACGCTGGCGCGCATCCTCGACGTGCCGTTCACGATGGCCGACGCGACCACGCTGACCGAGGCCGGCTATGTCGGCGAGGACGTCGAGAACATCATCCTCAAGCTGCTCCAGGCTTCCGACTACAATGTCGACCGGGCGCAGCGCGGCATCGTCTATATCGACGAGATCGACAAGATCAGCCGCAAGGCCGAGAATCCCTCGATCACCCGCGACGTGTCGGGCGAAGGCGTGCAGCAGGCGCTGCTCAAGCTGATGGAAGGCACCACCGCGAGCGTGCCGCCGCAGGGCGGGCGCAAGCATCCGCAGCAGGAATTCCTGCAGGTAGACACGACCAACATCCTGTTCATCTGCGGCGGCGCCTTTTCGGGCCTGGAGAAGATCATCGG
>Ga0153956_1000946_pt1 | contig 28782 bp, 32 predicted proteins | sample TSFL040MetaG_FD_104704 | JGI IMG/M metagenome (GOLD analysis project Ga0153956, IMG submission 104704) | Attine ant fungus gardens microbial communities from Florida, USA - TSFL040 MetaG | ecosystem: Host-associated > Fungi > Mycelium > Unclassified | place: USA: Florida, Wekiwa Springs... | reverse complement strand
CGAGACCGACAGCCAAAGCGCGCGGCGGCGGCCTTTCAGCCAATTGTCGAGGATGATCGCAGCGACCTGTCGGCCTTTGCCCGCGCCCGTGCCGTCGCCGAGAAACCAGCCACGGCGAAAGCGAACTGCGTCCTCGGCCTCGTCGGGCGCGGCCGACACCATATCCCAATGCGGATCGACCTTCCACGCGCCCGAAAGATGCCCGCTATGCGCCTCGCCGGCATAGATCACGGATTCGAGCTGGGCGTCGGACAGGATGCCGAGCGTCACCAGCTGCGGCGGCAGATGCGGCCGATAGGAAGGCTTGGGCGGGGCGACCGACGCCATCGCCGCCGACTGGACCAGCGGCGTCGGGTGCGGGCACGCGCCCTCGATCCGCAGCGACTGGAGCGCGTAAGGCTCGTAGATGCTGTCGCCGAGCCGATCGGCCGGAGGCGTCCAGTCGATCGTCTCATAGCCAAGCTCCACGGCGTCCGGTTCGGGTGTGTCTGGCGTGGGTGCGACCGTCGCAGTTCGCGCCATAGCGACGACAGGCTCAGATACGCTCGCAACCGGCAACGCGATCGTCGGCGCGGGCGTGGTCGGATGGCGCGGTGGCACATGCTCCTGCACCCAGCCGAGCAAGGCGGCGGGATCGGGCGCCGAACCCATGCTGACCGGCAGCATGGCGGGATCGTCGGCAGGCACCTTGTCGATCACGGTCAATCGGGTGGGAGTGCTGGTGCCGTGCTTTGCATAGACACGGCCGTCGATCGCGGCGGTGAACACCACGCGGGTCCGATCCTGAAGCCGGACGAAGGCGTCGCGCCAGGCCGGGGCATCGGGTGAGCAACTCGCGCCGGTGATCGCGACAAGGCGGCCGCCCGGTTCGAGCCGCGCCAGTGCCGAGGCGATATGACGCAGCGCCGCGTCCTTCATCTTGTGATCGACATGCGCGACCGCCGAGAAGGGCGGGTTCATCAGCACCACGGTCGGGCGGATATGATCGGGCAGGTAATCGTCGATCAATGTCGCATCGTGATGGGCGACCAGCACGCCCGGAAACAGGCGGGCGAGCAGGTCGGCGCGGGTCTCCGCCAGTTCGTTTAGCGTGAGCGGGGCTCCTGCCAGCGCGGCGAAGATCGCGAGCAGCCCGGTTCCGGCCGAGGGTTCGAGGACGCGATCGTCGCGCGTGATCATGGCGGCGACCGACGCGACGAAGGCGAGACCCGGCGGGGTCGAGAATTGCTGAAGCGCCTGCGAAGTTTCGGAACGGCGTGTGTGTGTAGGGGATAAGCTCGCGATCCGTTCGATCATCGCAAGCGTGCTGGTGGGCGTTCGCGCCGTAATCGCCTTGCCGTATTTGCGCAGGAACAGGATCGCGGCGGCTTCACAGGCGTCATAGGCGGATTTCCAGTCCCAGCCGCCTTCGGCATCGCTCGCGCCGAACGCCTGGGTCATCGCCGCGCGCAATTCCGCGGCATCGATCTGGCGACCAGCTTCGAGCGTGGGGAGAAGCCGGGTTGCGGCGGCGAGGATCGCTGAAGCGCGCGCGCCAAAAGAGGACGCGACGGCGGGTGGCGCGGCGCGAAGCGCCGCGTCGGACAGGGTGCTGTTCATTGGAAAGGGTCTCCGGGAGCGCAGGATCAGGCCAGCCCGCCGGTCGCTCTCCCTCTCGATCCGCCGGGTTCAACCCCCCGGTCTCTCCTCTGGCTCTCGCGCGATCAGGCGAAAGGGGCCGCTCTCACGGATCGAAGCGAGGAGCGACCGCGTGTCTCCATCAGGCGCGATTCAGCGCGCGTCGTTCCATTAGAAGCTTCCCCAGCCAATTCGATCCTCGATCGCGGCAGACACCCCAGAAGGTATCGTTCCAGCGATTCCCCTCGATCAGCGTCAGGTCGCCGGTCCTTTCGAGCCGTATCGCGAGATCGGACCCGGCCGCGAACCTCACGACCAGCAGGTTTCGCATAACGTCCAGCTTCAAGGCATCCCATCCAGGTCGCAAAGTTACACGGCGACCCAGCCGCTTCGCGTTGCCAAGAGAACAGGCCAGGAAACGACGACGTTCCAGCGGATCGAGCGACTTCGCGGCCTGGAAGGCATTTTCCAGATAAGGGTACATGACCCCATCAAGCTCGACAGCGGCTGGGCAGAAATTCGATAGAAAGAAATAGGGACCGCGAAATTCAGGAACGTCGGGTTCACCGGGCGAAATACAGTCGGACATCTCATTCCTCCTCATCGACCTAAAGGCGCCGCCGTTCCCCGGCGGCGGAGGCAGGAGGGCGCGGGCGTCGGAGGCCGCCGTCACCGCAAGGGGAACGGGCTTGCCCGTTGCGGTTGACGCGACCGCGCGAGGAAGCCGACACGCCGGAGAGCGGCAGTGCATGAGGGGGATCGGGAAATGATGCCGACAGACGGGCGTCGATCGACGGGCGTTTCAGCGGCTGAACGTGCGGCGAATCATGCGGCGTCGCGCCACCAGCCGATGCGCCCCTCGCTTGTGGCATTGGTTGGCCGTGGCAGCAGATCGCCGTGGTAGGGTGCAGCTTCGGACAGAAGGTGGGTCATTGGACGGATTGCCGGAAGCGCAGGATCAGATCGGCGCTTGGGCTCTCGTCGCCTTGCAGAAAAAATGCCCGCTCCGGCGAACCGAAGCGGGCATCAGGATAGACGGGATCAGATCGTTACCAGGTGTGACGCCGATTAGTCGTCGGGGTAAGGATTGTCGGTGTTATGCCATCGGGCGGGTGCGGGATCGGGCGCGTAATCCGGGCCATAACTGCCCGACCGCACGAAACGGTCATCGCCAGCCTCATCGACGACATAGCCGGTCACCTGTTCGGCAAACTCGGCGTCGAGCACATCGCCCGAGATCGGGACCAGGGTCACGGCGGGATCGCTCCCGTACACAATGTCGTCGGCCGCTCTCATGGCGGCGCGATGATCGTTCGCGTCGACCGCGACCTTGATGCGGATCACGGTATAGACATGGACGAAGTGGCTGGGGTCGCGGCGACGCGATGGGGCCGGGAAGTGGGTCACGGTCATGCCGCCCTCGTCAGCTTGTCGGGAAGCGACTCCTCGCCGACCACTTCCGTCACCATATTGGAGTAGCGGTTACGCTGCATCCATATTTCCGCGGCGGCCATGTCCGGCGCGAGAAATTTGAGTTCGTCGCGCTCGTTCCAGCGATGCAGCACGCGCACCATGCCGGATCGGGGCAATTCGACGATCTCAAAATGCAGCGGGGTGGTGACCAGATAGTGCCGCCGGACCGTCAAGATGACGGCGGTGTTCGAGCCGTAGCTTCCTTCATCGAGCACGAAGCTGGCCAGATAGGCCGCCCCGGACGTCGAGGGCGCGCACTTCTCGACAAGACGGCCGGTGTTGTTGCGGTGCTGCCAGTCGCGCAGCTTCCGATTGAAGCGTGCCGGCGGCTGCGGCGTGCCGTCGAAATAGCGAAGCTGCGTGCCGAGTGGGGCTGCTTCATAGACATCATTGCCGTCGAGAATGATCGCGGGAGCGCCTGCCACGGCGCGCTGGGTGGTTGAATCGGACATTGCCTGTCTTCCGGGAGAGCTGGAAAGGGCGAGCCGCCGACCGCTCTCTCTTCGCCGAGCGGCTCACCCGTTCCTCCGCTCCCCTCTGCCTCTGACCGCCCGCGTCCTCCGGCATGCGCTGGCGTCACCCAGATATTGCGGTCGACTGATCGCGGCGCTGGCTCTCGCGACGTGAATCACGCGGCCTCGCGCCACCAGGCGATGCGCTCCTCGCGCGTGGCGTTGGCGAGTCGCAGGAGTAGATCGCCGTGGCAGGGCAGCGGGGCGCAGAAGCAGACGAGATCATGCCCCTTTAATTCGTCGAGCGCGCGCAGCAGATGATGTTGTGTGCGAAGCCAGCGCTCGTATTTCGCGATGACCGTCGCCCGGTCGCCTTCAAGGCCGATCCTGAATGGATTTCCCCATTTGCTGCCGCGCCCGATATAGATGGCGCCACGATGATTGTCGTTTGCGTGTTTGTTCAGCACCCTGCACATGCTCGCCTCCCGTTCGTGACGCCGCTCTCGGCGGAGGCAGGAGGACGCAGGCGTCCATGGCCGCAGTCACCGCAAGGGGAACGGGCTTGCCCGTTGACGGCGGACGCGCCTGTGTCAGGAAGCCGACAAGCCGGGATGGCGTTGCGCGAGGAGCGCTGGGACATGGCGCTGACAGATGGACACCAGACAGCGAGACTCTGGATGGCGGGCAAAAAAATGGGTGACCCGGACAAGGCCGCCCAATGAAGTCAGATCGTGGGGTGGCGATTTTCGTCGATGACGAAGCCGTGCCGCCCGATCCGATATTCGTCGCTGGGCACGAGAAAGGTGCGCTTCGGCGTATCGCCGTACCTGCCGCCTTCTGTTGCGACGCATTCGACCTGACCGGGATGATCGTCCGACCGTGACGCGGCGATCACCACCCAATCCTTGGCGTGCGTGACCACGAAATGCTCTCGATCGCGCATGAAGGATTCGGCGGGAGCAAGCTTGCGGCCGTGGATGGCTTCCCAGGCATCGGGCATCCAATCGCGCAACGTCCGCTCGGCATGGTCACGTTCATAATCCGTGAACAAGGCAGGGAAGGCGGTCGCGACCTTGGCCCACTGCTCATCCTCCTCATACCAGCCGCCGTCGTTACGCAGCACTGCCGGCATGACCGCCAATTGTTCCTTATCGACATGAAAGCCGCCATGGCTCGGGGTCGAATAGGAGACGATGCCATCGGCATAGCGAACGCTGTGGGCGGGCCGCCCCCACGGTGTTGCGATCCTGCTGTCGATGGTCACGCGCTTGAGGGCCGGTAGCTGGCGTCGGTGCTCGGCGATCGCCTTCACATGGGCGCGAAACATTGCCTCGTCCGCGACCACACCCTCCGCACTGTGGAAATCGGCGTGCGTCCAGTGTGGCAGAGGCTTGCTCAGGCGCCATGCGCTGGCGATCTTGATGCCGCCATCGACCGGCACGGCCAGCCAGGCGAGATCCTCGACACGCGCCGCGAGCAGATTTTCGGTGGTCCGGGCAAAGGGATCGAAGATCGTCATGCCGCCCTCCTGATAACGGGAGGAAGAGCGACGTGGTCAGGATCGCCCACGACCTCCGCACGGATGTTGTGGTAATGATGGATCGCCATCCACCGTTCGGCGTCGGCCATGTCGGCAGCGAGATGTTGCAAATACTCATGTCCGCCGATCGGCGTCAGCAGCCGCACCATGCCGGGCCTGGGCATTTCGGTAATCTCGAAGTCGAGCGGGGAGGTGACCGAAAAGCCGCGATTGACCACCAGGACGATCGTGCCCTGACTACCATAATTGGCGACGTGGAGAACGAAGCTCGCAGAGGACCGATACGTCTGGGCGATACATTCTGGCGATCGTTCGACCAGCCGACCGCCGCCATTGTCATCCTCCCAGGCGCGGACTTTCCGGGTGAAGCGGGCTGGCGGACGCGCTTCACCGTTCGAGAAGCGGATCAGGCTACCAAGCGGGGCGGTGTCGTAGGTTTGTTGAGCACGCATATTTCGGTTCCTTGAAACGCGAAAGCGCGGCGCGACGGCCGGGCTTCAGCGCGATTAGTGGACGGGGGAGCGATCAGGCGTCGCGGTGGCGTGCGATCTCGATGGCGGCACGCGCGGCAACAGCGGCCAAAGCGTCGTGATGCACCGCGAGGTTGGCGGCTTCAGCGGCCTTGCGACAGGCGGTACGGATATCCCCATCGGTGACCTTGGATGCTTCCGTGCTGGAAGGAAGACCGGCGTTGGCCAATGTGTCGATCGCGCTCCGAATATCAGCTTCGGACAGACGAAGCAGGACATGACTACCATGTCCGGGCGCGCAACCCAGTTCGCCATATTCGGCGCGGTCGAGCAGTTCGCATTCCATCTGGGTCGTGGATGCCGACAGGATATGATCGGCGGTCACCACGGTGATGCCGCCCCCAAAGCCGTCTGGTCGCATCTTGCTGCACGTCCAGGCCGCGGTGATAGTCACATGACCGAGATCCGCGCAACGACGAACGATGTCCTGAAAGATCACGGCTTCACCGAGGTCCGACAGATCAAGGTCGATTTCGCCGCTGTCATCCTCAATCGTCGCGATCTGCTTACGGACACAATCGACGATCGGGCTGGATGGCAAGGATTCGTCGCCAAGCAGGTCTTTCAGTTCAACGAGGTCGAGATAGACCGTGTCGGCCGGTCCCTCGCTGGAAAAGAAATAGATGGCATCGCCATCCTGTTCGGAGTCGAACATCTCGCAGAGGAGACGAAGCTCGAGCGGCGTGATCGCTGACGACGGGATGCTCGGTCGAACCACCGTCGGGAAATAATAGTCGGCCATGGAAGGTCTCCGGATACAAAAAGCCCGGCACGCGGCCGGGTTTTGAAGGAAGGAAATATGCGGCGCGCTCATGGGCATCATGGCGGGAGCGCGGGATCACCGACCGGCCCGTCGGTGACGCCCACGATCAACGTCCAGGTGTCGACCACCATGTCGTCAGGCAGAAAGCCGTTCCCCATCAGTCGATGACGGATGGCGTCTTCCGTGTGGGCGGCGGCGAGGACGAACAGGTGGCGATCCTCAAGGGGGTTGCCGCTTTCGTCTTCGAGATCGAACTCAAGCGTTGCCCGAACTTTCATGGTCGCCTCCCTCCACCGGGATGGGTTGGATGCCACAAGCGAAGGGGTCGACATCGCGGTGGATCGGCTGGGCGCGGCCCATCCAGGGCTCGGGCCGGATACAGCGGACCCAATCGGCGAAACCGGGGATAAACCCGAGATCTTCTCGGACGTGTTGTTCGCCAATGAGCCGAACCGGCACGCGCCGCCCGGTCGAGATCGTGATCGCCGGCCCGAAGAACCGTTCGAGCATGAAGATGCCCTCGGCATGGTGACGCAGCGCGCGGTGCCGGAAGTCGGCGGTGATCAGCTTCGACGGCTCGTCGAACCATTGGTGCAGCGGCTGATAATCCTCCGGCACGCCGCCCCATTTGCGTACCGACGACAAGGCGTGATGGTAGCAATGTCCCATATCCGCCTCCTCACCAGCAATATTGGTGGGCTTCGGACGACATAAACCGCTCGTTATAGTCGAGCGTGATCGTCCCGCCGGCCACATCGAACGTGAAGTCGCCATAGGCGCCGTCTGAATTTTCCCAGCCGGCATGCTTGGCGCGTAGCAACTCATAAGCCAGCGCTTCCAGCGCGTCCGTCGCTGAACGCTTGCGCGCCGTCACCTGCTTAGCGCCATAAGGCAGATCGAGTAGTTCGACCTTTCCCTTGGGAAGCTTTCCCTCCTTCTCGCCCTTGTAAGGCTGGATGTCTTCGATCTGGCCGCTGTCGCCCTCACCGTCGAAGGTGACGATGACGCGCGTGATATGGGCCGAAGCGAGGAAGGTGAACAGGCGCTGTTTGTTCTCGGGAACGAGCTTGGCGGCGGCGGCCTCCCATAGTTCGTAGGCGTGCATGACCGCGGCGAGATCGATCGGTGGCGGGGTGGTATTCGTCATGGGTGGTCTCCAGAAACGACGAAACCCGGCGCGATGGCCGGGCTTCTCGGAATGATCGGTGGGCAGGACGTCGGGCGGGGCGTCATTCCCGCAAGCCGCCGCCCGCGATGTCCGCGATCCATTCGGCGGATTCGTCGAAATCGGCGTCGTCGTCCTCAACGAGCCGGGCCAGCGCAGCCGCTCCTGTTCGGCCGTGCTCGCCGAGACGATGGAGGGCGGCGAGTAAGATCGGCGCCAGCTCGTCGGGGGTGGCGTTGGAAATATCGGATACGTTCATGGTCAGCCTCCAGATGAGGAAAGGGAAGATGGCGGGACAGCCGGAACTGCCCCGCCAGTCAGTCAGGCCGCCGCGGCGACCGCGTCGTCGTCATCGCCCGTGCGGACGGTTTCCTCGTCGCCGAGGAACGCGGGCAGCGGTGCGGCCTCATCCTCCTCGCCCGCGAGATTCTCCGGCGAGATGGCGTCGGTGAGGTCCGGCGTGCGCATTGGCTCGGGGAGCCAACCGGCGTCGTCGAGCAGCCGCTCGGCTTCACGGCCCATGTCGGGCTTCTTGAGATGGTCGATCATCTCGGCGAACTTCGAGCCCTTCGCCTCGGCGACATCGGCGAGGATGCGCGGCTTGGTGACCGAGGTGAAATAGCCCGCGACCGTCGGCCGCCAGCCCGCGCCGACCACATCGAGTCCGACCGCCCGCGCGAGCACGTGGCTGTGCGCGATCCGCCGTTCGATGTTGTGCTTCGAGATACGCCCATTGTCGTATTTGGGGACCACCTCCTGTTGGGCATTGACCGAGAGCGACGCGCAATACGCGAACAACGCCGCCTGTTCGGCCGCATCGAACCGGAGCAGCGCGTCCCACAGATCCTTGTCGGAATCGGGCAGCCGGTCGCTCCAGCGCTTGTGGCGTTCGCTGATCGCCTTGGCTGGAACGCTGTCGCGCAGCGCGGTCTGGGAGAAGCCGAACGACACCTTGTTGAGCGAAAGCTGGAGGCAGGATTCGCGCGACGAGGAGTAGAAGGTTTCGAGCACCAGGGCGTGCAGCACCGCCACGAACGCCGTGGTGGGGCTTTGCGCGAAGGCGTCCTGAAGCGCGAGCGTCCGCCACGCCGTCAATTCGGCGACCAGGCGATCGGGCAGGGGCTTCACCACCTCCTCGTCGGCATCGTCTTCCTCGTCCGGCCCGCCGGTGATCGGTACGACATTGGAGACTGCCGGCGTTACGGACACGTCCGTCTCGTCGCCTTCCTCACCGGTATCACCCTCATGCCCATCAGCGTCGGGTTCGTTGGACTTGCCGTCGATCTCCGGTTCGTCCTCGGGCCGGACATAGCCACGCTCGATCACCAGCGAGCCGTCGCGGTCGATCGACACGAACACCCCGGCGATTGCCATATCTTCGGCGGCATAGATCCGCGGCCGGTCGATCAGCCCGGCGATTTCTTCATCGATCGCCGCCACGCGTTTGCGGATATCGTCGGGAACGTCGGATTCGTCTGCCCATTCCTCTTCCAGATCGTCGGCTTCCTTCTGAAGGGTGGCGAGCCGGGCTTCCTCCTCATCGTTCATCGGCTGCGGGGTGCTGTCGATTTCGCGCAGATCGTCGGTGACGCCCCAAGGCAGATCGACCGCGGTCGCGACCCACTTCCAGCCCTCGGCGCCGATCCGTTCGCCCTCGGCCTGAAGTTTCTCATTCACCAGCTTGTCGAGCAGCGCGGGGTCGGTCAGCCAGCCGCCATCGTCGGGCTCGAACAGATCGCGCATCGCTGCGCGGCCGCCGGCGGCGACATAGGCGTCGACCCCGACGAACCGCACCCTCTTGTTGGCGACGCGCACCGTGTCCTCGGTGAGCTTGCTGCGGATCAGTTCGGCCGATTTGTTGAAGCTGTGGGTGATGAGTTCCCAGACCTGCTCCTGCCGCGCATGATCGTCGGACACCGAGAAGGCCATGAGCTGCTGGAGCGTCATGCCTTCTTCGGCATAGATATCATGCAATTTGGGCGACACCGACGCGAGTTTGAGCCGCTGTGCGACCACCGTCGGGGTGGTCATGAAATGCGCGGCGACCGAGTCGATGTCCTGCCCCTCATCGACCATCGATTTCATCGAGCGAAACTGGTCGAGCGGGTGGAGCTGCTCGCGATAGGTGTTCTCGGCGAAACTGTCCTCTTCGGCCGAGACGGCGTCGTTGGCGGCTTTGACGACGCACGGCACCGGCGCATTCTTTGCCAACCTTTTCTGCTTCACGAGCAGTTCGAGCGCGCGATAACGCCGCCCGCCCGCCGGGATTTCGAACATGCCGGTTTCCTGACCGTCGGCGTCGAGAATGGGCCGGACGTTGAGGCTCTGGAGCAGGGTACGGCGAACGATGTCATTCGCGAGTTCGCCGATCGAAACACCGGCTCTGACCTTGCGGACGTTCGATTGCGACAGCACCAGCCGGTCGAAGGGTATGTCGCGCGAGCCGCTAAGGACGATCTTCTGAGGCGCTTTGGCCATGGGACTTCTCCATGACGGGCGGCCGCGAGACTCTCTCTCGACCCCTAACCCGTCACAAGGCCAAAGCCTCCCTTTCCCTCTGGCGGGCCGCCCCCTGGCGGCCCGCGCGGCGCAGCACGGTTCGTCGCATTCGGACATCAGTCCCGAATAGAGATGTTGCCATTTTGTTCCTTTCCGATCTCATATACGCCATGGACCGAATCGAACGACAGCAGCTCTCGGATATCCTCCTCGCAGCGCCTGGATGGGCGCGGGTCGGCTTGACCATGCCGGACGTGCGAATGCGCGAGCGCGCGGCGGACACTCTGGCGGCAACAATCATCGAAAAGCTGGAGGGACGGCCCGCGCCCGATGTCAACCAACTCGGGCTACCGTTCTGACGGCGCAACCGGCGATTTGGCGTGTGACATCAAATGGTCTCGGCAAAAGCGGCACGGAATGCCGCCGCACGCTACGCCAGATCGCGCCATCCTTTGCCACGATGCGGTCCAAGCCGATTACGCAGCGATTATGCAGTTCCCAAAGATGGTTGCGTAATCCGCATAATCGCTTGTCCCTGATGGATAAGCTATTGATTTCGTTGGAGATTTTGGTGGACGCACTAGGGCTCGAACCTAGGACCCGCTGATTAAGAGTCAGCTGCTCTACCAACTGAGCTATGCGTCCATGCCGGGAAAGGCGGTCCCCGATCGGGGAGGGAGGCCGTTAGCATCGTGGCGGCGCTTTGCAAACACTTTTTGCGTAGGGATTCGCTACCAGGTCGTTTGCTGGCGGCTCTGGCGGTCGATCGACATCAGGATGCCGATGCACAGCAGCACGGTCATCTGCGCCGATCCGCCGAAGCTGATCAGCGGCAACGGCACGCCGACCACCGGCGCCAGGCCCATCACCATCGCCATGTTGATCGACACGTAGAAGAAGATCGTCGTCGCGAGGCCCGCCGCGGTCAGCCGGGCGAAGCGCCCCTGCGCGCGCATCGCGACGTTCATCGCCCACCAGATGATCGTGAACCACGCCATGATCAGCAGTACGCCGCCGACCAGGCCCCATTCCTCCATCATCGTCGCCAGCGCGAAATCGGTCTGGCCCTCGGGCAGATAGTCCAGATGGCTCTGCGTCCCGTTGAGGAACCCCTTGCCCCAGATGCCGCCGGAGCCGATCGCGATCTTCGATTGCGTGATGTGATAGCCGATGCCGAGCGGATCCTTTTCGGGATCGAGGAAGATCGCGATACGGTTCCGCTGATAGTCGTGCAGCACGTAGTTGTAGGCGACCAGTCCCGCGACGGGCGCGGCGAGCCCGGCAATGATGAACAGCCGCAGGGGGATGCCCGCCAGGAACATCACGGTGATCCCGCCCGCCGTGATCATCAAGGCGGTGCCGAGATCGGGCTGCAGCATCACCAGTCCGGCGGGCAATCCGATCAACAGCAAGGCGGGCCAGATCGCGCCGAACTTGCGCACTTCGCTGGGCGGCAGCAGGTCGTAGAAGCGTGCGCAGGCGAGCACGATGAACGGCTTCATCAGTTCGGACGGCTGGAGACGGATGAAGCCGAGATCGAGCCAGCGCTGGCCGCCGCCGGCGACCTTGCCCAGGATTTCCACGCCGACCAGCATGACCAAGGTGACGGTGTAAGCGGGCAGGCTGATCATCCCCCACACTTCCTGCCGGACCCGCGACAGCAGGATCGCGCCGGTCAGGAAAACGAAGAACTTCGTGCCCTGCGACAGCGCCCAGGGGCGGATGTTGCCGCCCGCCGCCGAATAGAGGACGAGCAGGTCGAAACAGCCGATCGCGAGGATCAGCAGGATGATCTTCCACGGCAATTGCGCGAGCGGCTCCGGAACGAAGCCCAAGGCGGCGGACGAACCCTGTCTCACTGTTCGGGCGAGCCTTGTTCGGCCGGCAGCGCGGTGTTGGCGATCGCGGCGGCGGAGGAATTGGCGGCGTCGGTGGCGGCCTCGACCGCCGGGGCGTCGGTTGGCGCGGTGGCGTCGGTTTCGGTCTGCACCGCCTGGATCGCCGAAAGCTGGCTCTTATAGGCTGCGGTTTCGGCCGCGGCGCGCGTCGCGATGTCGCCGCCCCAGGTCGGTTCGACTTCGGCGAGCGACGCCAGCGCCTTATCGCGGTCCAGCAGGTAGGTGATGATGTCGCGGCCGATGCCCGGCGAGTCGAGATTGGTCACCGTGTGGCCGCCATGTTCGAGGACGATGGCGGCGGCGTATTTCGGGTTCTCGACCGGGCCGAAACAGATCAACAATGCGTGGTCGCGCAGCTTGAAGGGCAGGGAAGCGTTGCTCAGCACGCCGCTGCCGCGTTCGGCCATGGTGATGCGGCGGACCTGCGCGGTGCCGGTCTTGGCGGCGAGCGAGGCGCCGGGGATGTTGAGCCGCGCGCGGCCGCCGGTGCCGCCCTGGTTGACCACGGCGTACATCGCGTCGCGGATGAGCGCGAGGTGATCGGGATCGATCGGCAGCGGGTTGGCCGGGGTTGCGGGACCGTTCATCAGCAGGCGCGGGGTGAGCGAGCGGCCCGACGCGATCCGTCCCGCCATCACCGCGAGCTGGAGCGGGTTGGCCAGCACGTAACCCTGGCCGATCGACGCGTTGAGCGAGTCGGGAACGGTCCAGGCCTCCTTGTATTTCCGCAGCTTCCACGCGCTGTCGGGGACGGTGCCGTAGCGCTGGGTGGAAAAGGGAATGTCGAACTTCTGCCCCAGGCCCAGCGCCCGTGCGGTGGGGGCGACATGATCGTACCCCAGCCGCCGCACCATCTCGTAGAAATAGATGTCGCAACTCGCCATGATGGCGCGCTTGAGGTTGAGCGCGCCGTGCCCCCGGCGCGAGTGGCAGTGGAAGATGCCGGTGCCGACCCGCAGCGCGCCGGTGCAGACCACCGTTTCCTGGGGGCTGACGCCGTTGGTCAGCAGCGCGAGGCCGTTCATCGGCTTCACCGTCGATCCCGGCGGATACAGGCCCTGCAGGATCTTGTTCATCAGCGGGACGTGGTCGTTTTCCGACAGCATCTTCCATTCGAGATGGCTGATCCCGTCCGAAAAGCTGTTCGGGTCGTAGGCGGGCATCGACACGAAGGCGAGGACGTCGCCGTTGGTCACGTCGAGCACCACCGCCGAACCCGAATTGGTGCCGAGCCGGCGCGCGGCATATTCCTGCAGGCCCGCGTCGATCGTCAGCCGCTGGACCTGGCCGGGAACGTCGCGGCGCGTTTCGAGTTCGCGGACGAGCTTGCCGTGCGCGGTGACCTCGACCCGCTTGGCGCCGGGCTGGCCGCGCAGCTTGTCCTCCAGCGCGCGTTCGAGCCCGTCCTTGCCGATCTTGAAGCCGGGCGTGATCAGCAACGGGTCCTTGGTCTTCTGATATTGTTCGGCCGAGGCGGCGCCGACATAGCCGGTCAGATGCGCGACCGCCTGGGCCGCCGGATAGTTGCGCGAATAGCCGGCGGTCGGCGCCACGCCCGGCAGCTCGGGCAGGCGCACCTGCACCGCGGCGAACACGTCCGGGGTCAAATTCTCCGCGACCTGCACCGGCTGGAACCCGGCGGCGCGCTTGATGTCGTTTTCGATCCGGCTGATCTGTTCGGGCGGCAGGCCGAGCAATTGCCGAAGCAGGTCGAGCACGCGCGGCTGTTCGTCCGGCGGCAAGCGGTCCTTGATGATGTCGACGCGGAAGTCGGTGCGATTGTTGGCGATGGCGTGGCCGTAGCGATCGACGATCCATCCGCGCCGAGGCGGAATCATCGTCAGGTTGACGCGATTGCTTTCGGACAGCAGCTTGTAATGCTCGTTCTCCGCAACCGCGAGCCAGCCCATCCGCCCCGCCAGCGCCAGCGCGACCGCGCCCTGGATGCCGCCGACCATCATCGCGCGGCGCGAAAAGCTGTAGCTCTGCGCCGCCTCGGTGGTCGGGCGCGGCGGGCGGCTCATGCGGGGCCCCGCTTGGTGTCGAGCCAGGCGACGATCCTGGCGACGAAAGGATAAAGCAGCATTGCGGCGACCACCTGAAACAGCAACACGGTATCGACATGCGCCGCAAGCGGGGTCGCGATCAAGCGTCCGCCGAACAGGCAGAAGGCGATCGCGCCCGACGCCAGCACCCAATCCTGCCAGAAATCGCGCGACATCAACCGCCGGTCGAGCAGGTCGACGATCAGGAAGGCCAATGTCCACAACAGCATCGCGCTGCCGAGCGGCTGTCCGCTGACCAGATCGTCGAACAATCCGAACGGCAAGGGACTCCATATCCGCATCCATTCGGGACGCAGCAATCGCCACGCCAGCAACGTCATCAGGCCGAGCGGCGGCAACACCGGAAAGGTGGCGATCAACGGCAGGATGGTGATCAGCGATCCCGCGATCACCGAGGCGACGGGGATCAGCCAGATGGCGGTAGGCGACGGCTCGGGCGCGAAGGCGCCGCCTTGTGGTCTCACGGCTGCTTCTCGACGGCGGCCGGGGGCAAAGCGGTCATGAAGGTGCGCAGGATCGTCGCGTAATCGAACGCATCGGGCGATTCGAACGGCTTGGCGAGCACGCCGTCGCGATTGCGGCTGAAGACCTTGGCTACGGGCACATTGGGCGGGAAGATGCCGCCCGATCCCGACGTGACCAGGACGTCGCCCGGCCCATAGTCGGCATTGCCCAAAGCGATCGGCTTGACGTCGAGCAAGCCGTCGCCGCGGCCCGTCGCGAAGCCCGGCGCACCGTCCTTCGTGCGGCGCACCGGAACGATGCTTTCGGGATCGATCAGCAACAGCACGCGCGCGGTGTCGGGGCCGGCTTCGAGGATGCGGCCAACCAGTCCGTCGGGTCCGCGCACCGGCATGCCGGCATGGATGCCCTGGACCAGCCCGGCATAGATCAGGCCGTAGCGCCGCGTGCTGGTCGCCGACGAACTGATGATGCGTGCGGTCGCAACCGTTTCGGTGCCGGGCTCGCGCGCGGCCAGCAGCTTCTTGAGCCGGATATTCTCGAACGCGATCGCGCGGGCGCGGAGCAATTGGCGGCGATCATTCGCGATCTGATCCTTCAGCCGCGCGTTTTCGCCGCGCACGCCGAAGAAGCTGCCGATCGCCGAGGGGATGGAGGCGATCCCGCTCCACACCGACCCCGCCGCCCAGCTGACCGGGGCGGTGACTTCGGCGGTGCCCGCCCGCAAGGCGGAGAAAGCCGGCGGGTTGAGCGTCGACAGCGCCAGCAGGACAGCACCCACCAACGCGCCCGCGATCGCGATCACGTAACCGATGAACAGACTATATTGCGCCCGCCGTGAGAAACCCGGGCGCCGGTTGCGTGGCGGCGCCATCCAACTCCCTCACATCAAAGGCCGCGATACGGACCCTTAGCGGAAAATCAGGCGGTATGCAGCACGCCGCGGAACATCGGATCCTCGAGCGCTCGCCCGGTGCCGAGCGCGACGCAGGTCAGCGGATCCTCGGCGATCGTGACGGGCAGCCCGGTCTCGTCGCGCAGCACCTCGTCGATGCCGTGCAGCAGCGCGCCGCCACCGGTCAGAACGATGCCCTGGTCGACGATGTCGGCCGCGAGTTCCGGGGCGGTGTTCTCCAGCGCGATGCGCACGCCCTCGACGATCGTGCCGACCGGTTCGGACAGCGCCTCGGCGATCTGGCCCTGGTTGATCTGGATTTCCTTGGGCACGCCGTTGACCAGGTCGCGGCCCTTGATGTGGATCGTCAGCCCGATGCCGTCGGCGGGCGGCTTGGCGGTGCCGACTTCCTGCTTGATCCGTTCGGCGGTGGCTTCGCCGATCAGCAGGTTGTGGTTGCGGCGGACGTAGGAGACGATCGCCTCGTCCATCTTGTCGCCGCCGACGCGGACCGAGGTGGTGTAGGCGAGGCCGCGCAGCGACAGCACCGCGACTTCGGTCGTGCCGCCGCCGATATCGACCACCATGCTGCCGATCGGCTCGGTCACCGGCATGTCGGCGCCGATCGCGGCGGCCATCGGCTCCTCGATCAGCCACACCTGCGACGCGCCGGCATTCTGCGCGGCGTCGCGGATCGCGCGGCGCTCGACGCTGGTCGAGCCCGACGGCACGCAGATCACGATCTGCGGCCAGCGCATGAAGCGCTTCTGCCCGCCATGCACCTTGTGGATGAAGTGCTTGATCATCTGTTCGGCGACGTCGATGTCGGCGATGACGCCGTCGCGAAGCGGGCGGATCGCCTGGATGCTGTCGGGGGTCTTGCCCATCATCAGCTTGGCGTCGTCGCCGACCGCCTTGACCTTCTTTTGTCCGTTGATCGTCTCGACCGCGACCACCGACGGCTCGTTGAGGACGACGCCGCGCCCGCGCAGATAGACGACGGTATTGGCCGTCCCAAGATCGATCGCCATGTCGTGCGACATGAGCTTGAACAAACGCCCGAAGACCATAGAGAAAACACCGCCCGAAAAGGTGCGCGATCGACGCGCGCTTCGATTATTCTATTCCCCCGCCGCCAAAGCCGATTTCCGGGCTCCGGTGGGTCGGCATTAACGGTCGCGGGAGCGGGTCGCTTGGGCTAGAGTCACAACCATGTCAATACGGCGCCTCCCCGAACATTTGGTCAATCGTATCGCTGCCGGTGAAGTGGTGGAAAGACCCGCCAGCGCGTTGAAGGAGCTGGTCGAAAACGCGGTCGACGCGGGCGCGACGCGGATCGCGGTACGGCTGGCGAGCGGCGGTATCGACCTGATCGAGGTGATCGACGACGGATGCGGCATGACGCCCGCCGACATGGCGCTGGCGCTTGAGCGCCATGCCACCTCGAAGCTGCCCGACGAGGATATCGACCAGGTCACCACCCTGGGCTTCCGGGGCGAGGCCCTGCCGTCGATCGCGAGCGTGGCGCGGCTGACGCTGGAGAGCCGGGTGCGGGGGGCTGACGGCTGGCGGCGGGTGGTCGATAACGGTGCCCTGATCGAGGAGGGACCGGCCGCGCTGCCGCCGGGGACACGCGTGCTGGTCGAGGGATTGTTCGGCAAGGTGCCGGCGCGGCGCAAGTTCCTGCGCACGCCGCGCGCCGAATATGGCGCGAGCCTCGACATCGTCCGCCGGCTGGCGATGGCGCGGCCCGATATCGCCTTTTCGGTCGAGCATGACGGCCGGCGCGCGCTCGCGACCAACGGGCCGGAGGGTCGCCCGGCGCGCGTCGCCGCGCTGACCGACCGCGCGCTCGCCGAGAACAGCGTCGGCGTCGACCTGGAGCGCGAAGGCGTGCGGCTGGGCGGGGTGGCCGGGTTGCCGACGTTCAATCGCGGCGTCGCCGATCACCAATATCTGTTCGTCAACGGCCGTCCCGTGAAGGACCGCCTGCTGATGGGCGCGATCCGCGGCGCCTATGCCGAGATGATCGCGCGCGACCGGCATCCCGTCGTCGCCCTGTTCCTCGACCTTCCCGCAACCCAAGTCGACGTCAACGTCCATCCGGCCAAGACCGAGGTTCGTTTCCGCGAGCCGCAGATGATCCGCGGGCTGATCGTCAGCGGGTTGCGGCGCGCGCTGGATGAGGCGGGCCATCGCAGTTTCCAGCGGCCGAACGAAGCGGCGCTGGCGGCGTGGCAACCTGGTTTGAGCCCCTCCCCTTCAGGGGAGGGGTTGGGGTGGGGCGGTGCGGATGAGCGCGGTCTCTTCGAGAAATCCCCCACCCCCTACCCCTCCCCTGAAGGGGAGGGGCTGAAAGTACGTGACCGTCGCCCGACCTTCTTTTCTCCACCGCCCTTGGCACGCGCCGAACCGGCCTACGCCCCGCCGCCCGACACCGTCGCGCATCCGCTCGGCGTCGCGCGCGGGCAGGTCGCCAGGACCTATATCGTCGCCGAGGCCGAGGACGGGCTGGTGCTGGTCGACCAGCATGCCGCGCATGAACGGCTGGTGCTGGAACGGATGCGCGCGGCGCTGGCCGGGGGCAGGGTGGCGAGCCAGGCGCTGCTGATCGCCGAGGTGATCGAACTCGATGAGCCCGCTTGCGACCGGCTCGAAGCGCGGCTCGGCGAACTCGCCGAATTCGGCCTCGACCTCGAACGGTTCGGCCCGCGCGCGATGCTGGTGCGCGGCGTGCCGGCGATGCTGGGGCAGGGCGACGTCACCGGCCTGGTCACCGACCTCGCCGACGAACTCGCCGCGTTCGACGAAGCGCTCAGCCTCAAGGAACGGCTCGACCATGTCGCCGCGACGATGGCGTGCCACGGCTCGGTCCGCGCCGGCCGTATCCTGTCGGTCGCCGAAATGAATGCGCTGCTCCGCGAGATGGAGATCACGCCCCATTCCGGCCAGTGCAATCACGGCCGCCCGACCTGGGTGAAGCTGGTGCATGGCGACATCGAGAAATTGTTCGGGCGGAAATAGCGACTCGACCCGTCATGCCAGCGAAAGCTGGCATCTCGCGCCGCATTTCTCCTTGCGGGAGACCCCAGCTTTCGCTGGGGTGACGGTGGAGCGGTAAGCTATTCGACTATAAAGAGGGAAAGGAACCGGAGGCTTCTTGAAGATCGAAAACAGACATTTCGTCATTGCGGCGGCGGCCGTGAGCGTCGTGTTGCTGGTGGTGGCGACCATTGGCGGCAAGGATTCGCGGGCGGAAGTCTTCGTCTCGTCGGTGGGCGCGCTGGGACAGGTGTGGATCGCGCTGATGCTCTGGCACCTGACGCGCCAGCAATTCGAGCATTCGAAGGCGTCGAGCGAGCGGGAGGCGCGCATCTCCAGCTATGAATTGCGCGCCGAACTGCTGGCCGATTGGGAAAAATATTCGCTGCAGATCGGCTATACCGTGATCAACGAGGATAATGTGCGCGAACTCCGCCGCCTGCGCCATCGGATCGAGCGGTTGTTCGGCAAGGCCGAGAAGGAAATCGCCACGGCCGCATGCGACGCCGCCTCCGCCGCCGTCCGGCGCGCGCGCCTTGTCGAAGCGCCGGGAAAGCTGAACGAGGACGCCGAATATCGCGGGCATATCGACCGCTTCAAGGAGAGAAGGCACGCCGTCTGGGCGGCGCTGAAGGACAAGACCGCGATCGATGCCTAGGGCTTTCAGGCCGATACGTCATTCCGGTGAATTACGATTCACGCGAAGGCGCGAAGACGCGGAGAAGAGAAAGAAGAAAGATTGCTTCGCGCAGAGAATGCGGCGCGCGTGAGCGCAAGACAAATTCGTTAGCTCTCCCGTCATGGTGAAGGGCTGCTGGCGCAGCCGGGCGAGACACCTCCGCGCCTCCGCGTGAATCAAACCTTTCTTCTTCTTCTTCTTCTTCTTCGTGCCTTCGCGTCTTTGCGCGAGTCGGAACAAAGTCCGCCGGACGGAGTGCCGATCGCGCGCGAACGGCATGAGGGTTGCCATCGCGAAACGATCCTTTTCCAGATCGCGCTCTGGAATGGCGCGGCGGCGTTCCCATCTGGACGAGCGAACAAGGTTTCCGTTCAGGTCCATGCCGATGAACAAGATCATGCCGTTCGTGTTCGCCCTCATTCCGTTGGCGGTGGTGGCGAGCGCGTATATCGCGAACCCTTGATTCCCCCTCCCTGACAAGGGATCGCGACAAAAGGAAAGGGCCGCCCGGATCACCCGGACGGCCCTTTCTCTTTTTCCCTCGCGAAGGCGGGAAGGCTCAGCCTTCCGACGCTTCCTCGGCGACGATCTTGACCTCGGCGGTCGCGCCCGGCTCGGCGTTCGGGTCGAACTCCTCGGTGAAGCCGGCTTCGTCCTTCTCGAACATCGCCGCCATGACGTCGACGCCCGACGCCTGCATCTCGGCCTCTTCGGGCGAGCGCGCGACGTTGACCTTGACCGGCACCGCGACTTCCGGATGCAGTTGCACCTTCACCTCGTACACGCCGATCGCCTTGATCGGCTTGGCGAGCACGACCTGGCTCTTGCCGACCTTGTGGCCGGCGGCCTCCAGCGCTTCGACCAGGTCGCGCACCGCGACCGAGCCGTAAAGCTGGCCAGTGTTCGACGCCTGGCGGATCAGCGTCACCGACGCGTCGTCATAGCTCTTCGCATCCTTCTCGGCATCCGCGCGGCGCGACGCATTGTCGGCCTCGATCTTCGCGCGATTGGCTTCGAAGACCTTGCGGTTCGCTTCGTTGGCGCGCAGCGCCTTCTTGTTGGGCAGAAGGAAGTTGCGGGCGAACCCGTCCTTGACCTTCACGACATCGCCGATGGCGCCGAGCTTCTCGACGCGTTCCAGCAGAATAACGTCCATCGTGTCTGCTCCTTACTTCACGAGGTAGGGCAGCAGGCCCAGGTGACGCGCGCGCTTGATCGCCTGGGCGAGTTCGCGCTGCTTCTTCGCGCTCACCGAAGTGATGCGCGAGGGGACGATCTTGCCACGCTCCGAGACGAAGCCCTGGAGCAAGCGGACGTCCTTGTAATCGATCCGGGGCGCATCCTTCGCGGAGAAGGGGCAGCTCTTGCGGCGGCGGAAAAAGGGTCGTGCCATGTCTATCTATCCTTATTCGCCGTCGAAGCCGCCGCGGGGGCCGCGGTCACCACGCTCGCCGCGGTCGCGGCTGCGCTCACGGTCGCGCTCGCCCTTGCGCATCATGACGCTGGGGCCGTTCTCGTGCGCGTCGACCTTGACTGTCATGTAGCGGATCACGTCCTCGTTGATCTGCGTCTGGCGCTCCAGCTCGGCGACGACGGCGCCCGGCGCGTCGATTTCGAGCATCACGTAATGCGCCTTGCGGTTCTTGGCGATGCGGTAGGCCAGCGAACGGAGACCCCAGGTCTCGGTCTTCACGACCTTGCCGTTATTATCCTCGATGATCTTGGTGGCGGCTTCCGCCAGGGCGTCCACTTGCGCCTGTGCCAGATCCTGGCGCGCAAGGAACACGTGCTCGTAAAGAGCCATGCGTCTTTCTCACTGTTGGCCGATCGCTGACGCCGCACCATGCGGACGCCCCTCCGGCTATCGTCTTTCCGTATGTTCGGAAGCGCGGGCCATTGGCGGAAAACGCACGCGAAAGCAACCCCTAGGGTCTGAACTCGATTGGAACGCGGTCGTGACGGAGCCGATTTTGGTGCTGGGCAAGAAGCGAGGAGGGAGCGATGCCCTGTGCATCGTGACCGACGAGCGACGCCGCCCAGCGCCAAAATCGGCCCGCCGCTGCGCGGTCACCCGGAGAAGCCCGCTGGACTACGTCACTTGCTGGCGCGTAGCTATAAGCTACGCGATGGCGCTGCGTTCCTTGCCAGCGGGCTTCTCCGGGCGATCACGATCCGCGTTCCAATCGAGTTCAGACCCTAGAGGATCGGCAGCGCCGTCAGGCTCGCTTCGGCGCCGCATTTCTCGGGTTTCGGCGTCGCGGGATCGGCGCGGAGGGCGGCGAGTTCGGCGCGCGCGGCGGCGAGGTCGGCCTGGAATTCGGGCTGGCCCAGCTCGGCGGCATAGGTGCCCGAGGCGGTGATCCGCCCGGCCTCGATCGCGCTGTAATTATGCACCCCGCACACCACGCGGCTTTCGCCATAGGCGCGTCCCCGCGTCAGGATCGCGGTGGCGCGGTCGGGCGCGAGGTTCGCGAGGATCAGCGCCCAGGTCCAGCCCCAGGTGGTGTGGCCCGAGGGATAGTCGTAGCTGCCCTTGAGCTGGTCGGGCGGCTGGCACGTCTTGCCCTGGTCGATCTGGAAGGGGCGGAGGCGTTTGAAATAGTCCTTGGCGGCCTGCGATTGCGCGTTCGCCGTGGCGCCCGCCATCGTGATCAGCTTGACGAACCTGGGCGCCTTGTTGGGATCGAGCTTGATCCCCAGCGAGCAGCTGAACGCATCGGCCATCGCGTTGACGCCGAGCGCGACGTCGCGCGTCGCGAGGTCGCCGCGCGGGGTGCCGAGCCAGTGGCGGGTATCCCTGAACACGCGGCGATCGTTTTCGTAGCGCGCATCGCCCCTGACCGGGGCGGGCGGCAGGATCCGGATCATGTCGAGGCTGCCGCCTGGAAGGTAGGTGCCCATCTGCTGGCCCATGACCAACGCGGGAACGGCCACCGCCGCCACCGCCACGGCCGCCGCGATGAAAACCGGTCTCGCCATCGAACCCACTCCTTCGTTGCGGCGCGGTTTGTGGCAGCAATCGCCGGACACGAAAAGAGCGGCGGGCCGAAACCCACCGCTCCTTCCTGTAACCGGGCGCGACGCTTAGTTGAACGCGCCGGCCAGCACCGCGCCGATCAGGCCGCCGGCGACCGCGACCAGCACCGCATCGTTGCCCGACCGCACCCAGTGATAGCCACGCGGCGGAGCGTAGAGGCGGCGGCCGCGATACTGCTGCCAGTTCGGGATTTCGCGATAGTTCTGCGCATAGCGGCGGTCGAAACGCTGCCCCTTGCTCCAGCGGCGGTAGTTGTTGGCGGCGGGACCGCCGCGACCGCGATCATTGTCGTAGCGATGATCCCGCTGGTTGCGCTGCGGCGCGGCCGAAGCGGGCGTGATCGCAAGCGGGCTTGCAACGATCGTGGTGGCCAGCAGGCCGAGAATGAGCTTTTTCATGGTTACCTCCATCTGTGTTCGCGCCGATCACCGGCGACAGGGGCAAAGTCGATCCGACCTGTCGCCGAGATTTCACGGGGCCGGCTCCATTTGGTCGCGATTTGTCGCAAAACGATGTCAGAACTGAATACCGGTTCAGAAAAGTGGCTGATTTCCGCCATTTCTTCCCGATCCGGTCCTGTCGCCTCGGCCATTCGGCGGAGCGTGAATACGGACGAACTTGCGCCCGCGCGCGCACGTTCCTACTGCCGTCGCTCGATGAGGAGAGGTTCATGCGCGCGTTCATTTTTCCGGGGCAGGGCAGTCAGGCGGTCGGCATGGGCAAGGCGCTGGCCGACGCCAGTCCGGTCGCCCGCGCGGTGTTCGAGGAAGTCGATGAGGCGCTTGGCCAGCATCTGTCGCGGCTGATGTTCGAGGGGCCGGCGGAAGAACTCACGCTCACCGCCAACGCGCAGCCCGCGATCATGGCGAACGCGATCGCGACGCTGCGCGTGCTGGAGAAGGAAGGCGGCGTGCTGCTCGCCGACAAGGCGGATTACGTCGCGGGGCACTCGCTCGGCGAATATACGGCCTTGTGCGCGGCCGGGGCGCTCGACCTCGCGACCACCGCGCTGCTGCTGCGCCATCGCGGCGAAGCGATGCAGGCGGCGGTGCCGGTCGGGCAGGGTGGCATGGCGGCGTTGCTCGGCGCCGACCTGGCGACCGCGCAGAAGATCGCCGACGCTGCGGCGCAGGGCGAGGTCTGTACCGTCGCCAACGACAACGATCCCTCGCAAGTCGTGATTTCGGGGGCGAAGGCGGCGATCGACCGCGCGATCGGGATCGCCAAGGATCACGGCGCCAAGCGCGCGATCGCGCTGCCGGTGTCGGCGCCGTTCCACTGTCCGATGATGCAGCCCGCCGCCGATGCGATGGACAAGGCATTGGGCGAGGCGCGGATCGACGCGCCGCTCGTCCCCGTCTTCGCCAACGTGACGGCGCAGCCGGTCAGCGATGTCGACACGATCCGCAGGCTGCTGGTCGAGCAGGTCACCGGGATGGTCCGCTGGCGCGAATCGGTGCTCAACATGGCCGACACCGGCGTCGAGCGCTTCGTCGAATTCGGCGGCAAGGTCCTCGCCCCGATGGTCAAGCGCATCGCGCCCGACGTCGACGCGGTCAGCGTGATCTCGATGGACGACATCGAAGGTTTGGCGAAGTCTTTTTGATTTTTTCACGCGAAGGCGCGAAGAGCGCGAAGATGCAGGACATCGAGGCGACAGCTGCGGACATCATCGATGTGTCGGTGAATCTGCATAAGGGACTCGGCCCGGGTCTCCTCGAAAGCGTCTATGAATCCATTCTCGCGGCCAAGCTTGTCGAAAGAGGCCACAAGGTGGCTCAACAGTGCCCGATTGACATCGAGTATGAAGGCTTGCGGTTTCAATCCGCTTTTCGCGCCGATTTGATCGTCAACGGTTGCGTGCTCGTTGAAATCAAATCGATCGAACGATTAGCGCCCGTTCACGGGAAGCAAGTGCTGACGTATCTTCGCTTGCTCAAGCAGCCCGTTGGGCTGCTTATAAATTTTGGTGGCGAGACGCTCAAGGAAGCGCTCCGCCGTATCGTCAATGACTACACGCCCTTAGCGCCTTCGCGCCTTCGCGTGAACAATTAGAGGAACGATCGATGTTCGACCTGACAGGCATGACCGCGCTGGTGACCGGCGCTTCGGGAGGGATCGGATCGGCGATCGCACAGGCGTTGGCGGGGCAGGGGGCGCGGCTGGCGGTGTCGGGATCGAATGCGGAGAAGCTGGAGGCGTTCCGCGCCTCGCTCGGCGGCGATCATGTCGCGCTGCAATGCGACCTGTCGGACGGCGCGGCGGTCGACGCGCTGGTGCCGGCGGCGGTCGAGGCGCTGGGCGGCAAGCTCGACATCCTGGTCAACAATGCCGGCGTCACCCGCGACAATCTGGCGATGCGGATGAAGGACGAGGAATGGGATCAGGTCATCCGCGTCAACCTGGAGGCCGCGTTCCGCCTGATCCGCGCCGCGGCCAAGCCGATGATGAAGGCGCGCTATGGCCGCGTCGTCTCGATCACCAGCGTGGTCGGCGCGACCGGCAATCCCGGCCAGGCCAATTACGCGGCGTCGAAGGCGGGGCTGGTCGGCATGTCGAAGGCGCTGGCGCAGGAACTGGCCAGCCGCAACATCACGGTCAATTGCGTCGCGCCCGGCTTCATCCGCTCGGCGATGACCGACGTGCTGCCGGAAGCGCAGAAGGCCGCGCTGCTGACGCGCATCCCGGCGGGCGACCTCGGCACCGGCGAGGATATCGGCGCGGCGGTGGTGTATCTCGCGTCGAAGGAAGCCGGCTACGTCACCGGCCAGACGCTCCACGTCAATGGCGGGATGGCGATGCTGTGAAGCTGCTGCTGATCGCCGTCGCGTCGCTGGCGCCTGGTACGGCCTGGGCGGCGACCGGCGATATCGGCTGTATCGAGACGAAGCTCGGCCCGGCGGCGATGCAGCGGATCGGCGATGGTGTGGTCGCTGCCGCGAACGACGGCACCGATCCCGGCCGCGCGCTCGACGCCGACCGCGAGGCGCTGATCGCCGCGCGCGACTCGTGCTGGACGGCGAACGATTGGTCGCCCGATGCGGTGCAGGCCGCAATGTCCTATACGCAGGGCCGCGCGACCAGGCTCGGCGCCGAATCGGCACTCAAGACCGATGGTCTCGACACCGCCAAGCTGTCCGCCGGCTATGCCGCGCTGCCGCTGTCCGACCGCAGGAGCCTGATCGCCAAAGCGTCGCCGGGTGCGCTCGGCGCGGTGGCCGCCGCCGGCGCGAATGTGATGCAACGCCGTCACGTTCTGCTATACTATGCCGCGCTGGCCGGACTCGAATTCTATCCGGCCGACTTCAGCGCCGCGTGACCTGCCCCCCTTGCGCGGGCTGTAACCGCGTTCTACGTGCGTTCAGGAAATTCCGGGGCGGTGACCCCGACCAATAGAGGGAAACGACGAATGAGCGATACTGCCGACCGGGTAAAGAAGATCGTGGTCGAGCATCTGGGCGTCGAAGCCGCGTCGGTCACGCCGGAAGCGAGCTTCATCGACGATCTCGGTGCCGACAGCCTCGACATCGTCGAGCTGGTGATGGCGTTCGAGGAGGAATTCGGGGTCGAGATCCCGGACGATGCGGCGGAGAAGATCACGACCGTCAACGACGCGATCACCTATATCGACGCGAACCAGGGCTGAGCCCGTTCCGTGGCGGACCGCCGCGGCATAGAGTAACGTGCGGCTCCCCGTCCCGGGCAACCCAGGGCGGGGAGCCGTTTCGCATTTGACGATACGCCTTGATTGATAACGATGTGGAGATTGGCATGCGCCGCGTAGTCGTAACCGGGCTGGGCCTGGTGACACCCCTGGGGGGCGATGTCGAAACGAGCTGGAAGAACATCATCGCCGCCAGATCGGGCGCGGGGACGATCACCAGGTTCGATGCGACCGACTTCCAGAGCAATTATGCCTGCGAAGTGAAACCGGCGGACCATGAATATGGCTTCGATGCCGGCAAGCGGGTCGATCACAAGATCCAGCGCCAGGTCGACCCCTTCATCGTGTTCGGCGTCGATGCCGCGGGCCAGGCGATCGAGGATGCCGGCCTGACCGACATGACCGAGGAGGAGCGCTTCCGCGCGGGTTGCTCGATCGGGGCCGGGATCGGCGGCTTGCCGGGCATCGAGAGCGAATCGCTGGTGCTCGCCGAAAAGGGACCGAAGCGCGTTTCGCCGCATTTCGTCCATGGCCGCCTGATCAACCTGATCTCCGGCCAGGTGCAGATCAAATACGGGCTGATGGGTCCGAACCATGCCGTCGTCACCGCTTGCTCGACCGGCGCGCACTCGATCGGCGACGCGGCGGCGATGATCGCGCGCGACGATGCCGACGTGATGCTCGCGGGCGGCGCGGAAAGCTCGATCTGCCCGATCGGGATCGCCGGGTTCGGCCAGGCGCGCGCGCTGTCGACGGGTTTCCGCGACGAACCGTGGCGCGCCAGCCGCCCCTATGACCGCGACCGCGACGGCTTCGTGATGGGCGAGGGCGCGGGGGTCGTCGTGCTGGAGGAATATGAGCGGGCCAAGGCGCGCGGCGCGAAGATTTACGCCGAAGTCGTCGGCTACGGCCTGTCGGGCGACGCCTATCACGTGACGGCGCCGCATCCCGAAGGGTCGGGCGCGTATCGATCGATGGCGATGGCGATGAAGAAGTCGGGGCTCAACCTGGGCGATATCGACTATATCAACGCGCACGGCACCTCGACCCCGCTCGGCGACGAGCTGGAGTTGAACGCGGTGCGGCGGCTGTTCGGCGGCGAGTTGGACCATATGTCGATGTCGTCGACCAAGTCGGCGATCGGGCATCTTCTGGGCGGCGCGGGCGCGGTCGAATCGATCTTCTGCATCCTCGCGATGCGCGACCAGATCGTGCCGCCGACGCTCAACCTCGATAATCCGAGCGAGAATTGCGCGGGCGTCGACCTCGTCCCGCACAAGGCGAAGGAGCGCAAGGTCAAGGCCGTGCTGAACAACAGCTTCGGCTTTGGTGGCACCAACGCCAGCCTGGTGATGAAGGCGGTCTGAGGGTTCATGGCAATGACCGTTCGTGCTGAGCTTGTCGAAGCACGCCGTGCCTCGGGCGCATCGCCTGCGGCACGCCGCCCTTCGACAATCTCAGGGCGAACGGGGATAAACTAGGGTCTGAACTCAATGGGAACGCGGATCGTGATCACCCGGAGAAGCCCGTTGGCAAGGAACGCAGCGCCGTCGCGTAGCCGTAGCTACGCGCAAGCAAGTGACGCAGTCCAGCGGGCTTCTCCGGGTGACCGCGCAGCGGCGGGCCGATTTTGGCGCCGGGCAGCGTCGCTCGTCGGTCACGATGCACAAGGCATCGCTCTCTCCTCGCTTCTTGCCCAACACCAAAATCGGCTCCGTCACGACCGCGTTTCCATCGAGTTCAGACCCTAGATGCGCCGCTTCGGCTGTTTCTGGCTGGTCGTGGCGCTGGCGATTGGCGGCGCGGCGCTATGGGCGGTTCACGATTGGGGCGGGGCCGGGCCGGCGCCGAAGAACCTCAGCGTGACGATCCAGCCCGGCACCGGTCTGGCGAAAGCGGCCGATCAGCTCGAAAAGGCCGGCGCGATCCGATCGGCCCACCGCTTCGTCCTGTTCGCGAAGATCTTCGGCGGCGGCGCGGGCATCAAGGCGGGCGAGTTCGGCATTCCGGCGCATCTCAGCCAGTCTGACATCCTGAAGGTGCTCCAGGGCGGCAAGACGCTCCAGCGTTTCGTGACGATCCCCGAAGGCATGCCGTCGATCATGGCGCAGGAGCGCATCATGGCGGCGCCCGAACTGACCGGCACGATCGACCGGCCGGCGGAAGGCTCGCTGTTGCCCGATAGCTACAGCTATCAGCGCGGCGACACGCGCGCCTCGGTCGTCGCCCATATGCAGCGGGCGATGCGGGACTATCTTGCCAAGTCCTGGGCCAGGCGCAAGCCGGGGCTGGTCGTCCACACGCCCGAGGAAGCGATCATCCTCGCCTCGATCGTCGAAAAGGAAACCGCGATCCCCAGCGAACGGCGGATGGTCGCGGCGGTCTATTCCAACCGCCTGAAACGCGGGATGATGCTCCAGGCGGATCCGACGATCATCTACCCGATCACCTATGGCAAGGCGCTTGGCCGCCGCATCCTGCTGTCCGAAAAGAACGCGAAGAACGATTACAACACCTACACCATGACCGGCCTGCCCAAGACCGCGATCGCCAATCCGGGGCGCGAGTCGATCGACGCGGTGCTCGACCCGGCGAACTCCAACGCGCTCTATTTCGTCGCCGACGGGACGGGCGCCAGCGTGTTCGCCGACACGTTGGAGCAGCACAATATCAACGTGCAGAAATGGTACGCGATCCGCCGCGCGCGGGGGGAGATGTAGCTGGAATATCGTGCCCTAATCAGGGTCGCTTATCCAACCGTTCGCCCTGAGCTTGTCGAAGCACGCCTTGCCTCGGGCACATCGCTTGCGGCACGCCGCCCTTCGACAAGCTCAGGGCGAACGGGTCATATGTTGCACACGGCGCTTTGGAGTGTGGTGCGTAAACGTGGCCTGAGGGCCGCGTTGCTTATCGGACCCTGTTGATGGCGTGAGCGGCTTTGCCGGAGGCTCTGCGTTTGGCGAGCGTGGCTATGCGAGCGTGGATTTCGTCGGGGCTGAT